>Ga0070761_10000720_pt1 | contig 21080 bp, 16 predicted proteins | sample HubBroMetageREF1_FD_66724 | JGI IMG/M metagenome (GOLD analysis project Ga0070761, IMG submission 66724) | Reference soil microbial communities from the Hubbard Brook experimental Forest, New Hampshire, USA - Hubbard Brook CCASE Soil... | ecosystem: Environmental > Terrestrial > Soil >... | reverse complement strand
AAATCTCGCGCAATCGCTTCATACTATAATGATGGAGTTGCGGCCCGTGCTCGTCACAACGGCAGGCGATGTCCCGGCATCGACGGACATCAAGCTTCTAGCAAGAGTAGGCGAGGCGATCCGTCGCTAAGCGCTCGAAATCCGTAATTCGGTTTTTATGAATTGGAACGAACTGAAATGACCACTAAACCCCAACGAAACGATCGCGTCCGCCCCGTGCGCCTGCGCGCTTCCGGCGCAACTCTCCACCGTCTCGCGGATGGAGCGATGCTGGTTCGTTCCGACGAATCTTTGGGACCGTACCCGAAAGTTCTCACCGACCGCCTCACGCACTGGGCGAAAATCTCCCCACACAAAATCTGCATTGCCAAAAGGGAAGCGGACGGCGAATGGCGCAAGCTCACCTATGCACGAGTTCTGCGAGCGGTAAATGCTATCGGCCAAGCCCTCCTCGATCGCGGCCTCTCCGCAGACCGCCCCGTCGCCATCCTCTCCGAGAACGATCTCGATCATTTCTTGCTGACACTCGCAGGCCAGCACGTAGGAATTCCCACCGCCCACATTTCCCCAGTCTATTCGCTCGTCTCGCGCGATTTCGGCAAACTACGCCACACCCTCGGCCTTCTCACGCCCGGCCTCGTTTTCGTCTCGCATGGCGAACGCTACGCTCGCGCGCTCGAAAAAGTAGTTCCGCCCGCGACAGAAATCGCAGTCGCCACGGCAGGACAGCCTAGCCGAAAGACAACTCCGTTCGCCGAGCTCGCAGCCACCAAGCCAACTCCCGCCGTAGAATCCGCGCACCAAAAAATCCAGCCAGACGCCGTGGCAAAAATTCTTTTCACGTCGGGCTCCACCGGCATGCCCAAAGGTGTCATCAATACTCACCGCATGATTTGCTGCAACCAACAAATGATCGCCCAGGTTTTCTGTTTCCTCCAGGACGAGCCGCCCGTCCTCCTCGACTGGCTCCCTTGGAATCACACCTTCGGCGGAAATCACAATACCGGCATCGCTCTCTACAACGGCGGCAGCTTCTATATAGATGATGGCAAGCCCGGCCCCTCCCTTATCGCCGAAACCATTCGCAACCTGCGCGAAATTTCCCCCACCGTTTATTTCAATGTCCCCAAAGGTTACGAAGACCTGCTGCCCGCCCTGCGCGCCGATTCGCGGCTGCGCGAAAATTTCTTCCGCCAGCTGCGTCTGCTCTTCTACGCCGGCGCGGGCCTATCGCAACCAGTCTGGGACGCCTACCGCGACCTCGCCCTGCAAACCTGCGGCGAGCGCATCATCATGGTCACCGGCCTAGGCTCCACGGAAACCGCACCCATGGCGATTCAAACTACGTGGGAAACCGATCAAGCAGGAGTCATTGGCATCCCAATTCCCGGTGTCGAAGTCAAACTCGTTCCGCGCGGCACAAAATTAGAAGTCCGCGTGCGCGGCCCGAACATCACTCCCGGCTACTGGCGCCAGCCCGAACTCACCGCACAGGCTTTTGACGAAGACGGCTTCTACAATTTCGGCGACGCTCTGCGCTTTGTGGATCCCGCGGACGTCAACAAAGGTTTCCTCTTCGACGGCCGCTTTTCCGAGGATTTCAAACTCGCCAGCGGCACATGGGCCAGCGTTGGCCCTCTGCGTTCGCGCATCCTCAGCCACTTCGCGCCATTCGTGCGCGACGTAGTCATCACCGGCCACGACCGCGACGACGTCGGCATGCTGATCTTCGCCGATGCCGACGCCTGCCGCGCTCTTTGCCCGCAGCTGAATCACGACGCATCTGCCTCCGAGATTTTTTCGCATCACCAAGTTCGCGCGTGCCTCCAAGAGCTACTCGAATCCGCCGCCGCAAATTCCACCGGCACCTCCACTTGCGTCACTCGCGCGATCATCATGGAAGAGCCACCGTCGCTCGACTCCGGAGAAATCACCGACAAAGGCTCACTGAATCAACGCGCCGTCCTAGATCGCCGCGCCGCAATTGTTGAAGAACTATACGCGCCGCAACTATCACCGCGCATTCTGCGCGTCAAAAATATTAAGGAGCACTAGCTCATGACGACGACTACCGGCGGTTTTTTCATCGCCTACGACGACATCTACCTCCTCGACGGCGTCCGCACTCCCTTCGTTGACTACAACTCCGCGCTGGGCCTAGTTTCCCCCACAGATCTCGGCATCAAAGCCGCCCGCGCGATTTTCGAACGCACGAAAATTCCCGCGGCAGATGTCGGCTCCGTGATCGCCGGCAGCGTAGCCCAAGCCAGCTTCGACGCTTACCTGCTTCCGCGTCACATCGGCCTGTACTCCGGCGTTCCGCTCGATCGGCCCGCGCTGCTCGTCCAACGCGTCTGCGGCACCGGTATGGAAGCCATCAGCCAGGCCGCCGACGCCATCTCGCTGAAAAAAATCCAGCTCGGGCTCTGCGTTGGCGCCGAATCCATGAGCCGCAATCCCATTGCCGCCTACACCCACCGCGGCGGTTTCCGTCTCGGCCAGATCGAGTTCAAAGATTTCCTGTGGGAAGCGTTGCTAGATCCCGCTCCCGGCATCACGATGGGCCAAACCGCGGAAAATACCGCACGCAAATACAAAATCACGCGCGAAGAAGTGGACCGCTTCGCCGAATTAAGCTTCGCGCGCGCCCTTGCCGCGCAGAAAAGCTGCTTTCTCTCCGGCGAAATCGTTCCGCTGGTCAGCGAAACGTTCCAGCTCGAAGGTTACAACCCCCGCGGCATCCGCCTCCCCAGCAAGATCAAATCCCTTACCTCCGACACGCACATCCGCCCCTCGTCCTACGAGGTCCTGTCCAAAATTCGTCCTGCGTTCGACGGCGTGCAAACCGGCGGCAACAGTTCCGCCATTGTGGACGGCGCCGCCGCCGCTCTGGTCGGCTCCGGCGCATACGCAAAATTGCGCAACATCCAACCGCTGGCGCGCATCGCGGCTGTCGCCACGGTAGGCGTGCCCCCGGAAATCATGAGCGTCGCCCCCGCCCCCGCCATGCGTAAACTCCTCGACGGCGCAGGCCTGCAACTCGACGCCATCGACCGCTTCGAAATCAACGAAGCCTTCGGCGCGCAAATCCTCGGCGTCGAACGCGAACTTGGCCTCGACCGCAACAAGCTCAACGTCAACGGCGGCGCGATCGCCATCGGTCACCCCCTGGCCGCCACCGGCATACGCCTCGCCATCACGCTTTCGCGCGAACTGCGCCGCTCAAATCTGCGCTACGGCATAGCGTCCGCATGCATCGGCGGAGGGCAGGGTATCGCCGTCCTGCTGGAAATCCCGCGCTAAAAATGAACGCCGCGAGCTCCGCCCCCGTCGCACGGGCAGAGCGATCTGTGGGGCTGGTGCTGGAGCTTGTGAGTCTGCTGTGGTTTCATCCGCTGTCGTTCGTTTCTTGGCGTTTTTTCCTCCTCGCTCCGACAGCTTCCCTCCCCATCTCCGCAGATCACTGTCGTCTCCAAATGGCCCTAGAATGTAATGCGCTCCCTGCACCCTCATGGTTCGCAAATACCAGTCTCCTTCTGTACTGATTCTCTTACGTGGCTCACCCTGTCCAGAGTTCCTGCGGCCAGGTCGTAACCCCAGAAAACAGCCCAGCTCGCGACTGTTCGCGAACTGCTATGGGTCTTCTATCGCCAGGGCATAGGTCAGCGCGATCTGTGTTCCTACACCCTTCACTTGCTTGAGCAAGGACACTTCCGGGTACACTTCTTTGGCGATTTTCTCCATCGGTTGGTCACGGTCCTTGACGCGCTCGTTCAGTGATTCAATTTCTATAAACAGCGGTTGCAGAACCTCGTGCAGCTCTGTGCTTAGTCCAGCGCCCAGCTCCCGGCTCGCCTGCTGCGTGCCGCATTCGGGTAGCCGTTCACCATAAGACTTCACCAACCCGCGTGCGGCGTTCACCAAGGCGGTTCGAGCACTCACGGGTTCAGCCCGCGGCCGGCTGGGATTCCTGCCACAGGATGCCGTAACGGCTGCGCGGCACCTCCGCCCTGTTTGCGCCGCCGCGTAGTAGGCCAATTCCAATAAATCGAAGAGCCGCGACAGCGAGCCTTGTCGTTCTTCGCGTTCCGCCGCAGAATTTCCAAGTTCCACTTGGCGAATCGCGATGGCTACTTCTGCGTCACGGACGAGTTGACGCAACTTCTCGTGGTGCGTTTCCTGGGTCGCTCTTTTGAAAACCTCCGTCCACGCGAGGGACCGGCTGGAGTCATCGATCATCTCCTTCGCGAGAAATCAGGCGTTGGAAGTTACCATACCCATTATTACTCATTCACGTTACTACATCTATAAGCAGCGAAGGGCGTGGAATTGAGGAACTGGGAGAGACGCATGAGTGGCGGAGAGTCCGTAAGTATTGTCGTCGCATTGGCTTCGCTCTGCCATTTAATCCTCACGGTTAGCTCCTGCCACACAACGGCACTTGGGCGTATATTTTCAAAGATCGTCGTCGATGCCATGAGCGGTGTGAAGGCCGGATTTGCCGATCCCAGCGACTGGACCGATTTCAGGACGTAACTCGCGGCCCAGGTCAGCACGGCGCAGGAACTCGAGTGTCCACAAATCATCCTCCTATCCGGCAAGCGCGTGGATGCATTAGATCCCAAGGCTCAGTGTCTGGCATCGATTGAAAACCTGAAGCGCGCTGCCGATTTGGCTTCCAACAATAATCTTCAGCTCGTGATCGAGCCGATTGATCCTCTGGAGAATCCGACGATTTAGCTCACTACGGTCACCGAGGGATTCGAAATAGTCCGGGAGATGGGAAGTCAAAGTGTCAAGGTGCTGTGCGATTTTTATCATGAGCAGCGCGCCTTCGGTAACCTGATTGAGAAGTTGGAAAAGAACTTTGATTGGGTTGGATTCGTTCACGTAGCAGATGTTCCGGGCCGTCATGAGCCAGGAACAAGCGAGATCGACTATGGCAACATCTTTCGAAAGCTCGCAGAGCTTAAGTACGAGAAATTCATAGCGATGGAATATTATCCCGCGGAAGATCCAACAGATTCGCTTAAAGCGGCCCGGTTGGATATGCAGCAGGCCGTACGCACAGTGCCGCCTGCATCGCAGAGAACGGGAAACAGTTCCAATCAGATCTTATTGCAGGCGGGCGCGTGCGGTGGATTCCCGCAGCACCAAATTCGTGCTGATCGTGATCCGGTGGGCCTTGTGCCCGCGACCTTCCACCGTCTGATGCAAGGCATCGAAAGCCTTCCGGCCTAATTCGTCGCGAGAGAGGCGAATCGTAGTGAGCGGCGGCTGGGTAATCTGGCTGAGTTCGATATCATCGAAGCCCACAACAGAAATATCCTCGGGAACGCGCAAGCCGGCACAGCTGATGGCGCGCAAAGCGCCGATGGCAGTCAGGTCGTTCGACGTGAGCACAGCGGTTGGAGGATCTACCTGCGAGAGCAGTTTCACCATGGCAATCCCCCCTCCGTCGATTTTGTGGTTACCCTCGACCGTGGTTCGATTCGTATCGTCGATTTCGCAAGCGGCCAGACATTTTAGGAACGCGGAACGGCGAATCCGGGCGGACTTCAAAGTAAGCGGTCCGCTAATAAATCCGATGCGTTGGTGTCCGAGAGAAACGATGTGCCGGACTGCTTCTCTGATGCCTTTGTCATAATCCACACTGATATCACTGATCCGGGGCTTCACTTTTCCTATATCGAGACAAACGATCGGCAACTGGCGCTGACCAAGCTCACCCAGAAGATGGCGATCCATTTCCGAGGTCATAATGGCCACCCCGTCAACGCGGCGTTCGATCATGCGGCGGACACAAACGCCCATACGCTCGGAGCTGTAATCGGTGTTCGCGACAATCACCTCGTAGCCGTGATGGATCGCCGCGAACTCGAAGCTCTTTACCAGCTCCGGGAAGAATGGATTCACAATATCCGAAATGATTAAGCCGAACATCCGGGTTTTTCCGGAAACCAGAGCCCGTGCCTGCGTGTTGGGATAGTATCCGAGCTCGCGGATGGCACGTCGCACTCTTTCCGCGGTCTGCGGCCGAACCAATTCGCTTTGATTCATGGCGCGCGAGACTGTGGCCGTCGACAGGCGGGCTCGGGCCGCTACTTTGCTAATGTTCATAGGTGCCTATAATACGACGTAATCGCGGAGAAGTGCACAGCATCGATCGAAGAAGACTTTACGCTCGTTATGTAATCGATTACAATCCGCGCGGCAGAACGCGGAGATGACTTAGAAGCCGGCTCGACAAAATTCGAGGGAAGTGTGCACTAGGCGGAGGCGTCAGCCAAAGCGGTTCGTGGCAATCGCTTGCCACGGGTTCCTGGCGCAGACAGATAGGATGTGGGGTTGCGATTCGAGCCGCCCAGCGAGTTGACCGAGAGCCTATGACACGGGCCCGAACATGAATCTTACAGCCGTCGATTGGCTCATCATGGCGGTCTACTTTGCCTTCGTGCTGGGCATTGGCGTGGTCCTGCGGCGCTATGTAAAAACCAGTTCGGACTTCTTTCTCGCAGGACGTTCTCTTCCGGCGTGGATTTGTGGGCTGGCTTTTCTTTCGGCGAATCTTGGCGCGCAAGAAGTCATCGGCATGGCAGCTTCCGGAGCCAAGTACGGCATCGCGACCAGCCACTTTTATTGGATCGGCGCAATCCCCGCCATGGTGTTCGTGGGCGTGTTTATGATGCCGTTCTACTACGGTTCTCGCGCCAGATCGGTTCCCGAGTACTTGCGTCTGCGGTTCGACGAGAAGACCCGCGCGGTCAATGCGATTTCCTTTGCGGTGATGACCGTCTTCTCGTCGGGCATCTCGATGTACGCGATGGCGAAGCTGATTCAGATCATGCACATTCTGGATGCACCGCTCGGGAAGCTCGGGGTCTCTACCACGTCGAGTTTCCATCTGAGCATCTTCATCTCGGCGCTCATCGTGCTGGTCTATATCTTTCTCGGCGGCCTGACCAGCGCGATCTACAATGAAGTTCTGCAATTTTTCCTGATTGTCGGCGGTTTTCTTCCCCTCTCTTTTCTGGGGCTCAAGAATATCGGCGGCTGGAACGGTCTGAAGCAGCAACTTCCCACTTCCTTCACGCACTCCTGGCAGGGGTTATCGAGCGCTCATAGCAATCCGCTCGGAGTGGAATTCTTTGGACTCGTGATGGGTCTCGGTTTCGTGCTGTCCTTCGGTTACTGGTGCACGGATTTCCTGGTGATCCAGCGGGCCATGGCCGCCGACTCGATGAACGCAGCGCGCCGCACGCCCCTGATCGCGGCGTTGCCGAAGATGCTCTTCCCGTTTCTTGTGATTCTACCTGGCATGATCGCCATCGCCCTTCCGAATCCGCCAACAACAACCACTGCCGTCACCGGTCACGTGCAAGAGTTCAATCAGGCAGGCAAGGGATTGATCCCCGCCAAAGTGGACGAAACGACTGGCCTTCCGCAAGTGGACGCAAATGGCAAGCCCATTCTCGATTATGACCTGGCCATGCCCAATATGCTGCTGCACTATTTTCCGACGGGAATTCTGGGCCTAGGTCTTACCGCTCTGCTGGCGAGTTTTATGTCAGGAATGGCGGGCAATGTCACAGCCTTTAATACCGTCTGGACGTACGACATCTACCAGTCGTATATCAACAAGCATGCCAGTGACGCGCACTATTTCCAGATGGGGCGTATCGCGACTGTATTCGGCATCGCTTTGTCGGTGGCGGCGGCTTATGCCGCCACACGCTTTAACAACATATTGGATTTCCTCCAACTCGTCTTTGCGTTTGTAAATGCCCCGCTGTTTGCCACTTTCTTGCTGGGTATGTTCTGGAAGCGGACCACCGGGCACGGAGCCTTCGCAGGTTTGCTTTCAGGCACGTTCGCGGCCGCCGTCCACCAAGGCCTTACGTTACCGGTGGGTGCCCATGTGGGCATAAAAGGCGGTTGGCTGAGATCGTTGCACACCTATCCGAGCGAAATGGCACAAAACTTCTGGACAGCGATTTGGGCCTGGTCAGTGTGCTTTGCGGTCACAGTCATTGTCAGTCTTTGCACTCGTGCGCGTGAGGAGAAAGAGCTTGTGGGATTAGTGTATTCCTTGACGGAAAGAGTGAGTGAGGAGCACGTGCGCTGGTATCGGAGACCTGCGGCGTTGGGGGTTGCTGTAATCGGCCTGGCAATCGTGTTGAACGTCATCTTTTGGTAAGGGAGCCGCGTCATGGGCGTGGACATTCGCTTGCCGATCGGGCTGATGTTTTCGATCTTCGGCCTAATCCTGACCGTGTACGGGATCCGGAGTGACCCTGCCATCTATGCGCGCTCGCTGGGAATAAATCTCAATCTGTACTGGGGACTGCTATTGGTGGCCTTCGGCGCCATTATGTTGTTGCTGGGCGTGCGCCGGCAACGTTCACGCATGTAATTGATCGCGCCAGTGCGGCAATCTGCGGATTGAAATGGAATGATCATTCCATCGAGTCAAAGCACGTGAATTAGGTCCTATGAAATATCGCAAACTGGGCCGGGCCGGGTTTGAGGTGTCCGAGATTGGGCATGGGCGGTTGGATTGATTCTGATGACGGCGGATCCCTGCAGGCGTTGCAATTGGCTGTCGATCTGGGGTGTAACTTCTCCGATACGGCTGGGGCTTATGGCGAGGGAAAAAGTGACGGGCTTCTCGGTGAGATGCTATCCGGAAATCCGGGAGAGCGATTGTATGCCGCGTGCAAGATGAGAAAGCCGGATCATGTCCGGAGAAATTTTGCCGCAGGTGACACTGCTCCGCTCGATCCGCGTTTGTTGCACACTCTCAAAGGTCGCCGCTGGGAACGAAAGGCTCGACGCTCGAATGTCTTAAGCCACGGCAAAGCGCCGACGACGAAAATCAACAGACGCACGTTCATTCGATGATTTGCGGTCGCGGCGTGTGGCACGGCCGGGTTGAAAGACAAATCATGGCTGCATCTGGGAGGAGCACAAATGGATCGCGAATCAATATTCGAGAATGCGCCCTTCAGGCTTTCTGTGATGCTCTGGACTGTGTTCACCGATTTGCCGTTTGAGCAGCGGCTGGAGAAAGTGGCCGAAGCTGGATACGCCAATGTGCAGTTGGTTGGGGAGTACGAGAACTGGTCCGATGATGATTTTGATCGGGCCAATGTAGAACGCAAGAAGCTCGGCATCACATTCGATGCCACGGCTGGATTGAAACACTTTCTAGCAAACCCAGCCGACCGCGACGCGCTGCTTACGGATCTTCGCAAGGCACTCCGTTCGATGGAAAAACTGGATTGTCCCAGTATCATTCTGCTTTCTGGCGATGTGGTACCGGGCTTGACGCGTAAGGAGCAACACCAGAGCTGTATCGATGGCCTAAATGCAGCGGCGCAGCTTATAGAAGGAAAGAAGATCGCGGGAAGGCCCGTAACGCTGCTGCTGGAAACGATCGATCCTGAAGAGAATCCCAATTATTACCTTACGACGGCGACGGAAGCGCTGGAAGTAGTCCAGGCTGTAAATCATCGGCAGGTCCAGTTTCTCTACGACTTCTTTCATGAGCAAATTGCGGAAGGCAACTTGATTAGCAAGCTGGAAAAGAACATCCAGCATGTCGGCGTGATACACATTGCGGACGTTCCAGGCCGTCAGGAGCCCGGTACCGGCGAAATCAATTACCAGAATATCTTTCGCAAGCTAGGCGAGTTGCGGTACGGCGGTGTAGTCGCCATGGAATTCCATCCCACCAGCGATCCGGTCACAAAGCTATCGGCCGCGCGTGAGATGGCCGTGCGCTTTAGTTGCGAGGCACAGCGCAGATGAACTCCGCATTGGGAAGCACTTTCAACTCTGCGAAGACCGTGAAACGCGCCCTGCGCATTCGTGGCACAAGCCCTCTCGGATCGCGCGGGATTGCGCTCGTCTTGTCAATGTTCTTTGCTGTTTCTGTCGCCGGCCAGTCTTCGGTGATTATTCTCTGGGAGAAGGGCGCTCCCGGCTCAGAAGGCCAGACTGCGGAAGAAAAGGTGCGCGTGAACGAGTCCGGCGAGCACATCGTAACCAGCGTTCACCATCCCTCGATCAAATCTTACTTCCCTGCCAAAGAAACATCGACGGGAGCCGCGGTCATAATCGCTCCAGGTGGGGGACACAGCGAATTATGGATGGATCGCGAAGGGTATAGAGTCGCCAAATGGTTCAGCGATCACGGTGTCGCCGCTTTTGTGCTGAAGTACCGGCTGGCTCGCGAAACAGGCTCGACTTACTCGATTCAGGGAACTGAGCTGGCGGACATTCAGCGTGCGGTTCGACTGGTGAAAAGTCGCTCCCCAGAGTGGGATCTCGATCCGCAGCGCATCGGCGTCATGGGATTTTCAGCTGGCGGCGAATTGGCTGCGCTCGCCAGTACTCGATATGACTCAGGAAGCAAAGCGTCGACAGATCCGATTGAGCGCGAGAGTTCAAAGCCTGCGTTCGAGGCGCTCCTCTATCCGGCCATCCCGAGTCATTTGAATCTCACGAAGGAGACACCACCCGCTTTTCTCGTCTGCGGCGAAGATGATCGGCCAGATATTGCGCAAGGTCTCCCGGAGCTATACCTCGCGCTAAAACGCGCTGGCGTGTCGGCGGAGCTTCATGTGTTCGCCCGGACCGGACACGGATTTGGGGTGCGCGATAGCAATCGAAATCCAGTTTCTAATTGGCCGCAGCTCTTTCTTGCATGGCTAGGCATCGAGGGTTTTCTGAAGCAAAAGTGATTGGCTCTGTGGGCGAGAAGTCACGACAGGAGCGGGCAAGTTCAAAAATCAGCCGTTTCATTTGGCATTCGCCAATCGCTCAAGCGATTCCCCCGCACTTTAGGAATGAGAGAAACTCTGGAAATGAATCGATGTCTTCCCGGCATCTGAACCTTCACGAATCGTGACCAACTGGTCGGCGGCGACGCCCTTAAAGGCGTCCTGTCCACCTAGCGGCCAGCTTATTTCAATGTCGGCACTCTTCTCACCACCGAGGCCGAAATGCAGGCGTGGATCATTAGCTGAAACGTAGCTCGATTGGCTCATCACTTCTTGTGCCTGTGCCTTGCCGCCATACCGAACAACAACACGCCCACCAATTGCACTGCGATTGCTTTTCGTGCCTTCCAGCTGAACCTTCAGCCAATGGTTGGCTGCTGGTGCATCGTTGCGCAGCAGTGATGGAGCTTCGTTTTGATTCATGATCACCACATCCAGGTCACCATCGTTGTCGAAATCGCCAAAGGCACATCCGCGGCTGACGTGCCGTGCCGAGACTCCGGGACCCGCTTCTTCACCCAACTCGGCGAATTTTCCATTCCCCAGATTGCGAAAGACCAATCGCGGGCCCCGTCGAGGATACTTGGCGTAAACAGGCTCCAATTCCGGATAAACGGTTCCCGTCACTAAAAATATGTCTGGATTTCCGTCGTTGTCCAGGTCCGACAAGCAAGCGCCCCAGCTAATGAATCGGCGTTCCGTCGCCAAGCCGGCCTGCGATGTAACATCCTCGAATTCTCCCTTTCCGACGTTGTGATACAAACCCGTGGCTTGATTTTGAAAGTGCGTCTTTACGATATCCAAGCGGCCGTCCAGATCGTAGTCCCCGATTCCCACGCCCATTCCAGCCACTTCTTTACCTTCGCTGTTCAGCGCGATTCCCCGCAACAACCCTTCCTCTCGAAAGGTGCCATCATGATTGTTCATCAGTAGCAGGCTGGGCGTCGAATCACAGGCGAGCAAAATGTCCGGCCAGCCATCGTCGTCCACATCAAATGCTGCAGCGGTAAGGCCATAGGAGCCGCGCAGAGACGCGACGCCCGACTCCCTGGAAACGTCTCGAAAGGTGCCGTCGCCGTTGTTGCGATAGAGCAGGTGTGTCGGGAACGGCAGCCCGCTCGGTCCGCAATTAACGGGCACTCCCTCGTACTGGCAGTTGGGCATTTGCAGCGACGGCTTCGGCGCGTTCGCCAGGTCAATGTCGGCATAGTTCGCGACAAACAAATCCAAGAGGCCATCGCGGTTGTAATCGACGAACGTGCAACCCGACCCGAAGCGCCTGTGTGCGTCTAGCAGTCCGGCTTTTACCGTGACATCGGAAAAGGTTCCGTCGCCATTGTTGTGATACAGCCGATTTTGGCCATAGTAGGTGACGAATAGATCTTCGAAACCATCGTTGTTGTAATCTCCAACACATACTCCCACGGCCCAACCGGCATCCAGCAAGCCGGCCCTTTCTGTTACATCCGTGAACGTGCCGTCGCGATTGTTCTTGTAAAGCCGGTTGCTGGCGCCACGCGGTATGTTCTCCAGGCGACGGCCGCCGAGGATGAAGATATCCATCCAGCCATCGTTGTCATAATCGACGAACGCGCAGCCGCCCCCCATGATCTCCGTAACGTATGTTGCACTGGGGCCCTCCCCGTAGAACATTGTTTGGGTTAGTCCCGCACTCGCGGCTACGTCCACAAAACGGGAAAACGGAGGCAGGCTTTTCGCCGCTGGAAGAACAACTTCCCATTTTGTGGGGACGAAGGCCGAAGCCAGCGCCGTAGGGATCGATTGCAGCAAGCGGCGCCGGGTATATGAAACGGGTAGCCGGGAAATCATGGCGGTCAGTGTAGCACCGTCGGTCTGCTCGTTCGAATCGATGCCGTGAACGCGGGGTAATCAATGGCGGATCAGATGGACCGCGCACCACTCGACGGGAAAAATGGACTTTCCGAGAGGCCCGCGCTCTGGTAGCGTCGGTACGCTCGCTGGCCATAACTTCGTTTTATTTGGCCGCGTCAATGCGATGTATAACACCGCTTTGCAACGACCTGTAAGACCGCGGATTTGCGATTTTGGCTCGGGTTTTCTGGTTTTGACGTTGCTGATGGCGCAGCTGCTTTGTGGCTCCGCTGTTCGCGGACAGTCTCTCACCGCCGGCGACGCCTCCAGCGAGACCAAAGATCGAGTGAACAACCAGCGTTGGTGGCCCACGAAAAGCACAGTTCCTTTCGCGGCATTCGCCGGCCCACAGGCGTGCAGCGAATGCCACGCTGGTAAGGCCTCTTCACAAGCAACTACGCCCATGGCGCGGGCCTCCACGAGGGTAGCAGAACGCGTGCCGTCCCCCGAATTGTCTCCGGAGACCGCTCAGATCGGACCTTATCTGTATCAGATTACCTCGGATCGCCTGGGTTCCAGATTAATCGCAAGTTTTGGTAAGGAGTCTCTCACTGCGAACATCGCGTGGATTTTTGGCTCGGGCGTGCGGGGCCAAACGTACATTCTAGAAAAGGAAGGCGCACTCTATGAGAGTCAAGTGAGCAATTTCGTGGAATTGAGCGGACTGGATATAACGCCGGGCCATGTGCGAGTTGAGGCTAGCAATCTTCAGAATGCATTGGGAGAACGTCTTTCGACGGCCACCGCAACGCGATGTTTTGGGTGCCACACCACTTATTCCTCCACCGATTCCAAATTCGGCGCGTCACGCGCGATACCGGGAGTCAGTTGCGAAGCATGTCATGGGCCGGGCGTAGAGCACATCAACGCGATACACAACGATGAACACGAAACATCACTCGCGGCCATTCTTAATCCCGCGAATTTGAGCCCGATAGAATCAGTGGACTTCTGTGGGGCCTGTCACCGGACTGCGTTGGACGTTGTGGAGTCAGAAGAAGCCTATGGTGTCATCAACATCCGTTTCCAACCCTATCGCCTTGAAAAAAGCCGTTGTTGGGGAGCTCGAGGTGATGCTCGGCTCACCTGCGTTGTCTGCCACGATCCCCACAAACCTTTGGTTCGAAGCGCCGGGTTTTATGACCAACGCTGTTTGAATTGTCACTTCGCTCGTGAAGGAAAATCGTCCGGAACCGACTCCTCTCCTGCTTCTTGCCCCAAGGCGACGGCGAACTGCACTACCTGTCATATGCCGAAATACGACGTGCCGGAAATGCACGCGAAGTTTACGGATCATTTCATCAGGATCATCCGCGCCGGTGAATCCTATCCGAACTAGCGCTCAATTCGCTCGAGCGAGACGCGCGTAATTCCTATGGTTGTCTTTGCGTGGCGTCTAGCTTGCTGCGTAATGCCTGAGCCTGCGGATTGTTGGGCTCCAGCTGCAGCGCGCGTGCCAGTGCCTCCTGGGCTTCCGGTAGCTTGGACTGCAGATAGAGTGTGGCGGCTAGATTCACCCAAGCCTTCGCGTATCCAGGAGCTGCGCTCACTGCCAGGCGGAAATGTTCCTCGGCGGAGGCCGCGTCTCCCGCGCGCGAATCCAGGTAGCCGAGCTGGTTTTGCGCCTCGGCCATCTTCGGATCAATCTGGATCGCTTGCGCCAGGGCGGCTCGTTCGCCTTCGGAATCGCCTGCTTTTTCACACGCCATCGCCAACTTATAGGCGAGTGCTGCGTCCCGCGGATCTGCCAGCAGAGCTTCCCGGTAGAGGGAAATAGCTGCCGGCATGTCTCCCGCGGCTAACTTCTCGTCTCCGAAATCAGCCTTCGCGTACGCCTGCGTCAAATCGGACTTCGCCTGGGCCTCTTGTTTGTAAATCTTAAGTTCGTTCTCGGCCTCCTGATCTTCGCCCAACGTCCTCAGCACCGCTGCAAGTTCGAAGCGGACCGCCGGATCCTCATCCCCGAGGTCAATAGCTTCTTGCAACTGCTTTCGTGCTCCCTGGGGATCCTTCAGTTGCGCGAGAACGCTCCCCAGATTTCGCCGGGATTCGACATGGCTGGGATTGAGCGCTACGGCCGCTTCCAGATGATTGCGCGCCGCCACATATTCCCCCGCACGACGTTCCACAACCCCGGTCAAATACAATACCTCCCAGTTGCGCGGTGCCGCTTTGAGCAGCTTCGTTGAGAGTTGTCGGGCCTTTTCGGCTTCGTCCCGCTGCACCAGGATCCACAGATAGAGCACTTGGACCTGCAAGTCGTCCGGGTGATGCTGGATCGCGGTTTCCAGCACGTTGGCGGCTTCCTGTCTGCGGGCTTGTAACACCAGCGTGGCTGCCAAGGCCTCCGCGAGTGGCAGAGATGCAGGATGGCCGTGCAAGGCGGTTTGCAAGATTTCATCGGCATCTGCCAGCTTGCCTGTCTGGCCGTAAGCCACCGCCAGATCCAGTGTCAAGTCGGGCGGAAACTCGCCGGCACGAGAGGCCGGGCGCAGCAGAGAGATCTCTGCACCGTAGTCCTTCTGGGCGAGAAGGTCCTTGCTGAGCGCGCGGAGCGCCGTCACGGACTTGGGATCAATCGCAAGCGCGGCACGCCATTCGATTTCGGCGTCCGCTACGCGATGCATCTGCTCAAGCGCTTCGCCCAGGATGAGATGGGGCGCAACACTCTTGGGGTCGAGTTGCACTGACTGTTGTAGTGTAGCGATTGCCTCTTCCACTTGCCCGGCGGAATATAAGCTTTGGCCCAAGAGAAATGCGATGTGTGCTGACCCGGGGTTTAGCTGCAAAGCCTTCTTAAAGTCATCAACTGCGCAGCCAAACTGTTGGTGATCGTGGAACCAACTCCCGCGCTTGGTGTAAGTCTCGGCGCTGGGATGCGCCTGCAGCTTCGATTCGATCGTTGCGGATGCGGTGCAAGACGCTCCGAAACATGGCAGCGAGCCGAACCACGCCATGGCAACAAACATCCCGGCTGCGCCACGGATCCCTCGCGCAAAAAATTTGCGTGCATCATTTCTGCGCAACTCGAGGTTCCAGAAAGCGCCAGGCAAGGACGCGGGGTATGGTGGATTGAGGACGAATGCCGCGCCGAGGCCGGTGGGCTTCCCAGCAAGCGAGGCGGTCTTGGCGATACGTCTCGGCGGATTATCGAGCGGCGTAACAGGGACGTAGTGCATATACCTGCAGAATTTTACGCATTGCGTTTTTTTTGCGCTACCGCAGCCGGGTTGAACGTGTTCGAGTCTTCGGCTTCGTCGGACTCCATCGAAACTCGTTCGAGGAAAAAGCCGAGGTTGCTCTTCATGATCACATGCGGCGCGAGGCGCAGCTGGTGCGAAGGACATCGTCCGCCCACTAGAAATTCGTGCAGCATCCGCAACGCCAGCTGTCCCTGGCTCTTAGGTCGCTGGTACAGCGTGGCAACCACCGCTCCGGATTCGATGTGGGGGATCAGCGCCGGGAAGAGGTCGGTGGTGATCACGGTCATGTGATCATTCAGCCTGCCAACGTCGCGCAGCGCTTGCAGCACCGGAGAAGAGTTGGCCGTGCTGATATATAGCCCGTTCAAGTCTGGATGCTTACGCAACAGGGTGCGGCCCGTTTCGTAGGCTTCCGCTTCGTCTTCGTGGTTCTGTACCGGTTCCAAGACTTGAACGGCAGGAAATGATTCGTTGACGGATCCACGAAACGAATTGTATTTCTCCGCGTGATCCATGATGGCTAGGTCGCCGGTGATCACGGCGATCTTGCCTTTACCTTGCAGCAAACGGCTCAGTAACTCGCCAGCCAGAGCACCGCTCGCCGGCGAATCAATTGAAACGACCGCGAGACGCGCCGTGCCGGGAGCATCGGTAACCACTGAGACCACAGGAACGCGGGCCCGGGACGCCTTTAGGATGGAAAGTCGGAGGTCTTGCGGCTGGCCGGTGGCAATAATGATTCCGTTCGCCCCCGACTCCAAGGCTTCATCAAATACCGCCTGTTCGCCGAAGCCCATGCGCGGAAACGTTCGATACTCGACGTCAATACCGAAAGCCGCAAACGTCCGGGCCTCTTCCTCGATTCCTTCGCGAACGGTATCCCAGAAAGAAGCGATTTGCGCGGGGAGGTTTACGGATATCCGCAGCCTGCGTTTAGACGACAAAAATCGCGCAGCCGGATTGGGCTGGTACCCCATTGCCTTGGCCATTTGAACCACTCGGGACTTGGTTAAGGGATTAACTCCGCGCCGATCATGTAAGGCACGATCCACCGTGCCAATCGAGACGCCCAAGGCCCTGGCGATATCACGAATTTTGGCTGACTCGCTCATAAGAATCGCTTTTCGTTTACGTCCACGTTACTGTACCGCAGACATGGCTAGTATCACCTAGATAGAAATATCGTAAAAATTGATGAAAGTCATCAAAAAATCCTTGACAAGCGTCCAGGGTTAGAGCGATTATGCGCGAAATTACCGTGTACGTTAACGTAAATTGATTTGCCAGGATCAAGTGCGTACGGGCTCACTGGGTGGGGCGTCGACAGGTAAGTTCCGTGGAGGCTTAACCATGCGATTTTCGCTGAACCGGTTCGTGTTTGCTTCGATCGTCGTGCTGCTGTTCCTTGGGGGGAACTCAGCTTCCGGCCAAGGCACCAGTGCCACCCTGACTGGCCAAGTTACCGATAACTCCGGCGCCGTCGTGCCCGGAGCGACGGTCACCGCGACAAACACCGACACCAGCCTCGCGCAAACGGCGACCACCAACGGAGACGGAGTCTACCTTATCGCGCCACTACCACCCGGCCATTACAAGCTTGCAGTCGAGGCCAAGGGGTTCGAACGCTATCTGCAGACCGGTATCGAATTGTCCGTGAACGTCAACTCCACGCAGAATGTCGTTCTGAAGACCGGCAGCGTTCAGGAAACTGTGACCGTGTTCGAAAACGCTGAATTGATCAACACTACCTCGCCCGAACTGGGGACTACGGTCAACGAAGCCGCCGTCACTCAACTGCCATTGAACGGCCGCGATCCTTCGTCGCTGGTCTTCCTCGCCCCGGGAACGACAAGCGTCCTCGCGGGCGGAGGCCAGCCCGGCATTCAAGCTGGATTCTCGTTCCCGACCGAAACCGGAGCTTCGGCCAATGGCGGGCGGCAGGGCAGCACCGAATACTTGCTAGACGGTGTGCCCAACATGGACAACTACCTTGGCTTGACGGCGCCATTTCCTAACGCGGACGCTACCCAGGAATTCCGCGTCATCACCAACAACTTCAATACGCTGTACGGTTTCGCGCCTGGCGCCGTGGTTAGCGTCGAAACCCGATCCGGAAGCAATAGTTTCCACGGCGGAGCTTTTGAATTCTTGCGCAACAAGGACCTGAACGCCAGCAACTATTTCACCGGTTCTACCGACCCGCTGCGGCGCAATCAATTCGGCGGATACGTCGGCGGTCCCATCAAGAGAGACAAGATTTTCTTCTTTCTGAACTACCAGGGCACGCGGGCTTACAGCGCGGCCACCTCCAACTTTACCCAGACTCCCACGGCCGCCATGTTGGCCGGAGACTTCAGTGCCGTGGGCACGACCTTGTGCAACCCTGCGAGCAAAAACACCCCGCTAGGATGTCCGTTCGCGACCGTGGGGGGGAAACCAAATCAGGTAAATCCAGCGCTATTCAACCCGGCCGCAGTTACCGTCACCACGACGGGCCTTCCGCTCGGTGGAGACGCGCAGAATACCCCAGGCGGCGTCTTCTATCCTGGCGCTGCGGTGATTCAGAATTTTGACGAGGGCACCGCCCGATTGGACTTCAACATCTCGCCCAGCCAGCGAATTTCGCTGCGCAGCTTCGTGGATAACCTGATTCAGCCTTCCGAGGATATTCCCGGCAACATCCTGTCCGTGCTCAATCCTAGTCCGTGGTCCGAAGTGTTCGGCGAAAGAATGGAGTTCTACAACGAAGCCTTGAGCCACACCTGGACGGTCAACCCGACCACGGTGAACACTGTTTCGGTCTTCTGGACACAGATGTCAGCGCACAACGCCGCCGCTGTGAAGGACATCAACGGGCAGAATATGTGCTGGTCGCGCTATATCAACGTCAATGAGCTTCCCGGCCAGTGCTATATGGAAGGATTCTCAGTAAGCGGAGGCGAAGGTTTTAACGGCGGTTGGACCGAGCCTTCTCAGGAGGTCCGCACCACTTACGGCGTGTACGACAACTTCAGCAAGACGATTGGGAAGCACGTCCTTTCCTTCGGCATGAACTTGCAGCACCAATATGCCGCGGAAAACACGCAGTACCCCACGACTCCAATCATCGGCTTCAACGGACAATATACCGGCAACGGCCTCGCGGACTGGTTGCTAGGCTATATGCAGTCCTATGAACAGGGTGCAGGCGAGATCGCGGTGGTCAGGGGATGGCAGCCGGGCTTCTATGGTCAGGATCAGTTCCGGATCCGCCCGAACCTCACGATCACCGCCGGTTTGCGCTGGGATCCCAATATTGCTCCCGGGGTCGCCGGTGGCCGCGGTGCTGCATTCGTACCTGGACAACAGAGCACGCTTTTCCCCAACTCGCCGCTCGGCCTGGTGTTTCCGGGTGACAAGGGAATCAGCGATGGCCTCATGCCCAATACCTACAGGGCATATTGGGAGCCTCGTGTCGGTCTTGCCTGGCAGCCAAGCTTCTTACCCAACACTTCGGTTCGCGCGGCTTTTGGGATGTTTACGGCGCCGCTGCAGTACTCAATGTATAACCACACCGCCGATATCAGCCCGTTCAGCCCGACGTACACCCTGCAGGGAGGTCTGAACACGCCGCTATCTTTGAGCGATCCGTGGTCCCAAAATGCGGGAACCAATTTTGTGAGTCCGTTTCCGCCGTTCGCGCCGTTCAAACCGCCTTCGAATGCCCCCTTTGCGACGCCGTTCACCATTCCTGCGGTCTTCGATCAAGATTTCAAGCTGGGAGTGACGCAAAGTTGGAACCTCTCGATCGAACACCAATTTGGCGCGAATCTGATTGTCCGCGGCGCCTATGTGGGCAGCGAAAGCTACCACCAATCGGACATCATTGACCAGAACCCCGGAATCTGTGGTCCGATCGTTGCCGGCGCTTGCTCGAACGGCGGGCGCACCACCTTTACCAACTTCCTGAACATTCTCGACAATTTCAGCAACGGAACAGCCAGCTACAATGCGCTGCAGTTGAGCGTCGAGCGGCACTTGAACCATGGCCTGCAGTTCCAATCCAACTTCACCTGGTCAAAAACCATAGACACCGCGTCATCGGGAAACATTTCCTTCGGCACGAATCAGCTCCCCAATCCCTTCGACCTGGGTTACAACCGCGGGATTTCGGCCGAAAACGTTCCCTTTATTTGGGTGACCAACCTCATCTACACTACGCCAGCGCTGCGCGATAAGAACCCGTTTATCAGGGAGACCTTGGGTAGCTGGGAGGTTGGCGGGATCGTTACCTTGCAATCTGGCTTTCCGTTCGGGATTAGCGGCGGCGACGGGAACAATAACTCCGGCTCGCTTCAATTCGAAGATCGTGCCGATATCGTTCCCGGTCAGGCGTTCGACGTCCGGCCGGGAGGCAAGTCTCAATGGTTGAATCAATATTTTAATACGGCAGCGTTCACCAATAACGCCGTTGGCACCTTTGGCGACAGCGGCAAGAACATGTTCCAGGGCCCACCTATCAAGACCATGGATGCGGTAATCGCAAAGAATTGGTACCTTCACGAGCGCTACAGTCTCCAATTCCGCTGGGAGATGTTCAATGCCTTTAACACGCCCAGCTTTTCCAATCCCGATAACACTGTGGGCGATGGAAACTTCGGCAAGATTACGAGCATAGGCGCGGTTCCACCTCGCGTCATGCAAGCCGGTCTGAAATTTGCATTCTGACGTTGCTAATCCCCCAAGCTGGGTAGCCTCGGCCCACCCCCGAGGCTGCCCAGGATTTTTGGGCGAGCGCGATTTCGCAGTGGAAGTTGTACACGGGCAACGCAGTCAGCACGGCGACCGTGAGAATGTCCGGCGCCGCATGGCCATCGCATAGCTGGCGAGCAGACTTCTACGCCTCAGGACGACGCGATTTCGGAATTATGAAAAAGTCCAAGCAAATAGTACTGGTGGCTGTGTGCCTGTCTTTCCTCCCGGCGTTGGCAATCATGACATTTGGTTTCCAGCAGTCCGCGAACACGGTCGTCATGATTGATGCGCAACGGCCGATCACGCCTCCAGAAACTGGCTACTTCCATATGGGCGGCGTCTCCAAATCCGGAAACTCTCTCTCCATCAACAGCCGCTACATGGTGAAAAATTCCCAGCCCTGGCTGCCGGTGATGGGCGAGTTCCACTTTGCCCGCTATCCCGAAGCGTACTGGGAAGAAGAAAT
>Ga0070761_10000719_pt1 | contig 21123 bp, 18 predicted proteins | sample HubBroMetageREF1_FD_66724 | JGI IMG/M metagenome (GOLD analysis project Ga0070761, IMG submission 66724) | Reference soil microbial communities from the Hubbard Brook experimental Forest, New Hampshire, USA - Hubbard Brook CCASE Soil... | ecosystem: Environmental > Terrestrial > Soil >... | reverse complement strand
GCGGTCACGGACCAACTCGGCGGGATCGGCGTCTTCGGAGTCGAGTGCTTTGTCCGGGGTACCACGGTCTACTTCAGCGAGGTCTCCCCCCGGCCGCACGATACCGGCCTTGTGACCCTCGGGAGCCAATGGAACAGCGAGTTCGCGCTGCATGCCCGCGCGATTCTGGGCCTCCCCTACGCCGGGCCGGAGCCGACGACCCCGGCCGCTGCCCACGTCATCCTCGCCTCCACCTCCGGCTGGGCTCCCTCGTTCGGCGGCCTGACCGACGCGCTCACGCCCAATGGCGTGCGCATCTTCCTCTTCGGTAAGCCGGAGGCGTACCCCGACCGCCGGATGGGGGTCGCGGTGGCTCGGGCCCCGTCGACCGCCGAGGCACGGCAGCTCGCAGAACGCGCGGCTCACGCGGTGGAGAGTCAATTCCGGACCGACTCCCCGAAGGACTCGAAGGGCCACTGAGCGGCGACCGGCCGGGCGCTCACGTGCCGTCGATCGGACGCGAGAGAAACTCGAGTCGGTTCCCGAACGGGTCGCGTGCGTAGAATCGCCGCCGCCGGGGGAAGGGTGCATCCTCCCACGTCTCGACCCCCTCTGCCGTCAGGCGAGCCCGGACCGCATCGAGGTCATCCACCTCGAAGGCCGGGTGCGCTTTGAGGGCGGGGCGGAACGGTTCCTCCGCCGACACGTGCAGTTGGGACCCGCCGAAGTCCAGCCAGATCCCTTCGCGACCGCGCAGCTCCGGGGGCTTCGAGACCTCGGTCATTCCCAGCACGGAGACGAAGAAGGCTCGCGCCTCCGCCTCCGAACCGGGCGGAGCCGTGATCTGCACGTGATGGAGCCGGAAGCGCGGGTTCGGCACGGGCCACCGACCTGCGGGTCGGTACAAGAGCTCCCGGTTCGACGCTGCCGCTCGCCCCCCCCGCCCGGGCGGGTGGGAGCAGGGACCACATGAAGCCCCGAGGTTTCGCTATGATCGTGGAAGACGTTCAACCACGGCTGCTGGTCGCGCTCTCCCCCCGCGATGAGACTCGGGACGCGCTGAACCACTCCCTCCCCGACGTGCCTTGGGCGTTTCTGGAGGCGACTCCGGTCCCGCAACGGTCCGAGGTGGAGGCGATCCTCGCCGGGTCGTTCGTCCGGGCCAACGCGGACTTCGACCCCTCCACCTGCCCGAAGCTCGATTTCGTCCAGCGTCTGTACACGGGTCTCGACGGGATACCCTTCGCCAAGTTCCCGGAGCGCGTGAGGTTCGCCGGAAATGTGGGGGCGTTCGCGCCCTTCGTGGCCGAGCACGCGCTCGCGCTCGCCCTCGCGGCGGGACGGGACCTGTACGCCTCCCGCGAGATCGTTCGGGCCGGCCGGCTGCGAGCGCCGGCTCCTCAGCGCGTGCTCTGCGGGGCGTCTGCGGTGATCCTCGGGTACGGGGAGATCGGCCGTGAGCTCGCCCGGCGGCTCGTCGCGTGTGACGTCCGGGTACGAGGGCTCAATCGGACGGGGTCCCCGGCGCCGGGAGTCGAAGGAATGTTTTCCGCGGAGCAACTCCGGGAAGCCGTTGCCTGGGGGGACTTCATCTTCGAGGTCCGACCGCTGACCCAACGCACCGTCGGGACGATCGGAACGGCGGAACTCGAGGCCATGCGACCCGAGGCCGTGTTCGTCAACGTCGGGCGCGCCGGGACCGTGGACGAAGAGGCCCTGTACCGACACCTCGAGACCCACCCCTCGTTCCGCGCCGCATGGGACGTATGGTGGACCGAGGACCGTCAGGGCGATTCCCCGCCCAGCCGGTTCCCGTTCGGTCAGCTCTCGAACTGTGTCGTGACGCCGCACGCCGCCGGGTTCGCCCCGGCGGCCGAAAGCCGAGCCCTCCGCCTCGCACTCGAGAATCTCGCCCGCTATTTCCGGGACGGCCGTCCCGCCCATGTCGTCGACCGTCGCGAGTACACGGGCTAAGCCGGGAGCGGGAACCCCGAAAACGAAACCGGTCCCGTAGTTCGCGGCCCCGTTCAGCGGATCCGCTCGAGGGCGAACGACCCCACGATCAGCGCTCGGTTGGTCGCACGACACTCGACCCAGTCCCGGGTTTGCACCTCGCCGAGTCCCTTCACCGAGAGGAACGTCTTGTCGCGGTCCTGACGGAAGACGATTGCGCCGTCCATCCGGCCGAGCAGCGTCTCGACCTGCGCGTCGGAGAGCGCGGCGCCCTCCAGCGAGTACATCGCGAGAGCGCTTCGAGGTTTCAGGATTCCGACGACGTTCTGCAGGAAGGAGAAGCTGGCGCGTTCGTCCCCGTGCGCCAATACCCCCGCGAGCCCGAGAAACCCCACGCGGATCGGGAGCTGCTGGCGGTCCTCGGCGGCCTTCGCCGTCTTGACCAGCAGGGACAGGATCCCGGCTCGGTCGTCCGAGCCCTTGGTCACCAGGCGGTGCGGGTCCGGAGTGCTGCCGGCCCCGGGACCCGACGCATCGATCCAGGTCACCATTCCCATCTGCTCGTACTCTCGGAACTGGGGGAGGACTACCCCGAGGCTCTCCGCAACTTCGGAAGGAGTTCGCGCGGCGGTCACGATCACCGCCGGTTCGCCTCGCTTCAGTCCCTCCGCAATGAACCCGTAGAGCACGATCTCCTTCCCGACGAAGGCATCGCCGAGGAGCACCAGGTGGGACCTCGGCGGCATCCCTCCGAGGAGCAGATCGTCCAGTCGCGGCGTCCCCGTGGGGAGTCGGTCGGCGACCCGGCGCTGCGTCGGGGCTCTCAACGTCTCGGGGATGGGAGCGGCGGAAGCCGGGGCACCGGTCGGCTCCGGTGCGACGGGGGACCGAAGCGCCGCGTTCGCGGTCACCCCCCGGTCGCCCTCGCGAGCCATCTCCTGCCGACGTAGGCTGACCTCGGCCTCGTTCGCGGAGAGTGCCCGTTCCCGGGCATTGACATCGTTCTCGCGGCTTTCGACCTCGACCAACGAGAGGCGCAGACGCTTCTCCCGGTCCGCGACCGCGCGCTCTCGCTCGCCGAGCTCCTTCGTCGAGCGGTCGATGTCCGCGGCCTTCTGCGCGACCTCGACCTGGGACTTTCCGACGTTCGTCACCCGGGACTCGTATTCCTGAACGGCCGCTTCGTATTGGGCCCGACGCTCGTCCGCGGTTTTTCGCTGGTCCGCGAGCTCGGCCTCTCGCTGTCGGAGCGCCGCCTCGCGTCCCGCCAACTCGGCTTCCTTTGCCGCCGCGCCGGCGAGCGAAGCTTCGGCCGCTTTTGCGCGTTCGGAGGTCTCCTTCGATTTCCGGCCCAACGAGAGATTCTGCTCGTCGAGTACGGCCTTGAACTGCTGGAGCTTGAGTTCCCGCGCGGCGATGTCGTCGGCCCCCGCGCCGGTGCCCGGCTTCCCTCCCCCTTCCTGGGCCGAGAGCGAGCCTTCGCGCCGGAGAAGTTCGTTGGTCTTCTGGTCGAGTTCCTTCCGACGGGCCTCGAGCCGACTTTCGGACTCGGGTAGCGTGGCCGTGCGGCGGTCGAGGTCCTGCGCGCGCTGGGTGAGCTCGACTTCGCGCTTGGTCAACGCGCTCTCCCGTTCTACCAGTCGTTGCTCGCGGGCGGAAACGAGCGGGAGCACCCGGGAAACCTCCTGTTCCCTGAGCTCGAGGGACTGGGCCTGGTCGTCGACCAGACGCGTGCGGGCCTCCATCTCCGCGCTCTTGCCGGCCCACTCGCGTTCTTTCGCGACGACCGCATCGGAACGTTTCCGGTAGTCCTCCTCCATCGCCTCAAGCTGGGTCCGTGCTTCCGCCAGCGAGTCGTTCTGCCGCCGGATCGACTGCTCGTCGTTCTCGGCGTCGGCCTCGCGCTTGACGAGCGACGCCTCTCGAAAGTGGAGGGCCTCCTCCTTGTCTCGCACTTCGTCCGCGAGGCGGAACATCCGCGTCTGGCCGGAGGTGATCAACTCCCGCTCGTGCGACCGAGTTCCCGAGGAGATCAGGTGGAGGAAGGATCCGGACGTCTGATAGAGGATCGCGGAGATGAACAGACTGATCGCGAACGCCGAGTCGAAGCTCGTCGAACCCGACGACGGGGCGATGAGCACGAGCCCGCTGACGACCGGCAGGACGGCGGTAACGGCGCTGGCCCATTGCCGGATCGTCCAACCGGTCCACGTCAGTACGAGGGCGACCAGTCCGAAGCTGATCCCCGCCAGCGCGAGCGGGAAGTACCACGGCCAGATGTTGAGGGCACCCAGGGCGCCGGACCCTGCGCAGTGCGCCGCGAAAACCGCCAGGAGGACGATGTTCGCCCCGAGGGCGGCGACGGACATCGCGAAGTGGAGCTCCCACGGCCAGAGCTGATACTCCTCCCACTTCATCGCGAGACCCACGGCGGAGATCATGACGCCCGCGCCGATCGGGATCGCCAGGTAGAATGCGGCACCGGAGCCGGGCGCCAAGGAGCCGATGTCGGGCTGGAGGTAGAGCAGCAGGACCCCGTCGAGCGCGAGTGCGGCGGAAATCACGACCGTGTAGAAGTGCGTGTACCGGCCGATGCGCAGCTGGAGGAGCGCGTCGTCCTTGGCATGCTCGAGATCCTCCGGGGCCGGGACCGTGACGATCCGAGTCGCCGCTACGGGGGCCTTCTCGTTGGCCATCGATCCCCTGACGGTGGATGGGTCGGGCGAGTTACTTTATCCTTCGCTCGGCCGACCCGAGCGCTCGGGCGGCGCCCCCGGCTCCGCCGGGGCCGTCGCTGCGAGGAGAACCGCGGCGGCGTTCGGCCACCGCTCGGGCGCTCGTCCGATGGCCTCCTCGACCTCGAGCAGATGATCCCAGGCCTTCGCATCGTTGCGAATCGCCTCGATGCGACCGGCTTCGGGGCCGAGCGCCGGAGCGACCGCCATCACCTCCTCGACCTGAAACCCGAGACCTTCCAACTGACCGCTGAGTTCGACCGGGTCGATCCGGCGGAATTCCCCGGGGATCTTTCTTCGCCGCGGCTCCGCCGCATAGCCCTCGCGCCCCACTCGGAGCGCGACCGCCCGTGACGGGGAGCGGAAGAGTCGGGTGACGGTTCCGGGGGGAAGTCGGTGGAGGTAGCGGCTCCGTTCCCCCGGTCCCGGAGCTACCTCGAGGAGCAGCGTCCCCCCGGGGGCGAGCAGCGTCAGGAGGGCGTCGAAGAACGGGTCGCTCCCTTCGGCGGCGAACCCTAGAATGTTCCCCAGGGCCCCGACGGTCCCGAACGCACGTTCGCGGAACGGAGGCCGGGCCCCGTCCGCCCGGACTCGGTGGGGGAGCTGCTCTCCGACGCCCCGCGGGCGCCATCGGGTAGGGAGCTGCCGCAGCATCTCACGGGCGATGTCCAGGGCGACCCGCCGTGTCGCGGGGTCCGGTCCCATCGCGGCCGTAAAGCGTCCCGGGCCGGAGCCGACATCCAGGACCCAGGCGACCGGGCGAGCATGCCGGGACAGGAAGCGTTCGCGAAGCTGTCGGTAGAGGTCCCGTTGGGCGGTGCCTTCGTACCGCTGCCACTCGCGGTCCGCCCGGTACCGGTCCGTCTCGAGAAATCGTTCTCGCGCACTACGCGGCGAGGAAGGACCCGGGGCCACTTTGGCCGCCGGACCCCTCCTCGGCCGGGATACCCTCCCCACGGTTGGTCTGGCGGTGGGCACGCAGACCGCAGGACCGGCTCCGGGGATATGCCTTCGCCCTGCCGGACCACGGTGCCGTCTTTATAGGGAGGCACGCTACCAGCAACCGGAGAGAACATGCCGTACTACGAGTGTCCCAAGTGCGGCGGAGGCTACGTCATCGACGTGCCTCCGAGTGCCCGGCCGGTCTGCGATCGCGACGGCGCCCGGCTGAAGCGGGCGAGCGACGCGTCCTACGAACGTAACGCCCGGCGGGACTAGCTTTTTTCGATGACGGCGGAGGCCGCGGTACCGACGGTTCCGTCCGAACGGTACGGCCCCCTGGTCCACCGCTCCGTCCGGCACGGCGCGATCCTCTACATCGTAGGGGTTCTGCAGTTCCTCGTGGGGATGATCGTCACCCAGCTCCTGTACGGTCCCCCGACCTACAATCTCCTGAGCAACTACATCAGCGACCTCGGAGCCTACAACTGCGGAGTCTGGGGCGGCCGACAGATCTGCTCCCCTGGGCACGAGATCTTCAACGTGTCCATCATTCTGTTGGGAATCCTCCTGATCATCGGAACCGTCCTCATCCGCACGGCGTTCCCGGCGCGGGGCAGCCGAACCGTCGGCCTCGGACTCCTCGTCATTTCGGGGTTCGGGGCGATGGGTGTGGGACTCTCCCCGGAGGACTACAATCTCACGATCCACTCGCTCTCCGCGGCGACCGCCTTCGTCGGGGGCGGTCTCGCGCTCGTGGTCCTCGGCGTGGCGATGTTCCGGGACACTCGGTGGGACGGCTTCCGCGCGTATACGATGCTCTCGGGACTCGTCGCCCTGATCGCCTTCATCCTGTTCTTCACCAAGAACTACGGCCCACTCGAGGTCGGCGGGATGGAACGGCTGATCGTGGCGCCGATCCTGCTGTGGTCGCTCGTCGTCGGGATCCACCTCGTGCGGATCCCGACCTATGCTCCACCCGGAGTACGAGGGTCCCGGAGCTAGGGGTCGCCCTTCGGCGGCGAGGATGCTCCGGCGAGAGCGGGGTCATCGAGCTCGAACCGCCTCCGGCACCCCGTGCAATCCACGAAGCAGTGGACGTCGAGGCTGAACGGCGGACTCAGCGACCCCCCGCACTCCGGGCAGCGCAACGAGACGTAGGGAGGCGACTCCCGGTCCGGCTCATGCATGCGGCCCCTGTCCCCCCGCGGCCGCCGGGGTTCGGCGGCTGCCGAAGAATGGGTTAGACGTCGGCGCCGAAGAGCTTGATGTCCTCGGGACCGGCCTTCTTGGCCACCGGCGCGGCCCCTTGGACCTGCACGCGGATCTGCTCGACGATCTCGGGGTTCGCCAGGGTCGTGATGTCGCCGTAGTCCATCTGGTTGGAGATCGCGGCCAGCACGCGCCGCATGATCTTCCCGGACCGGGTCTTCGGCATGTCCGGGACGATCCGGACCGCACGGGGGCGGGCGATCTTGCCGATCGATGTCTCGATCGCCTTCACCACCTTGTCGGCGATCGCCTGGTCGGCCTTCACGCCCGGCCGCACCGAAACGTACACCTCGGGCACCCGGCCCCGCTCTGCGTCGACGACCGGGACGACCGCGGCCTCGGCGATCTCGGGGACCGTCAGGCACGCCGATTCGATCTCCTTCGTTCCGAGACGGTGGCCCGAGACGTTGATGACGTCGTCCACCCGACCGAGGATCCGGAGGTAGCCGTCGGCCGCCCAGACCGCCCCGTCACCCGCGAAGTAGGGCCAGTCGCGCCAGTCGGTGCTCCCGGCCTTGTGGTTGTACTTGGCGTAGTAGTTCTTGACGAACCGGTCCGGGTCGCCCCAGATCGTCTGGAAGATGCCGGGCCACGGGTTCCGGATGCAGATGTTCCCGGCCTTGCCCGACCCCGCGGGGATCTCCTTACCGGTCTCATCGTAGACGATGGGGTAGATTCCGGGCATGGGGGGCCCGGCGCTGCCGGGCTTCATCGGGTCCATCCCGGGCTTGGTCGAACAGAGGAATCCGCCGGTCTCGGTCTGCCACCAGGTGTCGGTGACCGCGGCCTCGCCCCGCCCGACGACCTCGAAGTACCACTTCCAGGCCTCGGGTTCGATCGGCTCGCCGACGGTGGTCATGCACTTGAAGTGGTTGTCGTACTTCTTCGGCTCGTCGGGCCCGAGCTTTCTCAGCGACCGGATCGCCGTCGGCGACGTGTGGAAGATGTTGACGCCCAACCGCTCCGCGATCCGCCAGGGACGTCCGGCGTCGGGGAACGTGGGGACCCCTTCATACATCACGGTCGTCGCCGCGAGGGCGAGGGGACCGTAGACGATGTAGGAGTGCCCGGTGATCCATCCGATGTCCGCCATGCACCAGTAGACGTCGGTCGGATGGATGTCCTGAATGTACTTCGACGTCCCCGCTACGTACGCGAGGTATCCGCCGGTGCTGTGTTGGCAGCCCTTCGGCTTTCCGGTCGAACCGCTCGTGTACATCAGGAAGAGCGGGGCCTCGGCCGGCATGGAGACCGGAGCGACCTTCTTTCCGGCGAACTGCTTCAGGACGTCGTTCACGATGAAATCGCGTCCCTCGACCATCTCCGTGGGGGAGGCCGACCTGTCCCGGAACCGCTTCCAGATGAGGACCTTCTCGACCTTGGTCCCCTCGGCCTCGGCCTTCTTGAACGCGATGTCCGCGTTGACCTTGTGGTCGAGGACCTTTCCGCTCCGATAGTAGCCGTCCATCGAGATCAGGACGCGGCTGCCGGAGTCGACGATGCGGGCTCCGCACGCTTCGCCGCTGAACCCGCCGAACACGACGGAATGGACCACGCCCAGGCGGGCGCACGCCAACATGGTGACGGGCAGCTCGACCGTCATCGGCATGTGGATCGTGACCCGATCTCCCGCCTTCAGGCCGCAGAAATCGCGCAGCAGCGCGGCCATCTCGTTCACCCGGTTGTACAGCTCTTGGTAGGTGATCACCTGGGTCGGCTCGTCCTCCGGTTCGGGGACCCAGATGATGGCCGCCTTGTTCCGGTACTTCTCGAGGTGTCGGTCGACACAGTTGTAGCTGACGTTCAGCTTGCCCCCGACGAACCATTTCCAGAACGGGGCCTTGCTCGTGTCGAGGGTCGTCGTCCAGTACTGGTCCCAGCTCAGCAGGTCGGCGTATTCCCGGAAGCACTCCGGGAAGTTCTTCTCCGCAAAGCGCTCCTTCACCGACGGGTCGGTCAGGTTGGCCTGACCGATGAACCGGGGGCTGGGGTAGTAGACTGCTTCCTCCTTCCAGTGGACCGCAATCTCGGCCTCAGAAAGTCGGGATTCGTCGTCTTTCCCCGCCGGCTCGTCGTGAGCTTCTGCCATCGAATGAAGGCACCCCGTGAGGCGTCCGAGGCGGCCCCGGAATATACGAGTTACTCCCTAGCACGGGACGAACTTTTCCCGTCGCCCGGGTGCTTGGTGGGCGCCAACCCGTCCGGCCCCGCACGAGAGCCACGCCTCGGTTTTAGTTCGTATAACGCCGAGTCCGTGGCTTGTCGAACTCTTTTAGACCTCCCCACCCTAACCCAATACCTCGGTGGTTCATGGTCGGTACGGGTCACACGCCCGGGCGGCCGGAAAAGACCGTCCACCTCCGGATCGACCCGAATGACGAATCCACGACCCTCGAAGACGTCCTCACCCGAATCGCGGAGCTCCAGCGCAAGCACCCCGACCGCGAGGTATTCTTCGACGGGGACGAGTACGCCATCTGCTCACGCCCCAAGCGAACTCGGGCTGCCCCGGCGCGCTGAACGCCCCACCTTGGGTCGACCCCTCTTCCTTCTCAATCTCAAGACCTACTCGGGCTGCCTCGGCCCCGCCGCCGAGAAGGTGGCGCGGACGTTGGAAGAGACCGGAAAGACGGCGGGCGTCGCTGTAGCGATCGCGCCGGCCGCACCGGACCTCGGCCGGGTGGCGTCGGCCGTCTCGATCCCCGTTCTGGCCCAGCATGTGGACGCATTGGAGGCGGGGCCGCACACCGGGTTCGTTCCGCCCGAGGCCATCGCGAAAGCGGGATGCTGGGGGAGCCTGGTCAACCACTCCGAGCATCCCATCTCCACCGCAGCCGTTACGGAGACGGTCCGCCGCCTCGACGCGCTCGCCCTCGTGCCGGTCGTCTGCGCGAAGGACGTCCGAGCCTCCGGACGGCTCGCGGTGTCGCAGCCGGCGTACCTGGCCATCGAACCCCCCGAGTTGATCGGAGGACAGCGATCGGTCTCCACCGCCCGGCCCGAGGTCGTCTCCGGCGCAGTCTCGGCCGTGCGTCGTGTCGCAGCGAACACGGTGGTCCTGTGCGGCGCCGGGGTCCACGACCGTCGGGACGTCGCCCGCGCGCTCGAACTGGGCAGCGAAGGGGTCCTCGTCGCGAGCGCGGTGACCCGTGCGCCCGACCCGCGAGCGGCCCTCCAAGAACTCCTCGCGGGATTCTGACGCCGTGGCGCGCCGCCTCCTTCAAGTGGTATGGGTGTCTGCGGGATTCGACTCGCGACCCGTCGGGGCGACGAGTGGAGACCCTCATGTCCGAATCCAACCCCGCCTCGACCGCGCCACGTGCACCTCCGACGGCCGGAGGACGGCGCCGTCGGGCGGGAAAGGGCCGGGCGAAGCCTCGGGTGAAACGGGAGCACAAGTCGACGACCGTTCCCGGGCCCCTCGATGAGTTCGGGGGTGGCCCGAAGCCGGCACGGGCCCTTCCGCGAGGCAGCGGGACGGTGCGGACCGTCTCGGCCCCTCGCCCGCTGCACATCGTCATGGTCGGCTGGGAGTGGCCTCCTGGCCACACCGGGGGATTGGGGGTCCACTCCTTCGAGATCTCGAAGGAACTCACGCGACTGGGACATCGGATCACGTTCCTCACTCCGTTCACCGGACCGTTCACTCCGGTGGACGGCGTGACCTTCCGATTTCCCGGGGAGCCGACCGTGACTCCCGGGAAGCAGTACCCTCCGGCCTACTGGTCGGGGGGTACCGCGGACAGCCCGTTCTCCGACGCGGCCGACGGGTACAACGCCTGGGTCGGCCTCCTCGAGGGGGTCGGCAAGGTCGACGTCGTGCACGTCCACGACTGGTTCGGGACGTTCGGAGGCAAGGCCCTGGCCGAACGGCTTCAGGTTCCCCTCGTCATGACCGTCCATTCCACGGAGTACGACCGCTCCCTCGGACATCCCTGGGACCACATCCTCTCGCGCGAGCAGGCGGGGATCGACGGGGCGACCCGTGTGATCGCGGTCAGCCGCCACCTGCGGCAGCAGCTCATCGACCGGTACCACGCGGACCCCCACCGGGTTCGCGTGATCTACAACGCCGTCCGTCCCAGCCAGCGGCTCGAACGGATCGACCCGACGAAGCGCGTCGTCCTATACGTCGGTCGACTGGCCGCGATGAAAGGGGTCGACACCTATCTGCGAGCTGCCGCCCGTCTCGTGCCGACGTTCCCCGACGTCCTCTTCGTCATCGCGGGCGAGGGCCCCGAATATTCCCGGCTGATCCACCTGGCAGCCTCGCTCGGCATCGGCGACCAAGCGATGTTCCTCGGGAAGGTGTCCGATGAGGAACGGGAGGTCCTCCTCGCGGGGAGCTCCGTGTTCGTCCTCCCGTCGGTCGTCGAACCGTTCGGGATCGCCGCGCTCGAAGCGATGGCGGCCGGGGTGCCGACGATCGTCTCTAAGACGAGCGGGGTCGCCGAGATCAGTTCGGGCGCCTTCCAGGTCGACTTCTGGGACGCTGAGGAGTTCGCGAGCCGCATCGCGGAGCTGCTCGAGTACCCGACGCTGCGCGCCGCCATGGGAGAGCAGGGCCGCTGGGAGGCACTGCGGGAAGGCTGGCCCGAACGGGCCCGGGAAACGGTCGGCGTGTACCTCGAAGCGATGGAGTCTCGAGGTCGGGGTCCGTGAAGATCGTCCTCTATCTCCACATGCACCAACCGTGGCGGCTCGCCCGGTTTCGGTACCTCGACCTCGGGTCGGGTCGCTCCTACTTCGACAACGACCGGAACCTGGGGATCTTCCGGGGGATCGCCGACCGGTGCTACCGACCGGCGCTGGATCGCCTGCTTCAGTCGCTGGAGACCCACCCCGAGTTCCGGGTCAGCCTCTCGGTGACCGGTACGTTCGTCGAGCAGGCCAAGCTCGCCGCCCCGGACGTGCTCGACCGGATCCGTGCGCTCGTCCGGACGGGGCGAACTTCCCTGCTGGCGGAGACGTACTACCACTCGCTCGCGTTCCTCGTCCCACCCCCCGAGCTCGCGGAGGAGGTCGCGATGCACCGCTCCATGCTGCAAACGGAGTTCGGCGCTCAACCGAAGGTTCTCCGGATGACCGAGCTCGCGTACTCGGACGACCTCGCTCGGTTCGCCGAGTCGCAGCGCTTCTCCGGCATGCTCGCGGAAGGATGGGAGGGGATGCTCCGGGGGAACCCCCCGACCTACCGGTATTGCGCCGCGCCGGCCCCCACGGTGATGCTGCTGCTCCGCCATTACCCGCTCAGCGACGACGTCGGATTCCGGTTCTCCTCGAAGGCGTGGAACGAGTACCCGCTGACGGCGGACAAGTACGCCCGCTGGCTGGCTTCCACCCCGGGGGAGCTCGTGGGGCTCTTCATGGACTTCGAGACGTTCGGCGAGCACCACTCAGCCCAGACCGGCATCCTGCAGTTCCTGAGCGCGCTGCCGGACGCCGTGCACAACGAGCCCGGTCTCGGATGGGCGAGCGTCGAGGAAGCGATCCAGGGACCCCCGCGCGATACCCTCTCGGTGCCGTATACGATGAGCTGGGCCGACCAGAACCGGGACCTCGGTGCGTGGCTCGGTAACGACCTGCAACGCTCCGCATTCGAGGCCGTGAAAAAGGTCGGACTCGTCGTCCGGCGATCGGGCGACCCGGCGATCCTCACCGATTGGAGGAAGCTCCTCACGTCGGACCACTTCTACTACATGTACGTCAGCGGCCACGGGGCTGACCAGGGCGTGCACCAGTACTTCTCGAGCTACGACAGCCCCTACGATGCCTACGCGAACTACATGAACGCGCTCTCGGACCTTCGGCGCCGAGCGCTCGACAAGCTGGGCGTCCCGATCCTCAAGTGACCCCGCGCGAGGGGGGTCCCGAACGCCCTCTCGGCGTCCGCGGTCGACCCTTCCTAGGAGGAGAAGTGTCCGCTGACCGCGACCAGGTAGATCAGCAGGATCGCGCCGACGATGAAGCCGAAGGTGATGAACGCACCCGCGAGACCGTAGATCACCAGCTCGATGATCAGGAACAGGACCGTCAGCACGAGGGCCCACATCCGCAGGTTCCATAGTCCGACGGCCAGGCCGAGGATGATCAGCCCGATGATCAGGATGATCAATCCGCCGAGGAGTCCGGCGGTCGCGAAGTGCCCCAACGGGTTGCCGCCACCGAGCGCCGACGGAACCGTCGAACCGACGGCGATGATCAGACCGATCAGGAAGACGATGAACCCGTAGATTCCGATCAGGATGGCGAGGATCGCGACGCCGAGGGGCAGGGACGAACTCCCGGAACTGCTGCTCATCGAACTCTTCTCTGACGAGCCGGCCGCTCGTCGGGCAAGCCACCCCTTTCTCCGGGATATGAAGACTTGCTTCGTCCCGCTTGAGGGCCCCTGCGGACCACCGGCCCGGAGTTCGCGCAGCGTTCGGTGCCCGTGCCCGGCTCAGAGAGTCGATTCCGCCGCGGTCGCCGGCCCAGGTTCGGATTGCTCCTCGGGCGACGTCGTGATCCCGTGGCATGCCCAGGCGATCACCGCGACCACGACGAACGTGATCGTGAACACGAATGCCATGACCGCGACGATCCCGAGCAACTCCACGCCCATTTGATGGACGGCCGCCATCCCTCCCCCGAAGAAGAGACCGTTCGGGAGCGACGGATAGCCGGACCCGGTCGCGAACGCCGTCTGGGCGAAGAACGGGATCATGAGAATGCCGAACAGGCCGCCGACGAGATGGCCGGGGAGTAGCCCCACCGGGTCCGAGAGCCAGTTGAGCCGCGCGAACCGACCCTCGGCGACCGCGAACAGTGGACCGCTCACGAGTCCGAGGATGAGGGCACTCGCCGGACTGACGAATCCCGCGAGCGGCGTGATCACGATCAGCCCCATCAGCGTGCCGTTGACCCCGGCGGCGAGGTCCGCCAACTTGCGCCCTCGATAGAACTGGACCGCCAGGAACGAGATCATCCCCGCCGCGGCGGCGATGAACGTGGTCAGGACCACGACGATCGCCTCGGGGTTGAATTGAAGCACGCTCCCCGGATTGAAGCCGAACCAACCCATCCAGAGCAGCAGGATCGAGAGGGCCAGCCACCCGGGCCGGGGACGGAGCGGAGTCGGGGGCGAGGTCCGGAGGCCCCGGGCCCGTTCTTCCCTCCACACCTGCACGAGAATGCCGAGTCCGGCCGCCCCGGCGGCGCCGTGGACGACGAGGCCACCGGCGAAATCGACCATCCCCAGGCGGGCCAGCCACCCCGAGGGGTTCCAGATCCACGCGGCCGGCAGCGTCCAGATCACGAGGAAGTAGACGACCGAGTAGATCGCGAACGAGGTCAGCTTGACCTTCCGCAGCACGACGACGCCCACGAGGGCGAGCGTCACCGACGCGAAGGCGGCCTCGAAAAGGAAGTAGGTGCCCGGGTAGAGTCCGGTATTGAAGTACGTGGGGGCCATCGACCACCACGGAGTCCCGAACGTCGCGGCGTAGTTCGGATTGAACCCGCCGAGAAAGAACCCCTGAGCGTAGAACGGGTTCCCGATGACGCCGGAATAGGTCGGGGCGAAGCCGATGTTGAACCCGACGATCGCCATGACGACGATCGCCAGACCGCTCATCAGGAGGGTCTTCAGTAGACTTCGATAGACCGATTCGCCGAGTTCGCCGACCTCGAGAAATCCGACGGCCACCGTCATCGCGAAGACGAGCAGCGCGGCGATCAGGACCCAGAGATTGTTCAGGAGCACCAGCGGCGCCATCGTATCGGGGGTGCGTTTCGCTGATTCCGGTATTAATGCCCGCGCTCGAGTCGCGGCGATGCCGGCAGGCTATGGCCCGAACCGCCTGCGGTCATCGTACGGCCGGAACGACCCGGACCGCATCGCCGGGCGACGACCCGGCCGCTCGAGGCTCACAGCGTGGCACACGCGTTGATGTCCGGGGCGTTGGGGCCGCCGAGGGCGCACAGCGTGAAGGAACGGCCGGAGAGCCCAGGATCCGCGACGAGGACCAGGACCGATCCGTCCTGGATCGGCGCGTACGCTCCGCCGGAAAGAACCACCCAGTTCGTCGAGTAACTGAACACGGCGACGTTGGGGCCCATGGGGGAGCGAAGCACCACGTACCAGCTGGGAGCGATCGTCAGGGGCGCGGCAGCGCACACTGAGGTGGCGGTGACCGTCGGCGCCGGGGCGGGCCCGCCGTCGACGTCCCCGTCGAGGGACTCAATGATCTCGAGGAACACCTGATCGGTCGTGGGCGGGATCGACGCGTTCACCCAGGGGACCGACTCGGTGACCATGGACTTCCCGTCGCCGCACGTGGTGTTCTGCAGGGAAGCCGCGCCCAGAGTGACATTGTCCGGCACGCCCGAGGGCGGGCTCGGGCCCCCGACCGCCCCCGAACTCGGGAGGTTCAACCCGTAGTACGCCGAAAAGTTGATCGCCGCGAGGACGACGAGCCCGATCACCATGCCCTTGTACGGGGCTTCTCGGTGGTCTCGCCGTCGGCGGTATTCCCGGGCGACCGACGGCAGCCCGGAAGCTCCGGACGGGGCTGCGGGTCCCGCTACCGCAGCCGATGAGTCGGCGGTTGTGCGAGGGGGCCGCGGGACCCGGGCCCATGGGTTCTCCCACTCCTCGTCGGCCATTGCCTCTACTCGGGGCGAACCGATCCCTCGGTGACGATGTCGCGATACGCCGCCTCAAGTGCGGGTACGGCGGGCGTGAAGCTCGATAACGGACCGATGCGCTGGCACTCCACGAGCAGCCGCGTGAGCGTCTCTTCGTTCCCGTCGAAGCGCAGGCGGAATCTCCGCTCGGCGAGTCGGGTGACCTTTGGCGCCCACGGCTGGAGCGGCTCGAGCGCCTCGGTCGCGATCGGCCGCGCGAACTCCACGTCGACCGCGCGCACGCGAACCCGGGCGGCCACCTCCTCGGCCGAGGCGTGGAGCCGGATCTCGCCCTTGTCGATGAAGATGAGCCGGTCGCAGATGGCGGAAACATCGGTGATGAGGTGGGAGCTCATCAGGATCAGGTGGTCGCGCTTCATTCGCTTCAGGAATCCCCGGACCTCGACCCGTTCGGCCGGGTCCATTCCGTTCGTGGGCTCATCCAAGAGCAGCACCTCGGGGTCCCCGAGGCAGGCGGCGGCCAGCACCACCCGCTGACGTTCCCCCTTGGACAGCCACCCGCACCGCCACTCGAGGGGCGGGAGATGCAATTCCCGGTGGCAGCGGTCGATCTCGTCGTCGATACCGTTCCGGTCCAGGCCGCGGAGCTGACCGACGCGCTCCAGCGCATCGAACACCCGTTCGGACGGATACGGCTCGGGGCTCTCGATGATCGCCCCCACCCGCGCGAGGGCGTTCCGGCGGTCCCGCACGGGGTCGAAGTCGTTGAGGCGCGCTTCCCCGGAGGTCGGCATCAGGAGACCGAGGAGCAGCTTGAGCGTCGTCGACTTGCCCGCGCCGTTCGGCCCGAGGTAACCGATCGCCCCGGAGCCCTCCTCGCGGAAGCTGATGTCGTGGACGACGGGAACCCCCGGCGAATAGCACTTGGTGAGATGCGAGACTTCGATCGAACCCATACCCTACCCCTTGGACTCCTTGCGCTGGTAGAGCACGATGCTCGTCGTGAAGAAGAAAACCAGATATCCGGTCATGATCGCCGCGCCTTCCTGGGCGGTGGCCGACCACGACTGGATGAACTGGCCGCCGCCCACGGGGATCGTCTGCTGGGCGACGAACTGCCAGTCGAGCACGTTGGCGATGGCGCCCCCGGCGTAGTAGAGCGACCACCAGGGTTCGAATCCGGCGAGCTCGACCACCCCTTGGAGGGTGGTGAGCGCGACGAAAAGGACGAGGATCGTAGTGAGGACTCCGGTGGCCGGGGTCTCGAACAAGGCGCTGAAGCAGAACGCCACGCTGACCGCCGCGAACGCAAAGAGGACGGAGAGACCCAGCGAGAGAGCCAACGGATCCCAGGGGATCGCGCCGGGTCCGAAGGCATACGTCGCACCCAAGAGACCGAACAGGTCGTAGACGACGACGATCGCGAGCGTGACGAAGAGCGCGGAGGCGTACCGGCCGGCGACCAGGACGCTCCGGTTCACGGGCATTACGAGGGTGTAGTACCCGGTGCCGCTGTGGAAGTCCACACTCAGCGCGTCCCCGCCGAAGAAGCCGGCCGCGAGGATGATCCATAGCGGCAACGTCTGGGCATAGTCCGTCAGGAACTCGGAGATAGAGTTCAGAAAGCTGAGCCGGACCAGCCCCTGCCCGGAGGCGACCAGTAGGATGAGCCACGCGGCGGAAACGACGCCCACGAAGAGTAGGAGTCCAAAGAATCGGTACGTCCGGATGTAGTGCCGGATCTGGCCTCGTGCGATGACGATCCACTGCGAGAAAGAAGAGGGCAGTTTCGGAGCGACCACCGGAGGTACGGTTGCGACGCGAGGCAGTACCGGCGCGGGGGCGTCCTGCACTGACGATTAGGGGCGGAACAGAAGGGATAACATTTTCTTCGAGGGCCTCTCGGATAGCGAACTTATGAGCGTCTTTGGGAACGAATTTTGGCCCCGGTGACCGTGGTCTGGAGCCTCCAGCCGAGTTGGCTCGAGTCCGACCCGCAGGACCCGGGATCGACGATACCGAAGGGCTGCGAGCATCCCGACCAGCACGGCCCGATGCGATAGGGTGCGCGCAGCACCTGGCCCGGCTCCTGCAGCCCCAGCGGGATCGGACCTCGTAGAATTCGGCCCCCCCGCGGTCGACGTCCGTGCGACTTCGTGACAGCCCCGTAGGATTCCTAAGCGTGGGCTCGGGATTCGAACCGAGGAGTTATACACGCCTGCGTGCCCGATTCATCCCGAATGTGGAATACACGGGCCTCGGTTCCGGAGGCCCTTCCGTGATCACGATGCTCACGGGGAACGGTCGAGTGCTCCTGACCGTCAATCAGAACGGCGAGTGGAACGAACTGTTCTACCCGTTCCCCGGCCAGTTCCAGCACCTTCGCGAAATGCGACTGGGCGTCTTCGACGTCGCGGGGGGCAAGTTCGCGTGGCTCCGTCGAGGGAACGGCTACGAGATCCGTCAGACGCCGTATGGGGGAGGTCACCTTCCCGATTCGGTCTGGACGGGACACGGGCTGACCCTCTCGGTCCGGGACCACGTGCACCCGAACCACGACCTGATCTCCCGGGTGCTCCGGCTTCGGGCCGACCCCGCCCGGCCGATCCGGCTGTTCGCGTACCACGCGTTCCAGATCGCGGAGTCGATGTACCAGGACACCGCGTTCGTCGACCCGTCGGTCCCGTCCCTCATGCATTACAAACGGGGCTATTTCTTCGAGTTCTTCGCCGACCCCCCGTACACCCGGGCCGTCTGCGGGGAACATACGCTGAAGGGCCTCAAAGGAACGTACGTGGACGCCGAGGACGGTCGTCTCGAAGGGCGCCAGGTGGCCCATGGGGCCGCGGACAGTGTCATGGAATGGGACCTGGAGCCGGGCCCCGACCGGGATACCGAGGTCCGCCTCTTCCTGGCCGCCGGCCGCAACCTTCCGGCGGTGCACCAGGTGCGTGACTACGTTCGCAACGGGGGGTACCTTCGGTTCGTCCGAGAGTCCGAAGCATTCTGGGATACGTGGGTCCAGCGCCGGCTCCCCCGCGCTCCGCAGGGACTGAGCGACCTCGCGCGCCACGTGTACCGTGCGAGCGTCCTGATGATGCGACACGCCACGGGTTCGAACGGCGCGATCATCGCCTCCCCGGATACGAGTTCGCTCGTGCGGGCGGGCGACACCTACAACTTCTGCTGGTGGCGCGACGGGGCGTACATCTCGAAGGCGATGGATGAAGCCGGCCTGTACGAGAACGCATCTCGGTTCCTCCATTTCGCCCGCGCCTGCCAGGACCCGGACGGGTCATTCTTCCACCGTCACTTTCCGGACGGGGCGATCGGGAGCACCTGGCACGTTCCGCCGTTCCTGCAGATCGACCAGACCGCGAGCGTGATCGCCGCGGTCTGGCACCACTTCAAACGGGGAGCGGACCCCGACGTTCTCCTCGACGTCTGGCCCCTCGTGAAGGGGGCGGCGACGTTCCTTACGACCTTCCGGGACGCCACCACGGGATTGCCGGCCCCGAGCTTCGACCTCTGGGAGGAGCGATCCGGGATCCACCTGTATTCGACGGCCGCGGTCGCCCATGCGCTCGAACGGGCGGCGCGCGTCGCCGAGGAGATCGGGAAGGACCCGACCCTCTGGAGAGAAGCAGGGCGCGAGATCTCCGCTGCGGCGCGAACCCAGTTCTGGGACGCCGCTACCGGTCGCTTCGTACGCTCGCTCTCGCCGCGCGACGAGCGGCTGGACGCTTCGACCCTCCTCGCGCTCAAGCTCGGGCTCCTCGCCTGGGACGACCCGAAGACCCGAACCGTGGTCGATGCGATCGAGCAACGCCTATGGAGCCCGGAGATCGGCGGACTCGCCCGATACGAAGGGGACGAGTACTACGGCCAGGAGAACCCGTGGATCATCTGCACCCTCTGGCTCGCGGAAGCACGGCTCCGTCTGGGAGACCGACCTCGATGCCGCGAGTTGATCGAGTGGGTCGCTTCGCACGCGATCCCGACGCTCCTGCTCCCCGAACAGATCGATCGGACGACGGGAGAACCCCGGAGCGCGACGCCCCTGACCTGGTCGCATTCGACGTTCGTCGACGTGGTCCACAAGTATGCGGAATCGGAGACCCGAGGCGAGGTCCCGGAAGAGTAGCCTGCGCCCTCCGGACGCCGGGCGAGCGTTCGCGCTCGGGATCGACATCGGAGCGACCAAGGTCGTGAGCGTGCTGGTCGGGCAGGACGGTCGGGTCGTCGGGCACAGCGGCCGGCAGGTCCATTCGAACGACGGCCCCGCCGGGGTATTCGATAGCATCGTCGCAAGCGCCCGGTCCTGCCTGGACACCAGCCCGGTGGAACCCCAGTGCGTGGGAGTCGGCGTGGCCGCCCAGGTCGACCCCGCGCGAGGGACCGTGGTCTACGCCCCGAACCTTTACTGGCGGGACGTCCCGCTCGGCCCGAAGCTCACGAAGGAGCTAGGGCTGCCCGTCCGGCTCGTCAACGATGCGCGGGCCGCCACCTTCGCCGAGTGGAAGTTCGGCGCCGGCCGCGGGGAAATGGACCTGTTCTGCCTCGTCCTCGGGACCGGAGTCGGCGGTTCAGCGGTGTGCGGCGGCCGCCTGGTGGAAGGGGGCACTCACTCCGCCGGTGAAGTCGGCCATCTCACCGTCGTCTCCGGCGGCCGCCGGTGTCACTGCCCCAACTCGGGGTGTTTCGAGGCGTACGTCGGGGGCTGGGCGATCGCCGAGAGAGCCCAAGAGGCGGTGCGAGCCAACCCCGCGGCGGGACGGCGTCTGCTCTCCGACGCGGGATCGCTGGAGATCATCAACGCAACGACGGTACTGCGCGCCCACCGCTCGGGCGATGCGCTGGCCGGCCAGTTGATCTCCGAAACGGAGCGATTCCTTGCGGACGGGGTCGTCAGCGTCGTGAATGCGTTCAATCCCTCGGCTCTCGTGTTGGCGGGCGGTCTCGTAGCGGGCCGCCCGGAGTGGGTCTCTGTCGTCGAGACGGCCGTGCGGACCCGTTGCCAGCCGGCGGCAGCCACCGTTCGAGTCGTGGCTGCGTCGCTCGGTGAGGACGCAGGAGCGGTCGGCGCGGCTGCGCTGGCGCTCGAGCGATCGTTCGAAGGGTCTTAGTGCGCCGTCGCGGGAACCGGGGCCGACGGCGCCGGAACCGAGGCGGGGGCCGGCGGGCCGGGGTCCGGCAGCTCCGGAGTCTCACTCCACTGGCGACAGGCGTCGTAGAGCCGCCGGGCCATCGCCATATCGTAGGAGGGCGGCGACGCGCGATCGACGCGGTGTCGCGAGAGGTACTCGCCCGTGACCGTTGCGATGGTCGGGTCCGTCGCCGCGTACAGCACGTTGTCCGCCCCGTACTGGAGACCGTGGGCAAAAACGAGCTGGACGAGCCGCATCCCGAATCCTACCCCGCCTCCGTTGTTCAGTCCGAATCCGGAACGAATGAAACCGGGGTGAACGGCGTTCACGGTGACCCCGGTTCCGGCGAGGCGCCGAGCGAACTCTCGGCTGAGCAGGATGAGCTCGAGCTTCGACTCTCCGTAGGCCCGGTACCCTTCGTAGCGCGCGGAATGTTGCAGGTCGTCGATCGGAACCGTCCGGCCCCGATG
>Ga0070761_10000716_pt1 | contig 21132 bp, 19 predicted proteins | sample HubBroMetageREF1_FD_66724 | JGI IMG/M metagenome (GOLD analysis project Ga0070761, IMG submission 66724) | Reference soil microbial communities from the Hubbard Brook experimental Forest, New Hampshire, USA - Hubbard Brook CCASE Soil... | ecosystem: Environmental > Terrestrial > Soil >... | reverse complement strand
ATCGTAGTGCCAGTCGCGATAAGGCACGGTGCGATACTTGACGCCACGGGAGCGCGCCAGCACCTGGAAGCCGATAAAAGCCGCGTCCGTGGTCAAGACCTCGTCATCGTCGCAAAGGAAGGTCCTGATGATGCCGGACATGATGCCTTCCGAGCCGCTGCCCGCAATCACGTTGTCGGGCTTCAAATCGAACTTTTCAGCCAGCGTGCGGCGCAGGTCCAGGCCGCCGTTGGGATAGAGGTTGAGGCCGCTCAACTGCCGCCGGATGGCTTCCAGTGCCAACGGCGACGGTCCCAGGGGGTTTTCGTTGGATGCCAGCTTCGCGACGCTGGTCATCCCGTATTCTCGGCGCACTTCGTCGATGGAGCGGCCCGGCTCGTACGGTCGCAGCGATTCGATATATGGCGGAACCAGTGGCATCGGGCTGTCCTTTACCATAGTAATTCCAATGGCGCTGCCATGATTCTCCCTCGCGGTTTCTACGATCGCCCCACTATCGAAGTCGCGCGCGGCCTGCTCGGTAAGATCCTGGTGCATGGCGAAACCTCCGGCACGATCGTGGAGACGGAAGCCTATCTCGGCGGGAGCGATCTGGCGTCGCACTCCGCGCGCGGGATCACCGATCGCACGCGCGTGATCTTCGGGCCGCCGGGGCATGCCTACGTCTACTTCATATATGGCATGTACGAGTGCCTGAACCTGGTCGCGGAACCGGATGGCCAGCCCGGATGCGTGCTCATCCGCGCATTGGAGCCGGTCGCCGGGATTGAAATAATGCAGCGCCGCCGCCCGTCCGCGCACACGCTTCGCGATCTGACATCCGGACCGGGACGCCTTACGCTGGCGCTGGGCATCACGCGCGCGCAGAACGGCGTAGATGTGACCCGTGGCCCGCTAACCGTGCGCACGCCGGCGCCGGCGCACGCGGATCCGTTCGAGATCGAGGTGACGCCGCGCGTGGGCATCCGTCAGTGCGCCGACTGGCCGCTGCGATACGCGATCAAAGGCAATCCGTTCGTCAGCCGGTAAGCGCGGAGGCTATGCGTTTTCCCAGGGATTGAGCAGCGGCACGCCTGAAGGCTCGAAATCCGCAGTGTTGCGGGTCATGATATACAGGCCGTGGCGGCGGGCGGTGGCGGCGATCAAGCCGTCGCTAGCCGGTATCGTTCTGCCCGCCTTCTGTGCCGCGGCCGTGAGTTCGCCCCACATGCGGCAGGTCTCCACGTCGATCGGAAGCAGCCGGTCGCCGTAGTGTTTCTCCAGGGCCAACAGCCACGTTTGCAGGAGGCGCTTCTTTTGGCCGTCTTGCAGAAGCGCCACGCCTTTCACAATCTCGCCGGTCGAGATGGCGCTCACAAACAAATCCTCGCTGTCAAGGGCTTGGATGGCGCGTGCGACGCCCGCATCGGGCTTCGGAAGGCGCAGTTCAGATACGACGCAGGTGTCCAGCAAGACCTTCACAACGCTCTCACAGTTTCAGGTCGCGCATGGGAGAACGATCGCGCGTAAGGTCCACGCCTTCCAGGCTAGGCCCCTTGGCAGTGAGAAATTCTTTGAATCCGCGGCGCTTGCCCGTCAGTTTCTCGTATTCCTGCTGGGCCACGATCACCACCACATCGCCGCGCCGGCGCACGAACTGTGGGCCTTTGGCGAGAGCCCGGTTGACGACTTCGCTAAAGCGATTCTTGGCGTCTGCAAGTTGCCATTCCATATGGATCGTCCTCCTATCTAGCTAATCTAGATTAATTATGGCATACCTGCTCTTCCGCGTCAAGGAGTTAGTCCTGACGCAGCGCCACCACCGGGTCGATGCGCGTCGACCGGCGCGCCGGCACGTAGCACGCCAGCAGCGCCAGGCCGGCCAGCAGAAGCGGCGCGCCCACCAGCATCGTCGGGTCGCTGAACGCGACCGAAGCCACGGAAAAGAACATGCCCCAGAGCGCTCGCATCCCCGCCCACGCGAATGCCAACCCGATGAGCGTGCCCACCGTCACCAGCGCGGCGCCTTCCTTCATCACCAGCGCGAGCACGTCGCGTTTCTGCGCGCCGAGCGCCAGCCGAATACCGATCTCATGCCCGCGCTGCGTCACGGAATACGCCGTTACGCCGGCCAACCCGACGGATGCCAGAATGAGTCCAAACACGCCGATCAGGCCATACGTCCAGGAGGCCGCTTTCAGCATCGACATGAACTGCGCAATCTGTTCCGCCATGCTGCGCGCATTGAACGGCGTGATCTTCGAGTCCATGGCCGTTACCTCGCGGCGCACCGCGGAGATGGCGTCCACCGCAGGCACGGCGCGCAGCATCAGCGTGACGCCGCGCAAGGATGGCTGGGCGTAATCGGCCGGGCGCAGGGGGAAGTAGATCGCCGGATGCTTCTTGTTGACCACCAGGTCTTCGGTCACGTCTTTGGCCACTCCCACTATTTCATACAGCCTGCGGCCGCTGCCGAGAGCGCCGGTCCGATAATCGATGGTGCCCGGCATGCCTCCGATGCCCCCGGCGGCTTGGCCGATGCCGACTTCGATCTGCCGTCCCAACGGATCTTGCCCCTTCCAGAAAGCGCGCACAAGATACTCGCTGACGATCGCGCTCGTTGCGCCGGCGGCCTCATCCTCTCTGCGGAACCCCCGCCCGGCGACTATCGGAATGTCCGCGGTCTCGAAATAGCCGCGGCCGACAACGTGTTTGCGCGCCCACTCCACGTGCGCACCTCCCGGGGGGCCGCCCGGAGTCGAAAACGTAACGCCCGCGTTGCCATCCATTGCCACGGGCACTGTATCGGTCAGGCATGCGGCCGTGACCGAGGGAAGGCGCTGCACGCGCAGCAGGAGCTTCTCAAGAAAATCGGCCGCGCGCTGCGCGGAATATCCGTCGCGCACCGGATCGAGCGAGATCAAATACATGTTCCGGGGATTGAAGCCTTCCTGAACCCCTAAAGTACCCTGGATGCCGAGTCCCAGATAGCCGGTGAGCAGCAGCAAAGTGAGCGAAGCAGCCATCTGGCAAAGCACCAGCGCGTTGCGCAGGCTCAGGCGGCGGTACTTGCGAAACTGGATGTGGCCGCCTTCCTTCAGCGCGGGTATCAGGCTGGGGCGCGTGGTCTGCAAGGCCGGCACCAGCCCGAAAGCCACGCCGGTCGCCAGAGTTAGAGCCAGTGTAAACAGCAGCGCTCTCCAGTCGGGGCTCAGGTCATAGCTGATCGGGACGGGTAAGGGCATTCTCAATTGCGAAAGCATGTCCATGCAACAGACGCATAAGACGTATCCCGGCACGGCGGCGCCCAAAGCGATGAGCATGCTCTCGGTCAGCAACTGGCGGACGAGGCGTGCGCGGCCTGCGCCCAACGCCAGGCGTACGGCGATCTCCTTGCGCCGGTCCGCTGCGCGTGCCAGCATCATGTTCGCCACATTGGCGCAGGCAATCAGCAAAACCATTCCGCCCAGCACCAGGAAAAACTCCCGGAAGAACGGCAGATCCTGTTTGCGGACGGGTATCATCTTGCCGGCGTCCAACAGCAGTACGCGGGGGTCCTTCCGGTCCCGGTCCGTATCCCCATAAGACTGCTGCATCTGCTGCGCGGCGGCGTTCAATTCCGCTTCCGCGGCAGCCTGGGTCACGCCCGGTCGGAGGCGCCCCACTACTTGAAACATAGCCAGGTCGCGGCGGTCCAACGCGCCGTCCGCCAACTCCGGCGCCAGATGCGCTTCCACCGTGACCGGCAGCCATATGTCCGCCGCAAACAGAGCCGGCGATGCGCCCAGAAACTCCTTCGGCCCCACGCCGATGATGGCTGACGGGTACCCGTTAATCCGTAGCGATTTGCCGATGACGGCCGGATCGGATCCCAGATGTTCCCGCCAGAACCGGCCGCTGATCACGACGGCTGGCGCGCCGCCCGACTGCTCGTACGTCCGATCGAAGAAGCGGCCCAATGCGGGATGCACACCCAAAGTGGAGAAGTACGACGGCGTGACCAGTTGTCCCCAGATGCGCTCGGTGTGGCCACCGCCGGAAATCCCGAACGGTACGGGCGCGACATAGGCGAAGGTGGACGAAAACAGGTCGTTCAGCGCGCGGTAGCGCTGGTACGCGGGATACGAAGACGGCGCCTGCAGCGAGACCAACTCGTCGGGGTTCGCGACGCCCGGCAGATCGCGCAGCATCCCATGCAGTTCACTGTAGGCGCACGTGGCGATGCAGATACCCAAGCTGAGCGAAATCAGGGCCACCGCCGTAAACCCCGGCGACCGCGCCAGCATCCGCAAGCCATAGCGGATATCCTGCCGCAACTCGGCCAGATGCTCGGCGGGCACGCGCACAGCGATATCCAGCAGCAGGCGCATCAGCCCGAGCACGCCGTGGCGCCGCCAGATTTCATCGATGGCGTCTTCGGTCATCTGCACCATTTCGTCGCCGTATGCGTTCCTGAATTCGTATGGGAAAGCGCTGGCCAGCGCGCGGTACAGCCGCAGGCCGATCTCGACCGGGCGGTTCGTCGCATGTGTCACGATTCCGCTCTCCTTTCCCGCGCGCCGCGCTTGGCATGGATCACGCGGACTAAATCTTCCAGCCTTTCACTTTCGGCCGCCAGCACACGCCGGCCGAGCCGCGTGAGCCGGTAATAGCGGCGGCGCGCGTCGTCCTGTTCCGGCGCCGGCCGAGTGGCGGATTCTTCGATGAGATCTTCATCCATGAGCCGCTTGAGCGTGCCGTAGAGCGTGGCCGGCCAGAGCCGCACCTTGCCGCTGGTACGGGCCAGGACTTCCTGCATGATGCCGTAGCCGTGCTGTTCCTGGTCCGCCAGCGACAGCAGGACGTGAAACCAGTGGGGCTTGAGGGGCAGAAAGCTTTCGGGATTGATGGGCAGTTTCATCTATATCGATTGATATATATACTGCCGAGGATCCAAAGTCAAGCGGCAAATCGGAAGAGTGTTTGCGACACAGAAGTGGAGAGGACGCGAAAAACTCAAAGAAAGCCGGCAGATCCTTGCGTACGTGTACCTCAGGCCGCCGGTCCTGCCATGCCGGGCGATGGGAACCCGGGGGAAATCCAAGTCGCGGGCCGCGGACGTCCAAGCTAGGCTGTGAGAACACCCATATCTGCTCGCATGTCAGCTTTCCTATGGCTCGTTTTATCCGCGTTCATCTGCGTTCATCTGCGGCCAATATCGGTTTTGATTTTTCGCGTGGGGCCAGAGGAAAAGCAGATCTGGCCGCAGACGAACGCAGATGAACGCGGATTAGACTAAGGGCGCAACTATCCGTCGGCTGAAGTCGCGTTGCGGGCATCTCCACTTCTATGTCGCACACCCATCGGAAGACAGGAGTTGGGAGACAGGAGTCCGAAGGCCGCAGCCTTCTTGCGCTAACTCATCCCAACGCTAGCCAGCCCAGCACGCCGCGCGTGGCGCCGCGCGAAAGCGGCCGCTCTACCGACGGATCCCAAGGCCGTTCGCTCAGCACCATGCGGCTGGCGAATGTCTCGCCGCGATCGTACGACACGGCCATGGCCAGATCCACCAGCAAATCGCCGCCGGTCGTCTTGCGGCCGTATTCGTAGAACGCGCAGCAGATCTCGCCGCCGGAGGTGACGATCAGATGCGGCTGGAATTCGTGCTGACCGGGCCCTGCGCCGTCCACCAAAGGCGCCCCGGCCGAGGGGCCCTGCCAGGTTCGGCCGCCATCCAGCGAGCGGCGGTGGTAAATCCGGGCGCGGCCTTCGCGGTCGTCGGCCCATACGCAAAGAGCCACGCCATCCTCCGCGATACAGGTAGCGGGCGCCGTTTCCGGGAGCCCCTCCTGCACGCCGACAATCCCATCGGCCACGGTCACGGGTGCGCAAAATGTCTGCCCTCCGTCCGCGGAATCGGCTGCTAGAATACTGCACCCCGAGGGGCCGGTCATCCACACCACGTGTACCGCGCCGCGCGCATCCACCAGGACTTCCGGATTGAAACACAGCCCGGAGAGCAGCGGTCCCGGCCTGGCATGCCCTCTCCCGCTCCAGGACTGCCCATCGCCGGAGCGCGCGAAGCACAGGGCGTTGCCCATGTCGGCGGCGAGATAAACGCTACCCCGGAACGGACTGACAGGGTTGAGATCCGTGGCGATCGAGTAGCAGCACTCGGTGGCTCCCTGCAGCACCACTGCCGGAACCGTCCAGTGGATGCCGCCGTCTTCGGAGCGGTAGACCACCAGGGAGGCGCGCGAGCGGTCCGGTTCCAGAGCCAAGGCCGCGAGGTTCAGCGTGCCATGCGCGTCCAACGCCAGCACCGGTCCCACGACGCCCGCCCAGTCGGCTTCCACAGGCAAAGGCCAGGACTCCCGCCAGGAGGCGCCGCCATCGAAGCTGATGCGTGCTGAGATAGCCGGCGCGCCATCTGCCAAGGCGATCTCCTCGACGCCCACAATGTGCTGAGAGTCAAGCGGGTTGACTAGCAGCGTGGATACATTCCGTGCCGCGGCAGGGCTTTCGCGCTGGGGAGCCAGCTTCACAGTATCGGTCATCATGGGTGCCCGGCCAGTCTTAACTCTATTGTGACGCAAAATCGGCATATTGTTTCTTTATTGTGAGCGCAACCTGGCCGGCCACCGCCATTGTCCTGTAGCTTATTGTAAATTAAGGAGATGCTGTAAGCTCGGCGGTTCGACTGTTAACCTTTTGGGGGTTGTCTGACAACCCTCAGGCATAACCGGGTAAGTACTAGAACTATACGCCATAAACTGGTAGGTACTAAACTGTCAGGAATCATGACACATCCCGACGGGCAACACTCCGGATTCTCCAAGAAGCTCCTGCTCACTGCCGCCGGCATCGCGGCGGTGGCCGCGCCCATCGGGAGAGGCATCTTGAATCCGGCCAGGAGCAGCGCGCAATCGCCATCTGCGCCCACGTCATCGGCTGCTGCTCCAAGTTCCCTGAAGTTCGAGGTGGCATCGCTCAAGCCCAGCCAGCCCAACGAACCCGGACCATACGGGATACGGCCGGCTCCCGGCGGTGAGCGTTATCTGGCGTCCAATGTGACGCTAAAGCTGATGATTATGGTGGCCTACCGCGTCAAAGACAGCCAGGTTGCCGGTGGGCCGGCGTGGATGAATACCGACCGCTACGATATGAACGCCAAGGCAGAGCGGCCCTCCAGCGTCGAAGATCTCCACCTGATGCTGCAGGACCTTCTCGCGGAACGGTTCAAGCTTCAGTTCCACCGCCAGACCAAGGAACTCCCGATCTACGCGCTAACGGTAGACAAGGGCGGCCCAAAGCTGCAGCCGCACGAAGCCCAGAGCGCGGGCGACCCCTGGATCGATGTCAAGTTTGAGCCGCCTAAAATGATGTGGCACGCCACATTTGCTCCCATGGGTTATTTTGCGTGGCGGCTCTCCCTGATATTGGATCGGCCCGTGATCGATCAGACCAATCTCAGTGGAGGCTATGATTTCGATGTGGCGTTCACACCGGAGTTGCCCCTTGACCGTACACCGCCCGAGGGTACGCTCCGCAACGCGGCGCCGTTGGACACGTCCGGTCCCACGATTTTCGAGGCCGTTCGCCAGCAATTGGGGCTCAAGCTGGAGCGTCAAAAGGGGCCGGCGGATATCATGGTAATCGATCACGCGGAAAAGCCAGTCGAAAACTAGAATGACGGCATTCGATTAGACTTCAGACGCCGATTTTGCGCGCGATGCTATTCGCCGCGCTTCCGCGCCGACAGTACGCCCGCATTCAGCCCCAGCGTACTCAGCCCCCCGAAGAAGCGGGCGTGCTCGATCTTGACGCAGCGGTCCATCACCACTTCCAGGCCAGCCTCCAGCGCGCGCGTGGCGGCCTGTTCGTGGATCACGCCAAGCTGCATCCAGACGACCTTGGCCCCGGCGGCAATAGCTTCTTCCACAATGGCCGGCACGGCGGACGGCTCGCGGAAGATATCCACGATCTCCAGTGGCTGCGGCACTTCGCCCAGCGTCGCGTAACACTGGCGGCCGAGGATCTCCCGCTCGCGCGGATTGACCGGAAAGATCCGGTAGCCCGCCGCCCGCATATACAACGCGACGAAATGGCTGGGGCGGTAAGGATTCGCCGAAAGGCCCACCATGGCGATGCGCTTGTACTGTTTTAGAATGCGCAGGTGCTGCTGCGCGGTGGTGGCGAAGCGCGTGCCGAGGACCGGCGACGTGCTCCCGACTTCGCCGCTCATGCCGCCTGCGAGGCTTCCAGAGCTTGGTCCAGATCCCAGACGATATCTTCCAAGTCTTCGATGCCCGCGGAAAGCCGCACCAGGTCTTTGGTGATACCCGCTGCACGCTGCTGCTCGTCGTTCAACTGCTGGTGCGTGGTGGAGGCCGGGTGGATCACCAGGCTCTTGGCATCGCCGATGTTGGCCAAGTGCGAGAAGAGCTGCACGGAATCGATGAACCGGCGCCCGGCTTCCAGGCCCCCCTTAATGCCGAACGTCAGGATGGAGCCGCACCCCAGCGGCAGATACTTCTTCGATAGCTCGCGATAGGGGCTCGACTCCAGGCCCGGATACTTCACCCAGGAGACATGCGGGCTTTTCTCCAGATGCCGCGCGACGGCCAGCGCGTTGGCGCTGTGGGCGTCCATGCGCAGCTTCAGCGTCTCGATTCCGGTGAGAAACAGGAACGAGTTGAAGGGGCTCATGCAGGGGCCGAAATCGCGCAACCCTTCCACGCGCGCTTTGATGATGAAGGCCAGTTCGCCGAAGGTTTCCGAGAAGCGCAGGCCGTGATACCCGGGACTGGGTTCGGTCAGTTGCGGGAAGTGGCCGGCGGTCCACGGGAAGCGGCCGCTATCCACGATGACTCCGCCGATGGAGTTGCCGTGTCCGCCCAGGAACTTCGTGGCGGAGTGTACGACGACATCCGCGCCGTATTCGATCGGCCGGCACAAATAGGGCGACGCCATCGTATTATCGATGATCAGCGGAATATGGTGTTCGTGCGCGATGACCGCGACCTTTTCGATATCCAAAATGTTCATGCGCGGATTGGCGATGGTTTCGCCGTAGAGCGCGCGGGTGCGCGGCGTGATGGCGCGGCGGAAGTTTTCGGGATCGTCCGGCTCCACGAAGATGGCGTTGAAGCCCAGCCGGCGGAAGCTGACATCGAACTGGGTGTAGGTGCCGCCATAAAGCGTGCTGGCGGACACGATGTCGTCGCCCGGTTCCATCAAGCTGCTGATGGCCAGGAACTGGGCCGATTGTCCGCTGGCCGTGGCCAGCGCGCCGATGCCGCCTTCGAGCGAAGCCACGCGTTCCTCGAAGACGGCGGTGGTGGGATTCATGATGCGCGTGTAGATGTTGCCGAAGCGCTGGAGCGCGAAGAGCTCGGCGGCGTGATTGCTGTCTTCAAAAACGAACGATGTCGTCTGGTAGATGGGCACGGCGCGCGCGCCGGTGGCCGGATCGGGCTTTTGGCCGGCGTGTAGGGAGCGGGTGCTGAAACCCATCTGGCGGTCGGGGGTGGATTCGGGCATATCTTATGAGTTTAGCTGTTTCGGGTTGTGCGGTTTCGGGGCGGGATGCCGATGCGTCCCGGGCGTTCAGTTCCCCGCCTCGGATTCTAGCGAAAAGGGGTGTCGTGTCTGGGGGAGGCGGCAAGGATCGCCGGACTTGGCGCCCTTCTAAGTCGCGAAGCTTCTGTTGCCACGCCTGCACACGCGAAGTCTTACTGCCGAAGATGGCCACGGCGATACCAAACGCGAACAGAAACACGAAGAAAAAGACCCAACCCATGCCTGCGCCACTCGTTGCCTTCATGGCCTGTGTCTCACGCTCAATCGAGCTTTCACAAGCGCTTTTCCGGCGCTCGAATGAGCTGATGGCAGTCTGGTAACCGTTGATATTGCGCTCAAGTGAGCCGCGGATTAACGCTTCCAGAACCACTCCCGTCTGAGTCAGTTCCTCGTACAGCCGATCGACGTCGATATCCGGGGTCGGCAAGGTTTGTCTCGCAACTGTCAGCTTGTGTTCAATCGACTCGACCGCATGGCTGTCCTCTTCGGCCCCGCTCCTGCTTGGAATCTTGTTCGATCGTCTGCGGGCCTGGTCATCGAGAAGTTGGCATCGAATCGCTTCGCCCAGACGACCGCCTCCGCAAGAACTTTCCTAGCATCGTGAGGGCCTGCGAGGCTCGCGACGTCGAGAACCGGAGCGCGGAGTAGTGGCCCTGCTAATTGACGCTCTCGTCCTGTTGGGGAAGGGAGGCCCAAGTACGCCCCAAGTGGTCGTCGACACCAGCCTCGCGAAGTCGGTGCAGAAGCTCTGAACATCTGCTCGAGACATCGCGGTCAGGCGGCCATCCACATGCAACATGGTGGCTTCGACCCGATCAAGGCGCTTGCCTACCTGCGCAAAACCTTCACGCATTTCCTGCCGCAGCGCATTTGTATCCTGCCGCAGTTCGCCGATTTCGCGTTCCAGACTTTCCTTGATATCGACCAACAAATTCCGATACTGCCCATCTATCGCCTTCAACAACTGTACCTGAAACGGCCCGCCTCGTTGAACAGCATCTTAAGCCCGTAGTCCGCAAGCAAACTGCTGGTGGCAATTAAACAGCGTGAGGGCGCCCATGGCCCACGTCACGTCAACGTTGATCTTGCGAAAGGTTTTCACCAGCGCCTCGTCCTTCATCACGCCCCGCGGCGGTGCTTGCCCCATACATTGCTTAGCTCGAAGTTGTTGCGATGCAGGTGCGCGGGGTACGCGTCGCCGGTCCGTTTGTAGGGGATCGGCCTGTAGCGGCGGCTCATATGGAGGGGCAGGGCGCGCCTAGGACCTAGATGAGAGGGCGCCATGGCGTTGAGACTACGTCTCGATTGGGAGCTTCCCGATGGGGCTTGTCATCTCGGTTAGCACGCCGTTGATCGGTGGTGACCGCGGGCAGGGCCGTCCTGGGTCGCGCTAAGTCGAGGCGGCGGCCGGAGTGTCCAGGGGTCTGCCGGGTTGACGATTATGCCGACACCGGCACTGATTTATGCCGCGGCTAAGCGCTCTGGGCTGATCGAATCTGTTGGCGGCAGGATCGACGCTCCGCGCGCCGCGGGGTTCTGGCTGCGGGTGGCTGGGCGCAACGGGTCAGCGGCGAATCCGGGCAGGAGATCCCTTGGACGGCGTTCCGGCAAACCAGGAAACCCGTCCGGCGATCGAACGCGTGCGTTTGCGCACCGGCCGTTACGGTGTTAGGGAACTCGCGCCCGGCGAAGGCGATTCGTCACCGCCAACGAGGAAACGGTGCGGAACCGTCAGCACGAACGCTTTCTCGGACGCATAGTCCGCCAGGGCGATTGCGCGACTGCGCCCTTTCAAGAATCCGAACACCTCCCAATACCAGCAAACTTCCTGCTCGAGGAAGTTCCGGAAACGATGCCCTTGACTCGCCAGCATTTCAACGCGTTCGTAATTCTTTGCACGCGCACGTTCGAAATCCGCCTCTTTCGACGCAAGTTCCACCGCCAGGTCAACATCGCTCAGCCGCTCGACCTCGGGTTTCAGCATGCTGCCGAACAGAACCACCCGCGTGACCTTGCCGAGGAAATACGGGTCGTTGTTCACCCGCTCCACTCGATCGAGGAATTGCTGCAACGCATCTTCCGCTGTAGCGCGCGTGATCCGCTTGGCCGCTGTGGCCGAGGAGAAGGTCATTCCCGCCTGGGTTATCTTCCACGCGCCGGGGTCCGCGTCTTCGATCAGCCCCTCAGATCGTAGAACCTCGACCAGGGCGCGGCGGTCTCCGGACGTAATCCCGGCCGCTTCTCCCAACTCGGCTAGTCCCCACTGCGGGCGGGAACGCAGACGCCGGAGCGTGGCACGTACGAGGAGGGCAGGGTACTGCCCGATGGTTCCTTTAGCATCGATGCGCATTTCGTTTAGCTTAGACCGATGCGGCCGGTGTTGCCGATGGCCGCCAGGTGACACTCAGTCGGTAAGGCCGTCCATGGCCGGCGTTGCGTCCACTACCAGAAATACAGCACATCCGGCCGTACATGCCCCTTGGCCTCCAGACAAGGGCCGCACTCCATCAGGTAGTCCGCGCGGATCTTGCGCACCGCCGCCGGGATGGAGTACTCGTCATCCGGCTTGTGCTCCGTGGCGATCGCCAGCCGCGGCTTGAAGCGCGCAATCGTTTCATGCGCGCCTGCCAGCGCCGGGACTTCCGCGCCTTCGATGTCCATCTTAATGAAATCCACGCGTGGCAGCTTCAGCTCCGCCACCAGCTTGTCGATTGTGGTCAGCGGCACCAGCACGCTGGGATGGGACGAGTCCGGCCGCATCACCACGCTGTTGGCCGCGAAATTGGTGTCGTCCACGTTCAGCGTGAGGGAGTCGTCTTTGTCCCATACGCCTTTCGGATACACGATCACGCGGCCGGCCGCCGCCTCCGCCGCCAAATTGCGCCGGATGCATTCGGCGCTGGACGGAGAGATTTCGATCGCAACCACGGTTTGCGCTCCGGCCTCCAAAGCTTGGCGCGTAAAATCGCCGTCGCTCGCTCCGCAATCCAGCACCACGTCTCCGGCGTGAATGAAATGCTCCCCTGCGCCATAAATGTGCTGTTCCATCTCCGCCAGATTGAACGGCAACACGTAGCGGTTGCCTTTGGGGATCCAAAACTGGCCTTTGGGCGTGCTCCACAATTCCAGACCGCTGTCTTCTTTCACCAGCCGGCTGGCCGCCAGGATACGGTCCTTGATGCGGGTCTTCTCATCCACGTTGGTTTGCGATTGCACGGCATGCGACATGGGGCAAACCGGGCTATGTCCGGCGACCACCAACGCCCAAAGCCTTACAGGGGGAAAGATGAAGTAGGCCGCCGCTCCAACGGCCAGCAGAGCGAGGAAGGAAATAACAATGCGGGAAGTCTTCACATTGTGATAATAACCCTATGAGTGCACCCGCGAATCTGCCTGCTAACGTGCCTGCTAACATGAAGGTCGTCCTGGTCACGGGAGCTTCCTCCGGCATTGGACAAGCCATCGCCCGCCACCTTGCCGCGAAGGGCTGGCGCGTGTTCGGCACCAGCCGGCGCGAGAGCAACGATTTCGACGGCGTAGACATGCTGCCCATGGATGTAGACGACGACAACTCCGTCAACCGCGCCGTGGCCGCAATTCTGGAGAAAACCGGCCGTCTCGACGCGGTCGTGAATAACGCCGGCTGGGCGTTAATGGGACCTATCGAAGACACGCCCGTCGCCGAAGCCCGCGCCCAAATGGAGACCAACTTCTTCGGCGTGCTCCGCGTCTGCCGCGCCGCGCTGCCCATCATGCGCGAGCAGCGTCGCGGCCACATCGTCAACATCAGCTCGCTAGGCGGCATCTTCGGCATGCCCTTTTCGGGCATTTACAGCGCCAGCAAGTTCGCGGTAGAGGGTCTGAGCGAGAGCTTGCGCCTGGAAATGCGGCGCTTCGGAGTGCAGGTGACATTGATCGAACCGGGCGATATGCGCAGCCAGCTCCCCTTGCGCCGCCGCACGGTCCAGCCGATCCGGCACGCCAGCGCTTACGAAATTTTTTTCGACCGCTTTCAGGCCAAGCAGGCGCAGGACGAGGCCAAAGCGCCGCCGCCGGATGCGGTCGCAGTCCTGGTCGAGCGCATCCTGCTGAATCCGCGCCCGGCCATGCGTTACAGCGCCGGCATGTGGGATCAGCGGATGGTGCTGCCCTTGAAACGCTGGCTGCCGTATGCTTGGTTCGAGCGGATTCTGGGTGCGGCTCTGGGGGTCTGATGAAGACCGCACGCGCATTGCTGCTGCTGTCAATGGCCCTGTCGGCGGTAGACGCCGGCGCAAGCCGCGAAGTGGCCATCACCATCGACGATCTGCCGCGCGGCGGCGATGCCGCCGACAAAGAGGGCCGCACGTTCCGCGAAATCCGCGGCATGACCGAGCGGCTGTTGGCGCCCTTTGGCGAGCAACAGATTCCAGTGACCGGGTTTGTGCATCCGGGCCGAACCGAGCTGGCCGCACCCGATCTGCGCAGAATCCTGGACCTGTGGCTGGATGCCGGCGCGGAACTCGGAAATCACACCTGGTCCCACGCGGACTTGAACCGGACCCCAGTGGCGGACTACGAACAAGACATCCTGAAGGCGGAAGCGTTTCTGCGGCCGGTGGTGGAGGCGCACGGCAAGAAGCTGGAATTCTTCCGGTACCCGATGCTGCACGCCGGACCCACGGCGGAGAGCAAGCGCGCCATTCAAGAATTTCTGGCCGCCCACCACTACCGGAATGCGCCGGTAACTTTCGACGACTCAGACTACATGTTTGCAGCCCTCTACACGCACTCCGAATATCGCGCCCGTGTAGCGCGGGAGTACGTTCCATACCTGGAATCGGTGGTGGCGTTCTTCGAGAAGCGATCCGTGGAAGTTGTGGGGCGGGAGTTTCCGCAGATCATGCTGCTGCATGCCAACGAACTGAACTCCCGGATGATGCCGGACATCCTGGACATGTTCCGGCGGCGCGGTTACCGGTTTATCTCACTTGATGAGGCACTAAAGGACAGCGCCTATAAGCTGCCCGAGAGCTACGTGGGTGCAGGCGGATTCTCGTGGATCCATCGCTGGTCCATGACCAAGGGTATGCCGAATAAGGGCGAGCCGGATGAGCCGGAGTGGGTGCGCAAGGCGTTTACGGAGGAGTTCGCCAAGCCGGCCAGGCTGGTTCGCCCAGTTAGTGGTGCTGTGTTGCAAACCTCTGGCCTGCCCATCGCGCAGGCACTCGTGGCTCAGCTTGGGTACGATGGCTTTGCGGGGCGGGCAATCCTGCCAGGCAATCCTGCCTGCTGCGGGCAGAATTGGCCGCCCCACAAGCCGTCCTACGCCAAACCGCACAGGCTCCCCAGTTCGGTTAAGCACCCAACGGCTCCCTCACGGTTGATTGGGGTCGGTGATTTTGCGGAGCCGCCTGAATTCCTCCCGCTCGCGCAGGGCGTCGTCTTTGCGGCCTAGCTTGGCATAGGCGGATGCCAGGTTGAAGTGCGACTCGGGGCTGGAAGGCGCGAGCCGGACGGCGGATTCGAGCTCGTGGGCCGCACCCTCGGCATCGTCGGCGTCCAACAGAACCCTACCCAAGGTCACGTGCGTGGCGAAATCGCCCGGCGCCAGTTTCACAGCCTTCTCTGCGTATTCCCGCGCGGCTTGCGGCTGATCGCGTTTGAGGTAAATACTGGCCAGGCTCACCAAGGCTGGAATATGGTCCGGCTCCAACTCGAGCGTCTTGCCGATTTCCTGGATCCCACGGTCCGGCTCCTGCTGCATCAGGAAAGCGCCATAGCGGAAGTGGACATTGGGATCTTTGGGATAGTCCGCGACCACTGTGGCGAATTTCTCGAGGGCTTCCTTAGTATCCTGCTCCATCACTGCGGCCATCGCGTCGCCCAGTTTGAAGACCTTGTCGCGTTCCGATTCGGGCACCTCCGGCGGTGTCCAGGGCTTCCGCAATCCAGCGATGCCGGCGGCCACGATAATCTCCGGCGTCTTTTTGTCGATTCGGGTCAGATCGAGGAGCGTGGTGATGGCGCTTTCGAAGTTGCTCAGCTTGATAAGCACCAAGGCCATATGCAGCCGCGCAGCGCGGGCTAGCGCGGCGGGCTCCTGGAATCCCAAGCGCTGCGCCTGCGATAGACTGTTCAGCGCCGCATCATATTCCCGTAAATGGTATTCGCAAAGTCCGGCCATGGTCCAGGCGGGAGGTTTATCCGGTTCGAGGGCAGCCAGGCGCCGGAAGTCGGCGGCGCACTCCTGGTATTGGTCCTGGTCGTATTCGATGGAACCAGCCTCCCAAAAACCTTCCGCCCAGTCCGGCTTGAGCTTGAGCGCTTTCCGGTACAGAGACAGGGCCTCCGCCGGCCGTTTGGCGTCGCGCGCGTCAGCGGCTTGCCGCGATAGCGCTTCGAAGGATGGCGGGGCATGCGGCTTGCCAGGCGCGGGGGTCGCGACGGTAGCCTGCATCAGCAAAGCTGAGACGAAAACAATCATGCACCTCTTCCGATGTTATAGCAATTGCGCCCGCGACGGCCGGAGCCCGGCAGCCAGTGGTGCATAACTGTTTTGGGGAACAAAGCACTGTGGGGCTGGCTTAAGCCCGCGGGGATTTATCGCCGCTCACACCTGCAAGAATTGTGGGGCGGACCCCAGGGCGGACCCCCCTGGTCCGCGGGCGACGCCCTCGTCGGCCTGTCGCGACCGTCAAGGGGCTGATTCCACAAGCGAAGAGCGGGTCCGGGGGGACCCGCGCGGACCAGGGGGACCGCCCCACGATTTATGCAGTATTCCGAGTTTTGAGAAAAGTAAGTGGCGTATGGCTCTCCCGAACGCTCCAGTTACATGCGGAAGCCCGGCTTTAGCCCGTGAGCTTCGATCTGCGGCTGCCCGGTCCAAGCCCGAATGCGCGGCAGAGCTTGCCGGGCAGCCTCCTCACCGGCTTTGACCAATTGCGCGGCGCTATCGAAAGCGTCCCACTCCATGCCGCGCACGTCCGGCTCGATCACCAGATCGGAATGCTGCCGCCAGGTGATTTCAGTGCGACTGTGCAGGATTTGGAAGCATCGATTAATCACATGGAACATGTTCGTGGGAATGGCGGCCGCGCCTTGCATGGGCAGGTGCAGCGAGATCACGTGCGTGGCGCCCAGCATGCGCGCCAGCAAGGCGGGCACTTCCATGCTGATGGCGCCGTCCACCAGCAGATGGTTCGCGCAGTGCACCGGCTGGAACAGGCCGGGATACGAGCAGCTTGCACGGATGGGCAGCACCACATCGCCGCGGTCGCGGAAAATGATGGCCTCGCCGGTGACCACGTCGGTGGCCACCACGCCGAGCGAGATGCGCATTTGTTCAAAGGTGTAGCACTTGAGCAATTTGCGCAAGAAACGCTGCATGCGGTCGCTGCCGGCGAAGCCCATGCGTCCGATGGTCCAGCGCGCCACATCGGTGAACCGCATGGCGCTGCCGGCCTCGGCGATTTCGTGGGGCGTGGCGCCGCTGGCGTAGGCGGCCGCCACGATGGCTCCGGCGCTTACACCGGCGATGCAATGAACCGGAATGTTGTTTTGATCGAGTACGCCGAGCACGCCGATATGCGCCAGGCCGCGCGCGAATCCTCCGCCCAGCGCCAAGCCGAGACGCATGGGAGCGGGGAGCGCAGCCGCGGGTTCGTCGGCGGGCGGCCGCGACCGGCGGCCGAAGGCCGACTTCCAACTGTTCCAGTCGATCTTCAACCGCGTCTCCTTTTCATCGCTCCCGATGGACTACCATTATCTTGGATGCGCACTCATTCCGCCAAATCCGGGCTACCAAGCCCCTGCCGTAAGGGAGCGGTCCTCGCGCTGCTGCTTTGCCTGTTGCCGCTCGCGCCCGCTTTGGCGCAGGCGCCCTTTTCCGGCACGCCCGCGATCGAACAATCCCTGAAGAAACTGACGGTGTTGGGCAGCGTGCTCATGATCGCCGCACACCCCGATGATGAGAATACCGCGATTCTGGCCTATTATGCGCGCGGCCGCCACATGCGCACGGGGTATCTTTCGCTGACGCGCGGCGAAGGCGGCCAGAACCTGATCGGCGCCGAGCAGGGCGATTTGCTGGGGCTCATCCGCTCGCAGGAATTGCTGGCGGCCCGGCGCATCGACGGCGCGGAGCAGTTTTTCACCCGCGCCATCGACTTCGGATTTTCGAAAACGCCGGAAGAGACTTTCGAGAAATGGGGACGTGAGCGCATTCTTTCGGACGTGGTGTGGGTGATTCGCAGCTTTCGTCCGGATGTAGTAATTCTGCGCTTCTCGGGCACGCCGCGGGACGGACACGGCCAGCACCAGGTCTCGGCCTTGGTGGGCAAAGAGGCGTTTGTCGCGGCCGCCGATCCCAGCCGCTTTCCGGAGCAACTTAAATTCGTCGAGCCGTGGAAGGCGCGGCGGCTGATGTTCAATTCGTTCAGTTTCACGCGCGAGATGGAGAAGGAAGCGGCAACCACGCCGGGCCGCATCGAAGTGGATACGGGCGCGTTCGATCCGGTGCTGGGAGTTTCATACAGCCAGATCGCGGGGATGAGCCGCAGCATGCATCGCAGCCAGGGCATGGGAGCGTCGCAGCGGCCGGGGCCGTCGCGAAATTTTCTAGTGCCGGTGGCGGGAGACGCGCCTGCAAAGGACGCCAGGGACGCTTTCGACGGCATCGATACCAGTTGGGGCCGCGTTCCCGGTGGGGCGGAACTTGGGCGTATTCTGGACGAAGCCGTGCGTGCGTTTGAGCCGGATCATCCGGAGCGCACGATTCCGCTGCTGTTAAAGGCGCGCGAGCCGATAGCCGCGCTTGACGATCCCTGGGCGCGCGAAAAGCTAATCGAACTGAACGAGGCGATCGCGCTCTGCGCGGGCCTGTGGCTGGACGCCAACGCCGACAACTACGCCGTTGTACCGGGCGCGTCCGTGGAGGTCGCGTACACGGCGCTCAATCGCTCGGCGTTTCCGATGGCGCTCGAAAGCCTGACGTTGGAAGGTATGGGCGGCCAATCGCGTACGGATGCGCATCATGCACCGCTGGAGTCTAATCGGCCGGTGAATGCCCAACTGAAATTCGCGGTTCCGGCCGATCAGCCTTACTCGCAGCCATTCTGGTTGCGGGAGCCGAAGCAGGGCGATACCTACACCATCTCCGACCAGCGCATGGTCGGCTTGCCCGACGATCCGCCGCTGTTGAACCTGCGCTTCGGGATAGAGGCCGGGGGCGTGTCGTTCGATCTGGTGCGGCCGGTGCGGCATCGCTACGTCGATCGCGTGGATGGCGAGCAGACGCGGGCGCTGACAGTGGTGCCGCCGGTGTCGCTGAACCTGCCGCAAGATGTAGTGCTGTTTCCGAACGGCGATGCTCGTAAAGTAGAGATCGAAGTGCGCGCAGATGTGCCGAAGGTGGCGGGCGATGTGCGGCTGGCGCTGGACGCGGGATGGACCGCCGACCCGGTTTCGCGGCCGTTCGAACAGGCGCAAGCTGGCCAGCAGCAGCCGCTAAGCTTCGAGGTGAAACCGGCGCGGGGGGCCGATCCGCCGGCGCTGCTACGCGGTGTGGCGCACGTGGGAGACCGTGAGATCGGCGTGGGTCTGCTGGTGATCTCGCATCCGCCGCTGCCGCCGTTGACCGTGTTTCCGCCCGCCGTGGTGAAGCTGGTGCGTGCCGACGTGCGCGTCACCGCGCACAAGATCGGCTACGTGATGGGCGCGGGAGACGACATGCCCGATGCCATTCGACAACTCGGTTGCGAGGTGACGCTGCTGACGGCTTCCGATCTGGAGCAGCGCGACCTCTCGGAATTCGATGCGATCGTGACCGGCGTGCGCGCTTACAACACGCGCGCCGATCTGCGCGTGAACCTGCCGCGGCTGCTGGACTACGTGCGCAATGGCGGCAAATTGATCGATCAGTACAACGTAACGGACGGCAACCTGGTGCCTATGGGACCGTATCCATTCAAAATCGGACACGACCGCGTCACGGTGGAGGAATCCCCCGTGACATTCACGAATCTAAGCAATCCGCTTTTGAGCGCGCCCAATGAAATCTCGCAGAAGGATTTCGATGGGTGGATTCAGGAGCGCGGGCTGTACTTCGCTTCGGAATGGGACCCGCGATATCAGACTGTGCTGGAATCGCACGACCCTGGTGAGAAGCCCCTGGCCGGCGGGATGCTTTACGCGCGCTACGGGAAAGGTGTGTATATTTTCAGCGGGTACTCGTGGTTCCGGGAGTTGCCCGCCGGCGTGCCGGGAGCCTACCGGCTGTTCGCGAATATGTTGAGTGCCAAGTGAAAGGTCAATGCTGCGAGCGCTTTGGTGGACTTTAGGGGGCCCCATGCCCAATGTCAGTTACTTTTCTCGCTACCGAACACCTGCAAAAATTGTGGGGCGGGCCTCCAGGCCTGCGGCGGGCGTCCACGCCCGCCTGTTCCGCTGCGCGAAGAGCGGGTCCTGGAGGTCCGCCCCACTGCCTGCCGCGCTGCCACTCCTGCCAGCGCAGGTGAGCCAAAGCTCGCCCGGGCGTCGGCGAAGCGCGCTCGCCGGAGAGCGGGGTAGAAAGCGCGGCGGACCACAAGAAACGATGGTCTGCCCCACGGGATGTTTTCGAAGATTATGTCTAACCTCCAAACACCAATCGGCCCGGAACTGGCGGAGTACATTCGCAGCGTGTCTCTGCGCGAGCCGGATCTGTTGCAGCGGCTGCGCGAAGAGACGGCTCCCCGCGCCGATGCCGGGATGCAGTTGTCGCCGGAGCAAGGCCAGTTTCTGGGCATGCTCGTGCGCATGATAGGAGCCGGGCGGGCGCTCGAAGTGGGCGTCTTCACGGGGCTCAGCTCGCTGCATGTGGCGCTGGCCATGCCGCCGGAGGGACGCCTGATCGCGTGCGATGTGAACGCGGAAACGACGGCCGTGGCGCAGCGCTATTGGCGCGAAGCGGGCGTGGCGGACAAGATCGAGCTGCGGCTCGCGCCGGCCATCCAAACGCTGGACGCATTGCTCGCGGAGGGCGCCGCAGGAAGTTTCGATTTCGCGTTCGTGGATGCGGACAAAGAAAACTACCAGCACTACTATGAGCGCGTCCTGAAGCTGCTGCGGCCCGGCGGCCTCGCGGCCTTCGATAACGTGCTGTGGCATGGCGCCGTGATCGACGAAGCGGTGCAAGACAAAGATACCCGCGCCATCCGCGAATTCAACGCGCGGTTGCACCTGGACGATCGCGTGTGGCTCAGCCTGGTGGCCATCGGCGACGGGATGACGCTAGCTCTGAAGCGGTAAGGACAACGTCAACTTGTGGGCGCGGCCAATTGGATGGCGGGCTGTGGCGCGCGCAAGAATTGCTGAATGTGCTCGGTCAGCAACTCGGGCTGCTCCAGCGGGCCGAAATGCTCGCCCCCGGGAAGCAGCACGGCCTTGCAGTTGGGCAGCGCCTTGTGCAGGAACTCATACGAGCTGATGAAGTGGGAATCGCGCCCGTAGACCAGCAGCGTGGGCGTTTGGATGGTGCGTACGGCATCCAACGTCATGGCGCCGACTTCTTCGTAGTCCTTCAGCAACGTGGTATTGCGGATCAGATTCAGGAGCGGCTCGCGATTGCGCGGC
>Ga0070761_10000715_pt1 | contig 21137 bp, 16 predicted proteins | sample HubBroMetageREF1_FD_66724 | JGI IMG/M metagenome (GOLD analysis project Ga0070761, IMG submission 66724) | Reference soil microbial communities from the Hubbard Brook experimental Forest, New Hampshire, USA - Hubbard Brook CCASE Soil... | ecosystem: Environmental > Terrestrial > Soil >... | reverse complement strand
CCTTGGCATGAGTCGAATAGCAAGAATCGCTTTGGCAGCGTCCATGCTGCTATGGGGCATTGGGGCCGGCACGCTTGCGTCGGCCGACGAGCATGATCGCGGCCGCGCCGAACCGCGCGCCCAGGGACGCCCGCCGGCGGGTCGGCCGGCCCTTGACGGGCGCGGCCAGGTATTGGACAGCCGCTACAACCATGGCCGCTACTATCCTCCGTTCGGGACCGTGAGACCCTCCTTGCCCGACGGGTATCGTCCCTACTATCGCGGCGGGAGTCCCTTCTACTTCAGCGGCGGCATTTGGTATGCGCCCCGCGGCCCCGGATTCGTCGTGGTGCGTCCGCCGGTGGGACTGGTGATCTCGGTGTTGCCGCCTTATTACTCCACCGTCTGGATCGGCGGCATCCCTTACTACTATGCCGACAATGTGTACTACACCTGGCAGCCCGGCCAGAACGGCTATGCCGTGGTGGACCCGCCGGACAACGCCGACACACCTACGCCGCCGCCCGATACCAGCATGCAGGGCGATGATATGGTGATCTACCCGAAGAATGGCCAGACCAGGGAACAGCAGGCGGCGGATCAATTCGAGTGCCACAACTGGGCCAAGGGACAGACCGGCTTCGACCCGACGCTCCCCGGCGGCGGCGTTTCGGGAAGTGCCGATGCGGCCCGCAACAACTACAGCCGCGCGATGTCCGCGTGCATGCAGGGCAGGGGATATCAGATCGGCTGAGGAGCGCGTAGCCCCGCGGCCGCGACCCACGGGTGTGGGCGAAGTCCTACGCGGCGCGATACTCGCCGCCGACAGTGATCGGACCCTGCACCTGGCATAGTTGTTTGCATCGGTGTTTGTTGTGTGTAGGAGAATTTGCGATGTTGGCCATCCACTCGGCCGAATCTTTGACCCGCTTCGACGATGTGAAGCGCAAATTTCCCAATCACCGGCAATGGCGCGAGTTCATAGCGACGATTCACGAGTCGGTGACCCAGCCCTGCGCCGCAACCTATCCCATGGTCTTGAACGCGCTGCGCTCGAGCCGCGCCTGGTTCAACGACGGCGCGGCGCGCGCATCCAGCTGGTTGGGCGCCGGCTACTAGCACTCACGCGGGCATCCCGGCGAGCGCACAAGAGTGCGCTTGGGCGTACTTTTGCTCAAATGGCCTGCCAATGATACCGTTCCGATTTCTGGTCGCGCCAATCGCCGCGCCATCAAAGGGGACGCACAAATGTCGAAGTCAGATGAGCTGAAGACGCGCAAAGCGGCGGCGGTGCCCGCCGGCGTGGGGAGCCGGGGCATTTATGTCGCCAAGGCGGAGAATTCCGAGCTGTGGGACGTCGATGGACGGCGTTACGTCGATTTTGCCGCGGGCATTGCCGTGCTCAATACCGGCCACCGTCACCCGCGCGTCATGGAGGCTGTGGCGCAGCAGGCCCAGGCATTCGCACATACCTGCTTCCACGTCGCGCCCTATGAATCCTATGTGCGCCTCGCCGAGCGGCTGAACGCGCTGGCGCCCGGAGACTTCGCGAAGAAGACCCTATTCCTGAATTCGGGCGCCGAGGCGATCGAAAACGCCATCAAGATTGCCCGCTATTTCACCAAGCGCTCCGCCGTGATCGCGTTTTCCGGCGGCTTTCACGGCCGCACGCTCATGACCATGGCGCTCACCGGCAAGGTCATGCCGTACAAGCGCGGCTTCGGCCCGTTTCCGGCCGAGATCTATCACGCGGAATTTCCGCAGCCCTATCACGGCATCACGACGGAGCAGGCGCTGGCCGACTTGGATAGGCTGTTTCACGGCGACGTCGATCCGAAGTCGGTCGCTGCCATCCTCATCGAACCGGTGCAAGGCGAGGGCGGATTCAACGTCGCTCCCGCCGATTTTCTGCGCGCGCTGCGCCGGCTGTGCGATGAACACGGCATCGTCCTGATCGCCGACGAGGTGCAGGGCGGCATTGCGCGCACCGGCAAGATGTTTTCCATCGAGCACTCGGGAGTGGTGCCCGATCTCATCACGGTGGCCAAGGGGCTGGGCGGGGGCTTCCCGCTGTCGGGAGTGACCGGGCGCGCGACCATTATGGATGCGGCGCATGCCGGCGGTCTCGGGGGCACCTACGGCGGCAATCCCATCAGCATCGCGGCGGCGCATGCGGTGCTCGATGTGATCGAGGCGGAGGGCCTGTGCGCGCGTGCAGCGGCGGTCGGAGAAAAAATGCGTACCCGGCTCCTGGCGCTGGCCAAGGAGCTGCCGTGCATCGGCGATGTGCGCGGTCTGGGCGCCATGATCGCCTTTGAATTGGTCAAGGATCTGAAGACCAAGGAGCCGGACGCCGAATTGACTGCGGCCGTGCTGAGTCACGCCGAAGCGCGCGGCTTGATCCTCCTGTCCTGCGGCACGGCGGCGAATGTGGTACGCCTATTGGCGCCGCTGACGATTCCGGATGCGGTGCTCGCCGAGGGACTCGATCTGCTGGCCGCGGCACTGGGCGACGCCTACGGCCGCGAATCCAAGCGCGCGGTCGCGTGAACCGGCCCACCAGCGCAGGCAACGCCGCGCAGTGAACCGGCGGGTGCGACGCATGCGTCGCACCCGCCCGCCTTACTAGTGCTTGAACACCACCGTGATGCCGAAGGTTCGCGGCCGATAGGAAATGTATCGGTAGGCGGGACTCGCCAGCAGCGTGGTGCCGTCGGGGCCGCCGTAGCTGTTGGTCTGATGGTTGTAATTCAGGATGGTATGGCTGTCCATGAGATTGTCCACGAACAGCGATACCGCGAAGTCGCCGAGCTTGGTACCGGCGCGCATCGAGACGAAGCTCTCCCGCTCGGTCGGCAAGCCGGTAGGATCGTAGGACGATGTGTTGGGATCCTGGGTGGCATGCAGCCACTTATCCCCGGCCAGGTACTCCCAATCCGCGCGCACGAAGGACTCGTGTGCGAACGCCTGGAACTTGTATTCCGGGCCCAGGGTAATCGAGTAGGGCGGAATCGAGTAGCCGGTCCCGATGCCGTTCGGGCCGGCGACCGCATCGCCGGCTTGCACCACCGGCAAGCCGGATTGCACCGGTCCGATGAAGGTGCTCGTGGTGTAGCGTGCATCCGTATAGCCGAAGCTCGACTCGATCGATAATCCCTCGGTGACCTGGAAATCGGCCTGCAAGTCGAAGCCCTTAGAGACGGCGTCGCCGAGGTTTTCGGTGAATTGGATTTGACAGATGGGCGGCACCACATTTTCCTGGATGTTGTTCCACTTGATGTAGTAGATGCTGCTCGCCAGGCGAAAACGATTGTCGATGTTGTTCTTGGCGCCCACCTCGAAGCTCTGCACCGAATCCGACTTGTAAGTGGCCGGCGCGCCGTCTTTCAAGCCGAGATTGATGAAATCCTGGGTACATCCAATGGTGGGATTTTGAAAGGTAGGATCGTAGGGGATCGACGCATTGCCGCCGCCGGGACGAAAACCCTTGGCGTAGGTGAAGTAGTACATGTTGTTCGGGTCGGCCTGCCACTGGATGCCCGCTTTGGGAGTGACAGGCTTCTCGCTGTTCGAGTGGGTGCCCGGCAGCGTATAGCTGTTCTGCGGTCCGCCCGACAGGCTTTCGATGGTGAACGAATCCTTCGAGACGCGCACCCCGGCGGTCAGCTTCAGAGTGTCGGTCAGATTGAAATTCACCTCGCCGAACCCGGCGATCTGGCGGTCGTAGCTCACCAGCCGGTTGAAATAGGAATCTCCCATGGGCAGAACGGAAGTGCCGTTCGGGTTCAGAGGCGTGCCGAACCAGGCCGCGATCGGCTCGCCGAAAAGGTAATTGAACAAGGCATCCGCCATCGGGTCATGGATTTCCTCCAGGCTGTACTGGCGATCGAACGAGTAGAACACACCCGCCGTCCACCCCACGCGCGAGGTGGGATCGGTCGACTGCAGCCGGAACTCCTGGGTCCAGTTGCGTTGCGTGTTGGTGACGCTCGCTGGGGCGCGGTAATCAGTTAGGCCCGCAGGAAGGTGCACCCCCGATCCATCGAGCAGCGGGAAGGCCGCAAGGCCTGCTGGGGTGGCACCGTTCGCGGGGTCCGGGATCAGGCTCTGATAATAGCCGAGGTTGTACAGGGTGCCGTCATAGCCGCTGATCTCATCGCGATGAAAGTACGAGCTGGTCGAAATAAACCTCACCGAGCCCATGTCTGCCTGGACATTGATTGCGGGGAGGTAGAACACATCCGGCTCCGGGCGAGCCGTTGGATTCGCGCTGACGTAGCGGTTGGCGTTGGGGTCCGAATATTCCGGCCAGTAAATCGTCACGTCGTTGCGCTGACTGTTCTGATACAACATGCTCGGCGTCACACTGACGGCATCGTTGGGTTTCCAAAGTCCGGCGAGCCGCATCACCGCTGTACCGTCGCTGTTCGCGTTCTTGTCCACGACTTCGAGCGTCGTCGGGTCGATGCGATCGATCCAACCGCCATCCTTGCGATACCAGGCGCTGAAGCGGATGCCGAAAACGCCGTCGACGATCGGGACACCGGCAGCCACGCCGGATTCGTAGCTGGGCGCACCGCCCTCCGTGTAGGACGTCTCGGCCTTGGCGTAAACGCTCGACTGGGTGAGGCTGGGCTGCACCGTGATGTAGCGCACCGTGCCGCCCTCCGAGCCTGCGCCGAACAGGGTTCCCTGCGGACCGCGCAGCACTTCGACGCGGTCGAGGTCGAAGAGCTTGACCAGCGCATCGTCGGAATTGAAGCCCAGATTGCGCACCTGAATCGGCGTATCGTCGATGTAGATTCCGGTGGTGCCCGAGCCGCCGCTCGAGGAGATGCCGCGAATCGAGATCTGGTTCGTCTGGCTGGAGTCGAAAGCCACTCCGGGTGTGAAGCGGACGACGTCGGAGAAGTCCTTGATGCCCTTCTGGTCGAGCATCTCCTGGTTGATTGCCGTGATGCTGATCGGAACTCGGCTGATGCTTTCCTCGCGGCGGGTCGCCGTCACGGTGATTTCCTCGAGGCCGACAGCCGGCGCCGTCTCCGTGGCAGGCGCGTCGGCACCGGCCGCAGCGCACACGCAGACACCGGCAGCCGCCGCTAGAGTGTGCAAAAGCAACACTCGCCAGGAAACGAATCGAGCAAAACGCTTCGAGTAGGTGGCTGGCATCATATCCCCGTTATTCGTTATATGGTCAGATAACTCTGCGATGACAGTATCATCGCGCAAATACTCGCGCAACCTTCAGATCGGTGATGCGCGCCGCCGCAAATTACCCGTCCTTGAGAATGCGTGCGAGTCGCGGCAATCTGTGGAGATGCGCGTGTTGCTGAAACTCGACAATCCCGACTTGGGCAGGGACCCAGACGCACAGTGGGCCCTCAAGGATGAGCAGGTCACAGTCGAGTTCGCCGCCTCCGCAGGCGAGCTGCAAAGCGCTGTAGGACTCAATCGCTATGCAGCGGGCGATGCCTTGCTCACCGGTTCGACCGGCGACCGTTGGTGCGTGTCCCGCGATCGATTCGACGCCAAATATGAACCGCAGCAGCCAAACTTGCCGGGACAGGCAGGAGGCTACCGAAATCGTCCCGTCTCGGTGCTCGTCAAGCAAATGCCCGTCGCATTCAGCGTGTCCCGATCGGCCGGGGGCGATGTGCTTCGCGGAAACGCCGGCGATTGGCTGGTGCAGTACGCGCCCGGCGACCACGGCATCGTTGCAAAGGAGCGATTCGAGCGCGTCTACCGCGTACTCGAGCGGCGTTCCGACCTTTAAGTTGTGGGATCATGGGCGGCATGAGTGCCAACGCCGACCGGCCCCGAGCCAAGAGCCTGAATCCGCTGCGATCGCTGCTGCCGTTCCTTTTGCCTTATCGGGGCATGATGATTGCCGCGCTGGCCGCGCTGTTGGTGGCCGCAGGCGCCATGCTGGCCTTGCCGGTGGCTCTGCGCCAGCTCATCGATCATGTGGTTGCGGCCAAGGATGCCGCGATCCTGACCCGATTTCTCTTCGGGTTCCTGGCGGCGTCCGTGATATTCGGCGTATTTGCCGCGTTGCGCTTCTACCTCGTGACCTGGCTCGGCGAGCGGGTGGTCGCGGATCTGCGCACCGCGGTGTACCGGCGGGTGGTGCACATGGATCCCTTGTTCTTCGAGACCACCCGGGTCGGTGAAGTGCTGTCGCGATTGACCACCGACACCACCCTCGTGCAGGCCATCTCCGGCGTGAATCTGTCGATCATCCTGCGGTCCGTGCTCAGCGTCACCGGCGGGCTGGTCATGATGGGGCTCACCAACGCCAAGTTGATGGGCATCATGCTGGTGCTGATTCCGGTCGTGGTCGCCCCGCTCATCCTCATCGGCCGGCGCGTGCGCGCACTGTCGCGCGCCTCTCAGGACCGCATCGCCGATACCAGCGGACTCGCCGGCGAGACCTTGAATGCCATCCAAACGGTGCAGGCGTTCACGCTCGAGGATCTGCAGAGCGAACGCTACCGCGCGGCGGTCGAAGACAGCTTCGCCACCGCCGTGCGCCGCACGCGCGTGCGCGCGGCGCTCACCGCCTTCGGCATCACGCTGGTGTTTGCGGGCATCACCTTCGTCCTGTGGCTGGGTGTGCGCCAGGTTCTCGCCGGCACCATGACGGGCGGCCAATTGTTCCAGTTCCTGCTGTACGCCGGCTTCGTCGGCAGCTCCGCCGCCGCACTCACCGAAATGTGGGGCGAGATGCAGCGCGCCGCCGGCGCCATGGAGCGCTTGAGCGAGTTGCTGCAGGCGCGGCCGACCATCGGTGCGCCGGCGCATCCCGTCGATCTTCCGGCGCGGATCACCGGCGCGATGCGCTTCGACAACGTCACGTTTCACTATCCTTCGCGTCCCGACAGCGCCGCGCTCGCCAATTTCAGCCTCGAGGTGGAGCCGGGCGAAACCATCGCCTTCGTGGGCCCGTCCGGTGCCGGCAAGAGCACCACATTCCAGCTGTTGCTGCGTTTCTACGATCCGGATTCGGGCCGGGTGCTGATCGACGATCGACGTCTCGCCGATCTGCGGCCGGAGGACGTGCGCGCGCAGATCGGCCTCGTGCCGCAGGAGACGGTGCTGTTCGGCGCCAGCGCGCGGGAGAACATTCGCTACGGGCGACCCACCGCGAGCGACGCCGAGATCGAGGCCGCCGCGATCGCCGCGGCCGCCGACGGCTTCCTGCGCAAGCTGCCGCAGGGCTACGACACCTTCCTGGGCGAGCGCGGCACGCGGCTATCGGGCGGCCAGCGGCAGAGGATCGCACTGGCCCGGGCCATTCTCAAGGATCCGCCGATATTGCTGCTCGACGAGGCGACCAGTTCGCTCGACGCGGAATCCGAGCGGCTGGTGCAAGAGGCGTTGGAAATACTCATGCGCGGGCGCACCACCATCATCATCGCCCATCGGCTCGCCACCGTGCTCAAGGCCGATCGCATCGTGGTCATGGACCATGGGCATAAGATCGCCGTCGGTACCCACGCCGAGCTGCTCGTGCACAGCCCGCTGTACGCGCGGCTCGCGTCGCTGCAATTTGCCGCGGTGGCAAGCGAATCGATCGGCGCGGCGCTGAGCTGACTCGTCGCGACGCACCCCTTTTCGTCGCGACGCACCCCAAATCGCTACTTGAGCAAGCCCTCTTCCCTGAGCGCCTGTTGGACCTTGGGGCGTTGCGCGATGCGGGCCTGATAGGCGGTCAGCACCGGCCATTTCGAGAGATCGATCTTCAAGTGTCCGGTCCAGCTCAACACCGTGAACAAGTACGCGTCCGCCACCGTGAAGGTGTTGCCCATCAGAAAGTTCTTGTCCTTGAGGAAGGCTGACAGCCAGTCGAATTTCCTGTCCAAATTGGCGGTTGCGGAGGCTTTCCAGTCGGCCGAAATCTTCGGATTGAACAGCGGGCTGAATCCCTTGTGCACTTCCGAGGTGATGTAATTCAGTATCTCCATCAGCTGATAGCGCTCGAAGGTTCCGGCGCGCGGCGCCAACCCTGAGTCCGGCTTCAGATCGGCGAGGTATTGGACGATGGCCGGACCTTCCGTGAGCACGCGTCCGTCGTCGAGCTGCAAAGCGGGGACGACGCCCTTGGAGTTGATGGTCAGGTAGTCGAGGCCGGCCGCCGTCTTCTTGGTCGCGAAGTCGACTTTCTCGAGCGTGTACGGAAGGCCCAATTCGATCAGCACGATGTGCGGCGACAGAGAGCAGGCGCCGGCGAAATAAAAGAGCTTCATACCTTAAGTCCTCGAGGGTTCTCGTTGGTGCGGATGTCGCGGCAATTGTACCCCACTCAGGGCGAGGCGATTATGCGCCGCGCGCGCAGGTATCCTTTGGCGTAGGGTCCCGATGCGAGCGAGTCGATGCGCACGCGGCCGCCCGAGGAAGGTGCGTGAACGAATCGCTCTCCGTCGATGGCGATGCCCACGTGCAGTTCCTTGTGTGCGAGGTGCATGAACACGAGATCGCCGGCCTGCACCTCGCCGCGCGCGACCGGCATTCCGCTGCGCATCTGTTCCGCCGCCGTACGCGGGACGCGAATTCCGGCGCCGTTCGCCGCGTACGCGACCAATCCGCTGCAGTCGAATCCGCCGGGCGCGGCGCCACCGAATCGATACGGCTGGCCGAGCATGGACAGGGCGCGATCGACCATAATGGTGCGCGGATCCTGCGGGGCGGCCGGAGACGGATTCGGCGGCGGTAAGCCAGACGGTGCGGCCTGCGATTGCGGCGGGTGGTCGGCCTTGATCGGCGTGCCCGCGCAAGCGGCCAGCGTGACCATGAGCGCGGCGGCGAGAACTGCCCGGATGCCGCGCACCGATCAGGCCCGATTCGATGACACCACGGTGGTGGCCAGTGCCGCTCCGACGATCCCCGCCTCGGAGCGCAGGGTTCCTATGCACAAACGCGCCTCGCAATGCAGTTTGTCCATGAACTTCTCCGGCTCTTCGGTGATGCCTCCGCACAGCACGATCAGATCCGGCCACAGCAATGCGTGCATTTCCTTCAGCACCAGCGACAATTGTTCTGCCCAGGCATCCCAGCTCAGACGCTGGTCCACCTTGGCCCGGCCCGACGCGCGGTGTTCCGCTTCGCGCCCGGCGACTTGAAGGTGCCCCAATTCGGTATTCGGCACGAGTTTGCCGTCGACGAACAAGGCGCTGCCGATACCTGTGCCCAAGGTCAACAGGAGCACGGTGCCCGGTACGTCGCGCGCGGCGCCGTAGCGCAGCTCGGCCAGGCCCGCAGCGTCGGCATCGTTGATGGCGGACACCGGCCGGTGTAAGCGCTCTGCGGCGAGCGCCGCCAGGGGTTTGCCGATCCACGCCTTGTTGAGATTCGCCGCCGTTCGCACGATTCCGCCGCGTATCACGCTTGGAAACGCCAGGCCTACCGCGTGATCGCCGGGCACGTTGGAGACCACCGTCTGCAGCGCGTCCAGCAAGGTCTCGGTCGAATCCTGGGCCGGCGTCGGAGTGCTGAATCGCTCCCCGGCGAATGCGCCCGTCTCCACGTCCACCAATGCGCACTTGATGGAGGAACCGCCGACGTCGACGCCGATAGCCAGGCGGGAGGATTTCAATTTAAGGTACGCATGTGAGTTTCGCCCGCTGTCGCCCCGATACGACCCTATAATAACGGTTACATGAACTCGATAGATACCCAGTTTACGAACCGACGCAGCGTCGCTCTGCAGCCCGGCACGCTTCTGGCCGCCCTGCTGGACCGCCTCACCCGTACACTCGGCAAGAATCCGGATACGGCGACGACCCGGGACATGTACGACGCGCTGTCGCTCGCGGTGCGCGAGGAGCTGACCTTGCGCTGGCTCGCCACGCAGCGCCGCGTTGCGAATGCCCACGTGAAGCGGGTGTGCTATTTCTCCGTCGAATATCTGCCGGGCCGAACCTTGATCAACGCCTTGTCCAGTCTGGAAGGCAATCTATTGCAGGAAGCACGCACCGCCTTGCGCGACCTGGGCTTCGAACTCGACGAGGTCGCCGCCCAGGAGGTCGATCCGGGCTTGGGGAACGGCGGACTCGGGCGCTTGGCCGCATGTTTCCTGGATTCTCTGGCGACGCTGCACTATCCCGCGGTCGGCTACGGCATCCGCTACGACTACGGCATATTCACGCAGGTCGTGGATCGCGACGGCGCGCAGCGAGAAGTGGCGAGCAGCTGGCTGCGGTTGCGCAATGTATGGGAAATGCCGAGCGGCAGCATGCGCTATACGGTGCGGTTCGGCGGCCGCTTGGAAGCGCCCGCAGGCGCGGCCGCGGGCGACGCACATCGCTGGATCGACACCGACGACATGTACGCGGTCGGCTACGATCAAATGATTCCGGGAAACCGCGGCCCCACGGTCAATCATCTTCGGCTCTGGTCCGGCCGGGCGATTACCCCGTTCCACATCGACGCCTTCAACGCGGGCGACTATGCCGCCGCGGTGCAGGAACAGGTGGCTGCAAAGAACCTGTCGCGCGTGCTATACCCGGATGATTCGACGCCGCAGGGCAAGGAGCTGCGGCTGAAGCAGCAGTATTTCTTCGTCAGCGCGAGCTTGCAGGACATCCTGGCGACGCATCTGAGAGAGGGGCGCACGCTCGAGTCCATTCCCGACTCGATCGCGATTCAGCTGAACGACACGCACCCGGCGGTGGCCATTCCGGAACTGATGCGGCTGCTGGTCGATGAACATGGATCGTCGTGGGCGGACGCCTGGCGCATTACGATGCGGGTGTTTTCCTATACCAACCACACCTTGCTGCCGGAGGCGCTCGAAACCTGGCCGGTCGCGATGTTCGAGCGGCTGCTGCCGCGGCATTTGCAGATCATCTATCTCATCAATCGTGATTTTCTGCACGCCGTCGAGGACAAGTATCCCGGCGACCACGAACGCCGCAGGCGCTTGTCGATCATCGACGACGAGGGCGATCGCCGCGTGCGCATGGCGCACCTGGCGATCATCGGCAGCCACCGGGTCAACGGGGTGGCTCAGCTGCACTCGGATCTCATGCGTAAGCAGGTATTCTCCGGCTTTGCCGAGCTGTACCCCGACCGTTTCATCAACGTGACCAACGGGATTGCCGTGCGCCGTTGGTTGAAGCAATCGAATCCCGGCCTCTCGGCGCTGATCACGGATCGCCTCGGGTTTTCCTGGGAGAACGATCTCGAGGAGCTCGGCCGCCTGAGCGGGGCGGCCGACGAGGCGGAATTTCGCCGACAGTTCCGCGGCGTCAAGCGCACCAACAAGCAGCGGCTCGCCGACGAGGTCATGCGGCGCACCGGGGTGGAAATCAGCGTCAACTCCCTGTTCGACGTGCAGGTGAAGAGAATCCACGAGTACAAGCGCCAGCTCCTGAACCTGTTGTACGTGGTGACGCGCTACCGGCACATTCGGGACAATCCGCGCGCCGAGGTCGTGCCCCGCACGGTGATCTTTGCCGGCAAAGCGGCTCCCGGCTACGCGATGGCGAAGGCCATCGTCAAGCTCATCAACAATGCGGCACGCGTCATCAATGCCGATCCGGCCGTGCGCGGCAAACTGCGCATCGTGTTTCTGCCGGATTACGACGTCTCTCTCGCACAACAAATCATGCCCGCGGCGGATCTGTCGCAGCAGATCTCCACCGCCGGGATGGAGGCGTCGGGAACCGGCAACATGAAGCTGGCGCTGAACGGCGCGCTCACTATCGGCACGCTGGACGGGGCGAATATCGAGATTCGCGACCACGTGGGGGCGGAGAACGTGTTCATTTTCGGCCTCACTGCCGAGGAGGTGGCCGCGCGCCGCGCGGCCGGCTATCAGCCGCGGCGTGAGCTCGAAGCGAATCCCGATTTGAAGGGCACACTCGATCTCATCGAATCCGGATTTTTCACCCCCGGAAAACCGGATGACGCCAGGCCCGTGATCAATCGCTTGCTCGGCGACGGCGAGCCATTTCTCGTGCTCGCGGATTTCGCCGCGTACGCCGCGGCGCAGGATCAGGTGGACGCCCTCTACGTCCAGGAGGATGAGTGGAGCCGCAGGGCAATCCACAACTGCGTGAACATGGGCTATTTCTCGAGCGACCGGAGTATTCGCGAGTACGCGGACCGCATATGGGCCGTGAAACCCGTGATGTAGGTGCGATTCAATTTGACCGACCAAGGACTCACCGACTTCGATCTTTACCTGTTCGGTGAGGGCAAGCACGAGCGCATCTACGACAAGCTCGGCGCGCACACGTACGGCGAGGGCGCCGCGGCGGGCACCCGGTTCGCGGTGTGGGCGCCCAATGCCGAGCGGGTCAGCGTGGTCGGACCTTTCAATCATTGGAACGGCGATGCGCATGTGATGCGCAGCCGCGCTTCCTCCGGCGTCTGGGAGTTGGCGATTCCCGGTATCGGTGCGGGCACCGCCTATAAGTACGAAATACGCGGCCGCGCCGGCCGACTGTTCGTCAAGGCGGACCCGTACGGATTTGCGATGCAGCTTCGCCCGGAGAATTGCTCGGTGGTGGCCTCGCTGGACGGCCACGTCTGGGGCGACTCGCAGTGGCTGGGAGAGCGTGCGCAGGTCGATCCGCGGCACCGGCCCCTCAATGCCTATGAGGTGCACCTGGGGTCGTGGCGCCGGCCGTGGGATCAGCGCACGCCGCCCTTCATGAGCTGGCGCGAGGCGGTGGATCAGCTGATTCCCTACGTGCTCGATCTAGGCTACACGCACCTCGAGTTGATGGGCGTCGCGGAGCATCCCCTCGATGCATCCTGGGGTTATCAGGTGGTCGGCTACTATGCGGTGACGTCGCGCTACGGCTCTGCCCAGGATTTCATGTACTTCGTCGATCGATGCCATCAGGCCGGAATCGGCGTGATTCTCGATTGGGTGCCGGCGCATTTCCCGCGAGACGATCACGGCCTCGCTTTTTTCGACGGTACCGCGCTCTACGAGCACGCGGATTCGCGGCTCGGCGAACAAATGGAATGGGGCACCAAGATCTTCAACTACGGCCGCCATGAGGTGCGGAATTTCCTGGTCGCCAATGCCGTGTTCTGGGCGGAGCGTTTTCACGTCGACGGGCTGCGGGTGGACGCGGTGGCGTCCATGCTCTATTTGGATTACAGCCGAAAACCCGGGGAGTGGCTGCCGAACCGGGACGGCGGGCGCGAGAACCTGGACGCCATCGCATTTCTGCGCCAGATGAACGACGCCGTGCACCGCGCATTCCCCGGCGTGCTGATGATCGCCGAAGAGTCGACTTCGTTCGCCGGCGTCACGCAGCCGCCCGACCATGGCGGCCTCGGATTCAATTTCAAATGGAACATGGGCTGGATGAACGACACCTTGCGGTATGTGGCGCTCGATCCCATCTACCGCCGCTTCAATCACCAGCTGATCACCTTCTCGTTCGTGTATGCCTGGTCGGAGAATTTCGTCCTGCCGATCTCGCACGACGAAGTGGTGCACGGCAAGCGGTCGCTGCTCGCCAAGATGCCCGGCGACGACTGGCAGAAGCGCGCCAATTGCCGCCTGCTGCTCGCCTATATGTGCGCGCATCCGGGCAAGAAACTCTTGTTCATGGGCTCTGAATTCGGGCAGTGGCAGGAGTGGCGGGACTACGAGCAATTGGAATGGGGGCAGCTTGCAGCGCCGGAGCACTCGAGCCTGCGCGACTGCGTGCGCGAACTGAATCATCTGTACCGCGCGACCGCGCAGTTCTACGGCAGCGATTGCTACGCGGACGGATTCCGCTGGGTTGATCTGCACAATGCCGATGAAAGCATCTGGGCGTTCGCACGGCGCAGCGTCGGCCACGACGGCGGTGCTCCCGTCACCTGCGTATTCAACGCGACGCCGGTGCCGCGGGAGGGGTACCGCGTCGGGGTTTCCGAGCCGGGGCGTTATGCCAAGCTGTTCGATTCGGACGAGACGAGATTCGGCGGTTCGGGATACAACTGTCAACCCGAGGTGAGCGCCGCGCACGAGGGCGCTCAGGGATATCCGTTCTCGCTGCGGCTGAACCTGCCGCCGCTCGGGGCGGTGTTCTTCATCGGGCCGGTTGCGGGGCCCGTGTGAAAGTGATTCAGACGGGGTTGCCGCGGCCCTTGGGCGCCGTTTGCACGAAGCGCGGCGTGAACTTCGCCCTGTTCTCGAGCAACGCGACTCGGGTCGAAATCTGCCTGTTCGATGCGGAAAGCGGCGCCGAAGTTCTGCGCTGCGATCTGCCGGCGCGCACCGGCGACATATGGCACGGCCTGCTGTCGCCGCGCCGCGCGTCTGCGGGCACCCGCTATGCTTACTGCGTTCATGGTCCCATGGAGCCCGAGAAGGGGCATCGATTCGATCCCACGGCCGCTTTGATCGACCCCTATACGCGCGCGCTGTCCCCTGAATCGCCCCTGCGCTCGCTGGTGATCGACGACGCCTTTGACTGGGGCGAAGATCGGCCGCCTGCCCATCCCTGGCGGGACACTCTGATTTACGAGCTGCACGTCAAGGGATTCACGCAGCTGCACCCGGCGGTGCCTGCGCCCTGGCGCGGCAAATATCTCGGATTGACGGTCGCTCCCGTCATCGAGCATCTGAAGTCCATCGGCGTCACTGCGGTCGAACTCCTGCCGTGCCAGTCCTTCGTTACGGAGCAGTTTTTGCGCGACCGCGGTTTGCGCAATTACTGGGGCTACAATCAGCTGGCATGGTTCTCGCCCGCGAACGAGTACGCCGTGCACGATGCCGTCGGCGAATTCAAAACCATGGTGAAGGCCCTGCACGAGGCGGGAATCGAGGTCATCCTGGACGTTGTATTCAATCACACCGCCGAAGGCAACGAAGCGGGTCCGCTGCTGTCCTTGCGCGGCATCGACAACGCCGTGTACTACCGCCTGATGACGCAGGACAAGCGCTTCTATGAGAACGTCACGGGCTGCGGCAACACCGTCAACTGCCAGCATCCCCAGGTTCGCGCGCTGATCATCGACTGTCTCAAGTACTGGGTCGAGGACATGCACGTGGACGGATTTCGCTTCGATTTGGCGACGGTGCTGGGTCGCGAAGGCGAGGGTTTCAACGAGCAGTCCGCTTTCTTCAAGTCGCTGCGCGCCGAGGCCTCGCTCACCTACGTGAAGCTGATCGCCGAGCCGTGGGACGTGGGGTTCGGCGGCTACCAGCTCGGGCGATTTCCGCAGGGATGGTCGGAATGGAACGACCGCTATCGGGACACGATGCGCTCGTTCTGGCGGCGCGACGGCGGCAAGGTCGGCGAATTCGCGGAGAGGTTCGCCGGTTCGAGCGACCTGTTTCGCCACAACGGACGCAAGCCGACCGCGGGCATCAACTTTCCCACGACGCACGACGGCTTTACGTTGTGCGATCTGGTTTCCTACAACGCGAGGCACAACGAGGCCAATCTCGAGGGCAACGTGGACGGCCACAGCGACAATGTGAGCTGGAATTGCGGAGTGGAGGGCCCGACGGAGGATGCGGGCGTGAATAAGCTGCGCAAGCGCCAGATGCGGAATTTTCTGGCCACGCTATTTTTCTCGCAGGGCGTGCCCATGCTGCAGGCAGGCGATGAGTTCGGGCGGACACAGCGCGGCAACAACAACGCCTATTGCCAGGACAACGAGATATCCTGGGTCGACTGGCGTCTGCGCAGCGTCAATCTGGATCTGTTGCGCTTCGTCCGACTGCTCGCGCAGCTGCGGCGCCGGCACGTCGAGTTCCGCCGCGAAACCTTTCTCAAAGGCGCGGCGTCGCGCGCCGGCGTCAAGGACGTGACGTGGTTGAATTCGGCCGGCACCGAGATGACGCAAACACAGTGGCAGGATGGGAATCTACGCTCGCTCGGCATCTGGTTCAGCAAGCAGAATACCTTGCAAGGCCGCCTGCTGCTGCTGGTGAATGCCGGCGACGGCGATCAAACCTTCACCCTTCCTCCCAGTCCGGTAAACGAGCCTTGGATATGCCAGTTCGACACGGCTCAGGACGCCCGCGAATCCAAGAGCCTCGGGCAGGCGCGCGAGTATCGCCTTGAAGCGAGCAGCGTGGCGTTGCTGGAGTGCTAGTGGATACCGCCGCAATCGAAAATTTGGCGCGAGCGCGGGGGATCGGCGATGCATACCACGACTACCGCGGCGAGCTGAAGTTCTTCAGCATCGAGACCAAGCAGGCGCTGTTGCGCGCCATGGGATGCTCCATCGATGCTCCCGGCGAGGTCGCGCTCGAAGTACGCCGGCTCGAGGCTGCCCGGGAGCGTCGGTTCCTGCCGCAGGTCGCCGCCACGCATGCCTCGCGGATCGGCGTCGACGTCAACGTGACCGCGCGCGAATTCGGCTCCACGTTGATATGGAGCGTGAGCTTCGAGGACGGATCGCGGCGCGACGGCGCGATTTCCACGGCAGACTGCCGTGAGATCTGGAGAGGCGAGGTCGGGGGTTCATGGGTCACCCGCCGGCACTTCGATTTGCCGCTCGATCTGCCGCCCGGATATCACGAATTCGAGGCAAAGATCGCCGGCGGTGCCGCCGATCGCTGCTTGTTTGTCGTCGCTCCGCCCCGGTGCTATGAGCCGGCGGCGATTCTCGCCGGCCGGCGGCTGTGGGGCATCGCCGTGCAGCTATACACGTTGCGGTCGCGCGGCAATTGGGGCATCGGAGACTTCGGCGATCTTCAGATGCTGATCCGGTGGGTGGCATCGCGCGGCGCGGGCTTCGTCGGCCTGAATCCTCTGCACGCGCTGGCACCCGCGGATCCGGACAGATCGAGTCCCTACAGCGCGTCCAGCCGGCATTTTCTCAATGTCCTGTACATTGCCGTTCCGCAGGTAGCGGAGTTTCAAGAATGCACGGCCGCGCATGCCCGTCTGGCCGAGCAGGGCGTCGGGGAGCGTCTGCGAGACTTGCGAGGTCGGGAATGGGTCGACTACCGGGGCGTGGCGGAGCTCAAATTCGAAATCCTCGCGCTCCTGTACCGAGAATTCCGTGACCGGCATCTGGCGAAAGGCACCGAACGCGCGCGGCACTTCCGTGCCTTTGTCGCCGCCGGCGGGGAACTCTTGCAGATGCATGCCCTGTTCGATGCGCTCGATCGGCATTTGCGCGCGACCTTAGGGTCGGCATCCGGCTGGACGAACTGGCCGGAGGAGTTCAAGGATGTGCACGGCAGCGCAGCGGCGCAATTCGCGGCCGCGCACCCCGATGACGTCGAATTTTTCGCCTACCTGCAGTGGCTGGCGCACGAACAGTTGCGCGAGGCGCAGGCGCTGGCTCGGGAGCTCGGCATGCCCGTTGGGCTCTACGGCGACTATGCGGTGGGGGCCAACCCATCGGGTTCGGAAACCTGGTCGGAGCGGAGCAGCTATTGCATGGGCGCAGAGATCGGCGCGCCGCCCGATCCTCTGGCGCTCAAGGGCCAGGGCTGGGGCATTCCGCCGCAGGATCCGCTGCAGATGCAGGCGCAGCGTTTGCAGAGTTTCGTCCGTCTGATCCGCAACAACATGCGCTACTACGGCGCACTGCGGCTGGATCACGTGATGGCGATGTTTCGCCAGTGGTGGGTGGCCGCCGGGTTCTCGCCCACCGAGGGTGCTTACGTGCACTACCCCCTGGAGCAGCTGCTCACGGTGCTGTCGCTCGAGAGTTCGCGCAACGCCTGTCTGGCCGTCGGCGAAGATCTCGGCGTGGTGCCGGACGAGATACGCCGCGCCCTGCCCGAATTCGGGCTCTATCACTACAAGGTATTGTTGTTCGAGAAACTGGACGGGAGATTTCGGCGTCCGGACGAATACGTACGGCACGCCCTGGCCACGGCCACCACGCACGACATGCCCACCTTGCGCAGCTTCTGGGAGGGACGCGACATCGAGTTGCGTCACGGCCTGCATCTCTATCCCAGCATGGAAGTCGAGGGCGAGGTCATCCGCGAGCGAGAGCGGGACCGCACGCTGCTGTTGGATGCCCTTGAAGCCCAGGGACTTCGGCCTGTGCATCCCGCGACGCCGCGGGATGCGTTCACGCCCGAGCTCGCGCATGCAATGCACCTGTACCTGGCGCGATCCGCAACCGCCCTGGTGGCCGTGCAAATCGAGGATTTGTTGGGCGAGACCCTTCCGGTCAACGTGCCCGGGACCGATCGGCAATATCCGAATTGGCAACGCAGGGTGTCGGTCGATGTCGAGGATCTGGCGGAACGCGCGGATATCGCGGCTTGGTTCGACGAGATACAGACGGCGCGGAGCTAGCTGCCTGGTTCTCCTCACTTCAAACCGTCCGACAGCACCGGGTTTGGCAGAAATCGACGTTATCGACGTGCGTCCGAAGTGGCCGCCGGATGTCAGCGTCCGCTTGACAGCTCGGCCACGCGATCCTGGAAGCGCTTGCGAAAGCGTCGACTCAGTTTGAGACGGATCTTGGAGTCCAGCACGACCTCGTACTCGCCGCTTTCCTGCAGCTCGAGCCCGCGCACCCGTTCGAGGTTAACGATTATCGAGCGGTGGATGCGGAAGAATGTGCGAGGATCCAGGTCCTGCTCGAGTTCCTGGATCGTCCTCCGCACGATGTGCGTATCGTCTCCCAGGTGCAGGCACGCATAGTATCTCGCGGCTTCGATCCAATCGATTTCCGAGGCCTTTAGGAATAGTGTCTGGCCGCGACTCTTCACCGCAATCCGACTGACCGAGTGGGCATGGTACGGATTTCCGCGAGCGAGCCTGCCTTTGGCGCGCTCGAGCGCGCGGCTAAAACGCGCGTCGTCCAATGGCTTCAGAATGTAGTCGAGCGCGCCCGCTTCGAAAGCACGCAGAGCATAGGCGGCGTAGGCCGTCACAAAAATGACGGTCTCGGGCAAATCCGCGCCCAACAGTTCGAGCACGTCGAAGCCGTCGCATTCCGGCATTTGCACGTCCAAGAACACGAGGTCCGGTCGGGACCGCCTGATCTCCTCAATCGCCTCCAAACCGGATTCGCATTCGATCACCGATCCGATATCGGGGTCTCGGCGCAACAGAAGGGTCAGGTAGCGGCGCGCCGGGGCTTCGTCATCAACCACAAGGGCTCGAATCGAGCCGAGCGGTTTGGCAGGCGACACGTTCATGCCTCCTGTAGCGGCATTGTCACGATGACCTCGACGCCGCCCTCTTCAGCTGGCCGCAGCAAAAGATTAGATCGGTCGCCATGGAGGATCTTAAGACGCGCGCGCAGATTGCCGAGTCCGACGCGGTGGGGAGCGAGCGCCATATCCTCCCGTTCCCATGGGCCGTCATTGTAGACGGTCAAGCGAAGCGCACCATCGCCGCTCATCCCGGCGACTCGAACCTCGCCGCCCGATCGGCGCTTGGATACTCCGTGCTTGATGGCGTTCTCAACAAGCGGCTGCAACAGCAGGCTCGGGACCTGCATTGCCAGCAGCTCATCGGGAATGTCGATACTCACTCGCAGGCGGTCGCCGAATCGGATCTTCTGGATGTCGATGTAGCGCTGCAGGTACTCCACTTCCTCCTGCAGCGTGACCTGTGCACGGTGAGAGTCTTCCGAGGCGCGGCGCAGGAGCTCGCTCAAACCCACGATCATGCGAACTGCCGCGTCGCCGCGTTGATCGTATACGAGACTTGCGATCGAGTTCAAGGTGTTGAACATGAAATGAGGGTCCATCTGACCCCTGAGCGCGGCAAGCTGCGCTCGGGCGAGCTCCTCATTCTGCCGCGCCATTTTTTCGCGCGAGTCCACCACATAGGTGGCCGCCAAAATCAGCGCATAGGCGATCACAAACGTCACGATCTGCTCGAGGAGCAAGTCGGACCAGGTGTCCACGAATGTGCGTGGCGAGTTCCGGTGCCACGGGTTGAAAATGACCTGGAGTAACGCCGACCAGCCTTCCGCCGCTGCGCTGAGCGCAGCGAACGCAGCCAGATGCAAGCTCATCGCGTTTAAGATCTCGCCTCGAACGATTGGCCATCGTCGCGCCAGCTCAATGACGAACGGCGTCGCAAGCGCCCAAGGTAGCCAGGAAATGAATACGATCAAAAATGGGCGAAGCCAGGCCTTGCCCACACCCACCAAGTGCATGGTGAGAAGCGTCTGGCTCGCATCGAACAACGCCGCCGCGCACCAGATGGCCGCAATCCAGATCCAGCCGGCCAAGCGTGCGTCTGCGCGAGCGTCGGTCATGAGCGACACACTACATCAAGTACGGGGCGAAGGTCCTGGACTGCGGCGAATGGCGGTTTTGCTGCAACGAGCGGTCTTAATCGCTTCGGCTCTCGCCAATACACTGTTCGCGACTTCCAAACGGGGCGAAATCGATGAATAAGCGGATCGGCAGCGCGGTGCTGGTACTGGCCGTACTCAATGTCTGTGCGAGCTAGACCAGAATATTCACGCCAGGAGAATCGATATGAAAATTATGGCTGTGTTGATGATAGTCGTCGCGCTCGTTTCCGGGGTAAACGCCTCGGACAACGCAAGCAATTCAGCCGCCGCCACAAAGGCGGTCGCCGATCCGTCGCGACCGGACTCCGACACCACACGGGATGCTGACCGAAAGCCGGCGCAGACTCTGGTGTTCGTAGGCATTAAATCGGGGGACAAGGTTGCCGACTATGTCGCCGATTCAGGCTATTTCACTCGTCTCTTTGCCAGCGTGGTGGGGTCCAACGGTCACGTTTACGCGGTGGAGCCAACCGCCTTCTTCCAGTTCGAGCATTTCGTCAAGGAAGTCGCGGAGCTGCAAGGCTATGCGGTCGCCCATCCAAATGTAACGGTAACGACCGCCGCGGCGCTCGAAGGACTGAAGTTCCCCGAGAAGCTCGACCTGTTCTGGATTTCCCGAAATTATCACGACCTGCATGACAAGTTCATGGGGCCTGTTGACACGGCCGTGTTCAACAGGGCGGTATACGAAGCGCTGAAGCCGGGCGGCGTATACGTAATTCTCGATCATTCCGCCGCTCCGGGTGCTCCCGCAGATGTAACCGAGACGTTGCATCGCATCGAGTCCTCGACCGTGCGCCGAGAGGTCGAAGCCGCGGGCTTCAAGTTCGACTCAGAGAGTTCGATTCTCGCCAATCCGGCGGACCCCCGCACGACCTCAGTGTTCGACAAGACGATTCGCGGGCACACCGACCAGTTCATCCTGAAGTTCCGCAAACCTAAGTAATGAGGATGGCTGCCTC
>Ga0070761_10000713_pt1 | contig 21145 bp, 15 predicted proteins | sample HubBroMetageREF1_FD_66724 | JGI IMG/M metagenome (GOLD analysis project Ga0070761, IMG submission 66724) | Reference soil microbial communities from the Hubbard Brook experimental Forest, New Hampshire, USA - Hubbard Brook CCASE Soil... | ecosystem: Environmental > Terrestrial > Soil >... | reverse complement strand
GCCTGCATTGCGCGCCTCCAGCAGGCCATCCGAGTAAAACGTTAGACGATCACCAACGGCTAGATGAAATGCAATTGTGTCATACGTGGCGCTAAGGTCGAGCCCAAGAGGGAGACCGCTCGGAGGGTCCATCGCGCGCGAGGCAGGCTCGTCCAAAACCTCCCCTGAGAGACAGAGCTGATCGGGCACAGAAGATCCTGGACCGACTGAAAGCACAGGGATATACGATTTTCGATCCCGTTCCGCAGCGTCCAACGGGCATCGAGGGACGTGCGCGAAGTTGAGTACCCAATAGCGTACCGAGCGTCTGTTGAGCAGATCGCGCTCTAGGAAGGGCTCCACGCCGGTTTCATCCGGTGACGCTGTGGTACCTAACGGCCGGTACGCGGGCGAAAATGCGTGCAAACAGATGCAGGCTTGATATGGCGCAAAATGCTGTGAACAGCGGAGATTTGCTAGTTCTTGCATATCGCAGCAAACCCTGCAAAATAGGCTTAGACCCGCTTTCACGGCGGTAACATCGTTTCCGAAAAACGCGTTTATGAGGACCTAGCGTCTGGTTGTTTCCGGATCGCCGGTTATACGCCTAGAACTTACTTTTGGGCTCTTCAGGGCTTGAACTACCGGTAGACTCACCCAATGACCGTTTTAGAGCCGCGCTGGGACCAGCCAAAGCCCACTCCTGCAGAGGTGCAGGATATGTGCGATGAGGTCAGCCTCACTGCGGTCGGAAATCCAACTGATGCCATTGAAAAAGTTCTCGGATTTCTGCAGAAATCGCATAGGGACGGAGGCGCATTGTTTGCCTCATTGCATGTAGGCAAATCCGACGTGTTCGATTGGTTCGCCTCCAGAAACCGTCTTGCCGAATATTCCATACTGGCCACTCTTCTTCAAAGGGACGAAGTGCAGAAGGAACTGCCTGACCTGTTGTTATCGAAACAGCAATGGGGTGGTGTAAGCGAGTGCTCCATTGTGTCAACAGATGGCTTCACCATGGAAAGCCCATTTCTGCTTGACGGGCGGATTGCACAAGCGTTGTACGCCGGTGGGGCGTATGGCCAGTCGGAGTTGGACGCTAGAAGCGCCAAGCAACTGGCTATTGCTTTTTGTGAGGAATTATTCGAGCAACGATACTCGGAGATTGTGGTCTTCAGCAACCTCTCCGCATGGACACCTTGGTTCCGTGGCATCGCGTGGGATTGGACTGCATTTCTGTTCGACCGCAGGAAACGAACGTTCGCAATTCTCGCAATCACCGATTCTGATTAGCGAAGGCCTTCGAATGATGTTTCCATCCGGTATCGAGCGCGGTGCATTGTTGAATAGCTAAAGGAAGCAGAGGAGAGCATGGAAGAGTTTAGAAGACTGCAGCGGCTGCCGGCGTATGTGTTCAACATAACGACGGAGTTGAAAGCAGCGGCACGCAAGCGCGGCGAAGACATTATCGACTTCGGGATGGGGAATCCCGATGGAGCGACACCGAAGCACATTGTGGACAAGCTTATTGAGGCGTCGCAGAAGACGAGGACGCACCGCTATTCGCTGTCGAAGGGGATTCCGCGGCTGCGGCGGGCGATCTGCAATTGGTACAAGGGCAGGTATGGGGTGGATCTGGAACCGGAGACTGAGGCGATTGTGACGATCGGGTCGAAGGAGGGGATTGCGCACCTATGCCTGGCTCTGTTGGACGATGAGGACACGGTGGCGGTGTCGAATCCGAGTTATCCGATTCATATCTTCGGGCCAGTGATTGCTGGATCGAAGGTGCAGAGCATTGCAGTGGATGGGATGGACCAGATCTCGCTGCTGGAGAAGCTGGATCATGATCTGCGCAGGATGGAGCCACGGCCGAAGATTCTGATACTGAATTTTCCGGCGAATCCCACGACGCAGTGTGTGGACCTGCCGTTCTTTGAGAAGGTGGTGGAGCTTTGCAAGGAGCTGGGGATCTACCTGGTGCATGATTTGGCTTATGCGGATTTGACCTTTGATGGGTATATGGCTCCGAGCGTGATGCAGGTTCCGGGCGCGAAGGATATTGCGGTGGAGTTCTTCACGCTGTCGAAGAGCTACAACATGCCGGGGTGGCGTGTGGGCTTCATGGTGGGGAATAAGAAACTAGTGGCGGCGCTCGCGCGGATCAAGAGTTACTTCGACTACGGGACATTTACACCGATCCAGGTCGCTTCGATTGCAGCGCTGGAGGGGCCGCAGGATTGTGTGCGTGAGATTGTGGAGAACTACAGGCACCGGCGCGACGTCCTGGTGCCGGGGTTGAACAAGCTTGGCTGGCCGGTCGAGATGCCGAAGGCGACGATGTTTGCGTGGGCGCGGATTCCGGAGCAGTACAGAAAGCTGGGGTCGATTGAGTTCTCGAAGAAGCTGCTGCTGGAGGCTAAGGTGGCGGTGAGCCCGGGGATTGGGTTTGGGGATCGCGGCGATGGGCATGTGCGGTTCTCACTGATTGAGAACGAGGAGAGGACGCGGCAGGCTCTGCGCGGGATCAAGCAGATGTTCAGGGCTGGTTGAAGGCTATTGGGGGGTCGTTGAGGAAGGGCTGCTTCTTGGTGGTAATCGCATCACAACCTGATTCTGGTGGCACTTTTGGTGGCACTTTGTTCCGGAGAATAGTGCGAGCGCGTGCAAGGTGATGCAAGCTTCCACCCGCACGTAAGCCCGATCGCTATGTCTTATGCATTCGCTTGCAACGGCGTGCAATGTCAGGCGGAAAGGGCAAAATCGGACTTAACATCCGCAGCTTAGGCGAGGCGGTATGGACACCCCGTTTGGTCGCGATCGTTAGGTGCCAGCCCATCGAGCGAGCTGATGAAGCATGGTGTCTCACCTTCGCTCCTGTTCATCGCCCCGAAAGGGCGGTAACAAAATGAGGGCACACAAGGGCACGGAAGGAAGCTCCAAGCGTTCCCAACCGTTCCAAGGGCACTTTTAGCCTCTCCCTAATTCTGTGAATTCCAATTACTTGTAGTTCTTTCACGGCGGTAACACAGCTTCGAATCCCCTCGGGGACGCCAATCAAATCGACAATTTAATGGCAATTAGTAGGCTCGAATTAATGATGTACGTCAAGCGTACGTCATAAGCCTTTTCTGTGATCCGTCACAAGCTGTCGTTTGTGGCGCTATATCCGCCTGACAAAGCGCAGTTCGGCCTTAGCCCCACACGGTCTTCACCTATTGCGGCATCTGGCCGATCGCTCTCTTCAGGTCTGCCTCTGCCAACGAAAGGCCACAACTTGCTTCCAGCAGGGATGCGGTCGCACTCGCCAGGTCGGCGTGACTTTGACTGCGAGCGGAATTGAGCGCCGCAGTTTGCTCGAACTGCCGATCAGCAAGTCTGGCCGCTTCTGTTCGGACCTCCACAACTTGTCCGGCAACATCAACCATCTGTCTGCTTTCGTCGACCCTGTCGTAAATGCTTTGCACCTGAACTTCAATCTCAGACTTCAGCTTATCTACGGTAACTTCCGCGTAGTGCACTTCGCTCCGCGCCTCTCGAACTTTGGCTTCGCGCCTGCCGCCGTCGAAGAGATCGTAGCTGAGTAAAAACCCAAATGTTCCGAAATTATGGACGAGAAATGGCACTCCACTCTGGTAACTGTACCGGGAGAGTGCCGTCACATCGGGGATATACGCGTCCTTGGCCGCGGCCAAGCCTGCTTGGGCCTTAGCAAGAGTCTGTCGCGCCGCTTTGAGGTCCTGGTTCTGTTCGAGCGCGATCCGTATCGCGTCAGCTCGTGTTGGAACGTCGAGCGCAACCGCGGCCGCTCCGGGGTCGAGATCAAAGGGGGTGTCGACCGGGAGTCCAAGAACATCCGCCATCTGACGCCGCAGATCCTTTCCTTGCAGACCTAGCGTCAAACGCTCCTGCTGTGCCTGGAGGATGGCTGCTTTGCTCTGAAGAGCCGATATTTCAAGGGCGCTACCCCTTGCTACGTCGCTGCGGCTCTCCTCATCCTTGATCTGGGCTGCGGTCAACTGGTCTTGGGACGCCATTAGCTTTTGTTGGTTGATCAAGATGCTGTAGTAGAGCTGGCGGACTTGCAGTGCAATCGCATCCTGCGTTTGATCAAGTTGTGTTTTCGCGACGAGAACATCCTCTTTTGCCGCAATATTCGCTTGGTGGATGCGGAACAGCTGAGTCAGAGGCTGCTCTAGGCCCACGCCCTCTGTGTACCAAGTAAGAGAGCCTTGATCGAGAAAGAGCGGCTTCGATGGTACCGGTCCGGTCGATGGATAGTTCCCAAATGTGCCTGCTGGTATTTCGACGCCTTCTAATTCGGTGACGTGGAGTACGCTACCATTCGTCTCGATTTGAGGCAGATAGTTGGATTTCGCTTCGTCTTTCTTGCTTTGCATCTGGTCGACAGAAAGACTGCGGAGGTGAACCGAACGATTTTGCCTCAGTGCAAGATCGATCGCCTGCTCGAGGGTTAAGTGCATTGGAGTCGCAGAGGATTGTTGTGCCACCGAAGGCGTAATGAATGTCGAACCCAGGAGCGCCAAGGGCAAGCACAGTCTGACTGCCGCTCGAAGTTCTCGCCGTGGTGCAGGGGCTGACGTCATAGTCTGTCTCCTTCCATGTAGCGTGCTTCTCATTTGGCATCCACTGGCGCAGCGGTGATCTGCTGATACTGGGTTGGCACTTTGGACATGAACGAAACCACCACGAGGCACGCAGCGCAGCATGTAGCCACGAGAAGAAAGCTGTCAGAAATTGCCAACGTATAGGCTTGCTGGCGAACCTGCAGACCCAGAACCTCCGCGGCGCGGCCCATCGCCGTAAGGCCAGTGGAGTAAGGAGCGAATGCATGTCCAAGGCCGAGGAGCCTCGAGTCGGTAAGGCTATTTCCAAGCTGGACATTCAGTCCAAGCATGTTCGAATGGAACTCCTCTCGAACAGCGATGAAGTGTCCCATAAATGTGGATCCCATCTCGCCGCCAAACAAGCGGACGACCTGGAAGAAACCCGCAAAGGTCAATACGTCAGCGGGCCGGCTCAACGCGCCGCTATCAATTACCTCGAGGATAATGGAGCCGACCATCGAGTTAAAGGCTAGAGCCAGCCCAATGGCCATTACTGCCTGCGAAATTCCAAAATTGGGTCCGGCCCATACGGAAGTGACGCGTGCGTTGAGCAAACATGCGATGCCTACCAAGCCGAAGCCGGCGGTGAGGATCAGTCGGGGGTCAATTCTGCGCATCAAAGCCATTGCAGCTATGCCAAGCACGAATTGCGGGAGCGCCACCCAGGCTAGGACGGGTGCTTCTTGAAGAGGAAGAAATCCTCGGACCGATCCGAGGAAGCTGGGAATGCTGACCACTGTAGCAAGCATGATGAAACGGAAGCTGACTAGGACCAGCGCTAGCAAGAGGGTGTTCTTATGTAAGAGGAATCGATAATTGACGAGAGGATTGGGCAACAGGAAATGTCGAACTATCGTCGCTAATATGAGAAACGTTCCTGTGGTCGCCAGTCCAACGATGAGCGACGAGTGAAACCAATCTAGTCGTTGCCCCTGGTCTAGCGCAGTGTATAGGAGCGCCGCTCCGAGGCTGAAATACAGGAAGCCCCGCCAACTCGGAGTGGGGTGTCCCGGCTGAGGTTTTGGAAGCGGCTGCCGGGGAATACCAAAGTGAACCAATGCAATCATGATTGGCGTCAATAGGGTTCCGTTCCAGAAGATCCAATGCCAGGAAAGGCGCTCCATGAAGAATGATTCCCACGCCTGTGCCATGTCCGTTGTGAAGACGATGTCAGTCGCGTACATCGCAATCCCAAGCAATACAAAGCGCATCGGAAGGCTTCTGAGCACGAAGGATAACGTCAACGGATAGAACGTGCCGCCGCTAAGGCCAGCAACGACAAGCAGAGCGATCACTGCCTCGAGTGAATGGCAAAAAGGAATCAGGAAACTTGCTGCTGTGAAGATCCACGCGCACGCCAAGAGCACTCGCCTTGGGCCAAGGAGACCTCCCAGGTATACGGAAAAAGGCCCGATAAACATCATGGAGGCGTTGAACGTGGTGTTGATCCAAGCCCCTTCATCGACTCCGAGATGCAACGCACCTCGAATGTCCGCCAGACCCACGCTCATCAAGCGACCCGTGCATGTTGCAATGAGTGCACCAAGGAGCACTCCGGCGACCCCCAGCAACGGGCGTGTTGTCACTGTCGGGCGAGTATCTTGCGTGTTGGCATCAGGACCTGTCATTGATGGTCATCCGCTCGTCCTCCAACTTCGCCGGTATGAACGGTGACGACTGCGGAGAATCCCGGCCGCAGCCGATCGAGGTAAGGCTGTCCCGGGAGGAACACGATCTTGACAGGCACTCGCTGAACGACCTTGGTGAAGTTGCCAGTAGCATTGTCAGGCGGCAGAAGGGCGAACTGGGAACCACTGGCAGGTGAGAGTTGGTCGACCTTCCCTCTAAACACCCGGTTTGGGAAGGTATCGATCCGAACATCTGCTTTGTCGCCGACTCGCATATCGGATAGTTGAGTTTCTTTGAAGTTCGCCTGCACCCAGACTTCGTTCCGAACCAGATCGATCACTTGCGTTCCAGGAGCGACCAACTGACCCTCAAGAGCATGACGCTCACCTACGGTTCCATCGGTCGGTGCCGCGATTTGCGTGTAGGCCAGATTCACTTGAGCGACAACGATAGCGGCCTTCTTCGCCTCTATATCAGCTTTGTAAACATCATCTTTCGTATTCAGTGCTTCCCGTTGGCGTTTCGCCGTCTCAAGCTCACTCTGGCTTGTGGCCAACACTCCCTCTGCGCGCGCAAGGTCCGCTTTACGCGCGTCAACCACGCCGCTGAGCTGGCCCTCCTGAGCGATAGCGGCCTCCAATTGCTGGTGAGTTGCAGCCTTTGCGTCAAACAGCGCTTGCTGACGACGCAGCTCGGTCGAAGCGCGCTCGAGCTCGGGCGTGGCCGAGGAGATGCCGGCCTTGGCAGCGTTGATAGCAGCCTCCGCCTGGACAATTCCTGCTTTGGCGGCATCAATTTGAGCGTCCTGTATTCTCTTCGCCGACTGATTGTCTGCAAGCGACGCTTCAGATGCGGCCAAGGCAGCTTTGGCCTGATTCAAACTTGCCCTATAGTCGTCGTCATCAAGCGCAATGAGAATCTGGCCCGCTTTGACGCTCTGATAGTCATTTATGTTCACCTTGCGAATCGTTCCGGAGATCCGCGTGCTCAAAGGCGTCATGTCCGCTCTCAAGTACGCGTCATTCGTCGCCTGGTCGCGTCGGTCTCCCAGCCACCCGGTCAAGTCTCCAGCAATACCGAAGAGAAGACCTGCAGCAACGAGCAAGACGATCAATGGTATGATCAGCGATTTTTTTCCCATGCCGTAAGCCTCCGAAGCCGAATCGGTTTCCACTGAAATACCGGCCCTTCTTCATCGGAGTAGTCAGTGCACCCCGAGCACGCTGCAGGAAGCCTCCTGGGCGAGGTCATAAACGGAACTCCAAAGGCGGGACGAATAGAAGTCGTGCTGATGAAGGCCAATCACAAGAAGATCGGCACGTTCATCCTTAAGAAAACGAAGTATCGCCTGTACCTGCCGCCCCTCTATGATCGAGCCCTTCGCACGAATTCCATGCTCCTGCGCCAACAGCGATGCTCTCTCGTGCAATTCGCCCTGGGCTCGCCGGCGATCCTCTCTCATCGCGTCGGGAGCAGTCGGATCGACGACGATGCCCAACGAAGCGTAGGCGGGAAGATATTCCAGAATAGACACCGTTGCGAGCTCCGCATTGGAGGTTTGCGCGAGTTCAATCGCCGTGCGAAGCGCACGCTGCGACTCGGGCAGATCATTCAAGGCTACAACGATCTTAGAAAACATGACAGCGACTCGAGTGGGACCTACACCGGCTCCATCGTAGAGTCTGACTAAAGCAGTCGCCATTACATATTTCTTGTGGCGATAGTTAGGCCTTAAAGAATCGGGTAGGTAGAAAATGGCGATTTCATGTCTTTCCCTCCAGTCTGAGCCATCTCTACGAGGAATATGTAGTTTATCGAGCACTGATGGGTTGCTACGATCACGTGGTTCACCCTGCTGGAATGTCTAATTCCGGGCATGTGTTCTTGGAGACCCATGTTGCGAAATGCGGAGCGAGCCCGGCAGGAGCTGGTCGTCATCGACAAGATGTCTCTGCCAGGATATGAAAAAGAAGCTCGCTCCGCGACGCCTGCATCGCAGGCCGACAGGCTTATGCGAAGTGGCATCACCAGCTACACTGGCAGCGCCTACAACGGCAGCAACTATCAGCGCTGGTTCACCGGCGCCTTTGTGCATGGCGATTGGAGGGCCCTTCCGAGCATTACCGTGAACATGGGCCTGCGCTGGGACTTCTTCACGCCATATGCAGATGTAAGTGGTCGCCAGGCCAACTTCATTCCGGCGGGTGGCAACGGCCCGACCGGCACCCACTATATGTCCAGTGAAGGGTGTCAGGTGAATCGATCGACGACCTTCGATGCGTTGCTGGCGTCGAACGGCATCGCCCTCAACTGCAACTCCAACTTCAGGACTGGAACAGCACTGAGGACGAACTTCGCGCCGCGACTATGCTTTGCATGGCGCAACAATGATCGGTTCGTTGTTCGCGGCGGCTACGGCATCACGTATGGCGCTGTTGCCAGGCGAACTGGATTCTCACTTATCAGACCGGGCAGCCCTTTACGCTGAGCTGTGCCACGTCTACAAGCGCGGACTTCGGCTGCTTCGCCAACGTAGCTAAGGCACAGAGCCTGTATGCAGCGCAACGCAGCCGGACCCAGTGGTTGAATCCTGCCGCGTTCGCCACTCCGCGTGTTGCGACCACGGTTGGCCAAACAGACTACTCAGTCCTGGGCGGAGGGCCGGATCAGGCGCGTGGGCCGAACTGCGCCAATCTGGATGCCTCTCTCTTCAAGAACTTCACATTCACTGAGACGTGGAGGGCGCAACTCCGCATCGAAGCCTTCAACGCACTCAACATGACAGAGTTTGGGCAGCCCGGCAGCTTGAACTACACCACGCCCACGAACTTCTCCACCATTACGGGGCTGCGCGGATCTCCCCGCATCAGCCCGATCGTCGGGAAGATCTTCTTCTAATAAAGAGCCGATCTACAGACTGCAGCTGAAGAGAGGCACTAAACGATGGCCGGAAGAGGTGGTGAGTAGCAGGCGCCATCTCTTCCGGCCAAGTTAATGTTCTGCTCAATTCACGCTGCCCCCAGATGGCGGACCTTCGCAAAGAAACCGATAGTCTTGGCGAGGTTAACGTCACTGCCGACAAGCTGTTGGGTGCACGAAAAAGGCCGCGTGAACAATGGAGAATTGTCGTACAAGGCTCGTCTTGAACAGTAAGCCCCGGCCAAGCCAAGACTTACTGGATTTTCGGATACAAACCCCCGGGACGCTACAGTGCTATATCGCCTCGATCCTGGTTGCGAATGCGTATAGCGTCGTCGGTCTTGTACAAGAAGATCTTGCCATCGCCTATCTGGCCTGTGGCAGCGCTCCTCACGATTGCTTCTACGATTGCCTCGACGCGCTCGTCCCGAACGACGGTTTCCAGCTTGAGCTTGGCCACAAAGCTGACCTCGTACTCCCGGCCGCGATAGGTCTCGGTGTGCCCCTTTTGCCTACCATGCCCTCGGACTTCCGAAACCGTCATTCCCTGGACGCCCAACTCGGCGAGAGCGTCCTTCACTGAATCCAGTTGTTTCGGCCTGATGATTGCTACCACTGTCGTCATAACTGCTCCTCCGTGAGCAAAGTTAGGTGAGTTTGCAAAGGCTCTCAATGATTCCTGTGAGAGGCCGGGTATAGTCCGAACCCCTCACAAGTCAGCCTAGTTTTCTGAGGTGAGTTGCGCAGCTGAAGGCGTGCGGAGAGAAGATGCGACGTATTCCGGATAAGCAGAGCTCGCGTCCTCGGTTGGTTGCACGCCTGAAGGCGTGCCGAGAGCGGTGATCACGTATTCGGGATAGGCCGAGATGCCGTGCTCGTGAAGGTCGAGTCCGTAGAGTTCACCCTCGGCGGAGACACGCAGCAAGCCTACCGCGTGGACTGCGTACATTACGAGCATGGACACCGCGAAGGTGGCGAGGGTTATCGTTGCGCTTCCGATGAACTGTGCCTTGAGCAACGTCAGCCCACCGCCATAGAAGAGGCCTTTCAACGGGGCGCTATTATCTGGGGAGATCGGCCCGGTCGCACCGTATTTGCCGACCGCAAACAGCCCGAGCGACAGAGTTCCCCAGATGCCGCAGATTCCATGGACAGGAACCGCACCGATGGGATCATCGATACGCAGCCATTCCAGAAGTTCGACGCCCGCGACGACTATCACGCCGGCGATTCCTCCAAGAATGATCGATCCCGTAGGACTGACCCAGTAACAAGGGCAAGTGATGGCGACCAGGCCAGCGAGAAAGCCATTGACAGTAAAACTGATGTCCCACTTCTTGCTCATGAGATATGCCGCGAGCATTGCTGTGAGACCCGCAGCACACGCGGCAAGCGTGGTGTTTGCGGAGATGCGGCCGATGCCTTCAAAGTCCATGGCAGATAGCGTGCTGCCAGGGTTGAAGCCGTACCATCCAAACCAAAGCAACAAGCCACCTGACGCGGCAATGGTCAAGTCGTGAGGCAGCATGGGGCCACCACCATCGCGCTTGAACTTGCGCCCGAGCCGTGGTCCGAGAACGATGGCGCCGGCAAGGGCGATAACACCGCCGATGGTGTGGACAACGGTGGATCCCGCGAAGTCATGAAAGCTCTGACCAAGCGTGGGAAGAAAGTAGCCGGTGCTTCCCATGGTTGCGAGAAAGCCGTCAGGTCCCCAAGCCCAGTGACCGATGATCGGGTAGATAAATCCGGAGACAGCGATGCTGTACAGCAGATCGCCGGCGAAGGCCGTTCGACCGATCATCGCGCCCGAGGTGATCGTGGAGCAGGTGTCAGCGAAGGCAAACTGGAATATCCAGAAAGCAAGGAATGCGACGCCGGTGCCCTCATAAGTAGCTGGAGCGTTCTGCAGGAAGAACCAGTGATATCCGATGAAGCCATTCCCGTGGCTGAACATAAATGCAAAGCCCCAGGCGTAAAAGAGCAGGCCGCAGAGGCAGGTATCGACGATGCACTCCATCAATACGTTGACCGTCTCCCGCGATCGACAGAAGCCAGCTTCGAGCATAGTGAAGCCTACTTGCATGCCGAAGACAAGGAACGCTGCTATCAGAGTCCAGGCTGTGTTTACGGGATTTACGATGTCGTTCCCCTTGAGCACAGCGTCGGCTGCAAAGACCTTGTGACCGAAGAGACTGGGTTCGAAGTAGAAGGCCGCTGCAACAACCAGAGCGAGTCCTGCCAATTTGCCGCCAAACAGTACCAGTCCATATCGACGCCACTCCGAACTCTTGAGGCGGTCGATCAGCCGCGAAACCTTGCCTTGCGGCGCGGCTTCACCTCTTCTGCGGGCGAACAACCTACGCAGGGAAAGAACTCCAAAATTCATTGCGATGATGGTGAGAAACAGGATCAAAGTGGTGTATCGAGTCATCATTCGTCTCCTTCGGATTTACCGCAGATTTCCGGTTGGTTCAGGCAAGTGATTAGCGTTTGGGGCCAAAGAATGCTATGAGGCCGACGGTTGCCGTCGTCTGCGCCTTTACGAGTTCCGTGTTCCCCTTGTGAAAGAAGTTCACGTCAGACCAGTCGTGCCTGAACTCAGCACGCGTTAGAAGGCCGGCCCTCAACGTGTGCTCGTAAGTGCACGTGAGCTCTTGAAGGTTTTGATTGAAGCCGGTGGAAAGCCCCTGGCCGTCTGCAAAGTACTCATAACGTGCAGCGACGGCACCATTGGCAGAGACCTGTTGCCTCGCCGCAAAAGCAATGCCCTGATAATGCAGGGAGGTTGTCTCTCGTTCATCGGCTAACGGAGTGCTGTTCTGGTGCGCAAAGTCGTAGTTGATGTACGCGCTGAATTTGGAAGTTGGAGTGAGAAGCAGGGTCGTATCGATCAGGTTTTTGTAATTCTTTTCTGCGTCGACGTTGGCGGGGCCGGTGTAGAGGTTAGCGCTCCACGTATACTTCGGCTTCGTTATCGCGCTTGTGAGGCCGACGGTGGCTCCGCCGTCGCTGAGATTGACGTTGTTCCATCCTTTGACGACCTGCACTCCCGCGGTCCACGTACTCGTGACCGGCGTGGAACTGCGAATGCCAAAGTGATAGTAGGGAACCGCCCAGGCGAACAGGATTGAGTGCGAATAGTTCCAGTTGAGCGTCGTCTCAACGACTTCAGCGCCCGCCGAGGAGGTAAACTCGCCAAAATCGATCTCGGTGCCGTGTGTGTATGACGGTTTTGTGCTGAGATACGCCTGCTCAATGTAGTTGTCTGTCGAAGTGTCTCGTGAACTGTGGTAGAGAGCGTTCGCTCTTCCGAAGAGGAGATCCACGCGCACACCTACGGGCTTCGGATCGTGGTTGATTGTCAGTTTCGCCGCTTCGACATTGAACTGATTTGTTTTGTCGTCGAAGGCGTAGAGATCGTTTGTCTGGCCGTTCGCAGCATTGGTTGGATGGTTTGCGTTGTAGCTGTAATAGAAGTCAGTGAAGCCGCTGAAATCGAAGGGCCCAAGTTTCCATACCCGGGGGGCGGCTTCGGGTGCGGGCTCCTGGGGAGTGCTTGTCGAAGACTGTGCAGCGGTTGGAGTTGGTATGTTTTGCGCCTGGGCTGAGGTGAAGGCAAGGAATGTCAAAAAGGTGCCATAAAACTTCAAGGGGATCCGCAATCTACGTTTCCTCGTCGTGCAAAAAGTGGCTTCCAAACTGGCTTCCGACCGTTTCGCAGGATGCAGAGGCTCCTGCTGTCCACCGTTTCTGGTGTTATCCGGTTCTGGACATCTGTTTTGGTGGACATCACAAGGAACGCAAAATACTTATTAAGAACCCATAAAGAGCCCTTGATTTTAAGCAGGTTTTTGAGGGCTTGATTTTGACCAACGCATGCCGTAGTCTCCAGAAATCACCCTCAGAACCCTTAGGCAGTTTGTGAAAGAGCGCTCTGGGCACCTGTCTAGCCGCTACAGCAAGCAGCAGGTACTCGGAGCGCAAGGTGGATTCACAAGAAGCAGACAAGCTCTGCGAGTTTCTTCACAAGACGACCCATGTGAACCCGCATCGGAAGCCGGGTCAGCAGCTGGTGGATCTTGTACAGGCGATCTTTGACGTGGAGGCGGTCGCCATTCTGGACTTGGATCTGCGCGAAATCTACTGTTCCGGAGAGTGGTTCGACGACCTGGAAGAGATACTCAAGAACGTCAGTCTGTTCGAGACCGCGAGCGAAGACCGTGATACCGGCTTGATTCGCCGGGTTCTAAGGATGGGCCATTTACCCATTGGCGCAATGCTGCTGCGCGGGGAGAGCACCGCCCAGGCTTCAGACGCCATTGCAGCGATTGTCTCTATCACCTTTGATCGCTATCACGCCTTCGCCAGCGAAAGCCGATCAGAGAGTGCGAGACAAACCGAACAGATGCGTACGACGGTGCTCGATTCGCTCGCGCATGCCTACAAGACACCACTAACCGCAATCGAAGCCGCCGGCAGCGGACTCGCCGCCATGGGAAACCTGACAGCTCCGCAGACCGAGCTTGTGAGTCTCATCGAAGAGCAGGCTGATTATCTGAAGCAACTGACAAACCGTCTGCTGCGTACCGCGCGACTGCAGGCTTCTGATCTTGTCTTGCGCGCCGAAAATGTAACGGTTGGGCCTCTCATCGATGATGTCGTGGCTAGCCTGAGAGAGCCGCTCGCCCGGTTCGCCATCGCAATCGCTCTATCTAGCGAGGACATCACCGTGCGTGGAGATCGAGGCCTTGTGACTGCTCTGCTTACTCAATATGTGGACAACGCCACGAAATACGCCCAAGTGGGGACGAAAATTATGATTGAAGGAGTACAGAAGCCAAACGCGGTAGTTCTCTCCGTGCGAAGCACAGGCCACGAAATTCCACCCAGTGACCGCGAACGGATCTTTGATCGTTACTATCGTTCATCGCATTCGGCCGGCCGGGCACCGGGTACGGGCATCGGCCTTTCTGTTGCAAAGCAAGCCGCACAGGCTCATGGAGGTCACGTCTGGGTTACGAGTACACCAGCAGGCGTTACCACGTTCTACGCGTCGTTTCCCGACCGGCTTGTGGATGGTAAGAACGAATGAGTGCTTATCAGGCATCCACCCCGATTCAGGTCCTGATTGTTGACGATGAGCTGGCCATCCGCCGCGCCCTTCGGGCCTCATTGACGGAACTCGGCTTCATTATCGAGGAGGCGTCTCGAGGAGAAGATGCCATACAACTCGTGCAGACGAAGCTCTTCGACGCTGTGCTGCTCGATATCAACATGCCCGGGATGGGCGGAATGAAAACGCTGCTCAAGCTCCGTGCCATGTTTCCGCGACTGCCGATCCTGATGTTGACCGTGCAGGACAGCGAAGAGAGCAAGATTGAGGCACTTGAGCGCGGCGCAGACGATTACATTACCAAGCCGTTCAGCATGCGTGAGTGCATGGCACGCATTCGCTCAGCTGTGCGACGGGCACAGACTCCGGAACGCCCCGAGGATGCCCCGCTGGTTATTGGCGATATCCATGTGATTCCTGTACGTCGCACTGTGACGAAGGCCGGCCTGCCAATTCACCTTACGCGCAAGGAGTATGAGATTCTCTACTTCCTCATGCTCAATGCAGGGCGCGCAGTCACCTACGGCAAACTTCTAACTGCGGTCTGGGGAATGGAGTATCGAAACGAGGTGGACTACGTGAGGACCTTCGTTCGACAATTGCGCAAGAAGATTGAGGACGACCCGTCCGATCCTCGCTATCTCTTGACAGATGCGTACGTTGGGTACCGATTCACAGAGTGCCCCTCTGGCGGATGATGGGGGAAGTCCCCTCGGTCGAGAGCTGATGATATTCGCACTGTGCCCAAAAAATGCGGAAGCGACGCGCGTCACCTCCGGCTTGAGAATGTGTGACCTGCCCCAGAAGAGGTTCCAAAGGGCCTGGTTATAGATTTCGTGGTGAATTTGGCGATTGCAGGCAGCAGCCATGGGTGGGTTGACCGGCACGGCCTCTGATGGGCCCACGTGCCATTAGGGAATTTGTCGAATCCTCATGAGTTCTTCATAGGTTGGTCTGATGGCGAAGGGGTAATTGACGAGAGCCGGGATGCGATTCAGGGTTTACGGTGGAAGACCCATTCCTATGCGTCCCGGAATCGATAGCCGACATAGCTATCGGTGAGGATGTATTCGGGATTCGAGGGATCCGCCTCAAGCTTTTTGCGAAGCTGTCCAATCAAGACACGCAAATAACCCCGTTCAACACCGGCGCCTGATCCGCGAAGCTCCAAAAGAAGTTTGGCGTGGCTAATCGGGCGCCCAGTATGCCGCATCAATGAATGCAATGCGTCAAACTCTTTCGGGGTAAGATGAACCTCCACTCCACTCCTTTCTACCCGATGGCGTACCGGGTCAAGCGTGATCTCGCCATTGATAATCTCCGATAGTTCGGGTCGTTCTGGAGCGCGATAGCGTCGAACGGCCGCCTTGACTCGAGCGGTCAATTCGCGAATCCGAAACGGTTTTGTAATGTAGTCATCGGCGCCTGCCTCGAGAGCGATCACCTTGTCGTCTTCGTCGTCTTTTACGGTGAGCATGATGATTGGGAGACGAGTGAATGCTTTGCGTAACCGTCTGCAGGTCTCAATGCCTCCTATGCCGGGCATATTGATGTCTAAGAGGACTGCCTCGAAGGGAGCGACGCGGACCATCATAAGAGCTTCCTCGCCAGTGCCAGCTTCGTCGACGTAGAAGCCAAGGACAGACAAAGAAGTCTTAACGCTCTTTCGCAACGCGGTGTCATCCTCGACAATAAGTAGTTTTCCAAGCGAGGTGTCCACTAAATCTCCTTCTTCGTTTTTGGAAGCGTGAAATGGAACGTGGTTTTGCCGCCGCTTTGGCTCTCGATCCAAACTCGCCCTTTGTGTGCATCTGCGATGCGCTTAACGACGGCGAGGCCGATGCCGGTACCTGCGGCCCGATACTCTGATCCGGGTCCTCGATAGAACCTCTCGAAGACACGAGACCGTTGTTCAGGCGGAATGAACGAGCCCTCGTTTGAGACGCTCAGCATGACTTCGGAGTCTGTCGCGGTCGCCGTAACATCAATCGCGGTGGCAGCGCGAGAGTACTTGATAGCGTTGTCGAGCAACTGCTCCAGTGCCATCTTGACGAGTCGAAAGTCCCCCCTGGCTTGCGCACCGTTCGCCTGATCACGAAAGTTCAGAGGGTGATCGTCTGGCGATGCGCCGAGCTCATCCGAGAGCATTTTGAAAATCTGATCGGGCTCCAGCTTTTCCCTGCGTAGAACAAGTTCGCTGCCGTCCAGCTTTGCGGTTCGAAGGATTTGGTTGGTCAATCGAGAGAGCTGCGTTGCTTGTTTGTCGATGATGGAGATAAGCTCTGCCTCGGCCTCACCCAAGTGATGAATCTCCAGAAGTCCTGAGCTTGCACTCTGTATCGTAGCGAGTGGAGTTTTAAAGGCGTGCGCAAGGCCATCAAGCACTGTCGATCTCAATTCTTCGCTGCGTTTGGCGGCCTCTGCTTCGCTTTCAGCGATGAGAGAGTGGAAGCGTTCCAACGCGATCGACGCAAGTGAAGCGATCGCGTCGACGGAATCGGAATCCAATACATCTTCCGTTCCTCTGCCGACGAGGCAAAGCGCACCGATGTTCCGGGTTCCCACTCGAAGAACGCGAGTAAACTTCTGAATCACCGGATCTGCGGTCGAGAGGTTCTCATAGTAGATGGCCTTGATCTCCGCGTCCTCGATCGCGGAGACACCGCGCCGCTCCGTCGTGATGGCACGAGCATCCCAAATTCCCACAAAGGAAACGGCAAACGTGTCCGCGATGAGTTTCGAGAGTTGCGAAAGAACATTGTTCCGCGGATCGAAGAGGTTGATGTCGCGACTCGTGAGATAGAGCCGCTTGAGCCGCGTGCGCTCCAACTCCGTTTTGGCTGTTTTCGCTTGAAGCTGTGTCACAAAGTGTCCCGCTGTGAGCGCGACTACGACGAAGATGATCGAGGAGATCCAATCCTGAGGGTCGTGTTCGTAGAGACTGAACACGGGCGGCATGTAAAAGAAATCGAGACACCCCACTGCCGTTAGGGCAGCAAGGATAGCTTCAATGAAGCCGAACCGAAAGGCAATCAACATCACTGAAATGAGAGCGATGAGACCAGCCGTCAGTGCTTTGCCATGTATTAGAAATACCGCCGTCGTCACGACGACGATCAGAAGAACGGCGGCTAGAGAATTCAAGATCCGCAAGAATAAACGAGATCTGTACATGGCTCCTTATTCAGGATATTCCTCGCACAATCCAAGGAGATCGAGTCTTAGCCTCCAAACGCAAGAAAGTTATTAAGAATCCGTTAGGATCGATGGTTCCAGTTATGTCTTGCTAATGAGAAGTGTCGTTTCATTCCATTTGGTGGCGCGAAAGCGCCACCGGAATGGAGAAACACTTGAACACCTTAGGGAGGACTGATCGTCCAGTTTCGGTAGAAGCCGCACACTCACTCCTGATTTTGCAATTGGAGATTAGCCGGATTCGTCACGATATAGGCGGGGAGAAGCGTCACATCGCGGCTACTCATGGCAAGCCGTTTCAGGAACCGCGCAGACCGCAGCACTGCCTGGTGGCGGCTGCAGTCGTTGTGATCTGTCTCCTGGCCGCTGCAACGGCCGCTGCGCAGTCGACGTTCGGAAGCATACGAGGCGTGGCCCAGGATCAGACCGGTGCCAGCATTCCGGATGCCACGATCACCCTCCACAGTCTGGACACAAATGTAGACCGGGTGGTGAAGTCCAATGAGTCTGGCGAGTATCTTCTCGAGAATGTTCTCGCGGGTAAGTACAGCCTGCGTGGAAGCCATGATGGCTTCGCCGATACAGTCATTAACGACATTTCGCTGAGTGCTCGTCAGGAGAGCCGCTACATACTGACGCTTTCAATCGCGACACAGGCTCAGACTGTCGAGGTAACGTCCGGAGCTGCGCAAATCAATACCGAAAATGGCATCATCGGCGATTCGAAGGGATCGAAAGAGATTGGCCAACTTCCGCTGAACTTTCGCGGTGCCACAACCAGCCCTTTGGCAGCGCTGCAAGTAAGCTCCGGCGTGCAGCAGGATAGCCAGGGGAATATGGCCATCGGAAGCGCTACATCCAACCAGATCGGTTTTTCGGTAGACGGAGTTTCGACAGCCAACATCTGGCAGAGCTCCGCCCAAACTAACACGTATCCATCATCCGAGGGCATCCAGGAATTGAAGGTCACGGCCTTCAATAACAACGCCGAGTTTGCGCAAGTGGCCGACGTCACCTTCACCACGCGTGGTGGAACAAACCAGCTCCATGGCAGCCTCTTCGAATATCTCCAAAACGACGCTCTTGATGCTCGCGTCCTTAATTTCACGCAGAAAGCGCCCAAGCATTTCAATACATTCGGCGGCAGCATCGGCGGCCCCTTGGTGATCCCGCATCTTTATAACGGGCACAATCGAACCTTCTTCTTCTTCGACTATGAAGGCAATCGGCGTCGCACCGCACAGGCGGAGCAGTACACAGTACCATCCGCAGAGGATCGGCAAGGTAATCTCAATGATCTGGCTTCGACCTTTCCTCTGGATCCAACTGATCCTACGGGACAGCGGCATCTGCCCCTGATAAATCCTGCGACAGGTCAACCGTATCCCAACAACACAATTACGAATATCAACCCGTTTGCGACCGCGCTGCTTAACCAGTACTACCCGCTGCCGAATCTGAATGCACCTGCGGGCCAAGTGAACTATCAGACTCTCGTTCCGACGCCCTCGAACACCGACGGCTTTGATCTGAGAGTCGACCAGATGTTGACGTCAAAGCAGCAGATGTACGCACGGTTCAACCGAAAGAATCTATCCGTCAGTGTGGTCAATCCGCTGCTCCCCAACGATGTCGACTCGGAGCATGATCGCAGTTTCCTCGTCTCGCATAACTACGTCTTCAATACGCACATGGTGAACGAGCTCCGTTACGGTTTTACGGATTCGATTCTCTCGCCGAACTTTGGAATTGTCGGAGCAGATGCGCTCACGGGCCTCAATATTCAGGTCGGAGGGGCGCAAGGGGTTAACGTCTCAAATCACCCAGTGGACCAGGGCTTCCCGTCAATCGTCTTTAGTGACGGAACGAACTTTACACCGATCGGACGAGACCACGTAGGCCCCACCGTATCTACAAGCAAGCAGATCACGGATAACTTCACATATAGCCATGGGCGCCACACGATCCGGACTGGTGTCGATGTTCGTTGGGTACGGTTCGCGGTTCCAGAGATCGAAACGCCGTCTGATGATTACGGTCTCTTCACCTTCAATCAGAGCACGTTCACCAATAGCTCTTTCGGAGATTTGCTGCTTGGGCTGCCAAACACAACCTACTTCGCTGTCACCGGGCCTCGCGACAATGCCGGTGGCCCCGAACTCGGTGCTTACGCGCAGGACCAGTGGGAGATGAATGACAGACTTACAGTGAACTTTGGACTGCGCTGGGAGTGGCAGCCGCCGTTTGTCGACCAGAACGGAATCCAGGCGAACTTCGACCCGAACTATTCAGGTGAGGGTGCCAACGGACAAGGCGCTGTCATCGTCAATAACATTCTCTTGAACGGGCTGAAGCCGGCCCCGGACTTCCTCGCGTCTTTCAACGCCTGTGGTCTGCAGGGAGTGAACCCGAACTACAACCCCGCTACCTGCACGCCGGTCGTTTCCAACGAGCAAGACGGTCTGCCGGCCGGTCTACGTCAAACCTATCTGAAGAATTTCGATCCTCGTATCAGCATCGCTTATCGTCCTTTCCATGACACGAATACCGTTGTACGTGCTGGTTTTGGAATCTTTACAGTGACCGCGCTCGGACAACTCCAAAACAACAACGAGAGCAACCCCCAGGCCGCTGTCAACACATGGCAGAACAATAACAATGGCCAGCCTCTGTTTACGCTGCCGCAAGTCACGCCTCCCGGAGCAGGGCTCCAATTTGGTGGTGGTGAGTTGGAGCAGGCGACAGATCCGCACTACAGAGATGCGCAGACCGCACAATGGAATCTCACGCTCGAGCGCTCTCTCTCTGCCAACTCTTCGGTGCGTGTCAGCTATGTAGGCTCCAGTGCCTATCGTTTGCCGGTGACGATCGATCTCAACCAACTCCATCCCAGCCAGCAACCCTATAATCCGAGCCTCGTGCCGTTTCAGAATTGGGGCGTGATCTTCTCCACAAACAATCTTGGTCACCAAAACTACAACGCGCTCGAATTGGAGTCGACGCATCGTCTGGCACACGGCCTCGTTTATCAGGCGAATTACACATGGGCCAAGGACCTGAGCGATGCGCAGGGAGATGCTCCAGCGACCTTCCAGGGTGAGACTCGCTATGGTCTCGCCGATCTGAATCGCTTCGACATCTCAGCCAATCGGGGCAATGTCGTCGGGACACGGCGTCAACGTGTCCTCGTGACAGGAACCTATGAGCTGCCGTTCGGGCAGGGAAGGCAGTGGTTGAAGTCGTCCGGTGTCATGGACAAGATTTTGGGAGGCTGGAACGTCAATACGATCACGCTCCTGGAAACGGGTCCGTACCTGACACCGACCGATAGCATTTCGAACGACCAGACCAGTACCGATCCTGCACGTGACGGCTCAATCGTCCGGCCCGATATCGTTGGCAATCCTATTCCCAGGAACCGCACTCCTGGCGAATACTTCGATATCAACGCGTTCGCTCATACCCCACTGAATGCTGGACGAATCGGCAATGCGTCAGTCGGTTCCCTGGAGGCCCCGGGGACGATCGCAGTGAGCGCCGGACTGGCGAAGATCTTTGCCATCAGTGACAACCTGCATCTCCGGTTGGAATCAACCTTCACCAATGTGCTCAATCACACAAACTATGCTCCTCCGGTCACAAACATAAGCAATAGTGGAGCATTCGGAGTTCTGACTGC
>Ga0070761_10000711_pt1 | contig 21195 bp, 16 predicted proteins | sample HubBroMetageREF1_FD_66724 | JGI IMG/M metagenome (GOLD analysis project Ga0070761, IMG submission 66724) | Reference soil microbial communities from the Hubbard Brook experimental Forest, New Hampshire, USA - Hubbard Brook CCASE Soil... | ecosystem: Environmental > Terrestrial > Soil >... | reverse complement strand
CATCTCGTAGATGGCGATTTGGTTGTTTTGCGGCAGGGCGATGCCCGGCGTAAATTCGTCATCCCAGCGAAACGGATCTGTAATTCGTTTGCCTTGGGAGATCCTAAATACGCCTCGGTATCCGCCGAAGCGCGTGATTTGTTCGCAATAGGGATCGGCAACGGTGGTCTTTCCGTCGATGACGAATTCATATTCGTAACTGCCGTCCGGCAACGCGAGCAAATCGATATCGATCTCGAGCCAGCCGGGAAAGTCCGGACTTTGCGCGAGCGGATGCTGCGGCCAGGTTGCGGGGTCGAAACGATCGCGCTGCGAGAGCGGTGCGAAGCGGAGATTGACGGCAGACAGAGATGGCCCGGGAATGCGAATCAGACCCAGATGATCGGTTGGATGCGGCTGCATTAGTCCTCCTTGAGTTTTGGAATAAACCGCCATCCGACAGGGGAAAGCAGCGCCGTGATCCTGCTATTATGCAACAAAAACCTCGGGGAGTGTGCGACGCTCGGCGCGAGGGTGTGCGACACACAAGTGGAGAGGCGCAAAAAACTCAAAGAAGGCATCTAGGTCCTTGGGTACGTGTGCTTCGGGCCGCCGGTCCTGCCATGCCGGGCGATTGGAACCCGGGGGAAATTTAAGTCGCCGGCCGCGGATTGTCCAAGCTAGAGGCTGTGAGAACACCCACATCTGCTCGCATGTCAGCTTCCCTATGGCTAGTTTTATCTGCGTTCATCTGCGGCCACGGGGGAAAGCATATTTGGCCGCAGATGAACGCAGATGAACGCGGATAAAACTAAGGGCGCAACTGTCCGTCGGCAGAAATCGCGCTGCGGGAATCTCCCCTTTTATGTCGCACTTAATCGGCGCGACAACGAGACGGAATCTGAGGATGCTGCATTAGCCACCCACCTGCTAAGATCTGCTGTTCGGGAGGCGACATCGGCAAACATGGCAAGACGACACCTTCTCGGGCTGGCGCTTTTGTGTCCGCTGGCCCTGGCTCAGACGAAAGCCCAAGCCACGAATACCGCCACGCGGCTCGGATACCCCGCCGACGCCAAGCTGCTGATCGTCCATGCGGACGACCTGGCAGTAAGCCACTCCCAGGACCGCGCCAGCTTCGCCGCTCTGGACCGGCATGCGGCCAGCGCCGCCAGCATCATGGTCCCCTGTCCCTGGCTGACCGAGGTGGCCGAGTATGCCAAGATGCATCCGGACGCGGATCTGGGCCTGCACTTGACGCTGACCAGCGAATGGAAGAGTTATCGCTGGGGGCCAGTGGCTTCCCGAAACGAAGTGCCGGGCCTGCTTGGTCCCGATGGAAATCTCTGGCCGGATGTTCCATTTGTAACCAAGCATGCCACTGCCACCGAGGTCGAGAAGGAAATTCGCGCCCAGATCGACCTGGCGATGAAAGTGGGTATCCGGCCTACGCATCTGGATAGCCACATGGGCACGTTGTTCGATCCGGCCTACTTTCCGGTATACGTCAAGGTCGCGCGCGATTACGGCCTGCCTTTCCTGGCGGCGCGTGCGCCCGGCGCGCCTGCATCCCTGCTGGCGCTGTTGAAGGGCGCCGATATCCTACCAGACGCCATCATGATCGCTGGGGCCGGGATCAAGCCGGAAAACTGGGCGTCCTACTACCTGGGCGTCGTCCGCTCGCTGAAGCCGGGGCTTACCGAGTTGATCGTCCACCTGGCCTACGACGATGCCGAGATGCAGGCCGTCACCGAAGGGCACCCGGATTACGGCAGCGCCTGGCGGCAGCGCGATTTCGACGTAATCACCAGCCCTGAGTTCCGTCAGGCTCTCCTCGACAATCGCGTGACGCTGGTCGGTTGGAAGGCCATAAAAGAACTCGCCAAGCCGCATTAGGGTCGGTGTATTTGGCCGTATAGACGGAAGCACAGTCGCAGTCGCCCCTGAACGCGCTTGTCAGGCCGAGGTCACGAAAACTGAGAGCGAACGGCATTTCGGCGCCGGCCGCCCGAACGTCGCGGAAAAACGACGTGTTTGCTTGCCCGCCCGCTGTGAGCACAGTTGATCGAGTTCACGGCGGTCGAATTCGGGCATCTCGGCGGGCAGTGCCGGCGGCAGTTCGCGGAATACCGCTCGGTACCGGGTAGCGCTTGATAGGCACGCAATGGATGGCCGTAGGTATTTTCATTCATATGCTGCTTGAAATTTGCAGACAAGAATTATCCAAGGGTGTAGAATGATCTCGTTATGGTCAGCGGCACCCCGCAATACTTCGGCTTTATCCGCCAGTGTCGCCCGAGGAACTTGGCCGGCGCGCTGATGACGCCGTTTTTAGGATTACTAACGGTTTCAGTGGTACTCGGGGCGTCCCCGGTGACCGGGGCGACCTTTCGGGTCCTACACGACATGAACGGTCCGCCGACTGACGGCGAATTGCCTACGGCTAGCTTAATCCGCGATGCGATGGGCAACCTATATGGCACTACTATGTACGGCGGTGTAAACACAGGCGGGTGCGCACCGTTCGGATGCGGGACTGTTTTCAAAGTAGACCCGGCGGGCAAGGAGACTGTGCTTCATAGCTTCATGGGAGGGACTGATGGCGTGCTCCCGGTGGCCAGTCTGGTCCGCGACGAGGCGGGCAATCTGTACGGTAGTACCTACTTTGGCGGCAATAATTACGCCGGTATCATATTCAAATTGGATAGCGCTGGCACAGAGACGGTGCTCTACAGCTTTAGTGGAGGAGCCGATGGCGGGAATCCGGGCTCCTTGGTCCGTGACGGCGCGGGCACGTTGTACGGCACTACTATTAGAGGCGGCATACCGGGTTCTGGTTGTTTCGACGATAGCGCTTGCGGTGTGGTGTTCGAGTTGAGCGCTGCCGGTGAAGAGACTGTGCTGCACACGTTTACTGGCGGTGCAGACGGGGGAAGTCCCGCCGGACCGATCGCACTCGACCCAGCGGGCAATATCTATGGCGCGACCGAGTACGGCGCATTGGGCTACGGAGTTGTGTTCAAAGTGGACGGTACCGGCACGGAAACCGTCTGGTATACGTTTCAGGGTGGGGCTGACGGGGCGTTTCCTGGCGGCGCGATCTGGGGCGGACCGGGTAAGCTATACGGATTCGCTGGGGGCGGCGCTGCTCCCAACTGTACGGGATGTGGAGTTATTTTCGAAGTGGGCTCTGCGGGCAAAGAGAAAGTTCTGTATAGTTTCCAGGGCGGAGCCGACGGATCTAGTCCGGCGGGTCTGATCCGAGATTCGGCAGGGAACTTCTACGGAACTACCACGTTCGGTGGATCAACCGGAAACGGAACCGTATTCGCGATTGATCCGACCGATCAGGAGAGGGTCTTGTACACGTTTCAAGGGGGGACCGACAGCTTGCAACCTCGCGCTGGCGTGATCCAGGATCCCGCGGGCAACCTGCTGGGAACCGCTTCCGGTGGCAACACCGTGAGCACGACCTGTAACCCTCCAGGCAGCTGCGGCGCCGTGTTCAAGATTACGCCATAGCCTGGTCGCCGCATCAGATCGACGACTTCATCTGCACATCGCGCTAGTTGAGCGCCTACTCATAACGTAGCGCCTCCATGGGGTCCACCCGCGATGCGCGGCGTGCCGGCAGGTAACCCGCCAACAACGCGACCGCTGCCATAGCCAGGCAGGCGAGCGCCAGCGTGAGCGGGTCCGCCGCCTTCAGTCCGAAGAGCTGGCTCTCGACGTATCGCCCTCCAGCGATCGCAGCCGGGATGCCGAGCGCCATGCCAGCCACAATCATCAGTACGGCATCACGCAGGACCAGCCGCGCGACGCCCGTTATGGACGCGCCCAGCGCCATGCGGATGCCGATCTCATTGGTGCGGCGTGCGACCGAGTACGACATGGTCCCGTACAGCCCGATGGAAGCCAGCAGCAGCGCCAGCATGCCGAAGAAACTTGCCAGTGTCGAAACGAGGCGCTCCTCCAGCAACGATTGATCCACCTGGCTTGCCAGCGTGGCAACATCCGCGATCAGGATATCCGGGCCCGCCGTGCGGGCTTCTTTCGTCACGGTGGGAGCTAGAGCACTGGGGTCGCCCGCCGTGCGGATTGCCAACGTCAGGCTACGCAGTTCGTCGATAGCCTGAAAAACGGGCACGTAAATCAGGCGCGGCGCATCCTGGCGCAGGCTGTTGTGGCGGGAATCCTTGACCACCCCGACGATCTGGTATGGCGGTTTCTCCTTCCCGAATGGAAACCGGACGTCGACCCCCACCGGATTCCGCCCGCCGAAATAAAAGCGGGCCGCAGTCTCGTTGAGCAGGGCTACGCGCGGTGCGTTCCCGGCGTCGGCGGCGGTGAACGCGCGGCCCAGAATTACGGGAATCCCCATGGTTTCGAAATACGCCGGCGTGACATGGTTCAACGAAATAGCGGCATCGCGCTCGCCATGCGGTACGAAACCCGGCACCTCGATCAAGACGCCGCGCTCCATCCCGCTCATCGGGCTCAGCACTGAGAAGCTGGCGGATCGCACACCGGGAATGCGTCCGGCACGGTCCAGGATCTCTTTCCAAAGCGCCATGCGGCGCGCCTCTGAATAGGCCTTCTCATCGGGCTTGACCTTTAGAGTCAGGACGCCATCGGGATGAAAGCCGGCGTCCAGATTGCGCAGGTTCCACAAGCTGCGCACAAACAAGCCGGCCCCGATCAACAGCACCAGCGAAAGAGCCACTTGCGCAACCACCAGCAGTTTGGCCAGCGGCAGGCGCGACCGGAAACCAACCAATCCGCGGCCCTGTTCTTTCAGGGCGGGCGAGAGCGTTGTTTTTGTGACGCGAAATGCCGGGGCCAGGCCAAACAGCAGCCCGGTCAACAGGGACGCGCCCGCTGTAAAGGCCAGCACGCGTGCGTCGAAGTGCAAGTCTACGGTAATGCCGTGTTGGCCGGCGGCGAAGAACGTAACCAGCAGTCGCCCTACCCAGCTTGCGAACAGAAGTCCGAGCAGGCTGCCGATCCCCACCAGCAACAAGCTTTCGGTGAGCACCTGGCGCATCAGGCGCGCGCGACCGGCGCCCAATGCGAGGCGCACCGCGAACTCCCTGTTGCGCGCGGCGGTGCGCGCCAGCAGCAGATTCGCTACATTCGCGCAAGCGATCAGCAGCACCAAACCGACGAACGCCATCAGCACCAGCAGAGGCTTCGAAAATTGGCGCCGCAACATGTCGAGGCCGCGCGCGGCGGGCGTTAGTTCAATATGATCGAAGTAGTCGTGGCGCATCTCGCCGGACCCGGAAATCTTGCCCGATCCCCCGTTCATGAACTCCTGAAAGATGCCGTCCAGCTGGGAGCGCGCCTGCGCGGGGGCTACGCCCGGTTTCAGCCGCCCCACCACGTTGAGCCACCATGCGCCTTTGTCGCGAAGCATCTCGGCGGGCGCGAGCATCATGGGAACCGTGAGGTCTATTGGCATTCCGGGCCGCAAGCCGAAGAATTCCGGCGGAGTCACTCCAATGATGGTCACTGTCCGGTCCTGCAACTGGACGACCTTGCCGAGTACGGCGGGGCTCATCGCGAAACGCTGCTTCCAGTACCGGTAGCCGATCACCGCGACCGGCCCGTCCGGCCCGCCTTTGCCGATGACGGAATCGTCGGCGGGCGAGAAGGTGCGGCCGGCCCACGCCTGCAGGCCGAGCACCTCGAAATAATTCCCGGAGGCTTGCTGCGCCATCACTTCTTCCGTCCGGCCGTCGATCGAGATCCGCATTTTGTATGGACTGAACGCGGCGAGCCCCGAGAAGTAACGATTGCGGTCGCGGAACTGCTCAAAGCAGGGGTAGGGCGGCGCGCCACCGCCGCCGCGCGCGCCGACGTTGTCGACGAAGACGAGTTGGTCCGGCTTCTGAACCGGCAACCTGCGCAGCAGCACCGTATCGATCAGGCTGAAAATGGCGGTGTTTGCGCCGATCCCCAACGCCAGGGACAACACGGCCACGACCGTGAATCCCGGGTTGTGGCGCAGCATGCGTGCCGCGTAGCGCAGGTCTTGCAACAGATGCTCGAGCGCGGACCAGCCCCAGGCGTCGCGCGAAACCTCCCGCCAGAGTGTGGCGCCGCCGAATTGCAGGCGTGCTTCGCGTTGCGCGCCGTCGGGCGGTCCGCTATCAACCGCGGCCTGTGCCTTCATGTCCACATGGAACCGCATCTCCTCTTCGAGATCGCAGTCGATTTGCCCGCGCTTCCACAGGAACGTCAGCCTCCGCCAGTATTCGCCAAGCGCCGATCCAAGCATTGATCCAAGCATTGATACAAGCCGGGCCATATTGACCTCCAATAGTTAGACTATGGAAGTGTAGAAGGGTGAGCGCAAAAAGTCAAGCCCGAGTTGCGGTATGCTGCTATATGCTAGATGGAAGCGCTCCGTTGCGCCAATACAAGGCTGCCCCGGAGACTGTGTAAATTTCCGTTTCGGGAGAAGAAAGCAAAATGACACGCATGTTAACTTTGTTTCTGACGATCCTACTGTTGGGGTCGGTGGTAGCTTGGGCGGCCGACAACCCCGCGGTGGGGACATGGGAGGTCGTAGGCACCGACGATGCCGGAGAAACCGCCAACTGGACGCTGGTGGTCAAGGACGATGGCGGCAAACTGAGCGGGACGCTGAGCGGCGATATGGGCGAGTTTACCATCGTCGACCCCAAGATGGATGGCAACGCGTTTACATTCAAGGTAGTGGTGAACGAAGCGACTTATACGACCGAAGCTACTATCGACGGCAATAAATTCGTGGGCAAGTACAAGGGGCCGGAAGCCGCCGGTACTCTGAAGGGCACCAAGAAGACGTAAGATACCGAACGGGGGGTGGGAACCTGACGGATCTGCCCCCGGCTCGCCTACTTTCGGTTGATTTCCACCCGCGCCGTGCCGCCGTTCGAATCGGCGAATTCGTAAATCTCCGGCGCTGCGGAAACCTGCTTGATGGCGGCCTGCTTCCAAGGCAGTTTCCGGTCGGCGGGGCCTTCCCGATACCACCCGCTCAGGATGTATTCCTGGGCGTCTTTCGATCCCCATTTGGAGCAGGCGTCGATCCAATACCTGGCAGGGCCGGGCGTGCCTTGGCTATCCTGCGCCCACTCGTGTTTCCAACGTTCGTGCCCGTGCACGACGCAGAAGAAATAGAGGTCCAGACGCTTGCAGTATTGGCTCTCGAATACGTCCAGATGGAACGACCGCTGCCAGCCTCCCGGCGAGAAGGTGGTTTCCAGTTTTACTTCCTCCTGGGGGTTGGTGGCGCCGTCGCAAGGCAAGCGGCTGGCGATGCGCACGCCTTGGACGCGATCCACAAGATCCTCCGCGTGGTGGGACCGGGCATAAACGCCGGCCGCGAGTCCCACAACGGCGAGCGAGGCGAGGACGATGGAAGGGCGGATCATGAAGGGTCTATTTTAGCGCCGCGCTCGCCCGGGAAACAGAGCACCAGAGTGACGTTTGATACAACAACGACGCGAGATTGCAATTGCAGAAGTACCAATCGATTGTGGTTGGCGGCCGTGACGATGACGATAGTGTCCGGCGCCGGGCGCCGGAGTGTGCCGGCACAGAATAAGTTTGAGGTGGTAACCGGCAAGGCATTCGATTCGGCCGTGCCTAAGGATTTTACCTGGAAGGCAACGCGGCGCGGTGTTCGCGCCGATCGATACCACCGGATACTCCGCCAACATCGTAACCAAGTACGTTGGGATGGTCATAGCGGGACGGGGACCTCACCATATGCGGGCACAAGGTAACGGTAGGAAGTTGCTGGCGATCGTCGCAGCGGACGGGTCCGCGCGGCTGTACCACGGCAAACACTACATCGCTTTACAATAGCGTTTCATGGCTATTATTGCCGTAGCTGGGCACAAAGGCGGAGTGGGAAAATCCACGATCGCCGGGAATCTGGCGGCGGAGTTTGCCGCCATGAAGAGGAGCGTGCGGGTGCTCGACGCCGATCCGCAGCACAGCCTAATGGCCTGGGCCGACCAAGGCGACGGGATGCTGGCGCGGGCGGTCGAGAAAGTGGAAGGCGGCGCCGGCGCGCTGCGGACGCAGGCGCGGCAGGCTGAAAAAGACGCCGACATCGTGCTGATCGACACGCCACCCGGCGCGCCCGAAATCGCCTACGAAGCGGCTATGGCGGCCGACCTGATGCTGCTGCCGTGCGGGCCCTCGCCGCTGGATCTGTTCGCCTTGAAGGATGCGTTGTCTCTGGCGCTCCAAGCGCGCGCCGAACGCCGCTCAAAGAAACCGCGCATCCGTTTCGTGCCTTCCAAGGTGCTGATGTCCACCAATCTGGGGCGGGGTTTGGCGTCTTCTCTGAAGGGCATGGGGAAGAAGGTGCTCCCGGGCATCGGGCAACGGATCGTGGTGGCGGAGGCGGTGGCGAGCGGACTGACGGTGGCGGAGTTCGCGCCGAATTCAGCCGCGCACGAGGAGTTCCGCGAATTGGCCAAGGCCGTGGACAAAATCCTGAAGAAGTAGGCGGAGACCAAATTCGACCTATTCATCGGCGCCCGAGTCACTTCTTCGCCAAAATCTCCTTCACCCGCGCCCAAGCGTCGGTGCGCGCCTTGGCGTTCGCTTCGCTGGCATCGGGCGCGTCGCCCATGCGCATGAAACCGTGGCCGGCGCCATCATAAGTCACCGGCTCATAGATCTTGCCCAACGCCTTCATCTTCTCGATGGTGTCGGGAACGGTCGCGCCAATGCGCGCATCGTTGCCCGCATAGAAACCGTAGACCGTCGCTTTGATGCGGTTCATGGCGTCCTTCTCCGGCGGCGGTCCGTAGAACACCAGGGCGGCGGCAACGTCCGGGCGATTCGTGGCGAAGCGGAAAGTTTGGCCGCCTCCCCAGCAGAAGCCCGCCACAAAAAGCTTCTTGGCAGCGGCCGGCAGCTTCAGGCCGTAATCGGCCACCGCGTTGAGGTCGGCGGTGATCTGGTCGGGATTGAGATGGCCGATGGCCTGCATGACCTCGTTCGACTGGAAACCCTTTGTGCCCTTGCCATCCGGCGCCATGCCCGAAAGCAGGTCGGGCGCCACTGCGATATAGCCCGCGGCGGCGAACTCATCGGCGACTTCCTGGACCCAATCGCTCATGCCAAAGATCTCGTGAATCACCAGAACGACGGGAGTCTTGTCCTTCGATTCCGGATACGCCACGTATGTTTCGACGGAGCGGCCGTCGTGCTTGACGGTCACCCATTCGCGATGGCGCGGGGACTTTTCCAGGCGCGCCACGGCCCAGTCCTGAGCGCAAAGAGAGGATGCCGCTAGCGCGGCCAGAAAAGCGATTCGGATCATTCTTCCGTTATACCGTACACTTGCCCGTGCCGTACGTATAGTTGAAGTAATTCTGCTGGGCCGTGGCCTGCGCCTGGCTCAACGGATTGCCGTCGGTGCCCGTGCCGATCAACGGTGGATCGAGCTCCGTGGCGATCAAGCCGGTCGCGGGCGGACCCCAACTGCCCAGCGCGCTCTCGTATGCCGCGATGGTGGCTTGGGTAGTCTGGTTGTTGCTGAAGTAGTCGTTGCCCAATTCCATCCAGTTGTTGGTGGTCGCCGGGTTGTAATCGTAGAATTCATGGTCCGGCGGCGTGCTGTTCGGTATCACCGTGCAAGCGCCCCATGCCGAGTAGATCCCCAGCTTGCCGCCGGGTTGCGCGGTATTGCTGGCATTCGCCTTCGTGCGCAGGCCCACAATATGGTACAGGGGCGCATGCGGCGTGGCACTATTCTCGTCGCAGGTGTGGAAGATGTAAGGAACGCCCAGCGTCGGCGCGACGCGCGTTTCGGCGGCATTCTGGTAGAGAAAGCTCCATAGGGATTGTCGCGACGCCAAATCCGGATAGGCCTGCGGCCCCTGCTGCCAAAGCCCTCCGCCGCCGGTCGCCAAGTCGCAGACGAGGCCGAAAAAATCCACGCTGGAGCACATCTGATTCATCGCGATGCTGCCGGATTGCCCAGGGAATTGCACATACAGCGGCACGTGGATGGATTCGTCGTATAACGCGCTGCCCTTGTCGTGCAAGCCGTGCGAGCCGGCGTATTCTCCGTGATCGGCGGCGAAGACGATAACGGTGTTGTCGTAGTACGGGGAATTCTGCAGCGCGTTCAATACCAGACCGATCTGTCGATCCACGCAGTATTGCAGCCAGTAGTATCGATTCAGGAACAACACCCAATCGGTGACGGGGCCATCCTCGGCGTTCGTGCCTTTTTGAAATGCATATTGCACGCTGGGCTTGTTCGTCACTTTCTTCAGATTCTCGTAATTCCAGGGGGACGGCTGAGACGCATAGAGCGCCGGAACGCTGGGAGGCGGAAAGTTAGGCGGCGGGAAATAGATAGGCAACGCCTCGGTTCTCGTGGGCGGAAACGGGTTGCTTTGAAACCACGCGGGCGCATCCGTAATATCGTGCGGATTGATAAGGCTCACCGTGGCGCACCAGGGAGAGGCAGGGGGATTGAGCGTCGGCGATTGGCCTTCGATCCAGCCGATGAAATCGCCCGCAATCTGTGCATCGCTGGCGTAAACCTTGTTTCCGAACGCGCCGCCGTTAGTGCCTTCGTTGGGGACTCCATTGGGCGAGGGGTTCGCCGCCGCGCCTCCCGGATAGGTTCTGGTGTTGAAACCATATGCCACTAGAGGCGCCGATGTCGTGCAATCGGAAAGGTGCCATTTCCCGAACCACCAGCAATTGTTCAGGTACGCGGGGTTGAGAGCCTGCACCGCGTCCGCCCATGTCGGAAAGGCCGGCAGCAGAGCCGGCACGGTAGCGGTAATCAGGCCGTCCGGGCCGTCGATGTACACGGCGGTCTGCGGGGCATACAAACCGGTGAGCAGCGTGCCGCGGGCCGCGGTACAGACGGTGGCCGCCGTGTAATACTGCTGGAACGCATATGAATTGTCCCGCAGCCTGCCAAAGACGTTCGGAAGCATCTGCTGGTCGAGTGTGGTCAATTGGCTGGCGCTCAGCCACTGCGGCCAGCGCATCTGGTCCACGATGATGAACAGGATATTGGGGTTGGTCAGGGTGGGTGGCGCGGTCCACGCGGAGGCTGATCGCCCGGCGCTCTGCGCCTTGGCGCCCGAATTAAGGACCTGCGAAAGCGCCGCTCCGCCCACCGCGCAGGCGCCCAGCTTTTCGAGAAACACGCGGCGGTTGAGTTCCCTCTGCAAGATCTTCTCCTTATCGTCTGAAGCCGTCGGAATATATCGATGTTAGGCGTCAACGGCATTCGTGTCAAGCTAAATCGCCGTGGTGTGCGGCGCTATGCGCATAACAATAGGGCCGCACGGCTACCGCCGTACCGGGACGGTACCCCAACGCTCTTCCCGAAACAGTCCTTTTGTTTTTTGCTTCGGCATGCTTACAATAGCTATAGGGAGCAGTACATCCAGCCTTATGGATTCGGACGCGCCGCTGAATGCCAGGTTGCAGGACATCCTGCATGCCATTGTGCGAACCTACATCGAGACCGGCGAGCCGGTCGGCTCGCACACCATTGCGCAACGCCGCAACCAGAGTCTGAGTGCGGCTTCCATCCGCAACGTTATGGCAAATCTAGCGGATGCCGGCTACCTCTCGCAGCCGCACACCTCCGCCGGGCGGGTTCCAACCGAAAAGGCCTTTCGCGATTACGTGCAGTCCCTCAATGCCGGGCGGATGCCGTCGGCCGACGCAGCCCGTCTGCGCATCGAATTGATGGCAGCCCCCACCGCAGCGGCGCGGGTGGAACGCTGCTGCCATATCCTGACGGAACTCACCCGCAACGTAGGGATTACCGCCTCCCTGCCGCCGGCCGTGCGCGAACTGGACCAGATCGAGCTCGTTCCGCTGGGCGAGCGCCGCGTCCTGGTGATCCTGGTGACGCGCGACAGGACCGTTCACAACCGGGTAGTCGTCTTGGATGAATCCGTCTCGTCCGACGAGCTGCTCAACATCCGCAACTACGTGAACCGGAACTTCAGCGGCTGGCGGCTGGAAGATGCCCGGCGAGAGTTGCTGCAGCGCATCGCCGAAGAGCGCGCGATTTACGATGCCGTGCTGCGCAAGCTGACGCTGCTTTACCGGAAGGGCTTGCTGGACGTGGATGTGGCGCCCGTGGTCCACATGGAGGGCGCCTCCAACCTGCTGGGCCTCGACCTGAACCTGACGCGCGAAAAATTGCGCGACCTGTTGCGCGCGCTGGAAGAGAAGGAACGTTTGGTAGAGCTGTTGAACCGCGTCCTGGAGCAGCCTACCGGATCGCTGGAAGTGCACGTCGGCCTGGAGGAGGCGCACCCGGCTATGAAGGAGTTGGCCCTCATCGGCATCTCGTTCCAGATGCCCAGCGGGATTTGGGCCAAGATCGCGGTGCTGGGCCCTATGCGCATGCGGTACGAGAAGGTAATGGGCGCCGTGTTGCAGACTCGGCGGGCGCTCGAAAGTATGCAGTTCTAGTCTGTTAATCTAATAGATAGTGGCGGACAATAACCAGGAACAGAAGGCATCGGGGGTGGAAGAGAACGCGCCGATTACGACGCCCGAGGCCCAAATTGCGGCGCTGACGGCCGAGCGCGACCAGCTTGCGGCAGAGAAGGCCGATCTGAAAGACCGCCTGCTGCGCGCGCTAGCGGATTTCGATAACTTCCGGCGGCGGGCGGAGCGCGACCGCTCCGAGTACGTGCAATTTGCGGCTATGGAAATTGTCCGCGACCTGATCCCTATCCTAGACGATTTCAGGCGCGCCGTGAAGGTGGAAACTGCCGATAAAGAGTATGCCAAAGGCATCGAGCTGATCGATCAGCGGCTCTTCGAGACGCTCAAGAAAGCCGGGCTGGAGCCCATCGAGGCTGCCGGAAAAGCGTTCGACCCGAATCTGCATCAGGCTGTCGACCGGGCCCAGTCCGAAGAATTACCCGACCAGACGGTGCTCGAAGAATATCAAAGCGGGTATAATTTCAAAGGAAAGCTTTTGCGGCCGGCCATGGTGAAGGTCGCCGTAAGGCCCTAACGGTTCCCGTAATTCCCGTGGCAAAAAGAGACTATTACGAAATCCTGAGCATCGGCCGGGACGCGGACGACGGCCAGGTGAAATCCGCGTACCGCAAGCTGGCGCTGCAATATCACCCGGACCGCAATCCCGACAATCCGGACGCCGAAGAGAAGTTCAAAGAGGCCGCGGAGGCGTATAGCGTGCTAAGCGATTCGCAGAAGCGCGCCGCCTACGACCGATACGGCCATGCCGGCGTGCAAAGCGCCGCCGCGCAAGGCTTCGACCCCAACGCATTTTCGGATTTCAGCGACATTCTGGGCGATTTCTTCGGATTCGGCGATCTGTTCGGCGGCGGGGGACGCGGGCGGCGCAACCGGGCGCAGCGCGGCGAGGATCTGCGCTACGATCTCGAAATCGGCTTCGAAGACGCGGTTTTCGGCATGACTGCCGAGATCCAAGCGCCGCGCATGGAAGCCTGCGACCGCTGCCATGCCACTGGCGCCGAACCCGGCAGCGGTTCCACCACTTGCCCCACTTGCAATGGCAGGGGCCAGATCCTGTACCAGCAGAGTTTTTTATCCGTGCGGCGCGCCTGCCATACCTGCAACGGCAATGGCCAAATCGTGCGGAATCCGTGCCGGCAATGCCATGGCCAGGGTTACCGCCAGGTGGTTCGCAAGCTCAAGGTGAATATCCCTCCGGGGGTCGATGACGGCAACCGTCTGCGGCTCTCGCAGGAGGGCCAGCCCGGCGCGAACGGCGGTCCGGCGGGCGATCTGTACGTGGTCCTGAAGGTCAAGGAACACGCCTTTTTCGAGCGCCAGGGTAACGATCTGCACTGTACCATCCCGGTTAACGTGGGGCAAGCCGCGTTGGGCGCGGAAATCGAAATTCCTACGCTGGAGGAGCCGTATCGCCTGAGGATCCCGGAAAGCACTCAGAACGGCGCCCAGTTCCGCTTGCGGCATCTGGGCGTACCGTCGGTGAATGGCGGCGGGCGCGGCGATATCCACGTGCACATCGATGTGAAGGTGCCTTCGAAGCTGACCCGCGAACAGCGCAAACTGTTCGAGCAGTTGCGCGACACGCTTCCGGCGGAAAATCAGCCCGCCGAAAAGAGCCTGTTGGGCAAGGTCAAAGACTACTTCATGTGAGCCGTGGGGCGGACGCCCACGTCCGCGCCACGTCCGCGGGCGGCCCCCTGGTCGCGCTCCTGGCACCGCTCTCATTCCTCGCCCGTTACCGGTTTCTTGTGCTTCGGCTTGTTGCGCAGCGATTTGGGCAATATCGGCCGGGACGATGGGACTGTGCCAACCCGTTCGCGGGCCAGCTTGCGTACTTCCTTTTTCATGTCGAAAGTCTGCTTCTTGCGCGCCATAGCGTGCCCCGTTTGGAGTATATCAGGGTTTAAAAGTACCAGGACTTCTCCGCGTCCCGCGGCCTAAAGATAGCAGTCAGGCAAGGACTTATCGAATTAATGTTGCCGAAGTACCCATAGCGTACGGTTCCGTACTCTTGTTAGTGTCACAATTGTGATGTACCATTTGTTTACTGTCACGTTAGGAGCGTTTCTACGGTATGCCAAAGATCAGAGCTAACGGAGTGGATCTGCATTACATTACGGTGGGCATGGGTCCCGATGTGGTCATGCTGCACGGCTTTCTTGGCAACCTGGCAGTCTGGCACCTTTACATGGCGCCCATCCTGCGCCGCGAGCATCGTGTCACCACCTACGATCTCCGCGGCCACGGTTACAGCGATGTAACACCGGCGGGATACACCGCTGCCGATATGGCCGAGGATCTGCGCCGCTTCCTGGATGAAATGGGCATTGAGCGCCCCATTCTGGTCGGACACAGCTTCGGCGCGGATATCGCCATGTATTTCAGCCTGCTCTACCCCGAGCGGGTGGCCAAACTGGTGGCCCTGGAGCCTGGTCTGGCAGCCCTGGTACACTTGCGCAACGACAAGGATTGGATCGGTTGGGCGGCTTGGGTGGCCAAGCTGGAAGAAGTGGGCATCCACGTTCCAGAGGACAAGCGCACGGATGCCGAGTTTCTGTTGCAGCTCAGCCTGGAAACTCCCAAGTTTTACGGACCGGCGCGCGGGCTGCCGCGCAATCGCGAGCCGCTCCTGAATCTGATCCGCAATACCACGTTGCTGAAGGACTACGAAGAAGTCGGCGCCATGACGCTGGACGCCGTGCGCACGATCGAAACGCCCACATTGCTGGTCTACGGACGCAATTCACACTTTATTAGCTCATATGACTTCCTGAGCGAGGCCTTGCCGAATTGCAAGCCGGTGCTGCTGCCTGGCGGCGAGCATTTTGGCCCGCTGGAGCAGCCCGAGCTGCTGACCGAGCACATCCAGCAATTCCTGAAGAAACCCGCGCCTGTGAGCATTCTACCCCCGGTTTCATTTGGCGAGGAACACGCCGTGGAAGCGACGTTATAAGGGATCTTAAACTGATGTAAATGGAGGAGGCCGGTACCGGCGTGCGCCACTCACCGATTCGGTGAGACGCCGACGCGGCGCACGAGCTACTGAAATCTGGTTCGCCGCGCAGGTCGTCGACCGGCTCTTACATTTCCTGGAAAAGCAGGCCGGCGGCCAGCCTTCGCCTATCCGATAACCCAGTGAACAAACCTGTGCCAGCCGGGCGTCACCCCGAAAAAGATACGGACCGGCGGCGACAGAAGAAAGAAGAAGAGCAAACCCAGAACGTAGGCGCGATGAATGCGCCGCCGCGTCGCCAAGTCGTAGACCGGCCCGGCTAAGACAAAAGCATAGATCAAAATGGCGGGCAGCGCGGGATGGATGGCGAAGGCAAACCGCCCCAACCCCGAGGGAAGCAGCGCGTATACCGTGGCCATCAACATGGTACGCCGATGCACTTCGCGGTTGCGGCGGAAATAGAATCCGGCGCCGATAAATACGGCGAACTGCAGCATATCGACCAGCGCAAACATGCAAGCGCTCTCCGGGTCGCGCGCGAAGGGGATGGAGTGAAAATGGCCGGCCTTTGCCATCCAGAAGGCGGCGGTGACGCCCAAAACCACCACGGCGCCGGCGAGAAACGCGCCGGCATAGCCCAAGCGCCGGTGAACCTGAACGCGGCCATCCGCGATCAGCGCGGTTTGCGCCACGAAAAAGAGAATCCAGGACGTGAACACGGCCCCATGCAAATGCAGCACCAGGGGCAGTGCCGGCGTCGCGAAGTAGGTCTTCAGATAAAAGGTGCGCGCGAAGCCCAGAAAAATTCCGGCCGCGGACGCAATGGCCATGCTCAGGTAAAAACGGCGGTCATGGGTACTCGCGGTTGACCGCCCACGCATACTGGTTTCCATCCCGGTTGCCGCCGCTAAATAGTTCATGTTGCTTCCCTCCGGGGCGTGAGAACCGCCCCAAGCCAGACTAGAGCTAAAATCTCAGATAGGTCCACAAGGATCGAGTTAGGAATTTCTCAATTTTCCGTTAGCTTCGGCATGTCTATGATCCGAAACCATTTGTTCAAATTTGGTCCTTTCACCTTGCACGTGGACGGGATGAGTTTGTACAAGGAAGGGCAGTTGATCCAGCTCCCGCCAAAGGCATTCGAGACGCTGACGGTACTGGTGCGGCGCCGGGGCGAGATGGTTACCAAGGAACAACTCATGCAGGCCGTGTGGCCGGACGCGCATGTGGAAGAAAGCAATCTGACGCAGAACGTGTTCACGCTGCGGCGCAAACTCGGCCAGACTCCTGAAAACGAGGAATACATACAGACGGTTCCACGCAGGGGTTACCGCATCGGCGTGCCCGTGGAAGATCTCGCGGAAGAACACCCCCCGGAAGAACTCCAGCCGGTGGCCATCGATAAGAAACCAAGATGGCATCCCGGCTGGGCCTTATGGGTGGGAGCGCTTTTCATCGCAGCAGCATTGACAGCGCCTTTATGGCGCGTTCCGAGCGGTACGCCGGCCGTCTCGGCATATCTGGAGCTCTCGCACGATGGAGTGGACAAGCGTGGCAAGACGGGAGCCCTCGGAGGTCCCGACGCCGCCTTGGTAACGGACGGCAGCCGGATCTATTTCACCGAAGGTTCGTCCCAAACCTCGGCCCTCATGCAGGTTTCCGCGGCAGGCGGCGAGTCAGCCGCGATCCCAGTGCCGTTCGGCTGGCCCCAGCTTTTGGATTTTTCGCCAGCGCGCTCCGAACTGCTCGCCGCAAGTTTTGAGGATCCAGCCTCGGCCACGCCCCTCTGGGCCATACCTGTGCCAGCCGGAGTTCCCCATCGATTGGGCAATCTGGTGGCTCGCGACGCCTCGTGGTCTCCGGACGGGCGCGAGATTGTCTGCGTTAGAGGCACGGAATTATTCCGATCGAACGACGATGGCACGGAGGTCAAGAAGCTGGCGGTGCTGCCTGGACTGGGTTGGAGGCCGAGGTGGTCGCCAGACGGCAAGACACTGCGCGTTACCGTGGTGGATGCCAAGACCTCCAGCCAGTCTCTGTGGGAAATTACGAGGGACGGAACGAATCTGCATCCCCTGCTTCCCGATTGGAATCATCCGCACGCCGAATGCTGCGGAAGCTGGACGCCGGACGGCAAACAGTTCGTCTTCCAAGCCACCCGCGAGGGCAAGACGGAAATTTGGTCGCTCCCGAGCCGCGGCATTGCGAATTGGTTTTTCCCCGCCGCGGGGCCGGCACAGGTTACCAATGGTCAAATCGATTCGTTGGCGCCCGTGGCGAGTCCGGACTCAAAGAAGGTATACTTCATCGGCCGGCGCCTGCGCGGCGAACTGGCGAAATACGACCCGGCGACCCGTCAATTTCTGCCCTACCTGGGTGGGATTTCCGCCGACTTCATCGACTTCTCGCGGGATGGCCAGTGGATTACCTACGTTGCCTTTCCGCAAGGAACGCTGTGGCGAAGCCGCATCGATGGGACCGCGCGTCTCCAGTTAACGTTCGCGCCCATGGAGGTATTGGTTCCGCAATGGTCGCCGGATGGCCGGCGGATTGCATTTATTGGGATCGGAGCGGGACGGAACAGTAAGATCTATGTTGTCCCAACCAGTGGTGGGACGCCGGAGCCGTTTTCGAAGGAAGGCAGCGTACTCGGTCCAACGTGGTCGCCCGACGGTAACTCCTTGATGTTCAGCGACGCGCCGTTTTTCGAATCGAATCCCGGAAAGGTGGCGATTCACATTCTGGATTGGAAGTCCCGGAAACTGGAGACAATTCCCGGGTCGGCGGGACTGTTTTCGCCCGCCGGGTCGCCCGACGGCCCTACATTGCGGCCAGGCCTCTCAATGGCCAGAGAACCATGCTGTTCGATTCGCATACGCAGACTTGGTCGGAACTAGCGGACGGTTGGGGCTTCACAAAATGGTCGAGTGATAGCCAGTATCTCTACTACATGCGCTACGGCGAGAGACCAGCCATCTTGCGCATCCACCTCAGTGATCGAAAAGTGGAAGAAGTGGCCGGTCTGAGCGCATTCAGACAGGGCGGACGTCTGGCGGGCCTGCAGTTCGCGCTAGCTCCCGATGGCTGTCCCACGCTGCTGCGAGATACCGGAACGCAGGAAATCTATTCAGTCAATTGGCCCAGCCGCTAGCTCAGCGCGCGGTCTTCAGTTCCAAGCGGCGCTGCTTGAGCCATTGCAGACGGCTCCGTTGCTCTTGATAGAGAGTGCCCCAGCCGGCCCAGTAGTAGCCGGCGACGAACAAGAGGAGGAAAGGGATGGAAAAGAAGTTATACGTGTCGATGGCGAATACGATCATGGCCACAAAATATGTGCCCACTGCGATTTCGATATAGGGCAGGAAACCGCTCTTGCGGCGGTATCGCTTGTTTTCCAGATTCATCGGCCGATCGCCAATGGCATATTTGGGCGTGCGGACAAACCCCGTGGTCACGCCAAACAGCGCTTCCATGACGGCGCGCGTGTTGACCACCGTGAGCGCCACGCCGACGGCCATGAGGACGGGCAGCAGCAGAATCGAGCGCTTCCAGTTCTTAGGATAAAGCTCGCGCTGGGCCACCACGTAGAACGCCGAAATCGACCAGAACGCGGCCATAATCAGCGGCAGATCGATAAAGACCATCTGCCACACGCCCATGTAAAACCGCACGATCATGACTGGAAGCATCAGCGCGGAAACCACAATCATCAACGGATAAGAGATGTTGGGCGTGAGGTGCATGAACGCTTCCATCTTGACGCGGCGCGGAATATCCGAGCGGAAGATCATGGGCAGGAGCTTGCGCGCGCACTGCGTCAGGCCTTTGGCCCAGCGGGATTGCTGCACCTGGAATCCGTGCATCTCGACCGGAAGTTCCGACGGGCAGTCCAAGCCCGGCATATAGACGAACTTCCAGCCCTTCAGTTGTGCGCGATAGCTGAGGTCGGAATCCTCGGTCAGCGTATCGTGCTGCCAGCCGCCCGCGTCGTCGATCGTTTTACGCCGCAGAATACCGGCCGTGCCGTTGAAGTTGAAGAAGTATCCGGCGCGCGAGCGCGCCCCATGCTCAAGGATAAAGTGTCCATCGAGCAGCATGGCTTCCACTTCAGTGAGGAAACTATAATCGCGGTTCAGGTAGCTCCAGCGGGTCTGCACGACGCCGACGACCGGGTCGGCGAAATGATGTATGGTGCGCGTCAGGAAGTCCGGCGGCGGGACGAAATCGGCATCGAAGATGGCGACGAATTCGCCGGAGGCGGTCTTCAGCCCTTCCTGGAGGGCGCCGGCTTTGAAGCCTTCGCGATTGTTGCGGTGATGGTATTCGATCGGGAACCCCAGGGCGCGATAGCGATCCACCAGCGCCTCGGCAAACGGGGCGGTGTCGTCGGTGGAATCGTCCAGCACCTGTATTTGGAGCAATTCGCGCGGATATTCGACGCGGGTGATCTCGTCGATCAGCCGCTCGATGACGTACCGTTCGTTGAAGATGGGCAGTTGAATAGTGACCGGCGGCAATTGCGCGAAGCGCCTGGGCGGCTCACCGGTGGCTTTCTTGCGATGCTTGAAATAGGTGTGAATGATCTCGTAGCGGTGGACACCATAAACCGAGAGCAGGGTCAGAATGGCAAAGTACGGTATTAAAATCGCCCAATCGAACCAGCTCAATTGATGGATGCCACTGAAGGTGTCGTCGAACAGGCTGCGCACCATGCGGGAGGTGGCTGAGTTCGCCGCCAGAAATGCAATAGGAAGCAGGGTGGCTACCATAGGGCCATTAACACCCTCATGTTAACAAATCCGTCCTGGCGAAACATTGCTATTTCTTAATCGTTTTGGAACTTGATCTCCGACTCCGCCTCGAATTTGCGGTAGCCCAGGAACACGCTCTCGTTGCGGACGAAGGCCTTGGCATGCCGCAGTTGCAGCACTGAGCGCAACGGCAGCAGATAATCGTCCTTACCGATTTTCACCATGCCATAATCCAGCGACAGGGCGGGCTCCTGCAAGCCAAAATCTTTCGCCAGACCGGCTCCCTGAATCGTGAGCCGTCTTACCATTCCAGTTTCTTCATCGATGAAAACGCGCCCCGTATAGGCGGCTAACTCGCGCCTTCCGCCGTAATTCAGCATGAAGTTGGATTTGGCCTTGGCCACCTCGACTTCGAATACCTGGCAGAGCACGCCCATCGCCATCGCGCGGCCAGCCCATTTGTAGGAGGCGTTAACGTCCGGGTCGAACAAGCCGCGGAGCATCGAACCGAATTCGTTGCGGGAAAGAACACCCGTGCTGACGGTTTGGGCGTTTTCCGGTTTGACGCCATTGATCTCGATCCTCTGATACTGTACCCTGCCGCCTTCGTACATCAGGCCGTCTTTGAACGAATCGGCCTCTTTGAGTTGGTCCGGACTCTTCAGGGGAGCGGTAAACCGGTGCGTTTCCTGGATACAGCGGAAATTGGGAAGATGATCGAGGTACCCCAGAGCGTTCTTGGCCGCCTCGTCCCACAGCGCTTTTTGTTCCTCGGACCGCATCTTCAGTCCACTCGAATCGACCGTGGCGGGCTCGATCTCCGGCAGCACTACAGCCCCCTCTTCAGCTTCCGCCTGCGGGCCCGCCGCCGTGTGGGGCACACCCGCGACTTCCACCGTTTGCGGGGACGCTTTCCCAACCACCTTGAATGCGACTACGCGCTTGATCACGCTCTTGGCCTGACGAATCGAAATGACTCCCACGTAATCGCCGGGGGGGAAC
>Ga0070761_10000710_pt1 | contig 21208 bp, 20 predicted proteins | sample HubBroMetageREF1_FD_66724 | JGI IMG/M metagenome (GOLD analysis project Ga0070761, IMG submission 66724) | Reference soil microbial communities from the Hubbard Brook experimental Forest, New Hampshire, USA - Hubbard Brook CCASE Soil... | ecosystem: Environmental > Terrestrial > Soil >... | reverse complement strand
CTCGAACGTCACGGCGGGATTTCTCGGGCTCGCGGTCCAGGACCCGGATCAGCTGACCACCGCGGCGCTGTGGCGCCTGATTCGCTATTTCCAGGCGAACACGCTCGACACGCGCGAGTACGTGTTCGCCTTCTGGTCGCGCATCGCGCGCGCCGTGGCGATCGCATTCTGTGCGCTGTTGGCGGTGCCGTTCGTGCTGGGGTCGCTGCGTTCGGCCGGCACCGGCACCCGCATGTTCATGGGGCTGCTGCTCGGGCTCGGCTTCTTCCTGCTGCAGCGGCTGATCGAGACCGGCACCATCGTCTTCAACCTCAACCCGGTGGTGCTCGCCTGGCTGCCGACGACACTGCTCGCCGCCGCGACGCTCGGGTTTCTGGCGCGGGCGCGTTGATTGGTTTCAGGGTGGCGGCTCGCGCTCGAACTGCGGCAGGCCATCGCTGATCGACACCCACGGCAGCTTGTCGCTCACCCACACGTGCATCGTTGGTGCGAGAGCGCCCGGATCATCGAGCGAGGCGAGTGTGACGTCGATCTCGGCCGCGCGCCGTTCGTGGCGGTAGGTGAGCGAACTGCCACACTGCGCGCAGAGACCGCGCAGCACCGGTGGCGCCGAGCGATACTCAGCGAGATGGCCGCGGGTCACGCTGAAGGCGTCGCGCGCAAAGGTGCCCCAGGGAACTGCGGGCGCCCCCGCGGCACGCCGGCAGCTCGCGCAGTGGCAGTAGCAGAGGTTGGTGCCTTCGCCCGTGAGTTGGTAGCGCACGGCACCGCACATGCAGCCACCGGTGTAGCGCACTTCACTCATGACGGAACCTTAACATTCGTTGCCTGCCCCGGCCATTTGAGTGAACATCGCGCACCGCTTTGCTCCTGGAAGGGACCCGATGAAAAGGTTGACCACTCGCGTGCTGCTGGCGGCAGCATGGCTGCTGGCCTGCGCGGCGGCCCCGGCCGCCGACCTCACCGTGCGCGTCGATGCCCGCGACGTCGCGCGCAAGCACATCCACACCGAGCTCAGCCTCGCCGTGCACGGCGGCCCGCTGACGCTGGTGTTTCCGAAGTGGATTCCCGGGGAGCACGCGCCCAGCGGTCCGCTCGATACCATCATCGGGCTCACGATCAAGACGGGTGGCGAGACGCTCGAGTGGCGGCGCGATCCGTTCGACATGTATGCGATCAGCGTGACGGTGCCCGAGGGGGCGACCCGGCTCGAGGTCTCGATGGATTCGGGCCTCGCTACCGAGGGCGGTGTGTTCAGCACCGGGCCGACCAGCAGCGACCGGCTCGCGGTGCTGCCGTGGAACGAGTTCGTGATGCTGCCCAAGGGGCGCGCTGCCTCTGACATCTCCACGGACGCCTCGGTGCAGGTGCCGCAAGGCTGGCAGGTCGCTTGCGCGCTCGCGCAGCACCCGCTCGGGGGCGAGCGTATCGGCTTCGAGGAGGCGAACCTCGCCCGGCTGATCGACTCGCCGGTGCAGATGGGTGAATACCTCGAGCGCGTCGAGCTCAGCGGCTCCGAGCCGTATCCGCAGCTCGTGCACAGCATCTCGATAGCCGCCGACAGCGCCGCGGCGCTGGTGCTGCCGCAGAATTTCGCGGCCGACTACAGCCGGCTGGTGGCGCAGGCCGGCATGCTGTTCGGCACGCGCATGTACCGGCACTACACCTGGCTGTTGACGCTCTCCGATCACGTACAGCATTTCGGACTCGAACACCACGAGTCGAGCGATGACCGCACCTACGAGAACACGTTCTCGGACGAGCCGCGGCGCGCGGATCTCGCCGAGTTGCTCGCGCACGAGTATGTGCATAGCTGGAACGGCAAGTACCGGCGGCCGGCGGGACTGCTGAGCCCCGACTACCAGAAGCCCATGGACGACTCGCTCCTATGGGTATACGAGGGCCTGACGGAGTTCTGGGGTACGGTGCTGCCGGTGCGCGCCGGGATCGAGACGCCCGGGGAATATCGCGAGATGCTCGCCTCGGTCGCGGGCACTTTCGACATCCAGCCGGGGAATCGCTGGCGGCCGCTCGCCGATACGGCGGTCGAGGCGCCGGTTCTCTACAGCGCGCCGGATGCCTGGCAGTCGAGCCGACGCAGCGTCGACTTCTACGAGGCCGCGGAGTTCCTGTGGCTCAACGTCGATGCGCAGCTGCGCGAGCGCAGCGGCGGGCGCGCCTCGCTCGACGATTTCATGAAGCGCTTCTACGCCGGTGCGGGCGGGCAGCCCGCGCTCAAGCCCTACGTGGAGTCGGAGGTCTACGCGGCGCTCGCGACAATCGCGCCGGGAGACTGGAGCGCGCTCATCCGGCGCCACCTCGACACCCTCGGGCCGGGCGCGCTGCTCGCGGGACTCGAGAGCTCGGGCTGGAAGCTCGAGTACTCGGCGGTGAAGAATTCCTACATCGACGCCCAGGAGAAGGCGTCACGGATCGTCGATGAGCGCTGGTCGATCGGGCTGTTGCTGAACGACAAGGGCGAGATCACCGATACCGAGGAGGGACGCGCCGCAGCGCTCGCTGGCGCCGGCCCCGGGATGCAGCTGATCGCGGTCAACGGCCGTCAGTTCAGCGCCGAGGTGCTGGACGCGGCGATTGCGGCTGCGCACCAGACGCACGCGCCGATCGAGTTGCTGGTGAAGAACGCGGACTACTATCGCACGCTCAGCCTGCCGTACTTCGACGGCGCGCGTTTCCCGCACCTCGTGCGCATCGACGGACGTCCCGATACCCTGTCCAAGGTGCTGCAGGCGCGCCGCGACTAGTCCATTGGAAAAATCGCCTGCGGCAATTTTTCGGACATCAGCTTCGGTGCCGGGCGCCAAAGGCGCGACTTTGGCGCCCTGTGCTGCGGCCAACGCAAGTGTGAACAGGCCCTAGCAGCGGGCGCCGCTGTTGGCAAGCCCGCACAAAGCCCAGGCGCTGCGGCCGGGGGAGGGTAAATCGGGCCGCCAGAACTTAGGATCCACTCCATGCCCAGTCCCGCGCACAGAGGTCGACCGCCTCACGACGATGTTCTGACTCCCGCCGAGTGGCGGGTGGTGCACGCCGTTCGGCACGGCCTGAGCAACCGCCAGATCGCGGTGCGCCGCGGCATCAGTGTGGATGCGGTGAAGCAGCACGTCGCCAATGCCGTCGCGAAGCTCGGCGTTGCAGACCGGAAGGGGCTGCGCCGCTGGTCGGGTGCGCCGAAGCGCAGTGCCCTCAGGTCGCAGGAGCAAGCCATGGAAACAACACTGCAACTCGGTCCCATCTGGCAAGGCAGCCTTTTTCGACTGCGGCGGGACGCGGCTCTACCTGACCGCCGAGTGCGCGGCCGCGCCTGAATCGGTCCTATACCTGCGCGTCGCCGACATTCGCGCGGCGTACGAGGAGCTCCAGTCGCGCGGCGTCGAGTTCACCGGCGCGCCCCATCTCATTCACAGGCACGCCGACGGGACCGAGGAGTGGATGGCGTTCTTCAAGGACCCGGACGGTCGCCTGCTCGCCCTCATTTCGCAGCCGAAGCCTTGACGGCCTTGTTCTTCGGCTGCGGCAGGGGTTTCAGCAGGTCATCGAGCGTGCGGAAAATCCCGCTATAGCGGTATTCGGGGATCTCGAACTCCCAGCCGCCGAGGCGCGCGTTGAGCTGCTGCGCTTCGGTCTCGGCCGCCTTGCCGGTGGAGGTCGCATTGAAGGCGATCAGCATGCGGCTGCCGTCCTTGCGCCCCGCGGCGTCGATCGCCAGCCCGTCGAAGGTCTGCAGGATCGCATGCGAGACCTTGGCATCGGCGGGCGCCGTTCCCTTCTGCACGTCCTCGAGCGTCAGCGCGGTCATGGAGGAGGCGATCGGATCGGCCGCCGCGGCGGTCGTCAGCGCGCGGCCGGCGGGGATGGGGCTCACCGTGAAGTCGGCCTGCTCCTTCCTGTCGCGCGTGGCATTGAAGCCCGCGCCTGCAGCGGGGCGCTCCTCGATTGCGCGCACGCGCTCGGCGGCGACATTGATCAGCGTGTTGTCGAGCCAGGACTTCGGTTCCGCATCGACGCTGACCGTCGGTGCCGCGAGCAGGCTCTGCTCGGCGCCCGCGACCCGCACGTAGCCCGACTTGGCGTCCGCGGGCCGGCCGACGATGAGCGCGAACGTCTTTGTCGGAGTGACCACGTCGACCTCGGTGCCGGTGGCCTTGGCCGAATTCACGTCCTCGACCCCCAGCCGCGGGTAGTTGGCCGGCAGGCGGGTCTTCTCCTCAACCACGTTGAGCGCTCCCAGATCGAGCAGGAGCTTGCGTACCTTGCTGAAGTCCGCGGGCCAGGCGCGTTCGGCGACCGTCCAGTGGCTGCCGGCGCGCTCGAGGGTCACGTGCGTGCCGTCACCCTTCTTCACCGCGATGCGCGTGACCGAGTTGAGCACCGGCTCGAGCCCGGGCAGCACCAGGTCGCCCGCCTCGGTACTGCGCTCGAGGTGGCGCTGCGAGGACAGCCAGATCGCGAACACGATGACCGCCAGCGCCGCGGCCAGCAAAGCCGCCACGCGCCGCGGGCTCACGGGCGCACCCGGCGCCGCTCGCGGCGCCACGCGGCTACTGCGAGGGCAAGGAGCGCAAACAGCGCCGGCATCACGATGATGTTGAGTATCTTGAGCGTGTTGCCCAGGCGGTGAATCTCCGCGTCGAGCCCGGCGCGCACCGCGCGCAGCTGCTTGCGGATCTGCAGCTTCTCCTGCTCGAACTGCTCGATCTCCTGCTCCTGCGCCGGCGTGATGATGAGCGCTGAGGAATCCGCGCCCTTGGCTGATTGCAGCTGCGTGAGCTTCTGCTCGGTGGTCTGCAGCTGCCGCTGGAGCTCCTGCTCCTTGTCGCGGAAGCGGTCGTCGGCGATGCGCTGCAGCCGCACCACGCGCTCGAACGGCCGCGCGTAGGAGGCGCGCCCGCGCACGCTGATCAGGTCGGCGCTGCCGGCGAGGTTGTCGAGCGCATTCAGCACCAGGTCGCCGTTGCCGGCCCAGGCCTGCGTCAGGCGCTGCCCGAACATGCTCTGCTCGTGCACCCAGAGGTAATCGGACAGCAGGTCGGTGTCGGCGAACACCACCAGGTTCAGCGGCTTCACCGAGGTCTTGAGGTCGATCTGTCCGGGCGGCAGCGTGACTCCGGGGGGTGGTCCGGCCGGGAACGCGGTGCCGACATCGCCGGTGACGCGCGCGGCGATCGTGTAGCGCACGCCGGTCGCCTTGAAGCCTTCACGCAGCGTCGACGGATCGAACAGCATGCGGAAGCGCTCGACCGGCAGCAGCTCCGAGTCGGTGCTCGACTGAAGCAGCGGCTCGAACTTCGTGTGGGCGCCCTTGACCGGCTCGAGGTGACCGGCGGTGGCCACGTTGACGACCGACAGTCCCGCGGTGATCACGTCGTTGGAGGCGAAGCTGGCCTTGTCGAATCCGAGTACGCCGAGGTGCTCGACCGGCGCTTCCCCCTGGCGCATGGTGACCGACAGCGCGTGGTCGCGGTCGGCCACCACCTGGGTGGGATCGAAGTGCACTCCCCAGGCGGTGAGCAGCTGCGGCAGGCTCGAGGATTTGTCCGCGTCCATGGAGGCCATCGGGTTCTGCGGGTCGGCCCCGGAGCGGTCGGCCTCGGCGATCGGGTCGACGAACACCATGATGTGCCCGCCGCGCAGCGCGAACTGGTCGATGGCGAACTGGGTGGCCGGCGACAGGTTCTTCGGATGCACCAGCACCAGCACGCTCACGTCGGAATCGATCTTCGCCGCCGTGGGGGCGAGCGGCCGCACGTCGAACAGCTGCTGCGCCTCGCTGTAGATCACCCACGGCTCGCGCATCTGGCCGCTCTGCTGATCGAAGCCCGGTTCCATCGGCAGCGTCGACAACCAGGCGAGCACCGGCTTCTTGGGGTTGGCGAGCTGATAGATCAGCTTGATGACGTCGTACTCGAGGAACTGCTCCTTGCTGGGATCGAAGAACTCAATGGCGGCGTGGCCGTCGGTGGAGTTGGTACCGGCGAGGCCGAGGTACAGCTTGGCGCCGGAGGCGCCCACCGGCGTGCCGTCGACGCCGAGCGCATCGGCGCGGTCCTCCTCCTCGGAGAACGGCTGCGGATCGATGACGTGCAGCCGCACCTTGCCGCCGGAGCGTGCCGCCAGCTCCTCGAGAAGCTCGCGCACCCGGATGCCGTAGGACTTCAGCTGCGGCAGCTGGTTGGCGGTCTTCTCCGAGAAGAAGAAGTACAGGTTGATCGGCTCTTTGATGCTTTTGAGTATGCGGTCGGTGCCGGGGGCGGTGGTGTACAGGCGGTTCTCGGTGAGATCGAGCCGCCAGCCGCGCAGCGCGTAGTTGGCGAGCACGGTGATGGCGATGAACAGCAGCGCCAGGGCCAGCAGCACCGCGCCGCTTGAAATCGAACGTTTGGTCATGGTCGGGGCCGCTTTGCTCTAATCCGCCTTGCGCAGGTCGAGCGTGACCGCGGTGGCGTACAGGAAAAAGCCGATCAGCATCGCGAAATACAGCAGGTCGCGCACGTCGATCACGCCCTTCTCGATCGACTCGAAGTGAGTCAGCAGCGACAGCGAGGCGATCGCTTCGAGCAGCGGCTGCGGCGCCCAGGCGCGGAACGCATCGAGCACCAGCGGGAAGCCGGCCAGCAGGAAGACGAAGCTCACCACCACCCCGAGGATGAAGGCCACCACCGGGTTGCGAGTGAGCGCCGACATGCACGAGCCGATGGCCAGAAACCCGCCCGCGAGCATCAGACTGCCGAGGTAGGCGGCGAGGATCGCGCCGTTATCGGGCCGGCCGAGGTAGTTGACCGTGATCCACAGCGGAAAGGTGAGCGCCAGCGCCAGCGCCGTGAAGATCCACGCCGCGAAAAATTTGCCGAGCACTGCTTCCAGCAGCGTCACCGGCTGCGTCATCAGCAACTCGATGCTGCCGGACTTGCGCTCCTCGGCCCACAGCTTCATGGACACGGCCGGGATGAGGAACAGGTACAGCCAGGGATGGAAGGCGAAGAACGGGTCGAGATCGGCCTGGCCGCGCTCGTAGAAGCCGCCCAGATAGAAGGCGAAGGCGTTCGCCAGCACCAGAAAGATCAGGATGAAGATGTAGGCGAGCGGCGTTGCGAAGTAACTCGCAAGCTCGCGGCGCAGGATGATGCCCACGTTGTGCATGTTGACTTCGGGCTCAGGCGCTGATGGTGCGGAACACTTCGTCGAGCCGGCCGGACTCGAGGTGCAGCTCCTGGAGCTTGAGCCCCTGACGCGCGGCGAGCTCCGCCACCGCCGGCAGGATGTTGGCTCCGGCGCGCGGCAGCGCGGTGAGCCGCGCATCGCGCTCGCTCACCTCGACCTCGGCGACCGCGGGCAGCGCCGCTACCGCAGTGCGCGCCGCGGCGAGCTGTGCGCCGGCGGCGAACTGCATCGACACGGCATTGTGGTAGCGCGAGCGCGCCGCCAGCCCGGCGGGCGTATCGTCGGCGACGATGCGTCCGCGGGCGATGATCACCGCGCGCGTGCACACCGCGTCGACCTCCTCGAGGATGTGAGTCGAGATGACGATGATCTTGTCGCGCGCCATGTCGTTGATCAGCGCGCGCACCTCGTGCTTCTGGTTGGGGTCGAGCCCGTCGGTGGGCTCGTCGAGGATCAGCACCGGAGGATCGTGGATGATGGCCTGTGCGAGTCCGACGCGCCGCCGGAAGCCCTTCGACAGCGTCTCGATGGTCTGGTTAAGCACCGAACCGAGCTGCAGGTGCTCGATCACGTGGTTCAGTCGCGCCGCGCGGCGCTCGCCCTCGAGTGCGCGCAGTTCGGCGATGAAGGCGAGGAAGCCCCGCACCGTCATCTCACCGTAGCCCGGGGCGCCCTCGGGCAGGTAGCCGAGGCTTGCCTTGGCGAGCAGCGGTGCGGTCTCGATGTCGTGACCGCAGATGCTGGCGCGGCCGGAGGTCGCAGTCACGAACCCCGCCAGCATTCGCATGGTGGTGGTCTTGCCCGCGCCGTTCGGTCCGAGGAACCCGAGCACCTCGCCCGGTCCCACCTGGAAGGTCACGTCATCGACCGCCGTCAGCGCCCCGTACTTTTTGGTCAGATGTTCGGTCTTGATCATCGCGGTGTGGGCTCTAGAGAGGCGCTGTGCGGCAAAAGTTCCACCGCTGTTTTGCGGCGCGCGATTGTGACCTTTACGTGGCGGTAAATTCAAGGCCGCGTCTCTGTCACGCTTTTGCCAGGAATTCATGTGCAATATCTGCATGTTAACTTCAATACTTCAGGTCACTTAGACAATCAGCCCACGCCCCACCGGCGGCTCGCAGTCATCGATCCGCCACGGCTGCGTCATGTTTGCGTCAACACGCGCCGACACACTGCTCGAGGCCTGGTGGGTGGTGGGAGGTGCTTGCATGCACGCGTGGAGCGGGGACTGCGGCCGTGCCGGCGGCGGCGCACGCGGCGCAGAGGATGTCCTGTGCGCCGATCATGAGCTCGAGCGGGGTGCGCCGTTCTGCGCCAACCCGGCGTGCGCGCTGCACGTGCGGCTGGTCGACGCGCACGTCAAGGGCGGCGGCAACTGGGTGGCGCTGCCCGACGGCCGGATATTCGGCCGCGGGCGCTTCGGCAACGCGCTGCTGTGCGATGCCTGCGGCACGCGGCGCGGGCCGGTGAGGATCGACAGGGAACGCGCCCGCGCCGGCTAGCGCGTGGACTCGAAACGGTGACGCATCCGCCAGTAGAGGATGCTGAGGGCGCCGCCCGCGAGTCCGCCCAGGTGCGCAAAATGCGCCACGCCCTGCTCCTTGCCGGTGACCCCCAGGAACAGTTCCACCAGCGCGTACACCGTCACGAACAACCAGGCCGGTATCGGAATCGGAATCGGTATGACAAACAGGCGCTGCCGTGGGAAGTACCACGCAAAGGCGAGCAGCACGCCGAACACACCGCCCGAGGCGCCCATCACCTCCTCGGTCACGCCCGAGCCGTGCTGCACCGCCAGCTGAGTGAGCGCCGCCGTCAGCACGCACACCAGGTAGAACAGCACGAAGCGCCGCGCGCCCCAGTATGCCTCGAGCGCGCGGCCGAACATGAACAGCGCGAACATGTTGAGCAGCAGGTGAAAGAGGTTCTGCGGGTCGTGCAGGAACGCATAGGTGATTACCTGCCATGGCCGGAAGTACGGGCTGCCGAGCGGCCACAGCGCAAACAGTGTCGCCATGGGACCGGGCGCGAGCAGCTCGAGCAGGTAAACGCCGACGTTGACGATTATCAGCGCCCGTACGGCGGGCGGCATCAGGTTGGGCATCCCGGCGATTCTACCGGTTCGAGCGGATAACCGGGCTGGCGCAGCCTTCAGGCGGCCGCACGCAGCGCCCCGCGCAGAAACTGCATGAGCGCCGGATTGTTACTGTGGGCGACGTTGAAGCGCAGCCACTGGCTCGCGGCCTGTGACGGGGAGAACAACGCGCCGCGGGCGGCGCCGCGTACTGTACCGGCGAGCCGCCGGTACGCCTCGCCAGGGCGGGCGCGGCACTGCGTTATCATCCTGGCTCATGAGCGAAGCCTTCATCTGCGATGCGGTGCGCACCCCGATCGGACGCTACGGCGGGGCGCTCGCCGCGGTGCGAACCGACGATCTGGCCGCGCTGCCGATCGCAGCCCTCGTGAAACGCAACCCCGGACTCGATCCCGCCGCGGTCGAGGACGTGCTGCTCGGCTGCGCCAACCAGGCGGGCGAGGACAACCGCAACGTCGCGCGCATGGCGCTGCTGCTCGCGGGGCTGCCCGAGTCGGTGCCGGGCGCCACCGTGAATCGCCTGTGCGGCTCGGGGCTGGACGCCGTGGCGATGGCGGCGCGCGCGATCCGTACCGGTGAGGCGCAGCTGGTCGTCGCCGGCGGCGTCGAGTCCATGTCACGGGCGCCGTTCGTGACACCTAAGGCCGAGGCTGCCTTCAGCCGCAGCGCGGAGATCTACGACACCACGATCGGCTGGCGGTTCGTCAATCGCCGCCTCCAGGCGCAATACGGCATCGACTCGATGCCCGAGACCGGCGAGAACGTCGCCGCGCAGTTCGGCGTGTCACGCGCCGATCAGGACCGGTTCGCGCTGCGCAGCCAGGAGCGCACCGCGGCGGCGTATGCCCGCGGCTTCTTCGCCGCCGAGCTCATACCGGTCGAGATCCCGCAGCGCAAAGGTGCGCCACTGGTGGTGGAGCGCGACGAGCATCCGCGCCCCGAGACGACGCTGGCACAGCTCGCGGCGCTCGCGACCCCGTTTCGCGCCGCTGGCACGGTCACCGCCGGCAACGCCTCGGGAGTGAACGACGGTGCCTGCGCGCTCATCGTCGCTTCGGAAGAGGCCGCGCGGCGTCACGGGCTCACGCCGCGCGCGCGAGTGGTGGCGGCGGCCACCGCCGGGGTCGCGCCGCGCATCATGGGAATGGGCCCGCTGCCGGCCACTCGCAAGGTGCTCGGGCTCGCGCGGCTCGAGCTCGCGCAGCTCGACGTGATCGAGCTCAACGAGGCGTTCGCTAGCCAAGCGCTCGCGGTACTGCGCGAGCTGGGCTTGCCCGACGACGCCGCGCACGTCAACGCGAACGGCGGCGCGATCGCCATCGGGCACCCGCTGGGGATGTCCGGCGCGCGGCTCGCCACCACCGCGACCTGCCAGCTCGCGGACGGGCGCGGCCGTTACGCGCTCTGCACCATGTGCATCGGCGTCGGGCAGGGGATCGCGGTCATCCTCGAGCGGGTGTAGCGCTGCGCATCCAGGGCAGCTGCTCCAGGTCGACGTTACCGCCGCTCAGCACGATACCGACGCGCTTGCCCTGAACGTCGAGGCGGCCGGCATCTATCGCGGCGTACGGCACTGCGCCGGACGGCTCGACCACGATCTTCGCGACTTCCCACAGGCGGCGCATCGCCGCCACGATCGCGCTGTCCGGGACCGTGACGATGTCCTCGACGTAGCGGCGGATCTCGGCGAACGGATACTCGCCGAGTGCGCCGCGCAGGCCGTCGGCGATGGTGTCGGGCTTGAGACTCGGGAACAGCTTGCCGGCGCGAAACGAGCGCGCCGCATCGTCGGCACCGGCGGGCTCGACGCCGATCACGCGGATCCCCGGCCGCAGCGCCCGGGCGGCGACCGCGACCCCGGCGATGAGGCCACCGCCCCCCACCGGGCACAGCACCAGGTCGAGGTCGGCGACCTGGGTGAGGAGCTCGATGCCGGTCGTGCCCTGGCCGGCCATCACGTTGAGGTCGTTGTAGGGGTGCACGAGCGTTGCGCCGGTCGCGGCGATCACTTCCGCCGCGGCCTGCTCGCGCGCCGCAAGCGTCGGTGCGCACCAGGTGATGGTGGCGCCGTAGCGCTCGACCGCGGCGCGCTTGGGTTGCGCAGTACCTTCGGGCATGACGATGTGGGCGGCGATGCCGCGCAGGCGCGCGGCGCGCGCCAGCGCCGCCGCGTGGTTGCCCGAGGAGTGGGTGGCGACGCCGCGGCTCGCCTCGCTGTCGGAGAGCGAGAACACGGCGTTGCAGGCGCCGCGTGCCTTGAACGCGCCCCCCTTCTGGAAGTTCTCACACTTGAAAAACAGCCGCGCGCCGCTCGCTGCATCCAGCGTCGAGCTGGTGAGTACCTGCGTCAGGTTGATCTTGTCGGCAATACGCGCGTGCGCTTGCTGAATCAGGCTCAGATTGAGGCCCGGAGATTGGCTGCGCATGGGGCGCGCAGCATGGCGACGCCCCTGCGCAACGTCAAGGCGCCCACGGCGGCGGCGATGCGCTTGCCGGGGTGCGGGACCGTCATATACTCACCCTGTGCAGACACGGGCCAAGTCGGACACGCCCGGCGCGGAGCCGGCGGACGCGGAGCCGGCAAACGCGGCGCTGGCGGACGCGGCGCCCGCCGTGCCGGACGCGGTCAGCGCCGAGCTTGCCGTCGAGCGCTGGCAGCGCGGCAGCGTCACACGCACCACCGATTCCGTCGCGGAGGAAGTGCCGGTGGCGCTCGTCTATCACGATGTGCCGCACGTGGTTATGTTGGCGACGCCGGCCGACCTGGAGGACTACGCGGTGGGGTTCACGCTGAGCGAAGCGCTGGTGGCGCGCGCCGATGAGATCCGCGGCGTCACGGTGACGCACGGCGCGGCGTCGGTCGACGTGCATATCACGGTTGCCTGGGAGCGCTTCACGCAACTGCTGCAGCGGCGGCGCAATCTCACCGGCCGCACCGGCTGCGGCCTGTGCGGTGCGGAGACCGCCGAGGACGCGATCCGCGAAACGGCTGCGGTGCCCGCGGGCGTAGCGGTGAGCGTCGATGAGCTGCACGCGGCCGTCGAGCAGATTGCTCCGCTCCAGGTCATCAACGCGCGCACCGGCAGCGTGCATGCGGCGGCATGGGTGGTGCCGGGGAGCGGCATCCAGGTGGTACGCGAGGACGTCGGCCGGCACAACGCGCTCGACAAGACCATCGGCGCGCTGGCGCGCACCGGTGCCGACTTCGGCTCGGGGTTCATGCTGATGACCAGCCGGGCGAGCTACGAGCTGGTGCAGAAGTGCGCCACCGTCGGCATCCCGTTGCTGGTAGCGATGTCGGCGCCGACCGCGTTCGCCGTGCGGCTGGCGCAGCGCGCCGGCATCACGCTGGTGGCTTTCGCGCGACGCGACAAGCACGTCGTGTACGCGCACCCGCAACGACTCACGTGAGCCCGAGCCAGGCGGAGAGATCAGCAGACATACGCCGCGGGGGCGCGCTGATCTGCGGCTCGATGGCCTACGACACCATCATGGTGTTCGGCGACCGCTTCGCCAACCACATCCTGCCCGACAGGATTCACATGCTGAACGTCGCGTTCCTGGTGCCCGAGCTGCGCCGCGAATTCGGCGGCTGCGCCGGCAACATCGCCTACAACCTGAAGCTCCTCGGCGATGTCGCCTACCCGATGGCGACCGTCGGACGCGACTTTGGGCCGTACCGCGACTGGCTGCGCGAAACCGGCGTGCCGGGGCGTCACATCCGCGTGATCGACTCCGAGCTCACCGCCCAGGCCTTCATCACCACGGATGTGGATGACAACCAGATTACGGCGTTTCATCCCGGAGCGATGCAGCACTCGCATGCCAACAGCGTGGCGGATGCCGGCGAGGTCGCCATCGGCATCGTCGCCCCCGACGGCCGCGAGGGCATGATCCGCCACGCCGCGCAGTTCGCCGCGGCGCGCATCCCCTTCATCTTCGATCCCGGGCAGGGGCTGCCGATGTTCGGCGCGGCCGAGCTCGAGCAGTTCGTGTCCGCGGCGAGCTGGGTCACCGTCAACGACTACGAGTGGCAGCTCATGCAGCAGAAGACCGGCTGGACGGCGCGCGAGCTCACGCAGCGCATCGCGGCTCTGATCGTCACACGCGGGGCGGCCGGCTCGACCATCTACACGCGCGAGACCGAGCTCGCGATCCCGGCGGCCCCGGCGCGCGCGGTCGTCGACCCGACCGGCTGCGGTGATGCCTACCGCGCCGGCCTCCTGCACGGGCTGCTGCGCGGCCTCGCCTGGCCGGCGATCGGACATATTGCCTCGCTCATGGGGGCCATCAAGATCGAGTCCCGCGGCACGCAGAATCACCGCTTTACGCCCGCGGAGTTCGCGGCGCGGCTGGCGGCGGCTTTCCCGTAACGGCACGCCGTGCGTTAAACTGGCGGCTTCCACACCCTTGGGCCGGCACCTGCCGTCGGGAATCTGCGCGACATGAGTAACGACTTCCTGTTCACCTCCGAATCCGTCTCCGAAGGCCATCCGGACAAGGTGGCCGACCAGATCTCCGACGTGGTGCTCGATGCGATTCTGAAAGAGGATCAGCGTGGCCGCGTCGCCTGCGAGACGCTCGTCAAGACCGGTGTCGTGATCGTCGCCGGCGAGGTGACCACCACGGCCTGGGTGGACGTCGAGGCGCTGGTGCGCAAGACGGTGCTCGACATCGGCTACAACTCCTCGGAGATGGGCTTCGACGGCGCCAGCTGCGGCGTCCTCAACATCATCGGCAAGCAGTCGCCCGACATCGCCCAGGGGGTCGACCGCAAGGACGAGCGCAAGCAGGGAGCGGGCGATCAGGGGCTGATGTTCGGCTACGCCACCAATGAGACCGACGTGCTGATGCCGGCGGCGATCACGTTGGCACATCGTCTGGTGAAGCGCCAGGCGCAGGTGCGCAAGAGCGGCAAGCTCCCCTGGCTGCGCCCGGACGCCAAGAGCCAGGTGACGCTGCGCTACCAGGACCACAAGCCGGTCGGGCTGGAGGCCGTGGTGCTCTCCACGCAGCACAGCCCGGACGTCACGACCAAGGCGCTGCGCGAGGCGGTGATGGAGGAGATCCTCAAGCCCGTGCTGCCGGTCAAATGGCTGGACAAGCGCACCAAGTTCCACATCAACCCCACCGGCCGCTTCGTCATCGGCGGTCCGGTCGGGGACTGCGGCCTCACCGGCCGCAAGATCATCGTCGACACCTACGGCGGCTTCGCGCGCCATGGTGGCGGTGCGTTCTCCGGCAAGGACCCGTCCAAGGTGGACCGCTCGGCGGCCTATGCGGCGCGTTATGTCGCCAAGAACCTGGTCGCTGCGGGGCTCGCCGAGAGATGCGAGGTGCAGGTGTCGTACGCGATCGGCGTCGCCGAGCCGACCTCGATCATGGTCGAGACCTTCGGCACCAGCCGCCTGTCGCGCGAACGGCTCACGCAGCTCGTCCGCAAGCACTTCGACCTGACTCCGTACGGGCTGCGCGAAATGCTCGACCTGCTGCGTCCCATCTACCAGAAGACCGCGGCCTACGGGCACTTCGGCCGCAGCGAGCCGGAGTTCAGCTGGGAGCGCACCGATCGTGCCGAGACGCTCGCCGCCGAAGCCCGGAGCGTGCGCGCCGCGTAACACACGATTCAAGCCGCGGTTGCGGCAACCACGCCGCCGAGGGGCGCTGCGACGGGACGGTGCGATCAGCACCTGGACCCGCCAGGCTCGGCGACGCCCAGGTCAACACACGGCGCTCGTGAGAAATTGCGGAGTATCGAGCATGAACGCCACATTGAAACCTGCCGGCAACAGCCCCGATTACCGGGTCGCGGACCTCAAGCTCGCCGACTGGGGTCGCAAGGAGATCGCCATCGCCGAGACCGAGATGCCCGGTCTGATGGCGATCCGCGAGGAATATGCGCGCAGCCAGCCGCTGCACGGCGCGCGCATCTCCGGCTCGCTGCACATGACGATCCAGACCGCGGTGCTCATCGAGACGCTGCAGGCGCTCGGCGCCGAGGTGCGCTGGGCCTCGTGCAACATCTTCTCCACCCAGGATCACGCGGCCGCCGCTGTCGCGGCGCGCGACACCGCGGTGTTCGCCTGGAAGGGTGAGTCGCTCGCCGATTACTGGGAGTACACGCACCGCATCTTCGATTGGCCCGACGGCGGTTTCACCAACATGATCCTCGACGACGGCGGCGACGCGACCTTGCTGCTGCACCTCGGCGTGCGCGCCGAGAGCGACCCGGGGGCAATCGCGCGACCGCAGAACGAGGAGGAGACCGAGCTGTTCGCCTCGATCCGCGCGCATCTCAAGGCCGATCCGCACTGGTACTCGAAGCGTATCGCGCACGTGAAGGGCGTCACCGAAGAGACCACCACCGGGGTCAAGCGCCTGTACCAGATGGCCGAGGAAGGCCGGCTGGCCTTTCCGGCAATCAACGTCAACGACTCGGTGACCAAGAGCAAGTTCGACAACCTGTACGGCTGCCGCGAGTCGCTGGTCGACGCCATCAAGCGCGCGACCGATGTGATGATCGCCGGCAAGATCGCGGTCGTGTGCGGCTACGGCGACGTCGGCAAGGGGTGCGCGCAGGCCCTGCGCGCGCTGTCGGCGCAGGTTTGGGTGACGGAGATCGACCCGATCTGTGCGCTGCAGGCGGCGATGGAGGGTTACCGCGTCGTGACTCTGGAGCAGGCGGCCGACAAGGCCGATATCTTCGTCACCGCGACCGGCAACTATCACGTCATCACTCACGAGCACATGGTGCGCATGAAGCATAACGCCATCGTGTGCAACATCGGCCACTTCGACAGCGAGATCGACGTCGCCAGCCTGAAGCGCTACCAGTGGGAGAACATAAAGCCGCAGGTCGACCACGTGATCCTGCCCGACGGCCGGCGGCTGATATTGCTCGCCGAGGGGCGTCTGGTGAACCTCGGCTGCGGCACCGGGCACCCGAGCTACGTGATGAGCTCGAGCTTCGCGAACCAGACGATCGCCCAGGTGGAGCTGTTCACCCGCACCGCGGACTACCCGATCGGGGTGCACGTACTGCCCAAGCACCTCGATGAGAAGGTGGCGCGGCTGCAGCTTGGCAAGCTCGGCGTCGAGCTCACGCAGCTCACCGACGCGCAGGCCGGCTACATCGGCGTGGACAAGGCCGGGCCCTACAAGCCCGACCGCTACCGCTACTGATGGGCCCCGCTCCGGGCCCGGGCGGCGGCGCCGTGGCACAGGCCGCGGCGCCCCTGCCGCGCACCGCCGGCGGCGCGATCCTGCTGGACGGCAAGGCGGTCGCCGCGCGCGTGCGCGCAGAGGTTGCCGAGCGCGCGCGGGCGTTTGTCGCCCGGCATGGCCGTCGGCCGGGACTGGCGGTGGTGCAGGTGGGGGAGCACGCGGCATCGACAGTGTACGTGCGCAACAAGCGCCGCTCCTCGCTCGAGGCCGGCATCGAGTCGTTCGCGCACGATCTGCCCGCAAACGCCGGCGAGGCGCAGATCCTGGCGCTCGTTGAGGCCCTCAATCGCGATGCGCGGGTCGACGGCATCCTGGTGCAGCTGCCGCTGCCGGCCGGGGTCGACACCAACCGCGTGATGGACGCCGTCGATCCCGCCAAGGACGTCGACGGCTTTCACCCGGTGAACACGGGGCTGCTGGCGCAGAAACGCCCGCGGCTGCGCCCCTGCACTCCGTACGGCGTCATCCGGCTGGCCCAGGAGTACGGTATTGCGCTCACCGGGGCACGTGCGACCGTCGTCGGTGCCTCCAACATCGTCGGCCGGCCGATGGCGCTCGAGCTGCTGCTGGCACGTGCGACCGTGACGGTGTGTCACACCGGCACACGCGACCTGCGCGCCGAGGTCGAGCGCGCCGAGGTCGTGGTCGCCGCCGTCGGCAAGGCCGGGTTCATTCCCGGGGAATGGATCCGGCCCGGCGCCGCGGTGTTCGACGTCGGCATCAATCGCACGCCGCAGGGAACGCTGGTGGGGGACGTGGTGTTCGAGAGCGCCGCCGAGCGCGCCGGCTGGATCACCCCGGTGCCCGGAGGCCTGGGGCCCATGACCATCGCGATGCTGCTTTCCAACACGCTGGATGCCGCATTGCTGCGGGCCGGCGGCGGCGTCTGAAGCCCGCAAACAACATGTCAGCAACACGGGTTCAGGCGTGGCATACGAGCTGCAGCGCTTGCGCTCAACATTGGTGTGGCGCTGTTGTGACCGGCCGCGCCTGCCGCGGATCGAGCGGCGGCGGTTACAAGTTGGGCCGCGGCGACTTCCAACATGTTACAGATCATTGTTGTCGGTGATTGTCGTGTGGCCGATTCGCGCGGTATCGGTGTATGATCCCAAGTCCGGCCCAGGTTAGGGTGATTTGGAGAGACTGTGATGGCAAGACGTCCACCGAATGACGGCGCATCGTGGAGCGCCCGTGAACTCAAGACGCTCAGGGCGCTCGCCAAGGCGGGAACTCCGACCGGGCAAGTCGCGAAGAAGCTCGGACGCACGGCGGCCGCTGTTCAGCAGAAAGCCATGCGCGCCGGGATCTCGTTCCGGGCGGCGAAGCGCGCCGGGGCCCGGAGAAAGAAGTAACGGCTACAACTGACGTTTGGCGGATCCGGGCCACGCGATAGTGCGCCCGGCTTGCCCTGTCGCGGGCAGCATGCACAGAGTCTTCCGTTTCGGCTGGATTGCGCTCGGCCTCGGGTTTGCGGCGGCGGCAGCTGCGGCGCAGGCCCCGCGGCCGGCGCCGCTCAGGATCGGCATCATCGGCACCGGCCACATCGGCGGCACGCTGGCGCGCCTGTGGGTCGCCGCGGGCCACGAGGTGCTGATCTCCTCGCGCCATCCCGACGAGCTGCGCCGCCTGGCGCAGCAGCTCGGCCCGCGAGCCGCTGTCGGAACGCCGCGCGAGGCGGCGCTGTTCGGCGCCGTGGTGTTGATTTCCGTGCCGTACGGCGCGGAGCCGCAGATCGGACGCGATCTCAAGGCGGAGCTCGCCGGCAAGATCGTGCTCGATACCGGCAATCCGTATCCAGAACGCGACGGTCCCATGGCGCTGGAGGCGCGCCGCGAGGGCACCGGGGTGGCCTCGGCGCGCTACCTGCCGGGCGTGCGCCTGGTGCGTGCCTTCAACGCCATCAACTCCGGGGACCTCGGCAGCGAGGCGCACCGCAGGGGTGAGCCGTACGCCATCCCGCTGGCCGGGGATGATGCGCAGGCGTTGGCCGTTGCACAGCAGCTCGTCAGGGACGCGGGCTTCGAGCCGGTGGTGGTCGGGCCGTTGTCGCGGGCGCGCGAGTTCGACGTCGGGACGCGGGTTTACACGCAGCTGATGACCGCGCCCGAGCTGCGGGCGGCGTTGGGACTCGCGGCGCCGCCCAAGGGGTAAATGAGCGTTGGAGTGAGCGCGCCGCGGGGTGCGCACCGGAAGAGGCGCGGACTCAAACCCGAACGTAGTAAAAATGTGCCCGCGCGTTCAATCTGGGCCGTCCGGGAGTCGCGCCTGCCGGTGCGAGTGTGAGTATCGGGCAGCGCGCCTGAACCTGCCGTGAATGACGAGCGCGCGGTGAGGCGCGAGCGAGCGAGCGGCGTATCTCCCTGAAGGGCGACTCGCTAGTCGCGCAGGCGCGCGCGCAGCCGCTCGATAATTGCCGCCGCCAGCCCGATCTGCGCCAGATACGGGCGCACGCCGCCGGCGCGGTCGAGAAACTCGAGCATGTTGTATGCGCCCTCAGGCGGGCAACGCAGCGCATCGAGAATGCGCGCCGCATCGGACCGCGGGTAGCGCTTCAGGTACTCCTCGGCCAGGTTGGCGCTGCTTTCGGCGTAGTCCGCGGCGATCGCCGCCGGCTCGACGTCGGCGAGCGCCAGCAGCAGCGCCGCGATCAGCCCGGTGCGGTCCTTGCCCGCCACGCAGTGAAAGAGCAGCGGGCCGGGCGCGGCGTCAGCAATTACTTCGAGCACGTGCCGCAGCTCGGCGCGCGCGTGCTCGAGCACCGCACACTTCCACAGCTCCTTGGCGACATCGCGGCTGCGCAGGCGCCACTGGTCCTCGGTGCCGGTCAGCAGCGATACGCGCTGGTAGCGCAGCCGCGGCAGCGCCGCCGGCAGCGGACCGGGCGAGGCGCGTGCCTCCTCGGGCCAGCGCAAGTCGAGGATTGTCTCGACGCCATAGTCGGCGAGCGCGCGCACGCCGTCGTCTGTCAGCTGCGCCAGATCGTCCGAGCGCAGCAGCGAGCGCCAGCGTGTCTCGCCGCCGTCCACGGTCGGCAGGCCGCCGAGATCGCGCGCATTGCGAAGCTCGGGAAAGTCGAGGCGGCGGCTCGCGCCGAGCATCAGGCCCGACTCGACCATCAGGCTCGAGCAGCGCGCCGCTGGCTGAGCGCAACTCCGGCGAGGATCAGCACGCCGGCGAGCGCCATGGTGGCCGTGAGCGGCTCACCGAGGAACAGCCACGCCCACACGACCCCGAACAGTGGGATCAGGTACGTGACGGTCGAAGCGCGCGGTCCGCCGATGCGCGCGATCAGGCGGTAGTAAAAGACGAAGGCGGTCCCGGTGCACAGCGTGCCGAGCAGCACCGCGCTCAGCCATGCGGGCGCGCCGATCGTGTGGCCCGGCCAGCTCCAGGCAGCAAGCGGGGCGAGGATCACCGCGCCGCTCAGCAGGTTGGCGGCCGCCACCGCCGCCGGCGGGTAGGGCGTGAGATAGCGGCGCATGAGGTTGATGCCGAAGCCATAGAGGAGCGCAGCCGCAGTTCCCGCCAGCGACGCCTCCAGGACGCCGTTGCCCGAGGTACGCCCGCTGGCGAGCACTGCGACGCCGACGAATCCGGCGACCAGCCCGATGAGGCGCCGCGCGCCGATGTGCTCCCCATAAAAGAGGTACGCCACCAGCGCGGTGAACATCACCGTCATCGCGTTGGTGATGGCGCCGATCCCGGCCGGAGCGCGCTCCGCCCCCCAGGCGAACAGCGCAAAGGGCATCACGGAGTTGACGGTGGCGATGCCGGCGATCTTCAGCCACAGTCCCGGCGTGAATTGGGCACGCGCCCGCCACAGGAACGGCAGCAGCACCAGCCCGCCGAGCAGCAAGCGCGTCTCCACCAGAGGCAGCGGTCCAAAATCGGACGCGGCGACCCGCATGAAGAGGAACGAGCCGCCCCAGATGGCACCGAGCACCGTGAGCTCGAACGGCGTGCGCCAGGCGGCGACGGCCGCGTTGGCGGGGGCCGCGGCGGCGCGCTCGAGGGGCGCGCTGCCGGCGGATTTCACGGTGCAGTCTGAGCTGGACATGTTTGGAGTATGAGCTGAGTCGCGTTCAGGGTGAGTGTGAGAGTGACCAAACTACCGCGCGTGCGCCACCCGGAACTTGCGCTGCCCGGCTCGCAGCTCAAGCCAGCGCCTGCGCGAAGTCCTCCAGCAGGTCGTCGGTGGACTCGATACCGACCGACAGCCGCAGCAGCCCGTCGCCGATGCCGAGCTGCTGCCTTTCGGCCGGCGTCAACCCCGCGTGCGAGGTGGTCGCGGGGCGCGTCAGGAGCGTGTGTACGCCGCCGAGGCTCGGCGCCACCGCCGGGATGCGCACGCGCCGGCAGAACTCATCGGCACGGGCGGCCGCGCCCTGCAACTCGAAGCTCAGCATGCCGCCGAACCCTGCGAACAGGCGGCGCGCCCGCGCGTGCCGCGGGTGGGTCTCGAGTCCGGGGTAGTTGACCCGGGTCACCGCCGGGTGCGCCGCCAGGAACTGCGCGATCCTGAGCGCGCTCTCATTCTGGTAGCGCACCCGCAGCGCGAGCGTCATGAGCCCGCGGTTGAGCAGGAAGGCGGCATGCGGGTCGAGACAGCCGCCCAGCCGGTTCAGCTGGTGGCGGATGCGCTCGATGAGCTCGGCGCGGCCCGAGATCGCGCCGGCGATGAGGTCGGTGTGGCCGTTCAGGTATTTGGTC
>Ga0070761_10000709_pt1 | contig 21217 bp, 13 predicted proteins | sample HubBroMetageREF1_FD_66724 | JGI IMG/M metagenome (GOLD analysis project Ga0070761, IMG submission 66724) | Reference soil microbial communities from the Hubbard Brook experimental Forest, New Hampshire, USA - Hubbard Brook CCASE Soil... | ecosystem: Environmental > Terrestrial > Soil >... | reverse complement strand
CGCCCTTCCAGCATGTTGAGGATGCACAGCGGCAGCAGCTTCTCCGGAAACTGGTAGGGCCCGTAGTTGTTGGAGCAGTTGCTGATGGTGGCCGGCAGGCCATAGGTGCGGGCGTAGGCCCGCACCAGGTGATCGGCCGCAGCCTTGCTCGCGGCGTACGGTGAGTTGGGCGCGTACGCGGTGGTCTCGCTGAATCCCGCCTCGCCCGGCTGCAGTGAGCCATAGACCTCGTCCGTCGAGACGTGATGCAGGCGTCGTGAGGCTGGCGCGCCAGGCTTCTCCCAGGCGACGCGCGCTGCTTCCAGAAGTGCCTGCGTGCCCATGACGTTGGTGCGCAGGAAGCTCGCCGGATCCTCGATGGAGCGGTCCACGTGCGACTCGGCCGCAAAGTTCACGATGGTGTCGATGCGCTCGTCTGCGAGCAGCCTGGTAACCAGCGCGCCATCGGCGATGTCACCGCGCACGAAGCGCAGCTTGCCAGCCGCCTCGAGCGTGGCAATGCTGGCGAGGTTGCCGGCGTACGTCAGCGCATCGAGCACGATGAGACGGTCCGCAGGGTGCGTGCCGCTCCAGTAGTGGCAGAAGTTCGCGCCGATGAAGCCCGCGCCGCCGGTGACGAGCAGTCTTTTCATTCAGGACGCTTTCGGGGAGGCGTAGCCGGCGGTGCCCGCCGGCGTAAGTTCGGCGAGTGTCGTGCGCAGCGCGCGCCGCCAGTGCGGCGCCGTCACTCCCAGCAGCTTTTCCGTGGCGCGCTTGTCGAGGACGCTGTACGACGGCCGCGCCGCCGCGCTTGGATACTCTGCGCTCGCGATCGGCGCGATGGCCGGCGCGGCGGGCAGCAGCTGAAGATCCACGGCGGTCTCGGCGATGGCAACGGCGAAGTCGTACCAGCTCGCCACTCCCGAATCGCACCAGTGCCACAGGCCCGGTGTTTTCCGGGCGCTCAGGGACCACAGGACCTGGGCCAGTCCGCTCGCCGCGGTCGGCACCCCGATCTGATCGGCGACCATCGACAGCTGCGCACGGCTCTTCATCAGGGCGAGCATTTTGGCCGCGAAGCCGCCGCGGGCGCTGTAGAGCCACGACGCGCGCACGACGGCGCAGGTCCGGGGCAATCCCTCAAGGACTGCGATCTCGCCCTCAAGTTTCGTACGGCCGTAGACGCTGAGCGGATGAGGCTGCGCGCCGCTCCCGTAGGGGCGGCTCTGGCCGCCGTCGAACACATAGTCCGTGGAAACATGCGTCAGCCACGCGCCGCTGCCGGCGCACGCCGCCGCCAGCACCCGCGGTCCCGTGGAGTTGGCGCGTTGCGCCCCCGCGGGTGCACGCTCCGCGTCATCCACCGCAGTGAAGGCGGCGGCGTTGAGCACCAATGCGGGCGCAAACTCGCTGAACACCGCCGCCACCGCGCCCGTATCCGCGATGTCCAGAGCCGCGCGAGTCACCGCTCTGAGCACCGTCCCCGCGGGCGCTGCGGCCACCAGGGCCTTGCCCAGCTGGCCGCCCGCGCCAGTGATCAGGACCCGCAGCGGCGCGTCCGTCACGGAAAGGTCTGCGACTGGGCGAGCGGCACTCCGTCACGGTCCTTGTCGGACAGCACGGGGGCCGCGCCGGCCGGAATCGGCCAGCGGATCTGCAGCGCCGGATCGTTCCAGGCGAGTGTCTGTTCAGCCTCGCGCGCCCAGAAGTCCGTGACCTTGTATTGCACGCGGGTGTCGTCGGCGAGTGCCAGGAAGCCGTGCGCGTAGCCGGAAGGGACCCACAGTGACTGCGCGCGCGCGGCATCGAGGCTCACGCACAGGCTGCGTCCGAAAGCCGGCGAGGCGCGCCGCAGATCGACCACGACATCGAAGATCGCACCCGCGAGCACCCGCACGAGTTTCCCCTGGGCGTGCGGGATCTGGTAGTGGAGCCCCCGCAGCACCAGGGACGCCGAGATACTCACGTTTTCCTGCACGAAGCGCGCCTCGATGCCGGCAGCGGCGAAGGCGCGCTCATTCCAGCTCTCGAAGAACGCGCCGCGCGGATCCTCGAACAGCCGGTGTTCGATGAGCACCACGCCGGGGAGCGCGAGCGGCACCGCGCGCATCAGAACACCCGCTCGTTCAGCACGCTCTCGAGGTACTCGCCGTAACCGGTGTGCTTCAGATCCGCCGCCAGTCGCTGCAACTGTGCGCGGCCGATGAGCCCCTGTCTGAAGGCGATCTCCTCGGGGCAACAGACTTTAAGTCCCTGCCGTGCCTCGATGGTCTCCACAAAGTTGGCAGCCTGCAGGAGCGCGGCGTGCGTACCGGTGTCGAGCCAGGCGACTCCGCGGCCGAGCACTTCGACGTGCAGCGCGCCGCTGTCAAGATAAGCGCGATTGACGTCGGTGATCTCCAGCTCGCCGCGGGCGGAGGGCTTCAGGCCCTGTGCAATCTGCGTGCAGCGCGCATCGTAGAAGTACAGGCCCGTAACGGCGTAGTGCGAGCGCGGCGCCGCCGGCTTCTCCTCCAGGCCCACGGCCTTGCCTGCGCTATCGAACTCCACGACCCCGTAGCTTTGCGGATTGCGTACGTAGTACGCGAACACGGTTGCACCCACGCTGCGCGCCGCAGCGGCGCGCAGCTGCTCGGGCAGGCCGTGTCCGTAGAAGAAATTGTCGCCGAGCGCCAGACACACCGACTCACCGCGGATGAAGTCCGCCGCGATAGTGAGCGCCTGGGCGATGCCGCGCGGCTCAGGCTGGATCGCGTAACTCACGCGGATGCCCCACTGCGAGCCATCGCCGAGGAGCCGCTGGAACAGCGGCCCGTCGTCGGGCGTGGAGATCAGGAGGATGTCGTTGACGCCGGCCATCATGAGGGTGGCGAGCGGGTAGTAGACGAGCGGCTTGTCGTACAGCGGCAGCAGCTGCTTGGACACCGCCCGCGTCACCGGGTAGAGCCGGGTGCCGGAGCCGCCGGCGAGGACGATGCCTTTGGTGATCATGCCTGGCGCCATCCTAGCCCGGCGTGCGTAGCCGGTACAAAGTTGCCGCCGGAAAAAATCGGCCCCCGCAGGGGCCGATACGCAAGCGTGCTCGCCGGTGAGATGTCAGAACTTGTATTTGAAGCCGAGGTTGAAGAACGTGCCGATGGCGCCGTCCTGGGCGAGCGAGGGGTTGTAGGAGAGCGCGCTGTTGCCGTAGGTCTGTATGTCGACCGGAGGCGGGCTATTGAACACGTTCACGACCGAGCCCTGGACCGAGAAGTGAGTCGAGAACGCGTAGGCGACGTACAGGTTCACGTCCGTGAAATGCCTGACGGTGCAGTACTGCTCCGGGAATACCCCGGTCAGGAACTTGGTACCGAAGGAGTCGTCGACGGCCTCCGCACAGTTGGTGATGCCGGTGGACGGGTCGGTCAGGCTGTAATGCCCGGTGTAGTTCAGGGTCCACGTCATATCCCAGGGGCCCTTGTCCCAGGCGAGCGTGAGTACCGCACGGTCCTTCGGGCTGCCGGTGTCACCGGAGATGCCCGTCGGTCCGTGGGTGCCGGCGAGATAGGCAGTCACGCACTGGCCGGCGTAGCAGCTGCTCATGTCCCACAGGAACTCGTGCGACCAGTTGAGTGAGCCGGTGATGCGGCCGAAATTGCCGACGTCGAAGTGCGTATTCAGGTCGAAGTCGATGCCGTTGACGTGAATCTCGCCGGCGTCTCGTAGGAGGACAGGCTGTAGATCGGCTCGCCCTCGGGAAGGGTCTCCAGCACGGAGGTGCCGTTCGCCTGCAGCACCGGCAGCGTCACGGGACCCGTGCGCGCGTTCACCACCGGCGCCGGCGGGAACGGGAGCGCTGAAAACTCGCTCGGACTCACGATCAGGTTCGAGACCTTGATGTCCCAGAAGTCCACCGCCAGGTTCAGCTGCTCCACCGGCGAGAAGATCGCGCCGAAGGTGTAGTTGGTGGAGCGCTCGGGCTGCAGCGCCGGATTCGTGCCCTGCACGAAGACGGCGGGGAAGTTGCAGAACGTGGCCACGTCGCCGGCCGTGGGCAGTACCGGGTAGTTGAGGTTGTACGCCGGGATATACGGGTTGGCGTTCGAGCTCGGGCACAGCATGCTGTCCGCGAGGTCACCCAGCAGATAGGCCGAGGCAGCGTGCGAGTATTCGGCCGGGTTCGGCGCGCGGAAGCCCTTGCCCCAGGTGCCCCGCAGAGTGATCTGGCTGATGGGCGAGTACTTCACGCCGAACTTGGGAACGTCGGCGCCGCCGACATTATTGTAGTGGTCATAGCGTTCGGCGAGATCGAGCTCCAGGCCCTTGATGATCGGGGCGACGATTTCCCCGTAGGCGCTCAGGTCAGTCTGACCGCCATAGGCGTAGGCCTGGTTGATGATCTGGTAGTCGCCGCTCTCGGCGAGCGGCGACTGCGTCGAGTCGAGGTATCTGTGGTTGAACCCTAAGCCAAGACCCAGCGACAGCGGCCCGCCCGGAAGCGTCATGAGCTCGCGGGTGCCGCGCAGATCCACCACCTGCATCGAGTTGGACATTTCGCTTCTGACCGGTGTCGACACGCCGGCCGCGGCTGCACCGCCCTCGCCGAACACGTAACCGTTGTCGAGCGCCGTCTGCAGCGCCTGGTAGTTGACCAGGCCGAGGTAGGTCTGATCCGTACGCGCATACATATCGCCGATGTTGGCATCCAGGTCCCAGCCGATGGCGGTGCCCTTGAAATCGACGAACAGCCGGTCGGTGGTGGTGGCGATCTCATCGGCGGCGTAGCCGAACTCGAACAGGTTGCCCACCGGATAGAGCGGCGTGCTGCCCGGGTTCATCGGATTGCCCACCGGCACGGTGAGCGTGATGGGGGAGGTCACGGTCAGGAAGCCCGGTCCGTAAGCGGGGAACTGGATCGGGTTAGCCGGGCCGGCCGGAGCCATGACCTGATAAGCCCCGACCTGCTCCGCCTCGCTCCTGAACATGGAGCCGGTGATGATGGCCTGCCAGTCGCCGACGAGATTCTTCGTGAAGCGCCCGATGATGTTGAGGTTGCCGGTCTGCGGCTGTATCTGAAACCCCTGCTGGGTGAAGGTGCACTCATCGGCGGCGAGCGCCGCCGAACTCGCGCATGCGGAGGTCGGGAAGATCACCCCGGGTGACTGGAAGGAGGTGGCAGACGCGGGCACCAGGTAGTAACCCGAGGCGGCCGGAAACGAGGTGCCGAGGCCGTCGTTGGCCCAGATGCTGCCGGCGCCCGGCGTGGAGTTGGTCCCTCCCTCGGGAGCCCAGTTGAGCTGGTTCCAGGGCTGGCCGGTGCGGCTCGAGTTCCAGATCTCATCCTGGTGGCGCCACTCGATAGCCAGGTATGCGTTGTAGCCGTCGGAGGCGAGATCGCCGCTGCCGAAGATCCCGCTGAGGCGCTCGGTCGAACCATCGTGGTGACTGGAAGTTCCGGCGTCGGCGCTGAACTCCGCGCCCGTGTATGTTTTCTTGAGAACGACGTTGACCACGCCCGCCATCGCATCCGAACCGTATTCGGCGGACGCGCCGTCCTTCAGCACGTCGATGCGATCCACCGCCACCAGGGGGATGGAACTGGTGTCGACGAAGCTGCGCTGGCCGTCATCCGTGAGCGGGTAGGCGACCATGCGCTCGCTGTCGACCAGGGTGAGCGTCGCGCCGACCGTCAGGCCGCGCAGTGCGATACCCGAGGCGCCGGCGGCGAAAGCGCCGGAGAACCCCTGTGACAGCGTTCCCTGGCCGTTCGCGGACAGGTTGGCCAGCACCTGCTGAACCGTTGTGTAGCCGGACTGCTGCAGGTCCTGCGAGGTGATCACCTGCACCGGGCTCGGGGTCTCGAAGTCGGTGCGCTTGATCATGGAGCCGGTGACGACCACCGTTTGCAAAGTCTGCTCGGACTAAGCTTGCGTTTGCTCTTGCGCCTGCGCGGCAACGACGCCACTGGCGATCGTCACTGCACCCACCGTGAGCACGCACCGGATCGAGCGCGCGATTTCGCTGTATCGGGTCATTACCAAGTCCTCCCGCAATGCGTTTATTTAAACCGGCATCCCCTGGAACGCGCCGGTTGTCACCGGGCTGTTAAAGACGTGGCCCGGATCACGTGAGGCCGATGGTACCTAGGGGAACGCCGTGCCGAAAGCCCTGTAGCAAATTAGCAACAGTAAATGCTCTATACGCCCTGCCGTGGGTTCAGCTCCACTAGCCGCGCCGCAGGCTCGCTTCGGCGATCTGCCGTTGCATCGCTGCGACATCCTTTTGCGACCAACGCGAATGGGTATCCGGCCGCCCAAAAAAAAATCGGCCCCCGTGAGGGGGCCGATCATCAACGCAGAGTCGTTGATCTTCGTTATCGGTCAGAACGTGTAGGTTGCGCCTACATTGAAGAATCGGCCAACCGCGCCAGCCTGATGCATGGCCGGGTTGTACGGGTCATTGCCCGAGCCACCGTAGGTGGTCAGGTCAAGGGGCGGTGCCGAGTTGGTCACGTTCAGAATCGAGCCGTGCACGGTCAGGCTCTTGGTGAACGCAAAGCTCGAGTACAGATCGATGTCCGCGAAATGCTTGACTTCGCAGTTACTGCTGTTGATGAACGAGGGCGCCACGACGCCCGGGTAGCGCGTCACCGCTCCACCCAGACCACCGAACGCGATCGCCTCCTCGCACGTGAAGTCACCGGCGGTCGGGTCCGTCAGGTTGAACCGTCCTACGAAGTTCAGTGACGCGGTCATGTTCCAGGGGCCCTGGTCCCAGGCCAACGAGGCCGTCGCACGATCCTTCGGATTACCCGTATCGCCCGACACGATCGAGGGGCCATGCGTGCCCGCCAGATCGTAGGAGGCGCCCGGCAGGCCGAAGTCGTAGTGGAACATATGGGAGTAGTTCACGGTCCCCGTCACGCGGCCCGGTCCGAGGTCGAAGTGGCTCGCCAGGTCCATATCGAGACCGTTGACGGTGGTCGTGGTCGCATTGAAGTACGGGAACGCCTGGTATGCCACCAGTCCCACGGGGGTGAGCTCGGGGGTGGTGCAGACGCCGTTCGCCGTGCAGAACGGCAGGGTGGCCTGCGAACCGCGCACGATCGGGAAGAGCGCGAGGTTGTACCCGGACAGCACGAAAATCGAGGTGCCGGACTGGATGTCCTGATTGACTTTGATGTTCCAGTAATCGAACGAGATGCTGGTGTTGTGGAACGGCTGGAAGATGACGCCCGCCGTCCAGTTGGTCGACTTCTCAGGCTGCAGGTCCGGGGTCGAGACCTGAAGGCCCGTTACGCCCAGATTGCACTGGCTCGGAAAGTTGCCCTTCGCCGTCGGGGTTCCCGGGTTCGGGCACAGCGCCGAGTCGTTGAACGGCAGACCGCCGAACAGCGCCGCTGCGCTGCCGGACTCGGCCGGATTCGGCGCACGGAAGCCCTTGCCGTAGGTGCCGCGGAAGGTCACCCACTCGATCGGCGTGTACTTGACGCCGAACTTCGGGGTGGTCGAGCTGCCGTACTCGTTGTAGTGGTCGTAGCGGCCCGCGGCATCGAACTCGAAGCCCTTAAACAGCGGAGCCACGAACTCAATGTAGGCGTTGCCGTCGGTCTGGCCGCCGATGGCGTAAGCCCCATTGCCGGTCTGCAGGCCCTCGGCGATCGTCGCGGGGGCCGGCGAGTTCTTGTACAGGTGGTACATGCCGACGCCGATCGCCATCGACAGGGCGCCGCCGGGCAGCTGTCCAAGCTCGCGCGCGGCGTGCACGTCACCCACTTGCATGGTGTTGGTGTCCTTCACCTCCGCCTCAGGCGCGAACGCGCTTGCCATTTGCCCCGCCGACGCGGTCGCGAAGTTGAAGCCGTTCGAAGCCGCCGTGGCCAGCTCGCCTGGGTTGATCGAGCCGTACACCTTCTGCGTCATGGCCGCGTACATGTAGCCGGCGGTGGCGTCGATGTCGAAGCCGGCCGCCGAGCCGCGCACGTCGAAGAAGAATCGGTAGGTGCTGGTCACGAACTCGTCCTGCGCGGCACCGAGTTGTGGGAACTCGGCAATGAGCGCCGCGGGAGCGCTGAACGGATTGTTCGGCGCGCCCACCGGCAGCATCACCGCCGGGGTCGTGACCACGTAGGGGTTCACGCCCGGTCCATATGCGACACTGGAAGTCGGGCTCAGGCCGTTCAGGAACGGGTAGTTCTGCACCTGCTCAGCCTCGCTGCGGAACAGCGAGCCGGTAAACACCGCCTGCCAGTCGCCACCGAGGTTCTTGGTCGCACGACCCAGGATGTCGATATTGCCGGTCTGCGGCTGGATCTGGAACGGCGTGTTGTAGAGGCACTGGTTGTTGGTGTAGGCCGTGTAACCTGCGCACGCGCTCGTGTCGAGGAAGTGCGTGGTGGCGTCCAGGACGTTGGTCGCGGGGTTCAGCACGTACCCGCCCGGGATACCCGGGAGGGGGTTGCCCACGGGATCGTAGGCGCCGTAGCGCGTGTCGTAGCCGCCCGATCCCGTCCAGTTGAGGTTGGTCCAGTCACCCTGCCGATTGGACAGCAGGATGTTGTCCTGGTGACGGTACTCGATCGCGAGGAAGGCGTTGTAGCCATCACTCCCCAGCTCGCCGACGCCGCCCAGCCAGGAGATGTGCTCGGTGGTGCCGTCGCCGTGTTGTGTGCTACCGCCCTCGGCCGTGAGGCTCATGCCGGTGAAGGTCTTCTTCAGCACCACATTCACCACGCCCGCGATCGCGTCCGAGCCGTATTCGGCCGAGGCGCCGTCCTTCAGCACGTCGATGTGGTCGACGACGCTGAAGGGAATCGCGGTGATGTCGACGAAATTGCGCTGCCCGTCGTCAGAGAGCGGGTAGGGGATCATGCGATCGCTGTCGACGAGGGTCAGCGTGCCGCCGACCGTGAGACCGCGCAGTGCGACGCCCGAGCCGCCGCCCGCGAACGCGAGACCGAACGACTGGCTCAGGGTGCCCTGGCCGTTGGCAGACAGGTTGCGCAGCACGTCGGACACGCTCGTGTAGCCGGACTGCTGCAGATCTTCCGCGGTCATCACCTGCACCGGGCTCGGTGTCTCGAAGTCGGTACGCTTGATGATCGAGCCCGTGACAATTACGGTCTGCAGAGCCGGTTGCTGCTCGGCTGGTCCCGCCTGCTCCTGGGCGTGCACGGCAACCACGCCACCGACGACCGTCATTGCACCCACCGTGAGCACGCGCCGGATCGAGCGTGCGATTTCGCTGTATCGGGTCATTACCAGGTCCTCCCGCAATGCGTTCATTTGAACCGGCATCCCCTGGGAACGCGCCGGTTGTCACCGAGCTGTTAAGGACGTGGCCCGGATCACGTGAGGCCGATGGTACCTAGGGGCAAGTCGCGCCGGAAGCTTTTTTGCAAAATAGCAACATTATCGGGCGAAACGTTTCGTCGCGGAATCCGGGCGACTGGTCGCGTCAATGGACCGCTTCGGCGCGATCCGTTGCACTTTGTCCAGGCCTCAGGGACTCGTCGTTGCAGCGCTGCGACACCCGTTTTACGGGCGTCCTGCAGCGTGGGGTACACTGCCGGCGGCATGAACGCGTTGCGGGGGTTTTGCAGCCGATTGGGGGCATGCAGGGGGCTGCTTGGCGCGGCGGTGCTGGGTGGGGCGCTCATGTGCGGCGTTCCCGGGGCCACGACCGCCGGGCCGTGCACCGCACCCACAGTCACCCAGATTGGGGGCCCCGAGGGTGCGAAGCCGCACGCGAATTCGTTCGCACCCAAAGGTGCCTCGCGGCGGCGCGCCTACGGCGCGCCTATCCAGGCGCCCATCCTGCATCGCCGCCCAGCGTCGCACCGGCATCACCCTGCACCCGCGCCGCACTCCCGGCAGGCGCCCGCGCCGGCGGTGCGCTGAGGATCAGACCGCGCGCACCGGCGTGTCGGAACTCAGGGTGTTCTTCATCCACATGCGCTCGACGCGCGGCGGGAAGGTCGACAACCGCGCAAAAAAAATCGGCCCCCATGAGGGGGCCGATATCAACAATCGACCTTTCCTGAAGGATGTTAGAAGAGTTCTAACTTCGCATTGAGATAGAAGCTTCGCATTGTCGGATCGACAATGTACGCATTGTAACCGGCCGCAAAGTTACCCTGGTTTGCGTTGGTGTAAGGCGGCTGATGGTCGGTCAGATTCTTGACGCCAAACAACAGGGACAGCTGCTTGATCGGCTTGTAGGAGACGTAGCCATCCATGACCCAATAACTGCCCACATACCGCTGATTGCCGGCGCCATCGGCGTATTGGTCTATGTACCCCGTCCAGTAGCGTTGGCCCACTCCGGCGCCCCACGCGGCCTCCCCCGGGCTCGTCCAGTCGATTCTCAGGTTATGTTGCCACCGGAACGCCGGCGGAAGTTCGTTGAACCAGCCCACCAGGTTGAGTTCGGGGCCACCGTTGTACTGCTGCTCCAGAAACTGCGTGACCGCGGTCCCTTCCAGATCCTCGCGGAACGTTCCAATCGGGGTGTGCTGCGCGTACTGGATGCTGAGATCGATCCCGTCGGTCGTGAGCCGGCCCGTATTCGCAGCGTACAGCTTGATGTATCCACAGTTCGGGTTCGTGTAAGGGATGCAATTCGCGGCCTCTTCGATCGAAGGAGTGAGTCCCCCGGCCGAGTTCAACACGTAATAGTTCGCGAAACCGCTCGGGTTGCTGTAGATCGCCTGAGCCGGAACGGCACTAATGGTGTTCTTGACGAGGATTCTGTAGTAGTCCAGCGTAATGCCCAGGTCGGTGATTGGTGTGAGCACCACACCGAGATCGAAATTCTCCGACGTCTCCGCCGTCAGATTCGGGTTTCCGCCGAACAACCCCAGTCCCTGCGTGGCGCAAGTCGCATTAGTAAACGGCGCGATCGCGGTGGGGGGGCTGTTCACGCAGTTCGGGTTTCCTTGCCCCATGGAGCCGCCGGTCGAGGCTGCCAGGGAATTCGGATCGTTCAAGGAGAACAGCGTGGGCGCTCGGAAACCGGTGGAGGCGGTTCCCCTGAAAGTCACGAAACTGGCCGGCTGCCACCGCGCCTGGATCTTCGGGTTGTTGGTCGTGCCGAAATCGCTGTACCAGTCCTGACGATCCGCCACGGTGAAATCCAGAGTGCTGGTGATCGGCAGGTCCAACTCCATGAAGGCCGCCTGAAACGTGCGACTCCCTTCGACTGAACTGTTCCCAAGCCCAGTTGCGGCCTGCACGAGGGTGTTATATGGGGTGGTGGCGTAATCGAAGCGCTCACCTCCCACACTGAGGCCGACCGCGACCGTCGCCGGATTGCCCGAGCTAATAAGATCGCCCAACTCATGGCTGGCGTGGCCATCGGCGCTCCACCGCTTATCCTCGCCGATCGAGTAGGTGCCGTTTATGTAGGATGAGTTGATCAAGGCCTGTCCGGCCGCGCTTTGGGGACCGAAGGGGTTGATCAGATCGCTGAGGACGCCGTTCGGCGCAAGCACCGACTCATTCGGATAGTTTGCGGTATTGCGGTTGTCGTTGGTGTTCTGGCTGTAGTTCGCAGACGCGGCGTAGTCCCAGCCAGCGTTTTTGCCGTTGAACGTCAACAGAGCCCTCTGCTCGGTATTGAGGTTGCCGGCGTAGCGGTTGTTGTTGGGGTCGGTCCAGACCGCAAGGACCGGGGACGCAACGCACGTCGGCTTAGCAGGGGGGGGCGGGTTAGGACACCCGGTGAACCCGGTCAGATTCGGCGGGCCACTGGCGCCATACTCGGGTGTCAAGGCAGCCGGGTTCGGGCCTTGGGCGTTGCCAGGGAAGTAGGGGCTCGCCGGGTCCATCTGGAACTCATAGAACATCGGACCGGCCCAACCGTCCACTTCGGATTGGGCCCAGAAGTACTGCAGCTGCACGTTGTTGTTGGTCCCCACCGACTTGGTGAGGGTCGCCATCGCGGAAAGTTCGCTGTGGTTCGGGAGCAGATCCGTCGCGGCGGAATACCTGTATGCGCAGTTGCCTTCAGCAGTGGTCAGGAACGGATTGCCCGCACACGCCGGATACCCGGGCTGGAAGTAGTTACCGTTTGAATCGATTACAGACCCGGGCCATGTTCCCGGATTGTTAGTAGCGCTGTCGCCCCGCACCGGATCAAAGCCTTCGGCCGAAAACGACCGCGCGCTCGCCTGGAGCTCGTTTTGCTTGCTGTAACCTACAGTGGCCAGGAAGTTATAGCCGTCGGCCACCAGATCTCCGTGCCCGAAGGTGCCCTCCACCTGACTCGAGCTGCCGCCTTGCTGCTGCGGCTTGTCGTAGGTGCCTTCGAATGTGAGACCCTGGAAATTATGCTTGGTGATGAAGTTGATCACGCCCGAGATGGCGTCCGAGCCATACAGGGACGAGGCGCCTGTCCGAAGCACCTCGATGCTGTCGATCGCCGAGAACGGAATGCCGCTCAGATCGACCGCATTGCCACTGAACGCATTGGGGGCCATCCGTTGGCCATCCAGGAGCACCAGAGTGCGGCCCGCGCCCAGGCCACGCAGGTCGGCGTAGCTGCCACCACCGGAAAACGTTCCTACGCTTTGGGCGATGTTTATCGTCGGGTTGTTGGTCGTAAGCTGGTCGAGCGCCGCCTCCACACTCGTGATGCCTTGCTCCTTGAGGGTGTCCGCCTTGAGGATCGTGATGGGCACGGCCGTTTCGGCATTGGTCCTCTTGATCATCGTGCCGGTGACCACGACCTCCTGTAACTCGGGAGCGTTGGAATCGGCCGTGGCGTCCGCCTTCTGCTGCTGCGCGAGCGCGAGGTGCCAACTTCCGGTTAGCGCCGCCGCGGCGATCAGCGAGACAGGAATTCCCCTCTTCGGTCCAAACATATAAGTGACTCCCCTAAACTGTTGTCCGGTGGTCGTCACCGGGCTGTAATCGTGGCCCGGGTGCACGTGTCGCGCGATATTACTGGGCACTGTGGCGCAGTGGAAGCCTTTTTGCGAATTAGCAACAGATTCCGCCTCAACTCTTCGTCGCGGAAACGTTCCCGTTGGCGTCGCCATGGACGCGCTTTGGCGCTCTGAAACTGCACTTGGTCAAACCACCCGGGATCGAGCGTTGTATCACCGCTACACCCAGACGCCTGGCGGCGCACTTGGCCGCGTATGAACGTCTCGCGGAGCTCTTGCAGGGGATGGGGCCGTTTGGAGCCCTTCTGGGGGCTATAGCGCCTGGTGTTTTGCACCCCAGCTCTTGCGGCGGCCCGCCTACGGCGCACCGATCCAGGCCCCGATCATGCATCGGCCCTCAGCATCCACCGGCGGCATCCGCCGCCGCGCAGCCTTCAGCCCCCGGCGCCAGCGATGCGCTGAGGCGCGCTGAAGATCAGTGCCCGGCGTCTGCGGCCGTCCATGACACCAGATCGCCTACGCTTAGTGACAATCTGGCCGCTTCGCCGCCCCGCAGCTCCACCACCGCGCTGACTGGCGCGTCGGAGCTCAGGGTATCGAGGGTCAAGGGTCGCGCGCGCGGGGTTATCTTGCTGATGCGCCCCGCGGCGTTCACGAACAGCATGTCGAGTTCAATGTAGGTGTTCTTCATCCACATGCGCTCGAGGCGCGGCGGCACGAGCGGGAACACCATTCCGGCGCTCTGCGGCAGATCGCTGACGAACATCAGCCCCTGCTCGGCACGCGCCGGGGTGTCCGCGACCCACACGTTGAAGTGATAAACATGCGCCCCGTGGGCAGCATCGCGATGCAGGACCGTAAGCGATGCGCGCGGGAAGGTCGACAGGTCCTGAGGGGGGGCGGACTGCGCGCCGCATGGCGTGGCGACCGCCGCGAGGCACGCAACCAGTGCTGTATATAACGCTAGCGAGCGCAGCGCCAGACGGGAGCGGATTTCCGGCATTGGTCTCCTAGCGGGGTTCATCGGTAAACACGACCGCACCGGCAAAATCGAACTGGTTCACGAGGATCCGCGCGTGCTCGTCAAGCGTGCTCGCCGGAGCCACGCAGAACCCGCGCGCGACGACGCGGTAGGCGCGCGCCGCCCCGCCGAGAGCGCCGATGCGCTCCTGCGAGAGCGCGTCGACGGTGCAGTGATCTTCTCCGCGGGTGGCGAACAGCCGTTCCTCGCCTTCGAAAATGACCGTGAGGTTGGTCGGCAGTTCGTGGCCGCTGCGGCCTTCGCGCACCGACGCGACGCCAAAAACCAGCCGCGTGCGCCGCCCGTCCGCGTGCTTCGGTCCCGCGAAGCTGATCCGCAGGCCGCTGCCGTCGGGGCGCAGTTCGCCCTCGCATTCCAGCTCGGCGTTGCGCCAGTTGAGGTCCAGATTCAGCGCGCCGCGGATGCGGGCACGCAGGTAGCCGTTGCCCGTGGGCAGACAGCCGGCCGCGGCCGTCGGTGCCCGTTCATTTGCGCCCGTGGCCAGCGCAACAGGCGCCGCAGCCAGCCACAGGATCATGAGCAGGCGCCACGGCAGGGCGGTGGCAGCAGGCTGGCTGAGGGTACCGGGACTGATCATGCGGACCCTAATCCTAGCCCGAACGGCGCCCCACACGAACCATCTCAGTTACGCGCCGGACGCGACGTCTCGGTGGCGCGGGATACGAGGCGATCAGGTTTCGACGAGCAGCGCCTTGGCCAGGCGGACATGCAGCCGCGCAACACCTCGCGCAAGGTGCATGAGCGCCGTGAGGAGAATGACCCCGAGTACAAAGAACACGACCGAGCTTGCGGCCGCGTGGTCGTTGAGAAAGGCGTTCCCAAAATGGATGCCCCAATCCGCTCCGAACCACCGGAAGCGCTCCCCCAGGACGGCAAAGGGCGTCATGACGAAGGCGGCACCGATGGCAAGCCCGGTAACCGCCACCGTGAAGTAGACGATTCCGAGGGGCAGCATCAGCAGCAGGTACAGGATCGTGGTCCAGGTGCGCGCGTCTTTCAGCATGTCGAGTATTCGGGTCCACCAGGACAGCGGCGGCCCCGGATGCACGGGTCGACGCGGCATGCGCTCCCCGGTGATGGCTTCGAGCAGACGCCCCTCGCCGAGGGAGATGACGCGCGCGATGCCGATGAACACCAGGAAGAACGGCACACCGATAATGAGAACGGCGAGGCCCACGGACAGCGACAGCCCGGTCACGGCGAAGGTGAAATACACGACGCCGGTCGCGAGCGTCAGCAGCATATAGAAGAGCGACAGGTACGCCCGCGGATCCAGGAACACGCCGAAGAATTGCGCCAGGGCGCCGCTGCGGGGGATTGCGCGCCGCGGCGTCTTGAGCGCCGCGCTCACCTGCGCATCCGTCGCGCGATAGGCCGCGGCGACTTCATCCGGCGCGCCGTAGGTGCTGGCGATGAGTTCCAGTACGTCGGCTTCGGATTTGTGCGGATGCGCAGCCAGTTCCGCGCGCAGGTACTCCTCGGAGTCGTAGGCCGCGTCCTGGATCAGCGCCGGATCCTCGCCCTCGAGTGCGCCGCGCAGTTGTTTCAGATACTCATCAATCGAGCGGGGAGCATGGGCGCTCATACGTCGGTTCCTTCAATAAAGCGATCTACAAAGCCACGGGTCTGCCGCCAGATGTCACTCCACTGGTGGAGCACCGCCCGCCCGTCGTCGGTGATGCGGTAGTAGCGGCGCGGGGGACCGGAGTAAGAGGGCACGACACGGCTGGTGAGAAGCCCGCCCGCCGCCAGCGCGCGCAATACCGGGTAGACGGTGCCCTCTTTAAATAGGGACTCACCCTGGTTGGCGCGCTGCAGGCGCTTGGCGATCTCGTAGCCGTAGAGATCCTCGGTCGTACGGTCGAGGACGGCGAGCAGGACCAATGACACAAGGCCCGAATTGAGGTCTTTCTGGAACTTGCGTGCCTGACTATCGTCCATGGGCCAGTACTATTAACTGACTAGTATTAGTTGTCAACTATTACTATTAAGTTTCCTTAGGCACCAGGCCGGGTTCAGCGGCGCTCAGGCCCCTGTGGGGCTGGATAGCCGACAAGGCCGGGCTGCTAGACTCCCGCTCAAGCCTGCCAGGATACTTAATGAGAAACTCGCTCCTCGAAATTACCCCCGTAATCCCCGCGAGCCTGTCGCGCCTGCCCGAGCTGGCCGGCAACCTGTTTTTCAGCTGGCATCGGCCGATCCGGGCCCTGTTCGAAGACCTGGATCCGGAGCTGTGGAAGCAATCCGGCGGCAACCCCCGCCTCATCCTGCGCAGCGTCGATCAGAGCAACCTCGAACGCTGCGCGCGCGATGAGGCCTATCTCGGGCGCTACCACCAGGAGCTGCAGACACTGGATGCGTACGTCGGGGTGGGCGCCCCGCCTGCGCAGGAAACGCTGGTCGCATACTTCTGCGCCGAGTACGGCTTCCACGAGAGCTTCCCGATCTACTCGGGCGGTCTTGGGGTCCTGGCCGGCGACTACTGCAAGGCGGCTAGCGATGAGCGCGCGAATTTTGTCGCGGTGGGACTGCTCTACGAGCAGGGATACTTCACGCAGACCGTCGACAATGACGGCATACAGCACGCCGAGTATCGCGAGCGCGATCCGCGCGATCTGCCGGTGGAAACGGCGCGCAACGCCGCGGGCGAGTGGCTCAAGGTGTCGGTGCGTATCGCCGGGCGCGAGGTCGTGGCGCGGGTGTGGAAGGCGTGTGCCGGCCGCGTACCGGTGTATCTGCTCGACACCAACTGCGAGGACAACGCACCGGCCGATCGCGACATCACGCATCGGCTCTACGGGGGCGATGAATCCACGCGCGTGCGTCAGGAGATGATTCTCGGCATCTGCGGCGTGCGCGCGCTGCGCGCGCTCGGCGTCGCTCCGGCGGTGTGGCACCTGAACGAAGGGCACGCGGCGTTTCTGATTCCGGAGCTGCTGCGCGAACACCTCTCGCAAGGCCTGACATTTGAAACGGCGCTCGAGGCGGTGGCGGCGGGCTGCGTGTTCACGACCCATACACCGGTGGCGGCCGGACACGACGTGTTCTCGCCCGATCTGATCGTCGGGCATTTCGCGGACTTCATCCGCGAGCTGGGGGTGAGCGTCGAGCGTTTCCTCGAGCTGGGTCGCTCGCCATCGGCCCCGGGGATGTTCAACATGACGCGCCTCGCGCTCAAGGGCACGCGCCACGTGAACGGCGTGAGCCGCATCCACGGCGCAGTTTCGGCGCGGCTGTGCGCCGACCAGTGGCCGGAAGTGCGCCCCGAGGACAACCCGGTCGGCTTCATCACCAACGGGGTACACGTGCCGACCTTCCTGCACCAGCGCTGGGCGGATTTCTTCGATCGCGAGCTCGGGGGCGAATGGCGCGAAAAGCTACGGGACCCGCAGTTCTGGCGCGCGCTCGAGCGTGTCCCGGACGAGCGCTACTGGAGCACCGCCCAGGACGTCAAGGCGCGCATGCTCGCCAGCGTGCGCGAGCGGCTGCAGCGCGAGTACGCCCGCAAGGGCTTGAGTCCTGCGCAGCTGCGCCACGTGACGCGCTACCTCGATCCGCAGCGCCCCGGCGTGCTCACCATCGGCTTTGCGCGGCGCTTCGCAACCTACAAGCGCGCGACTCTGCTGCTTCGGGACCGCGCCCGGCTCGCGCGCCTCGTCAACAACCCCGAACGCCCCGTCGTGCTGTTGTTCGCCGGCAAGGCACACCCGGCGGACGAGCCGGGCAAGGGCGGGCTGCGTGCCATCCGCCAGTTGATGATGAACCCGGAATTCCAGGGGCGGATCATCTTTCTGGAGGATTACGACCTGCAGCTCGCGCGCAGCCTCGTGTCCGGTGTCGACGTGTGGCTCAACACGCCGATCGCGCCGCTCGAGGCGAGCGGCACTTCCGGCATCAAGGCCGCGATCAACGGGCGGCTGAACCTCTCCATTCTCGATGGCTGGTGGGCGGAAGGCTGGACCCAGGACAACGGCTGGGGCATCCCGCCGGCGAGCGTGCAGGATCCGGAGCGGCGTGACTTTCTGGAGGCGGAGCTGATGCTCGGCGCGCTGGAGGAAGAGGTCGTGCCCATGTACTACAACCAGGACGAGAGCGGCTGCTCCCCGGCCTGGGTCGCGTGCAGCAAGCGCGCGATGATGAGCGTCATTCCCGCCTTCAACATGCGCCGCGTGCTGTTTGACTACACACAGGGGCTGTACCAGCCGGCGGCCGCGCAGTACCGGCGGCTGGCCGCAGAAGCGTTCACCGGCGCGCGCCGGCTCGCCGAGTGGAAGCAGGGCATTCGGGCGGCGTGGCCGCGAGTGGGCCTGCGGCTGCTCGCGGATGCGGCCCGTGATCTGCCACGCGGCGAGCGCTTGCGGTTGCGGGTCGCTGCGCAACTGAACGGGCTCTCGCCATCCGACGTGCGCCTGGAATTCGTGGCGCAGCGCGTGCTGCCGGCGGCTGACCCCTCGCCGCCGGCGCTGTCCTCCTATGACCACACCCCGCGCCAGGGCCTGTGGCACGAGACCCTTAAGCCCACCGGCGAACACGACGGTGACAGCGCCGCGATTTTCGCGCTCGATGTTGAGCCGCAGGAATGTGGCCAGTTCCGCACCGAGGTGCGCATCTTTCCGTGGCACGAACTGCTGTCGCACCCGTACGAACTCGGGCTGATGAAGTGGCTTTGAGCTAATGTAGTTAGCCCATGCCGCGCCAGCCCGCCCGAGCTTCCTCCGGACGCTACGTCAGCCGCCTGACCGGGGGCACGCTCGCGGTCATCATGGCCGGCGGGCGCGGCGAGCGGCTGCGGGACCTCACGGCGCACCGCTGCAAGCCCGCGACGCCATTCGGGGGCAAGTTCCGCATCATCGACTTCGTGCTGTCCAATTGCGTGAACTCCGGCATCCGCCAGATCTCCATCCTCACCCAGTACAAGGCGCAGTCGCTGATCCAGCACGTGCAGCACGGCTGGAGCTATCTGCGCGGCGAGTTCGGCGAATACATCGAGGTAGTGCCGGCGCAGCAGCAGTTGGGTCCCTTGTGGTACCGCGGCACGGCCGATGCCGTGCACCAGAACATCGAGCTCATCGTAGCCCACCGACCCAAACACGTGCTGGTGCTCGCCGGCGACCACATCTACAAGATGGACTACGGTCCGATGATCGCCTACCACGTGGAAAAGGGCGCCGATATCACGGTCGGCGTGGTGGAGGTGCCGGCAGCGGAGTCGCGCAGCTACGGGGTGCTCACCGCGACCGAGTGGAACCGGGTCACCAGGTTCGCCGAGAAACCCGCCAGCCCCGATACCCTGCCCACCCGCCCCGGGTCGATCCTGGCGTCCATGGGCATCTACGTGTTCAACATGCCACTTCTGGAGAGCATGCTCGCCGAGGATGCGGCGCACGAGGCTTCCGAGCACGACTTCGGCAAGAACATCCTCCCGGACGCCATCGCCGCCGGCCGCCAGGTGTTCGCCTACCCATTCCAGGACGTGCAGACGCGTGCGCAGAGTTACTGGCGCGACGTGGGCACCGTGGACGCCTACTACGACGCCAACATCGAACTGGTGCACGTCAAGCCCGAGCTCAACATATACGACGAGGATTGGCCGATCTGGACCTACCAGGTGCAGCAGCCGCCCGCCAAGTTCATCCTCGACGAGGACGGGCGCCGCGGCACCGCCATCAACTCCATGGTATCCGGCGGCTGCATCATCTCCGGCGCGGTGGTACGCGAGTCGCTGCTGTTTTCGAACGTCAGGGTCGAGGAGCGCACCAGGATCCAGCGTTCCATGGTCCTGCCGCACGCCGCGATCGGCGGCGGCTGCACCATCACGCGCGCGATCATCGATGAGGGCTGCGAGGTTCCGGACGGCACGATCATCGGGGTGGATCGCGAGGCGGATGAGCGGCGCTTCGACGTCACCGGCAACGGCGTGGTGCTCGTCACCCCCGACATGTTGCGCCGCCTGCGCGGCTCCGCGTAGCAATGGACCCAGGGATGGCGGTGGCGGCGCGTCTGCCCGTGGTAGTGCTGTGGCACATGCACCAGCCGCAGTACCGCGACGCGCTCAGCGCCGAATACGTGCTGCCGTGGACTTACCTGCACGCCATCAAGGACTACACCGACATGGCGGCGCACCTCGAGGACAACCCGGCGGCGCGCGCCGTGGTCAATTTCACGCCACTGCTGATCGAGCAGCTCGAGGAGATCGCGCACAGCGTCGCGGCGCACCTCGCGCAGGGCGCGGCGCTGCCGGACCCGGTGCTGGCGCTGCTGGGTCCGGATCCGGTGCCGCCCGAACCGGAGCAGCGTCTGAAGCTGCTGCGCGCCTGCCTGCGCGCGCAGCACGCACAGATGATCGAGCGCTTCCCGGCGTACGCGGAGCTGGCGGAGCTGGCGAAAGTTCTCGGCACGCCGGAGCGCATCGCTTATGCGTCGGATGAATACCTGCGGGATCTCGCCGTGTGGTACCACCTCGCCTGGCTCGGGGAAACCGTACGGCGCACGCAGCCACTCGCGGCCGCGTTAGAGCAGCGCGCCGGTGGATTCAGCGCGGCAGAACGGCGCGAGCTGCTCGCGCTCATCGGCGTGCTGGTGCGGGACGTGATACCGCGCTACCGGCGGCTGGCCGCGAGCGGGCAATGCGAGTTGTCGGTGACCCCCTACGGACACCCGATCATTCCCCTGCTGATTGATTTCGGCAGCGCGCGCGAGGCGCTCCCCACCATGCCCCTGCCCACCCATACGGGTTATCCCGGGGGCGCGCAGCGCGCGGCCTGGCACGTGGAGGAAGCGCTGCGCGTCTTCACGCGTGCCTTTGGCGCGCGCCCGGCCGGCTGCTGGCCGGCGGAGGGCGCGATCAGCGACGCGACGCTGCAACTGCTGGCCGCGCACGGCTTCCTGTGGACGGCGAGCGGGGAGGGCGTGCTGCGCGGCAGTCTGGAACGCGCCAGCGGCGCGGCCGCCGCTGATGCGCTCGCCACTGACCGGCCTTACCGCCTCCCCGGCACGCAGCTCGATTGTTTTTTCCGCAACGATGCGCTGTCGGATCTGATCGGCTTCACCTACGCGAGCTGGCACGGCGATGACGCGGCCCACAACCTGGTCAACGAGCTGGCGCGGCTCGCGGAACTGTACGCCGGCGGCGGCCATGCCGTGCTCATCGCCCTGGATGGCGAGAATGCCTGGGAGCATTACCCGTTCAACGGCTATTACTTTCTGCGCACGCTGTACGCGCTGCTCGCGAACCACCCGCGGCTCGAGCTCACCACGCTCGCGCAGTGCCGCGCGCGCGACCTGAACCCGCGCACCCTGGCGAGTGTCAGGGCGGGCAGCTGGGTGCACGG
>Ga0070761_10000708_pt1 | contig 21222 bp, 14 predicted proteins | sample HubBroMetageREF1_FD_66724 | JGI IMG/M metagenome (GOLD analysis project Ga0070761, IMG submission 66724) | Reference soil microbial communities from the Hubbard Brook experimental Forest, New Hampshire, USA - Hubbard Brook CCASE Soil... | ecosystem: Environmental > Terrestrial > Soil >... | reverse complement strand
TCGACCGGCAGTGCACCACTTTATTGGATGCGGCAGCGATGCAAGCCGGTTTTCATCACTATTGGTGGGCCGCAGGCCCATCCCGACAGGCCTGGAGGCCCGCCCCACGACTAATGCAGGTGTTCGGTTGCGGAAAAGTATGCGGCATTGAGGCAATTCTGCCCGCAGCCGGCTTAGGCGAGCGACGCTCGCCTGCGCTGCCAAGAGTGGCAACGCGGGTCGCGGTAGGGATGCCGGTTGCCCAGCACCCCTCGCATGGATCCGTGCTAGCGCTGCTAACGCACACGGTTCTTACCTGGGATGTGCTGACAACGTCAGGATACGATGCAGAATCTCGACTTCCGGACCTCCCACCGTGAAACTAGACTTCGAGTTTCCAGGGAGCCCGATACTTCGCTTTCAACATCGGCTTGGCAGCGTCTTGCGCGACGGTCCAGTCGTTCTCATCCCAATCCAGCCGGACCTTTGAACGCATCGCCACGTTGGCCAGGATGCAGACCGCCGACGAACGCACGCACGTCTCGATCTCGCTCATCGGCTTCTGGCGGCTCTTGATGCACTCCAGCCAGTTCTTCCAGTGGGGGACGTTCATCTGCTGCATCCCGGTATCGTCCTCCCACACGGTCGCACCCTTCGCACGGTCGTTCGGGATTAGCCGGCACATGCTGCGATTCACGAAGATGGTCGCATCCGTGCCGTGGATCATGGTGCCCGCGCCCTGGTTCATGCCAAACATCGGAATCGGATTGCACGTGCGGCTCTCGTAGCTGGCAAGAAACTTCGGATAGAGGAACGTCGCCAGCATTGTGTCCGGCGTATCGGTATTGTCCTGGACGTAGAACTTGCCGCCCATGGCATCGATGGTCACGGGCATCGCTTCATTGAAGCACTGGTGCAGCGGATCGATGAGGTGCACGCCCCAGTCGGTCATTGCGCCGCCCGCGTAATCCCAAAAGTAGCGGAACGTGGGGAAACTGGCCGTATTCACGCCCCAGCGGTTCGCGTTGAACGGAACCTCGGGCGCGGGTCCCAGCCACATATTCCAATCGAGCTCGGCCGGCGGGGCACTGTCGGGCGGATTGCCCCATCCGGTCTTCTTGGTAAGGCCGCTTTGAAAGGCATGGCAGAACGTGATCTCTCCGGCGGCGCCGTTCTTCACCAGTTCCGCGGCTTTCTGGAAGTACCCGCCGGAGCGCTGCATTGTACCGGCCTGCACGATGCGGCCGTACTTGCGCGCCGCCTGCACCATCTTCTGGCCTTCCTCGATATACACGCAGGCGGGCTTCTCGACGTACACGTCCTTGCCGCCCTTGCATGCCTCCACGGTCATGTATGCGTGCCAGTGGTCGGGTGTTGAAATGCAAACGGCGTCGATGGACTTGTCGGCCAGAATGTCGCGGAAATCCTTCACTGATTTCGGCTGAAATCCGCCGCGGCGCGCCGCCGCCTCCGCGCGTTCCAGGTGCGGCTGGTAGACGTCGCAGATAGCGGCCGGCACCAAGCCTGGCACTTTCATCGAATAGCCGAGATTCCCCGACCCCATTGCGCCGAGGCCGATGAAGCCGACGGCAACGCGGTCATTGGCGCCTTTCACGCTTCCCGTGAAAAGCGAAGTGGTGAACGCCGCGCCCGCGGCCGTAAGCATATCTCTCCTGGAATTGCTCATGGTTTTTCTCCTGCTATGGTATCACCTTCGCGCCCGCCGGCGGCCTGCGGACGCCATTCGGGCAGACCCGTTTTCTCCATGCCAACTCGTCCAAAGTTTTGTTTGACAATAAGTTGTTATTTATATAAGCCATAACTTATATAGCTGATGTTGAACCTGGACTCCGCTTTCTCCGCCTTGGCCGACCCCACGCGTCGCGCGATTCTTGCGCGCCTCGCCCAAGGGGAAGCCACCGTCACGGAACTGGCGGAGCCGTTCGAGATGACGCAACCGGCCATCTCCCAACACCTGAAGGTGCTCGAAGATGCGGGGCTGATTGCCCGTCGCGTCGATGGGACGAAGCGCCCTCGCCGGTTGGTTGAGGGGGGCATCGAAGCCATGGACCAATGGCTGGCGATGGTGCGAAAAGCTTTGCAGGGAAACTACCACCGGCTGGACGAAGTTCTGGCCGCTATGGAACCGGTGAAACCAAAGGAAACGCGATGAGCAAAATGACGCTCAAAACCGAAGGCGATACGCATGTGGTTGTGGAAAGGCGCTTCGCGGCGCCCCCGGAAGCGCTGTACCGTGCGCACACAGAGCCGAAATTAATCCAAAAATGGATGCTCGGTCCTGAGGGATGGACGATGCCCGTTTGCATTAGCGATGCTCAACCGGGCGGGAAGATCCGCTACGAATGGACGCACGCCAATGGTGGCGGATTTCATCTGACCGGGGAATATCTTGAACTGGAGCCCTGCCGCAGGATCGTGCATGTGCAGCGGATGTACCTGCCCGACCCAACGCCGGACAACCATATCGAAACCCGCTTCGATCCGGATGGCGCGGGCACGCTGATGACCATGCGCATGACCCTGCCCGATGCCCAAACGCGTGCGGCCATGCTTGCTTCCGGCATGGAGCGTGGAATGGAAGCCAGTTATGTTCGGCTGGAAGGAGTGGTCTAGGCTTGGATACGGCAAAGCGCAACCGCACAGTTATCTATGGTTAGCCTTGCCGCTGGACCGTATTCGGCTCAGAATTGTGGAATGCCCCAGCCCACACGCCCACTCGCCATTGCGCTGCTCCTGATGTCCCTCGCAGCCAATGGTCAAGCGCCGCTTGACGACGCCGCTATCGAAAAGCTGGTCAATGCCGGAGTTGGAGAGCAAGCCATCGTCGCCATGATCGGCCAACAGCCGGGAAAGTACGCGCTTTCGTCCGACGACATGATCGCCCTCAAGAAGGCTGGCGTTTCGGACAAGGTCCTGGCCGCCATGATCGTGCGGAATGCTGCTACGGGCAGTCCAACCCCCGCGGCGCTGGCGCTGCGCGATGCCACCCCGGTCCGCCTGCGCCTCACCCGCGACCTCACTTTCACAAACATCAGGCCCGGCGAGATGGTCGACTTTGAGATCCTGGACGACCTCAGAATCGACGGCCTCCTGGTGATGGCGCGCGGGAGAGTTACCGCAACCATTACAGAGGCCGAGCCAAGAACGCGCCTGGGGCGAGGCGGAAAACTCGGGGTGAAGCTCTCCTCCCTCCCGCTATTGAACGGCGACAAGGTGGCCATTCGCCCGGCGATGGAGCGACCGGAAGGCGGACAGGCGGACAGCACGACGGCGCCAGGGGCTATGGCCAAGCCGGCGGCGCCCCCCTTGCTGTTCGCATATGGCAAAGACGAGATGTTCCCGGAGGGCACCGGGATTACCGTCTACCTCGACGGCGAAGCTAAACTCGATCCCAGCAGGTTCCTGGCGGATATCGCATTTACTTCGAATCCACCGGGCGCCCTGGTCACCATGTACGGCGCGCCCATCGGCCGGACGCCATTCACTACCAGGTTGGCGCCCGGCAACTATAGAGCGACCTTCTCGACGGACGGCTATTACGACATGACCCAAAGCCTGTCGATAGGGCCGGGCCGCCCGACCACCGTGCATGCCGCGTTTGAGTTGAAGCCCTAGCATGCGGGCCTAACTATAACTAAAGCTCCGCGCAAGCCAAAGTCTAATGCCACATAGTTTTCCCAATGTCGGAAAATGCTGCGGAATGTTGTGGGGCGGAACCTCCAGGTCTGTCAATATGGGCCTACGGCCCACGAATAGCGATGAAAACCATGTGGGGCGGGCGTCCACGCCTGCGGCGGGTCTTCCAGACCCGCCTGTTCCCCAACAGGTTGCGCTGGGTTTTCGACGGTGAGCGGGTCCTCCAGGACCCGCTCTTCGCGCAACGGAACAGGCGGGCGTGGACGCCAGCCGCAGGCCCGCCCCACGATTAATGCAGGTGTTCGGTTGCGGAAAAGTGCGCGGCGTTGAGCCAAAGCCCGCCCTGCGTCCAGCGAGGCGATCCTCAAGCCGCAGACGGCCACGCCACCGGCGATGCTGGAACCTGCAATGTAGCCCGTCCAGATGCCTGTAATCGTCCGCACGAGCATTGTCGACGAGACGCTGGCAGGCGGGAGCGCGGCCTTCTTATTGCACGCGAGGACCTTACGACCGGCAGCGAAAAGTTGAACGGTCCGGTCCAAATCCAGGCGACCGTGCCGGGGACCGGCTGGGAAGGCACGGGCGACGCGACCGATGGCGTGTGTTCGCTGGTGGCGGCGGATCGCCTGTCTCGGTGAGCACCGACAGACAGACGGCGACGGTAACTTACCCAGGGTGCGGCACCGGGGTTGGTCGCCGGAGTGATGCAGATCAACGCGCAAGTGCCCGCGAACGTGTCTCCAGGGGCCGGCGGTGGCTGTGGCAACGTGGGAGGCACGGCGGGGCTTAACACGGTTACTATGGCCGTGAAGTAGTGGGGCAACCTATTTGTGACTGACTAACACGAACCGGTTATCGACCCAGTCCAGCACGTAATCGTAGCTGCTCAGGTCCGGCTGCACGTGGTAGTCCCTCAAGACGTGCATACGTTGCACCTCCAACTTTGGGTCGCCGTAATAGAGCCGTATCACGAAGTACACGTCATAGTCGTCGCGTCCTTCGGCGTCGGAAAACAGCAGAATGCGGGCGCCTTTGCGGGGAGCGGGGATTAGGGTGTGGATCTGGTCGATGTAGAGCCGGTAGCGGCCTTGCATATCGTGCGCGGCACGGGCGTGCATACCGATCCACTTTCGCTGCCAGGGCGCCACCTTTACGATCAGCACCGCGAACAAAAGCGCCTGCGCGGCCCTCCGCAGCCAGACCCGCCTGCCTGCCAGCGATTCCAAGAGCCAGCCTGATAGCCCAGTGACATACACCGCCCAGCCGATCGAGGGCACCATGTAGGCGTAGCCGCCTCGTGTGGGAATAAACGCCAGCGGCAACACACCCACGGCTATGAATCCGGCTCCCCACAGCAAGCAGCGCCGCCGGCCGATCGCGGCCACAGCCAGCATGGCAGCCAACAACCCAGCCACCTGCCACGAGGTGATTGCCACGGGCTTATAGATAAGCCCACGCAGATAGTTTGCCAGCGACAGGAAGTAAGCGGCCGCCGAGTAATGCGGAATATATGCCTCCACCCGCCACAGGGAATCCGGGCCAATCCTCTTGCCAACGATGTAAGCAATGTCGAATAGGCCGCCCAGGAACGCGAACCGACCCTCATGCCACGTCCAGCGCCATAGTTCCGCGAGCCTCCAGTTGGCGGGCGGATGCCAGACTAACTCGTATAGCGCCAAGGCCACAGGCAGCAGTACGGAGATCTCCTTGGCCTCCAACGCAGCCACGAACAGGCCAGCCACGAACGCCAGACCACGCCAGCCGGGCAGGCGTCCTTTGTTTCGAAAGCGCACGTACAACGAGAAAGCACCCCAGAAGAAGGTATAGGCCAGGACATCGTAAATGGCTCCCGTATCGAAGTACGCGGACGAGAACGAGGGGTTGATGCCAAACAGGAATAAGGCAATCGACACGCTGAACTTTGACCGCGTAAGCTGCCACACGACCAGGGCCAACAACGCGAAGTTTATCGAAAGCAACGCTAGCGCCGCGATCCGGAACGGCAGCGGGTGAAATCCCCACAAGGCGTAGATCGACAGGTAGAACAGGCCTCCCGCAGGGCGGCAGTAGCTCGACCAAAATGCCAAATTCGCCTTTAACAAAGCGGACCACGGTCTGCTCCAGTAATAATAAAGGTTCATCAGATCGTCGGCGTCGAACCAGGAAGACAGCCCGCCGCGGACCAGGAAGACGAACCATGCAAACAGAGCCGCCCCCGCCGCGAGCGCCGCAGCCGCAACTGGGGCTGGAAAGCCAGCCTGCAGCCAAGATCGGCTGCCCCACGGCTTTCTGCCCAACTTATCCGCGCGCATGCCTATTGCACCTCGAAGGCATCCACGTCGATCCACCTATCGGAGGATTGCGGGTTCTTCTCCGGAAGTATGGTAAGGACCGCTAAATGGCGGCCGGTGGTTACTTTGAAGATCGACTGCCTTTGCCATTCCGTTTTGGGGGAGTAAAGATCCACGCTGGCCTGGCGGACGCCATCTATGGCGATAGCGACCATGCCGCGGTTAGCAGCCTTGGTATAAACGTAGGTCAGCAAGCCGCCCTGAAACGCAAAGCGAACTTCGGAGCCCGGCACGTTGGAGTAGGTTATGCTGTGCGCGTGCGTTTGGGGCCATCCGTTGTCCCGAATCCAGGGTCCGTGAAACACGATGGAAGGGTCGGAATCGTCGTACAATCCAGGTGAAACGGTCAAAGGCTCGCTGCCGGGCAGCTCCGCAGGCTGACAATCCTTGTCGATGCGCGCCAGGAAAAGCCAGGTTGTCTGGAATTCCAGAGTGACGCACTCTTTGAGAAGGTCCCGTAGAGCCGGAGGGTTGAGAATCACTCCCAAGGCCGGCTTCGGGGCGGCGATGTAGTGCACATCCCAACCATCCAGGATGCGGGCGATATCGCGCGCGTCGCGGGCGCGTTGCAACCGGGACCAAACACCAAACTGATGCCAGCCATTCGAATAGACCTCGGCATTGAATGCGGCGAGATCGTTGCCGTCCGCCAGGAATATCGGAGCGCCAGGGTGTTTGGCGTTCATATATTGGCCGATCTCGCGGATGGGCGCGCACTTGTCGATGTAACGCTGGCGCGCGGTCTTCGACAGCGGCGAGCGCTGATAGAAATCGCCATGATAGAAGTTAGAAGCCGACAGGAACCAGGTGTTGAGAATCACGCATGCGACCGCAAGCGCAACGAAGGCGCGCCGCAAAACGCCCGGCGTCAGCCAGCCAAATAGAGCCGCCAGGGGCACCAGCACCAGAGGCAGCGATGGGTAGAGATAGCGGACATTGGGCAGCAGCAGGAGAACGATCGCGCCTGCGCCGATCGATAGCACCGCCGCGCTCACCGCGGGCCTGCGCCTGACCGCCACGAGGGCGATCAAGCCTAGCGGCGCAAGCAGCAGGTAATGAAAGCCGATCGATCCCGGCCGCCCTTCGCCGTAACGATCCGTGTGAAATGTCAAGTCGTATGCAGTGCGGAATCCGATTGATCGGTTGAAGCGAGAATCCACGATCTTAACGGAACGGTCCAGCAGCGGCGACGGAAACGTCTGATTCAAGAACGGGAATAGTGGATTTCCAGTCATCCGCCAGGCGATGGCATAAGTGGGCAGCGTGGCCGCGAGCAGCAGGGCGACGGCGATGCCGCTGGAAAGCGCCGGCTTGGATCCCATGCGTTCCCATTGTCGCCGGACCTCGATCGCCGCCACGGGCAATGCCACTGCAACAAACGCCAACCCGCCGAACTTGATTGCCAGGGCCGTCCCGCCTAATATGGCTGCGGCATAGAGATAGCGGCGCTTGCCCGTGTCGCCGAACTGCCAAATCGCCAGGGCCATTCCGACAACCATGGCAGCCAGGAAGTTCTCCACAAACATCGAGCCGGTGACCAGTTGCACGAGCGAAGTGCTGGCGAACAACGCCATCAACAAGAATGCGATCGCCGGACTTACAAAGCGGCGCGCGGCGCGATAGAGCTGCACCTCCACCAGCAGTAACATCGCGAAGTTCAGCAGCCGCGCGGCGAACTCTCCACCCAGCAGGTAGACCATGGTGTAACACCAGTCAGCCCCCATCGGCATTACAGACCATAAGATCCGGCCGGGCTGGTAGGTGAAGACGTGGTGCAGGGAGATATTAACGGGTATCGCTAAATGCATAGCCAGGCCGTCCGCGCTGGACTCGGGCTGTGGGACGATCATCCAGTGGATGCCGAGCACGAAGACCAGCGGAGCGAACGCCGCTACCTGCGGGCGCGGCCGAGTATTGTACGGCAGGAGCGTCTCCACCCACAACTTCGCTCGCCGCACCACGCCGCGTATATCGATCAGCACCGGAATCGCCAGCAGGATCGCATAGACCGCCGGGTAGTTCACCGGCAGCCGCGCCATGAACGTCATCAGAAAGATGTAAACCGCGATGCCTACAAGCGTGGTGCAGAGCTGATTATCCGCGGATGGGTCGTGGCTGGTACGCAACAGTAGCGATCCCAAAGCGCACGAAGCGATCAGAAAGGCCACCACCGCCAGCAGTGCCGCGGGTCCGATGGCGATCGCGGTAGCTGCCACGGCGAGAAGGGCGACGAGTGGCGCTAAGGTGCTCGGCACAACCAGCCAGACGACCAGGCTCGCCGTCCAAAAGATCTTGGTGTAGTGAATCAGGCGCTGCTGGCCCACCGGCGTCCAACCCGTATCCGCCAGCAGGCGCCCGGTGCGGAACCCGTGCAACACAACCCCTAGCAGCAGCACGGCGAGGGCTGCCAGGACAGCGCGCGGAATCCACGGCGGGACCCAGTCCATCCAGGCCGGCGTGGCGCGCTGCCGGCCAGGCTCCGCCGGAGTCTTGCCAAAAATGAAGTCGCGCTGAATGGCGAAGTTTGCAAAGAACAGGATCCCCTCGACCAAGAGCTTGGCGGGCAAGGGTTGGATGTGAAAACGGGAGTTCAGCAGTTGAATGCCGGCATAGGAAGCGAAGCCGCTCACGCACACCAGCAGAAGATACTTCGGCAACACGGTAGCGTGCCGCAACTTGGAAAAGAAGACGGTGCGCCGCACCATCGAGTAATTAAATGCCACCGCCAGCAATCTGCCGAGAGACTGCGCCGCAGCCAGGTTTCCCAGGCGGCGGTATGCCAGGTAGAAGACTATCAAGTCGAGCGCGGCGGTCATCAGCGATACCGAGCTGAAGCGCAGCAGCACGAAGTAGATCTTCATCGAATCGATCAACGGATTGAAGTGCGACGTCCGGTTGCCGGGCTCATAAATCGTCCGGATGGGCACCTGGCCGATGGGGATGGCTTGCTGCCGCACGGCGATGAGCATGTCCAGCTCGAAGTCGTAGCCGTTGGCTTCCAGCCGCAGTAGGCGCGGCAGCAATCGAGCGGGGATGCCGCGCAGGCCGGTCTGCGTATCGGAGACATGCTGGCCCACCAAAGCGCGCATGACGGCGCGCGTGACGAGATTGCCAACCCGGCTGCGCAGGGGAACACCGCCGCTAAACGTGCGGGTTCCCAGAACGACGCGATCCGGCTGCGCGGCGAGCGTATCGGCGACTTGCTCGATATCGTCGGGATGGTGCTGGCCGTCGGCATCCGCGGTGACCACCCCCTGCAATTCGGGAAAGGCGCACAGCGCGCAATTGATGCCGGTTTTCAGGGCGGCTCCCTTGCCCAGATTTACCGCGTGACGCACCAGCCGGACCTTCGGAAATTCCTCGGCGCGGCGAAAGACTTCGCGGTAATCGGGGCCGCTGCCATCGTCCACCAGGACAATAGCGGGGACGGATTTCTCCGAGAGCGCGGCGATCAGGTCGAGCAGCGCCCGCTCGGGGCGATAAGCGGGGATGACCACAGCGAAACGAACGGTTTCGGGTTGCATTACGGGCGCAGTTCTCTGCACGCCGCCAAGTTCCACCTTATCCGCTTGTTTCACGTAATCTACAGAGTATCGCGTCTGCGCAGGGTAGGACAGCCCTCCGGGCCCGTCCTACTCACAGCCATTTGGACGCCGCAACGATCAGAGCCAAAGTGATCCCGGCAATGGCGAACTCCCCGATGGCTCCCACGGCCAGCGGGCGCAGCCCCTGTTTGCGCATCTCACGGATATTCGTCTGCAATCCCACCCCGGCGAAGGTAAGCAGGAACGCCCAGCGCGACAGGTTGGCCAGATCGGCAATCTGCGGCTTCGTGAACGTGCCCATAGTCGCCAACAGCGAAATCAGCAGGAATCCCAGCACGAACTTCGGGAACTTCTGCCACAGGAACGCGGCTTTGTTTTCCACGCCCTGGCGGTTACTCTTGCGCGCCCAATAAATTGCGTACCCCAGCACCACGAAACCGATGGTCGCGTTGCGCGCCGTCTTGGCCAGCACCGCGAACTTCGCGGCCGCATCGGAGTAGAGCGCGCCCGCCGCCGTCGCTTCGGCCGTATTATCCACGGCCAGTCCCGCCCACAAACCGAAGGCGTGATCGGAAAGTCCCAGGGCATGGCCGATAGCCGGGAACGCGAAAAGACTGAATGCGCCCAGCGCGAGGATCGCGGCAATAGCGTAGGATGCGTCCTCATCGTCGGCTTCGATCGCGCCCTTGGCCGCGATAATCGCGGAAACGCCGCAGATCGAAGATCCTATGGCCAGCAGGGAAGTTAGCTTCGGCGATAACCGCAGCCATCTGCCGAGCGCCGTCATCAGTGCGATGGATACGGCCAGTTCGATCGCCACGAACGCCAGGCTGACACCGCCTAACTTCAAGATGTCGCCGAGCAGAAAGCGCACGCCCAGCAGCACGATTCCGGTCTTCAGCCAAAACTCGTATGTGGCGACACCCGCCCGGAAAACAACGGGCACGCCGATGGTGTTCGAAACAATCAACCCGAATACGATGGCCCACAGGACGTACTCGATATTCGGCAACGCGAGATGATGCGCCTTGCCGTACCGTGCGATCGATTGTTCGGTCAACTTGCCCAGCAATCCCAGAGCGGCAAGCAGCGCGATGCCGGGAAGCAGGCCCAGCAACCGGGGTATCGCCGGCCGGGAGTCGCGAGGCGTAACTGTTGTAGGACTCATGATTCCTCCGCGCCTGCTGTCCTTACCACGGAATGTGTGGCAGGATGTTGAATTTGACCAGCGCCGCGGCGGCCAGAGCCGCGATCACGGACCACCAGTCGAGTGCCAGCTTTCGTTGGGTTGTCATATATCTTCCTCGGAGGCTGCAACCTACTTTGGCGCCGTATACGTAATCCACAGGGGCGACGCCCAAACGATCTCGCCGTTCTCCTGCTCACCCCGCACATAGTAATAGCTGGTCTTCCCGTTCTCGGGTGAATTGTCGCGCCACGAGAATTTGACCGTTGCAGTTCCGGGCGACGACGTGTACACATACTTGTTGTCCTTGATGATGGAGATCTTGGAAAACGCCGCCGTACCCTTCAGGTAAACGTCCAGCCCAGGAGCCTGCGATGTGGTGAAAGCGTCGCCCATCATGTGATCTCCGCTGTGTACTTCGGCCAGGATGTCGTCCGTCGCGCCGTAGACGTGCCGCTTCTTGAATGCCTCCAGGATCGATTCGCGCGAGGCATCCTTGGCGTACAGGTTACAGTAACTCATATGCGTCGAAACATGGTCGGAACTGGCTTGGAATGCCAGCTTATACCCCTTTTCGAGCGCCAGGTTGACGAAACCCTTGGGCCGCCACCCGCCGATGGAGTCCTTGGCGTTGTTCGATCGGGGACCTTCCGGCATCTCGTAGTTCTGCCGGTCGCCTTGATAGATTTCCACCACCGGCTCAACCAGCGGATCGTTGTCGCGCCAGTCCGTGCCCATCGCCGTGGCGCTGGTGTGCGACGCCGTAATGCCGTTGAAATATTTCAGATAGGCGTAAAGCATCTGCGTGTCCGGCGCGTGGCCTGCGTAGTTCTCTTCGGTAATCGGCAGGCGCGGCAGAGGCCGGATGCCGCGCTGCGCGAAGATCATATTGCGGTGGCCCTCCGGATACATCACGCTCCGCTCATAGCTGAACATGGGAGTAAATTTGCCCGGCGAGTGGAAAACGTCCGTCAGTTTCTGCGAAATCCACCAGGAGTACTCGCGCGCATCGCCGTTGTCATGGTCGCAGCAGCCAACCCAATCCATTTTCGCCGGGTCGATCATGTATCGGTACTGGTCGATGATGGAACCGTCCCACGCGCCATCCATGGAAATCTCACTGTGACGATGGAATTCGCCGCGCAGGATACGCAAGCCCGCCGGACTGCGGTATGCGCGCAAAGTCTTCACGGCCTCGCTTTCGCCGGGATCCGCGGTGGAAGCAGTCACAGTCGAAAGCGCCGCTTCCTTTACGCCACCGGCTCCCGTCGCCGGCCCCAGGGAAATTTCGTTTACAAACAGATCGTTGTTATACGGATCGTTGGGGATGCTGGGATTCAGATAGAGTGGAAAGCTCCGCTGCACCGAGCGCGGACCCAGCAGGCTGGCCGCCATACTAGGGTCCAACCCAATGATGTAGTCGCCGGCCAACTGATATTGGCTGCGCCAGTCCGACGACCCTACCAGGCCCAAAGTGCCGGGCGCGCGCGAAAACAATGCCGGCCGGTTATCCAGCAGGTTGTCCGAGTGGGTCAGGAACACTGGCTTCGACCAGGATTTGCCGTCGTACGACACCACGTACTCGAACCACACCGTACCGATGGGCGACCACCAGATCGGGTACAGCGTCCGGTAAGCCAGCCAGATGCGGCCGGAAGCATCCACCAACAGGCGCGGGTAGTTGTTGTGCGCCGCCGTAACATTGGCCGCCGACACACTGGGGCGGCGGTCCTTAGCGAAATCGAGATGCTTGTCCAGATCCTGCGCGTCTTTCTGCGCGTTCCAAGGATCGTAAGGCGAGGCGGCCACTCCGGGCAGCACCGCGCCCAGATCGTCCGTGGTCTCCACCACGCGGCCGCTCGGCTCGAAGCCGCGCAACCGGATGACGATCCCCTGGTAGAGCGCCACGCCATGCGTGTTATAAGCGCCGAAATCCTTGCCCCAGCCTTCTCCGGCTTCTTCGTAAGCCACCCACAAACGGCCGGATGGATCGTAGGCTAGCGATGGATACGCTTCATAGCGCGCGGTCGCCGCCACCGCGGCTTCCGGACCCCATTGGCCCGCGGACGTGCCTGCCGGCGAGGTCGTGCGCATGAAAATGTCGTAGTTGCCGTTCCGGTAGGAATCCCAGGCCACCGTGACGCGCCCCGCCCCATCCGCCGCGATCGCCGGATCCCATTCGTTGCCGCTCGAACTGGAGACAGTCACGGGTGCGCTGAAGCCGTTGCTCTTCTGCACGGCCGCGAAAATCGAAGCCTTGCCGTCGCGCCATCCCTGCCAGGCCACCCATACCCGCCCATCGGAGCCGGTGGCCGCCACCGGATCCACATCCGAACCCGGGTCATGCGAAATCCGTACCCGCGCGCCCGGTTTGCCGCTCTCGATCGAGCGTGCCCAGATATCGAAGTTTCCCTTGTCGTTCTGCGACCAGAATACCCAAGGCTGGCCCTTGCCATCCACCGCAATCGCCGTGCGGTATAGGTCCAGCCCCGGTTCGCTGAGGGCTATCCGCGGTCCCCATTTCTGCCCGTCGTAGCGCTTCACCAGGATCTGGTCGCCGCCCGTGGGCTGGCGCAGGGGTTCGAAGTCCGTGATGGGCTGTTCGCGGTCCGCGCGGATCTTGTTGTGATCCTTCGAGTGCTTGAATTCGACGTATGCCACCCACGTGTTCCCGCTCTTATCCAGGGCTACCGAAGGGTAGTCCTGCTCGTCCGGCGTATCGGTGAGGCGGGTCACCGGCGGCACACGGTCCACTTGGACGCGGCCGTCAAGCAGATCGATCGATTTCCCGTACGGGATCTGGGCGATCTGAAGCGAAAAGCTGCCTTGTGCGGTGGTCACATCGACGGTGGCCTCCGGGCGCGCGCCGCTCAATTGCGCCACTACGCCGTTTGGCACGATGGCTTTCCCCGGCCCGTAGAAGATGCCTCCCAGGAATAGCTTCGCCGGATGCGTCGATAGCTTCCATCCATTTCCGGCAATGCTGTCGCCTGCGTCGAAGCGCCATGGCTCTATCGCCGCGATCTGCGCGCCGCGCACCGCGAGTGAACCATCCCAGCGCACGGAGTCCTTGTCGGTCACGCCTAGAAGAATGCGCACGCCAACGCGATCCTGGGCGTGCGCCGCTACGCCCGAAACGGCCCAAGCAAGGGACCAGCAGGCAACTGCATAGCGCATCGAATGAGTCGTCATATTACAGTTCTATCTCGTTGAACGTTCCTTTAGTAAGATCCCATCCCGACGAGATGTACTGTTCCAGTTTCGCCTGCAGCTTCTCGATCACGGCGGGATTCTGCGCCGCCACGTCCACCAGTTCGTCGGGATCCTTCTTCCGGTCGTAGAGTTGTGGCTGGTATTGCCCCTTGTATTTTTCCCGATTCCAAACCGCGGAATAATTCCACTCCTGGGTGCGCACCGCGCCCACATAGCCGAACGCGCTGACCACGTGGTCGCGGCGATTGGTACGCTCCCCAGTGACGTAAGGCCACAGGTCTTCACCCGTCACGCGTGGCGAAGGTTTGAGACTGAGGCGGCCGAGCACCGTGGGCACAATGTCAAAGTGCTGCACGAAACCGGATACCCGCTTGCCGGCATATTGCCGGTTGGGAAGGCGCACCAACAGAGGCACATGCGTCACCTGCTTGCGGATGCGATCTTCTCCTTTCACGAACTGCCCTTGCTCGCCAAGCATCGCGCCATGGTCCGAAGTGAAGACGAAGACGGTGTTCTCCTTCAAGCCGAGTTCCTCGGCGGTGTTCAAAATCTGGCCGATCCAATAGTCCACGTTGGATGCTTCGCCCGCGTAATTCGCGCGTAGGCGCTGAAAGCCTTCCGGCGGCACATTCAATCGTTGATAGGGCGGCTCCGGCCAGCTATGCGGGCCGGGGTCTTTCAAGTACTTTTCCAGGAAGTAGTCGGGCGGGTCCCAAGGCTCGTGCGGATCGAACGACTCGATGTGAAGCAGGAACGGCCCCTGGTCATGGTTCTCCTTGAGCCATCGCACCGCGTCTTTGGCGGTCTGTTCAAATAGTCCGCCGGATACAGCCGGCTGAAATCCGGGGGCACGCGCGGCGGCTGCGCGTAGTAATCGGTTTCCTGGCCCCGAATCCATTCCCAATATGTATAGCCGCGATGGAAATTGCGCCCCGGCCGCTGCAAGTGCGGCAGATCCGCGATGAGCGCGGTCACATAGCCGGCCTCGACCAGGGTTTCGGCGAGCGTGACATCCTCGTTGTAGAGATGATGCCAGCCTGGGGACGCGCCTGGCCCGGTTTCGTGCTGGAAAAAAGCGTGCGTGGGAACGATGCGGCGGCCCGTGTTGAGAACCCGCCGTGTGGGGATGGTGGGCATCCCCTCGGGATGGAGATCCTCGAAGATAATGGATTCTTCCGCCAGCCGGTTCAAGTGCGGCGTCTCCACCCATTGGCTGCCATAGGCCGCCAGATTGTCCGCACGAAAGGTATCCGCCACGATCAGTATCACGTTGAGATTGTTTCCCTGCTGCTTGGGGGGCCGCTCCCAATGCGAGCCGCAGGTTTCGGAACTGGTGGCTGCGGCGCTGGCGCTCGGAACCGCCAGATTGGCGGCGCCCGCCAAAGCCGCGCTGGTCTTGAGCAAATCTCTTCGTGTGGGCCTATTCATGATTAATTCTCCTCTATGATCTACTAATTCTATCGACATTAATCTGGTTCGTTGCGCTTGTCAACCTGATCGCTCGTTTTGGGCGTGCGGTACAGAAGTGGAGAGACGCGAAAAACTCAAAGCCGGCCCTGCCATGCGGATGTCGGCTTCCCTGTGCTCGTTTTATCCGCGTTTATCTGCGTTCATCTGCGGCCAATATCGGTCTTTGCTTCTGGCGTTGTGCCGGGGGAAAGCATATTTGGCCGCAGATGAATGCAGATGAACGCGGATAAAAACTAAGAGCGCAACTATCCGTCGGCTGAAGTCGCGCTGCGGGAATCTCCACTTTTGTGTCGCACACCCGCTCGTTTTCCGAAACAAGACGAGGGCGAAACGAGTCTCCACACGGCTGTCAGAAGCGCCTGCGCCAAGGTGATAAAGTGGCTCTTTGGCTCATCCAGGCCAAAATTCATAGGAGCAATCCCATGGACGGTCGACGCCGTTGGCTTATTCTTATCGCCCCGCTGTGCTTGCCGAGTTTCGCCCAGCAGATGGGCGTTTTAGCTCAGTATCCCGGCAGCCTATTGTCCGGCTTGCGCTGGCGTGACGTCGGCCCCATGCGCGGGGGACGCACGTATGCCGTCGCCGGTCACGCCAGCCAGCCCGATACCTTCTACTCCGGCTCCGTGGGCGGCGGCGTATGGAAGACCGAGAACTCCGGCCGTACATGGTTTCCGATCTCCGATGAAGGCATTCTGATCGGCTCGATCGGCGCAATTGCGGTGGCTCCTTCAGACCCCAACGTCGTCTATGTAGGCACCGGCGAGCCGGACATCCGCAGCCAAAACTCCTACGGCATCGGCATGTTCAAGTCCACGGATGCGGGTAAGACCTGGACTCATATCGGCCTCGAAGGCACGCGTCAGATCGGACGCATCGCGGTAGACCCGGCGGACGCGAATCGCGTCTACGTAGCGGCGCTCGGCCACATCTACGATGCCAATCCCGAGCGTGGCGTCTATCGCTCGATCGACGGCGGAACAACTTGGAAGAAAGTACTCTTCAAGGCCGGCGATCCCGACAATGTTGGAGCGATTGAACTGGCTATCGACCCCAAGAACCCGCGTGTGCTGTATGCTTCCCTGTGGGCCACGCGCCGTCCGCCGTGGGCCGTGTATTCGCCCACCAACTTGCCCGGCGGCGGACTGTACAAATCTACCGATGGCGGCGACACCTGGAAGCAATTGACGGGAGGTCTGCCTACCGACGATTTCGTGGGCAAGATCGGCATCGCGGTCGCGCCGAGCAACCCCAACCGCCTCTGGGCAGTAGTGGACGATACCGGCAGCGCTGTTCTTCGGGGCTCAGGGGCCGCGGTTGCCCATGGAGGAGTCTACATCTCCGACGACGCCGGGTCTACCTGGAAGTTGGTGAACGCCGAGAATCGGCTTTGGAGCCGCGGCTGGTATTTCGAATCCGTGACCGTCGATCCCACTGATCCCGACCGCGCCTACGTCATCAATACCGCCACTTACATGACTACCGACGGAGGCAAAACCTTTCTTCCTGTGAAGGGAGCGCCCGGAGGCGACGACTACCACCAGCTTTGGGTAAATCCAAAGGACGGCAATCGCATGGTGCTCAGCAGCGATCAGGGCACGGTAGTCAGCGTGGATGGCTCGAAGACCTGGAGCACCTGGTACAACCAACCTACCGCCCAGATTTATCACATCTCCGCCGACAATCGCTTCCCCTACTGGCTCTATGGCGCGCAGCAGGATAGCGGCGCGGTCGGCGTCAGAACCTGGTCGCCCGAGGGCGTGCTCTCTTTTCGCGATTGGAAGCCCATTTGCCTGGCCGGCGAAAGCGATACGGTGGTCCCCGACCCCAAGGACGGCGATATCCTTTACGGCGGCGGCGCAGGGCGTTGCGATCAGCTTTTCAACAGCGCAGCTTCGCTCGGGGGACAGTTGCCTGCGCCCGATCCCAAAGATCCTAACCGGAAAACCTGGACGCTACCCGAGGTCTTTTCCCAAGCCGACGAAGCGCTCTACTACTCGAATCAATTCGTCTTTCGATCGCGCGACCGCGGCCGCACATGGGAAAAAATCAGTCCCGACCTCGCGCGCCTGCACCCGGCCGTGCCCGCCACACTCGATCCGATCACAGCCAAAGACACCGACCAGCCGATGACCGACCGCTTCGGCGTGGTTTATACCATCGGCCCGTCGCCACTTCGTGCCACCACCGTCTGGGTGGGCACCGACGATGGCTTGATCTATGTCACTCGCGACGATGGCATGAACTGGATCGCCGTCACGCCGCCGGAAATGACGGCGTGGAGCAAGGTCTCTCAGATCGAAGCCGGTCATTTCGATGCGGAAACCGCCTACGCGTCGGTCGATCGCCATCGCATCGCCGATAACAATCCATATATCTATCGCACGCACGACGGCGGCAAGACCTGGAAGAACTTGGCCGCCGGCATCCCCGAAGGCGCTTACGTCAACTCTGTGAAGGAGGACCCGCAAGCCAAGGGGCTGCTCTACGCGGCCACCGAGTTGCGTGTTTACGTTTCCTTCAACGATGGCGAGCAATGGCAGCCATTGCAGAACAACATGCCGGTCACCTCCGTGCGCGACATCGTGGTGCATGGTGACGATCTGGCGGTGGCCACACACGGCCGCGGTTTTTGGGTGATGGATCGGATGAGCGCGCTACGGCAAATCGCGGAACAGGGCGACCGGATCGTTTCCGCCAGCGCTTATCTCTTCAAACCCGGTGAGACCTATGCCATCCGGGTGGGCGGTATGAACGGCACTCCGTTGCCGCACGAGGAACCCCAACTTGAGAATCCACCCTCCGGAATTCTAGCCTATTACTGGCTGCGGACCGCGGCCAGCCAGCCGCTGAAGCTCGAATTGTTGGATAGCTCCGGAGCGGTGCGCGCCTGCGCCGCCAGTGACACTCCCGTGCGGCCGGTGGATACCGAAAAGCTGAACATTCAGGCTGTTTGGGTGCAACCCGCACAGCCGCCTTCAGCGGCCGCTGGAATGCATCGCTATGCGCTCGGCGGCGCCACCGGACGCGGTTTTGGAGGTCCCGGCGGTTTCGGACGCGGCAGCGAGCCTGCGCCGGCGGCGGACGCCTGCACGCCGCCTGCCGGCGCTCAAGTGGTTAGCCCGGCACCGGGCGGTGGTAGGCGAGGCGGCGCCCCAAGCCTGCCGCCCGGAGAGTACACCATACGCCTAACAGTGGACGGCCAGACCTATAGCCAGCCGGCGACCATTAAGCCGGATCCTCGCGGTTTACCCAATGGCGTTAAGGACGGGAGCAAGAACCCCGAAGCGCCTTCGGACGACTCGGACGGCGGATAAGCGATGGTATCCTTAGTTACATGACAGTAACCGACAATCTGTTCGGGACCACTCAACTGAGCTCGGCCCGAGCCGAGACCATCAAGAAAACGTACATGCTGCTCGGCCTCAGCGTGGCTGGCGCGCTCTGCGGCGGGTACGTCGGCGCGCAATCGGACAGCTTGGCTAACCTCTTCACGGGCTGGATAGGTTGGATCCTGGCGATGTTGTTGCTCAACCTCATCCCGCGTGTGGCGATCGCAGCTCGCCACAATCCGGTCTTGGGCGTCACAGCGCTCCTGGCGGACGGCTTCGTCTCGGGATTAGTCCTGGCTCCGATGCTCCGCATCGCGAGCCTCTACGCGCCTGGAACGATCAAGATTGCGATGCTGATGACCCTGGTCGTCTTTGGCGCCGTAACGCTGTTTGTGATGTCGTCGAATCGGACGTTTTCGGCGCCGCGAGGACTCATGCTGGGGATCTTTGTCAGCGTCATTGCCGCGATGGTGCTCAACGCGTTCCTCAACATCGGCATGCTGGGGATGCTGATTGCCGCGGGAATCGGCATCCTCGGCGTATGTATCCTGGTGTACGCCACAAGCGCCGTCCTGCACAACCCGGATGCCGACAGCCCGATCCCCGGCGCGCTGATGCTGTTCGCAGGCCTCTTCAATGTGTTCGTGGCGATTCTGAACATTCTCCTGCGCTTGGACCGCAGACGTTGAGGCCGGCAACAAGCGTGTTATCCTCACATTGAAGAGGAGACTCGCCGCTGGCTCTGCAGCTTCCCGCTCGCATAGGAAAATACGAGCTCGAAAAATATCTGGGCGGCGGGATGGCCGAAGTCTACCGCGCGCGAGACAGCGTTATCGGCCGGACAGTGGTCGTTAAGATTCTGACGGAAGCGGGATCCGCCGATCCGGACGTCAAGGCGCGTTTCCTGCAGGAAGCCCGTCTGGCTGGCAATATCGATCACGAGAACGTCGTCAGCATTTACGACTTCGGCGAGGACGAGCGGCATCGCCCCTTCATGGTGATGGAGTTTCTACGTGGAGTAGATCTCCGCCACGCCATCCGAGATGGCCATCTCGGCGACTTACCGGCGAAGCTGCGGATCGCTTTGCAGGTCGCGAGATCCCTCGGATACATCCACACCATCGGGATCGTTCACCGCGACATCAAGCCGGACAACATTCACTTGACCACCGCCGGCGTCGTCAAGCTGATGGACTTCGGCATCGCCAAAACCCAGGATCTCTCCATGACCCGCACCGGCTGCGTGATGGGCACGCCGTTCTACATGGCGCCCGAACAGGTGCTCGGCAAGGACATCGGACCCGCGGCGGACATCTATGCCTTCGGCATCCTCTTCTACGAGCTGTTGGCGGGCGCCCGGCCCATAGCGGGCGATACGGTCGAGCGAATTTTTTACGCGATCCTGAACGAGCCGCTGGATCTGGAGCCGCTTAGGGGTAGTGTTCCGCAGCCGGTGTGCGATCTGATCGCACGCTGCACGGCGAAGGATGCGGCGCAGCGGCCTCCCAACTTCGAGGCTGTGGCCGGCGAGATCGAGCGGATCCTGGCTTGCATGCAGGCTCCCACCCTGGTTACGGCGCCCGCAACGCAGCCAGTGACGCTGACGCTACCAGTCGCGCCCCCCGTCAAGAAGCCCATCGCCACAGCATGGATGGCGGTAGTGCTTGGAGTTGCGCTGTTGATCGCCATCGCGGTGTTGGTGAAGTTACTGCTCTCGCGGGTCCATCACCCGCAGCCCATACAGACGGCCGTGACGGCTCCGTCTCCATCCACCGTGAGCACGACAACGGATATGGTGCTGGTGCCGGCCGGCCAGTTTCTTTATGGCGAACACAAAACGCCGATGACACTGCGCGCGTTCTACATCGATAGGACGGAGGTAACCAATGCCGATTACGGAAAGTTTTGTGATGAGATGAAGCACGTGCTCCCGCCGAAGTTCGAACGCGAAAAGCCCGACCTTCCAGTAGTCAATGTGACTATTGCGGATGCCCGCGCTTTCGCCCACTGGGCTGGGAAGCGTCTACCCAAAGCCGAGGAGTGGGAAAAGGCAGCGCGCGGCGACCAAGGCCTGCTGTTCCCCTGGGGCGACGATAGGAATCCCGAATTCGCTAACGTCGCTGATAACCCTTCGTTGGGAAAACACGAGCTCATGGCGACGGGACGCTTCCCGAAGGGAGTTAGTCCTTATGGCGCTTTGGATATGGTGGGCAACGTCTTTGAGTTCGTCGAAAAAACAGCCAAGCCCCACCCGGAGGATGTGGGCTGGTTTGCGAAGCACCTCAAACCGCCGCCCGGGCCAGACGAACCCTGGTACGAGATTCGCGGTGGGTCCTTTCTCTATAAACTTGGCGCGAAGGCGAAGTCCGGGGAATTTCTGTACGGGGGAATCTGGGATTGGAGCGCAGTGCCGGCTCGCTACGAAGACGAAAAGCTTGGCTTCCGCTGTGCAAAGGATGCCCCCGCTCAGTGACCTACGGGCACTTTGGCAA
>Ga0070761_10000706_pt1 | contig 21265 bp, 19 predicted proteins | sample HubBroMetageREF1_FD_66724 | JGI IMG/M metagenome (GOLD analysis project Ga0070761, IMG submission 66724) | Reference soil microbial communities from the Hubbard Brook experimental Forest, New Hampshire, USA - Hubbard Brook CCASE Soil... | ecosystem: Environmental > Terrestrial > Soil >... | reverse complement strand
GGAAGCCTGTCAGCATGAAGAAGGTCGAGCCGTAGATGCCGGTCGACAGGCGCAGGCCCATATCACGGTAAGCCTCGCCGTACTCATGGGCCTGGAAGCCGACGAAGGTGAAGCCCAAAAGGAACGTGAGCGCCAGGAACACTGCCAGGCGCGTGCGGTGGCCGGCGCGCAGCGCGTGGTGCGCGATCGTGACGGTGACGCCGCTGGTGAGCAGGATCGCGGTGTTGAGCGCCGGGATGCCGGTCGGCGACATCACCTCAAAGGTGCCGTTGGCGAGCCCGCCGACGTGCGCCGGCCCGTTGGTCGGCCAGCCGGCCTCGAAGTGCGGCCAGAGGATGAAGTTGGTGAAGACCTTGACGCCCTCGCCGCCGAGCCACGGCACCGCCAGCACGCGCGCGTAGAACAGCGCACCGAAGAAGGCGCCGAAGAACATCACCTCGGAAAAGATGAACCACATCATGCCCATGCGGAACGAGCGGTCCACCTGCAGATTGAAAATGTCGTGCTGGTTCTCGCCGATGACGGTGGAGAACCAGCCGAAGAACATGTAGGCGAGCAGCACCGCGCCCGGCACGAACGACCAGGCGCCGACCCAGTCGTTCAGGTAGGCGATCGCGCCCAGCATGATGCCGAACAGCGCGACCGAGCCGCGGATCGGCCACGGGCTGTTGTGCGGGATGTAGTAGGGCTTGCTGCCGTCGGGTGCGTGTGCGTTGGCCATGTCTTTCGCTTTCTAGCGGCGCTGGGTGACGCGCGATGATTCGTCGTAGAAGGTGTATGCCAGGGTGATCAGGTCGATGTGCTCGGGCATCGCCGGGTCGATGATGAAGCGCACCGGCATCTCGCGCGCCTCGTCAAGCTTGAAGTGCTGCGGCGTGAAGCAGAAGCACTCGGTCTTGTGGAAGTAGGCAGCCACCTCGGACGGGGCAATGTTGGGCACCGCCTGCGCCACCGTGTCACGCCCGGTGAGGTTGTGGGCATAGAACTGCGCGGTGAACAGCTGCCCCGGATGCACCTGCACCGTGCGCACCACCGGGCGGAACTCCCAGCCGCCGGCGCTCGCCACGTCGGCGAGGAATTCCACCGTCACCGTGCGCTTCAGGTCCGGGTGCTCGATGGCGCTCACTTTCTGCAGCAGCTTGGTCTGGTCGCCGTAGCCGGTCACTGAGCACAGTACGTTGTAGAGCGGCACCAGCGCGAAGCCGAAGCCGAAACTGCCGGCGGCGATCGCCAGCAGCTTCCAGGTCATGTTGCGGTTGGCGCGCCCGAGTTCGCTCATTTGGCGCTGCGTACCAGTGTCAGGATGATGAAACCGAAGTAAAACGCCGCCGCCACCGCCGCCAGCAGCAGCGCCGTGCGGCGCACGCGCCGGCGCAGCGCGCGCTCCGCTGGCGCGGTGATCTGGCTCTCGGCCGCCATCAGTGCGCGGCGCCGCGCGCGATCAGCGCGTCATCCGGCGCGGTGGTCCAGGAGTGATACGGCGGCGGTGAGGGCAGCTCCCACTCGAGCCCGTGCGCGCCTTCCCAGGCGCGGTTGCCGGCCGGTGCGCCGCCTCTGACGCACTTCCAGATGATGTAGGGAAACAGCAGCTGCGACAGTCCGAAGCCGAAGCCGCCGATCGAGGACACCATGTTCCAGTCGGTGAACTGCACCGCGTAGTCGGGGATGCGGCGCGGCATGCCGGCGAGCCCGAGGAAGTGCTGCGGGAAGAACAGCACGTTGACGAAGATGGTGGACAGCCAGAAGTGCCACGTGGCGAGCTTCAGATCGTACATATGACCGGTCCATTTCGGCAGCCAGTAGTAGACCCCGGCCATCATGCCGAAGATCGCACCCGGCACCAGCACGTAGTGGAAGTGCGCCACCACGAAGTAGGTGTCCTGGTACTGATAGTCGGCCGGCACGATCGCCAGCATCAGCCCGGAGAAGCCGCCGATGGAGAACAGGAACAGGAACGCCAGCGCGAACAGCATCGGCGGCTCGAAGGTGAGCGAGCCTTTCCACATGGTCGCGGTCCAGTTGAATACCTTCACGCCGGTGGGCACCGCGATCAGCATGGTCGAGAGCATGAAGAACAGCTGCGCGGCGAGGGGCATGCCCACGGTGAACATGTGGTGCGCCCAGACGATGAATGACAGGAAGGCGATCGAGGCTACCGCGTACACCATCGCCTCGTAGCCGAACAGCGGCTTGCGCGAGAAGGTCGGGATGATCTCCGAGACGATGCCGAAGGCCGGCAGGATGAGGATGTAGACCTCGGGGTGCCCGAAGAACCAGAAGATGTGCTGGAACATCACCGGATCGCCGCCACCGGCGGCGGTGAAGAAGGTGGTGCCGAAGAAGTGGTCGGTGAGCAGCATGGTCACTGCGCCCGCCAGCACCGGCATCACCGCGATCAGCAGGTAGGCGGTGATCAGCCAGGTCCACACGAACAGCGGCATGCGCAACAGCGTCATGCCGGGTGCGCGCATGTTCATGATGGTCACCACCACGTTGATGGCACCGAGGATCGAGGAGGCGCCCATCAGGTGGATGGAGAAGATCAGCATCGGGAAGGAGGCGCCGGTCTGCAGCACCAGCGGCGGGTACATGGTCCAGCCGCCGGCCGGCGCGCCGCCCGGCACGAACAGCGAGGAAAGCAGCAGCGTGAAGGCGAACGGCAGGATCCAGAAGCTGAAGTTGTTGAGCCGCGGCAGCGCCATGTCGGGTGCGCCCACCTGCATCGGAATCATCCAGTTGGCGAGCCCGGTCCAGCCGGGCATGACCGCACCGAAGATCATGATCAGCGCGTGCATGGTGGTGAGCGAGTTGAAGAACTGCGGGTCGAAGAACTGCAGCCCGGGCTTGAACAGCTCCAGGCGGATGAGCATGGCCATCGCCCCACCGATGAAGAACATCGTGCAGGCGAAGATCAGGTACATCGTGCCGATGTCCTTGTGATTGGTCGCGTAGACCCAGCGCCGCCAGCCGTGCGGCTTGTGGTCGTGATCGTCGTGCGCGTCAGCGGGTGCGTGGACTTCGGCCATGGCGGAGCTTCTCGGTTCGGTTAGGGGTGCTGTCAGGAGGCGTGCGTGGCGTGGGCCACGACGGCGGCCGGCGCGGCCGCTGCAGGCGCGGCGCTCGGCGCGGCGGCAGGTGCTGCGGCCTGGTTCTGCGGCGTGGCCTTCTTTTGTTTCAGCCACGCAGCGAAGTCTTCCTTGGAGCGCGCATCGACCACGATCGGCATGAAGCCGTGGTCGCGGCCGCACAGCTCGGCGCACTGGCCGCGGTACAGGCCGGGCTTGTCGGCGTCGATCTTGAACCAGGCCTCGTTGACGAAGCCGGGAATCGCGTCCTTCTTCACGCCGAAGGCCGGCACCCACCAGGAGTGGATCACATCCGCACCGGTGACCAGCAGGCGCACCTTGGTGTCGACCGGCACCACGAACGGATGGTCGACGTTCAACAGGTAGTGCTCGACCGTGTTGGGATCGATGCCGGAGAGCAGCTCGCGCGCCGCGTCGCTCTTGCGGTCGAGATGCGAGTAGTACACGACCCCGTCATCGAGGTAGTCGTACTGCCAGCCCCACTGGAAGCCGGTCACCTTGATGGTGAGCTCGGTCTTGCTGGTGTCCTCGATCTCCACCAGCGTGCGCGCCGCCGGCACCGCCATCGCGATCAGGATAATCACCGGTGCGACCGTCCACAGGAACTCGACCTTGGTGTTGTGCACCAGCGTCACGTCGGGGACCGCGCCGGCCGACTTACGGAAGGTGATGATCGAATAGATCATCACGCCGAACACCACCACGCCGATCCACACGCAGATCCAGAAGATCTTCATGTGCAGGCCGTAGATGTTGCGGCTCATGTCGGTGACGCCCTGCGTCATGTTGAGCTGACTCCAGCCTGAGCCCACCTCGGGCTCGGCGGGCGCGGCCCACGCGGCGGAGGCCGCCGCCAGGGCGAACAGCAGTGAGGCGAGCTTTGCGCGAATCATCTTGTTACGTGCCTTACAGCGCGCCTCCCCTAAAACGGTGCGCGCACAACCTTTAAAATCCAGCAAACCGGCTCCGCCTGCCCGACTCCTGTGCCGCTATGACCAGGTCGGTGACTCGTTGACGCGGCCAATCAGGCGCTGCAGCCGCAGCGCCAGTCCGCGCCGCTCCTCCTCCGTGAGGAAGCTGCCCAACTCGCACTGATGGCCGTGAGACTCGATGGTGAGCCGGCTCGGGTGCAAGCGTGCTGCGGGGCGGCGCAGTTTAACCTGCGCCCAATGCCGCGGGAACACGACGTGCTCGACGCCGCGGCGCGCGCGGGTGTCGACGCTGACGTTCACTTCCGTGACGGTAATCGTCTGACTGTGGAAGCGCCGCTGCAGCGAGCTGTGCAGCGCCCAGCCGAGCAGCGCCATTTCCAGGCCCGCAAACGGCAGCACCGGCCAGAAGCCGCGCAGCGCGAGAAAGCCGGCGACACCAAAAGGCACGACGCAGGCGCCCGCGAAAAACAGCGCCGCGCCGCGCAGCGACAGCGAGCAGTTCGGGCAGATTTCGATCCGCAGCGGTTGGGTAGCCACCTGTAACGGGAAATGGTAACCAAGGCATCCGCTTATTCAAGCCGCATCAGGAGCTTATCGCGCAGCAGACTCTGTGCGGCCTCGCGCAGGCACAGCGTCGCGACCCGTTCCGGCGCATACGGCACCACGCCAAGCGCCCGGGTGCCGAAGAGGCGCTCCAGGGTGGCGAGATTTTCCGCCAGCCGCGCCAGGTGCGGGTCGACGACGCAGGCCACCCAACCGGCCATGCGCGCCTCGCGCAGGCGCAGGGCTTCGTGGGTGAGGCGGGCGTGATTCAGGCAGCCGAGCTTCACCCCCACCACCACGAGCACCGGGACTTGGAGGGCCTCGGCCAGATCGGCCATCGTCTCGCGCAGATTCAGCGGGGCGAGCCAGCCCCCCGCCCCCTCGACCACGATCACCTCAGCCCGCGACTCAAGCTGGTGGTATTTCTCCACGATCGTGTCGAGATCTATGGAAATATTGGCCTCATCTGCGGCGATATGAGGTGATATCGCCGGTTCGAAGCAATAGGGGTTCACATCCGCGTACGGGAGAGCCAGCCCGCTCGCCGCGATGAGAGCCTCCGCATCCTCATTGCGAAGTCCTGCACCCGTCGGGCGCGAACCCGATGCCACGGGCTTCATCACGCCGACGCGCAGGCCCGATTCGCGCAGGCCCCGCACCAGGCCACAGGCCACGACGGTCTTGCCGACGCCGGTGTCGGTGCCGGTCACGAACACGCCGCGCCTCACGGCCGCGGCCGGCCGATGGAGCCGGGCGCGATGTGCACGAGCCCCGCGTGCACGCTCGCAGCAGGTCGGCCGGCCGCTCCCCAACTGGCGCCGTACACCACTTCGTAGGTGGCCGGCAGCGCACCGTCGCGGCGCAGCCGCTCGTAGGCTTTGGTCAGGCGCCCGAGGCGCGCGCGCCCGGTGAGCGCGCGCGGCCGGCCCGCGGTTACGTTGTGCGCGCCGATCGCCTTCAGATCGCGCATCAACGCGAGCACGTCCGCATAAGCGAGCTCGATGCGGTCGACATCGAGCACGGGTTCCATGAGGCCTGCGCGCATGAGCGCATCGCCGATCTCGTGCAGGTCGGCGAAGTGGTTCACGTGGGTGTAGCCGTCGGCCTCGGCCCACGCGCTGCGCAGCTCGTGCAGGGTGTCGATGCCGAAGGTGCTGAAGGCGAAAAAGCCGCCGGGCCTGAGCACGCGCCGCACCTCGGCGAACGCCTGGTCGAGCGGCTCGCACCACTGCAGCATCAGATTGCTGAAGATGACATCGACGCTGCCGTCGGCGAGTGGCAGACGCATGGCATCACCGCACACCCGCTCGAAGCGGCGCCAGGGGCGCGAGTGCCGGCGCGCCTCGCGCAGCATGCCGGGCGCTAAATCGAGCGCCACCACCAGCGCGCGGCGATAGCGGCTGCGCAGCACGCGCGTCACGCGCCCGGTACCGGCACCGAGATCGAGCACCGTCGCTGGCGCGAGGCCAAACGGTTCCAGCCGCTGCAGCAGCTCCTGCGCCACGCGCGCCTGCAATCCGGCCGCCGACTCGTAGCCGGCGCTGGCGCGCTCGAACGCCGCCCGGACGCGGCGCCGCTCGAGCCGGAAGGCCTCCTGCGGCTCACTCATCGAGGAACTCGCGCAGCAGCCGCGCGCACTGCCGCGGATGCGACAGGAACGGCGCATGCGCGGCGCCATCGATCGAGACATAGCGCGCCTCGGGCAGTGCGCGCGCCATGGCACGCGAGGCGGACGGACGAATGATCTGGTCGCGCCGTCCGGCCAGCACCAGCGCCGGTACCCGCACCAGGGGCAGAGCGCGCCGCAGGTCGCCCTCCCGCAGCCGCGCAAGTCCGTGGGCCAGTGCCTCGAAGCGCGCCGCGCCGTGCTCGCGCACGGCCGCCCGCAGCGTCTCGAACACGCGCTCGGCGGTACGCGGCTTGCTGCCGCGTGCCGCGAGCCGCAGGAAGTCGCGCACCACATACTCGTCCCGGTCGTGCACGCGGTTGGCGAGCCGCGCCAAGAGCGGGCGCGGCATGCCGAAGCGCCAACTGGCAGAGGCGAGGAATTTCGGCGTGCTGGAGATGAGCACCAGCCGCTCGATGGCGGTCGGCAGCGCGGCAGCGAGATCCAGCGCCATCTGACCGCCGAGCGACCAGCCGAGCAGCGTGTAACGCCCCGTGAGCGGTGCGAGCGTCTCGTGCACCTGCCAGGCCTGGGCGGCCGGGGTCATCGCCTTGCGATCCCAGTCGCTGCGTCCGTGTCCGGGCAGATCGACGGTGATCACGCGAAACTGCGGCTGCAGACGCTGCACCAGCGGATCCCACACGCGCAGGTTGAGGCTCCAGCCGTGCAGCAGCACCAGGTCGCGTCCCTGGCCGTGCGTCTCATAATAGAGAGCGCCCATCTTTCAGGCACTCTGCACCGCGGCACGTACGCCGGCGAGCGCGGCCACCAGGGCATCGATCTCGTGATCACCGTGCGCGGCCGACAGGCTGATGCGCAGCCGCGCGCTGCCCGGTGGCACGGTGGGCGGCCGGATCGCGGCTACCCAGAAGCCGAGGTCGGCGAGTTGGCGCTGCGCCCGGAGTGCGGCGCCCGCCTCGCCCAGCGGCACCGGCTGGATGGGCGTGGCGGAGGGCAGGAGCGCGACGCCGGCGGCGTGCGCTGCGGCGCGGAAGCGTGCGATGTTGGCGCGCAGCCGCTCGCGCCGCCAGCCTTCTGCTGCCAGCAGCCGCAATGCTGCGCGCGTGGCAGCGGCGACCGGCTGCGGCAGCGCGGTGGTGTAGAGGTAGGTGCGCGCTTTCTGCATCAGTAACTCGATCAGAGCGGCATCGCCGGCGACAAAGGCGCCGAACGAGCCGAACGCCTTGCCCAGAGTCCCGACCAACACCGGCACCGCCTTCGCATCCAGGGCGAAGTGCTCGAGCGTTCCGCGGCCGCTCGCGCCCAGGACGCCGAGTCCGTGCGCATCATCCACCACCAGCCAGGCGCCGTGGGTTTGCGCGGCCTGTGCCAGCTGCGGCAGCGGGGCGAGGTCCCCGTCCATACTGAACACTCCGTCGGTCGCCAGCAGCGTGCTGCGCGCGGGCTCCTGCGCCAAGAGCTGCGCGGCCGCCTCCGCGTCCGCATGCGGATAGCGGCGCAGCGTCGCCCCGCACAGCCGCGCGCCGTCGATGAGCGAGGCATGCGCCAGCCGATCCAGCAGCACCTGCTCGCTGCGGCCGGCGAGCGTGCCCAGCACCGCGAGGTTCGCCATGTAGCCGGTGGAGAACAGCAGCGCCCGCTCGCGCTGCGTAAAGGCCGCCAGCTCCTCCTCGAGGCGCGCGTGCTCGCTGCCATGGCCGCACACCAGGTGCGCTGCGCCGCTGCCGGCGCCACGGCTCGCGGCGCACTCGGCCATGGCGTGCGCGAGCTGCGGATGGCGCGCCAGTCCCAGGTAGTCGTTGCTGGCGAAATCGAGGAGTGTGCGCCCGTCGGCGAGGATCAGCGCCTGGCCGCGGCTGCCCTCGACGGTGGCGCGCACCCGCCGCAGCTGCGCCGCATCGAGCTGCGCCAGCGCGGCCTCAAGCGCCGGCGCCGCGCGCTTCATGGCCCGCGGCGCTGAGTCCGAGGCGCGCGAACAGGGCGCGGTCGCGCGCCACGTCCGGGTTGCCGGTGGTCAGGAGCTTCTCGCCGTAGAAAATCGAGTTGGCGCCGGCGAGGAAGCACAGCGCCTGCAGCTCATCGCTCATTTCGGCGCGCCCGGCCGAGAGCCGCACCTGCGCGCGCGGCATCAGCAGGCGCGCCACCGCGATGGTGCGCACGAAGTCGAACGGGTCGACGTCGGCGGCGTGCTCGAGCGGCGTGCCGGGCACCCGCACCAGGCGGTTGATCGGCACGCTCTCGGGGTGCTCGGGCAGATTGGCGAGCGTGCGCAACAGCTCGGCGCGGTCGGCGACCGCTTCGCCCATGCCGATGATGCCGCCGGCGCACACCTTGAGACCTGCGGCGCGCACCGCGCTCAGCGTGTCGAGACGCTGCCGGTAGCTGTGCGTGCTGATGATCTCGCCGTAGAACTCGGGCGAGGTGTCGAGGTTGTGGTTGTAGTAGTCGAGCCCGGCCGCCTTCAGCTCTGCGGCCTGCGCGGGGCTCAGCATGCCGAGCGTGGCGCAGCTCTCGAGCCCGAGCGCACGGACTTCGGCGATCATCTGCGCGATCAGCGCCAGGTCCTTGGCCTTGGGTGAGCGGTAGGCCGCGCCCATGCAGAAGCGGGTGGCGCCGGCCGCCTTGGCGCGCGCGGCACACTCGCGCACCGCCGCCACCTCCAGCAGTGTCTCGCGCTCGAGCCGCGTGTCGTAGTGCACGCTCTGCGGGCAGTAGGCGCAGTCCTCGGGGCAGGCGCCGGTCTTGATGGACAGCAGCGTGCTCATCTGCACGGTGTTGGCGGCGTGACAGGCGCGGTGCACGCGCTGTGCTGCCAGGATCAGGTCCATGAATGGCGCACCGAACAGTGCGCGCACTTCGGCGGCGCTCCAGTCGTGACGGATCTCGGCGCTCGCGCTGGTCAACGGGCTCATCGCGCTTTTCCTTGGCCTCGGCCTGAAGGTTACCGCGCCGACCATGCCCGAGGCCTTGCGCGCGTGTCAACGCAAGGGCGACTGTCAGGTCGACAATTGGTCAAAAACTGACCAGCGAATGCAGGCGCAGCAGATGCAGCGTGAGCGCCGCGCCGACCACCGCCGCGCCCAGGACGCTCATCAGGACCGCCGCGGCGGCACAGTCCTTGACGATGCGGATCGCCGCACTGTCCTGCGGGTGCAGCGCGTCCGCGAGCTGCTCGATCGCCGTGTTGAAGAGCTCCGCCGCGAGCACGCCGCCTGCGGCCAGTCCCGCCAGCGCCCACCACAGCGGCTCCGGCTGCAGCACGCACAGCAGCACCAGCAGGAGCAGCGCCACCAACAGCTGCACGCGCAGGCTGGCTTCGCTGGCGAGTGCGTGCGCGAGGCCGTGCAGCGCGAAGCCGAAACGCGCGCGCAGAGGTTGATGCTTGTGGCGCACGCGTACCCCTTCAGCGGGTGTAGACGTACTGCAGCAGGATGCCGATGAACACGACCAGACCGACGTACTGGTTGTTGAGGAAAGCACGCAGGCAGCCACCGGGCTCGCGCTTGCGGATCAGCCACTGCTGCCACAGGAACAGCACGGCGGCGCCGCCCACGCCGGCCTGGTACCAGCCGCCGAAGTGCATGCTGCGCCCGACCAGGTAGAGCGCGTACAGCATCATCGCCTGCATCGCCCCGATCAGGAACTTGTCCATGTCGGCGAACAGGATGGCGCTCGACTTCACTCCCAGCTTGATGTCGTCCTCGCGGTCGATCATGGCGTAGATGGTGTCGTAGATGACGGCCCAGATCACCGCGGCGATGTACAGCACCCAGGCGACGCGCGGCAGGATGCCGAGCTGCGCGGCGAACGCCATGGGCACGCTGAAGCCGCCGAAGGACAGACCGAGGTACAGTTGCGGCAGCGGGAAAAAGCGCTTGAAGAACGGGTAGGAGATGGTGAGCGCTGCGCCGATGAAGGCGAGCTTGACGGTGAGCGCATTCAGGCGCGTCACCAGATAAAGCGCGAGCAGGATCAGCAGCGCGAACAGCACCAGCGCTTCCACCGGGGAAACGTGCCGTGCCGCCAGCGGCCGGTCGCGGGTGCGGCGCACGTACGGATCGATGTCGCGATCGGCAAAATCGTTGATGACACAGCCGGCGGCCCGCATGACGAACGCCCCGAGCACGAACACCACGAGCACCGGCGGTGACGGACGGCCGGCGCCGGCGATCCACAGCGCCCACAGCGCCGGCCACAGCAGCAGCCAGGTGCCGATCGGCCGGTCGAGCCGCGTGAGCCGCGCGTATTCGGTGGCGCGCCGGATGAGGCGGTAGGACAGCGGCGCTTCGGCAGGCTGCTGCGCCGGCGCGAGATCAGGTGAAACCGCGACCATGTTCCCTCGTGCCCTTTTCGGCACGCGACCTTACCACAGCGCGCCCGCCGCAGCCTGGAGGCGCGGCAGCGGATGCGCCTCGGTGTTGAGCACGACGCGTTCGAGGTCGAGCGTTGCCGGCGGTGCGAACAGCAGGTAGAAATACTTGAAGGTCTCGGCCAGCACGAAACTCTGCATGTCGTCGCTCTGCTGCTTGCTGCTGACATCGCTCAGCGCGGCGTAGCCGGCAGCGGTGCGACAGTAGCGCACGAAATCCGTGAACATCGTGCGCCCCATGGCGCGGTAGTGCGCATCGCCGGTGAGGCGGTAGAGATAGAAGGTCGACTCGATGATCTCCGGGCGCAACGGGTAGCCAGGCTCGGTCACCTTGCCGAGGCGAAAGTCGTAGCTCTCCGGCTCGATGCCGTGCAGGTTCCACATGAAGAACGAGGACTCCTGCAGGCGGCGCGCGCGCTGCAGCTGACCGGAATAGGCCAACAGTCCCGGGAAGAACGCCTCGAGGGCCCCGTACTCGCTGCCGCTGCGCTGCCCGCTGTTCATATCGACCTGGCCATACCAGAGCCTGCCGCCGAGCTCCTGCGGGTAGTAGCGGTTGGCGGCGGCGATGCTGGTACGCCACATGGCGAGGCACTGTGGGTCGCCGAACAGCCGCCAGCACTTCCACAGGTACTCGTAGTAGGAGTCGATGCGCGCGCCAATGTGGCTCGTGGGGCGGGTCCACGCACCGCTGACGACGTCGATGCGTTCGCCCACCAGGTTGAGCGGTGAGCGCCGCTCGTAGATGCCGACCAGGGCGCGCTTGGCGACGGCGTAGAACTCAGGCCGGCCGGTGAGGCGGGCGAGCGTGCCGTACTCGATCAACAGCGCACTCTCGGCCGGGTTGCTCTCGCTGCCGCGGGTCTTGCCGCTCTGCAGGTTGACGTACACCCACGGCAGCCCGGTGGGGGATGCGAACGCCGGCGCCAGGCGCGTGCCCAGGTCGGCGGCGAGCTTGAGCAAATGCTCGTCGTGGGTGAGCTGGTAGCCAGAGAGCAGTCCGCCGAGCAGACGAATCACGATCTCGAAGTGCTTGACCTCGATGTCCTTGTCGAACGAGAGCTGCGTGTCGATCAGCTCGCGCGCCTGCTGCGCCTCCTGCGTGAGTCCCATGAGCACCATGGTGTCGAGCGCGTCCACCGGCGTCATGAGGAGCGACTGCCCGTACCAGTCGCGCGCGCCGCGGGTCAGCGGCTGCAGCGCATCGTGCCCCCAGGCGTATTGCCGATAGCCGCCCCAGGCATGCAGGAACTCCTGCTTGACGCGCCCCGCCAGCCGCGCCGCCTCGGCATCGTCCACCGGGCGCTCGGGCGCTGCCGCGGCGCCGGCGGCGGGCAGCACCGCCAGCAGCGCAACGCAGCTCAGCAGGATTCGCATCCGAGGCACCTGGCGATCGAGCGTCATCCGCTCGAAGTACTTACGGCGTGCGAAGGGCAGGCTGCGCAATCGCGCGCAGCGTCAGTGCCGCAGCACATCCAACACATCGTAACAGGCACCCATGGTGTGATAGTCGGTCTTGCCCGCGGGGCTCTTCTCGTGGCTGTACTTGCGGTTGTCGCGATCGAGGATGCGATACCAGGCGCCGTAGTCGTGATCGACGAAGTGAGCCCACGCGTACACCCACAGCCGCTGGTACCAGTCCCAGTAGCGCGGTGCGGCGCTGGCCGCGGCGAGCCGGGCGGCCGCGGCGAGCGATTCGGCCTGCACCCAGAAGTATTTGTCGTCATCGCACACCGTGCCGTCGGGGGCGAAGCCGTAATACAGTCCGCCCGCCTCGGCATCCCAGCCACGTGCCACGGCGGCATCGAACAGCTGCTGCGCGCGCGGCAGCAGCCAGTCGAGCCGCTGGCCGCGCGCGCGCAGCTCGTTCGCGAGGATCAACAGCAGCTTGGCCCACTCGCTCTGGTGCCCGACCTGAAACCCCCACGGGCGGAACAGGTGTTTGGGATCTGCGCGGTGGTAGTCCCAGTCGACGTTCCAGCGGTCATCGTAGTGCTCCCACACCAGCCCGCCGGCCTTGCCGGCCTGGTGGCGCGTCATATGGTCGGCGAGCAGCTGCGCGCGCTCGAGGTAGCGCAGCGCGCCGGTAGCCTGCCAGGCCGCAAGCAGTGCTTCGCACAGGTGCATGTTGGCGTTCTGCCCGCGATAGCCGCTGAACCGCCAGGCGGCATCAGCCTCGTCGCGGTACAGGCCGTACGCTGGTTCGAAGAAGCGCGTCTCGAGCAGTTCCCAGGTCTCGGCGATCCAGGGGGCCGCCTCGGCGATGCCGGCGCGCGCCGCGCTGGCATAGGCCAGCAGCACGAACGCGACCCCGTAGGCATGGTTGCTGCGGTCCTCGGGCCGGCCGTCGCGCAGGGTCCAGGCGTAGCCGCCGTGGGACGGATCGCGGTGCCGTTCGCGCAGGTAGCGCAGCCCGTGGCGCGCCGCGCTGCGGTAGTCGGCGGCGCGTGTGGCGTCGTCGCTGAATTCGCGCGCCGCCATCGCGTAGTTGAAGACGAAGCGCGTGCTGCTCACCAGGTGGCGGTGATGCGCGTCGTACACCGTGCCGTCGTCGCTGAAGTAGTGGTAGAAGCCGCCGTGAGGATCGAGCGCGCGCGGGTGATAGAACGCCATGGTGTGCGCGATATGCGCGCGCAGGAAGGCTTCGCTGCGGAAGTCGGCGGGCGCTGGCGGCGGCCTGCTCATGGCTGCGCCGCGAGCAGTTGTGCCACCTGTGCCGCCTGCGGCATGGCCGCGAATGCGCCATGGCGGGTCGTGGCGAGCGCGCCGCAGGCGCAGGCGAAGCGCAGGCACTGCGAGAGCTCGGCGGCCTGGGTCAGCATTGCGGGCAGGGTCGCCGGAGTGGCGCCGCGCGCCAGCAGCGCGGTGAGCCAGCCGCCGCTGAAGGCATCGCCCGCGGCCGTGGCATCGATGCTGCGCACGCGGAAGGTGGGCACTTGTCCCGCAGCGCCACGCGTATGCCAGCGCAGCGGCGCCGCGCCGTCGGTGACGACCACGCACTCGGCGCGCGCGCCGAGGAGCCGCGCGAGCACCGCCGCCTCGCCGCCGCCGCTGCGGGCCAGAAACTCGAGCTCGCTGCGATCGAGCTTCACCAGTTCAGCCGCCGCCAGCGCCTGCCACAGCCGCGGCGCGGGATCGACGCCCGCGGCCCACAGCGCCGGCCGCAGGTTCAGGTCCATGCTGACGAGCGCCCCGGCAGCGCGGGCGTGCTGCATGGCGGCGAGCGTCGCCGCGGCGATCGGCTCTTCGGTGAGACTGTTGGAGCAGACGTGCAACACGGCGGCGTCCGTGAACGCGCGCGCATCGAAATCCGCCGTGCGAAACAGCAGGTCCGCGGCCGGCGGCCGGTAGAAGCTGAAGCTGCGCTCCCCGTCGGGCGCGAGGGCGATGAAGGCGAGTGCGGTCTTTGCTGCCGCAGTGCGCCGTACATAGCTGACATCCACCCCGGCCGCGCCGAGCTGTGCCAGCAGGCGCGCGCCGAACAGATCCTCGCCCAGCATGCCGATGAAACGCGCCGGCGCGCCCAGCTGCGCGACCGCGACCGCGACATTGGCGGGGGCGCCCCCGGCGTACTCGGTGAACTGGCGCGGCTCGTGCGCCTGCAGCGGCTGCGCCAGCAGATCAATGAGTGCTTCGCCGAAACACACCACCGTCGGACGCGCCGCGCTCATGCGCCAGGGCGCGGCGCGCCGCGCGCCGGCAGGCGCGAGCCGGCCAGCGCATACCAGGCGATGTAGGCGTAGCAGAACAGCGGCAGCAGGTAGGCCGGCTGCAGGCGGTGCAGCGAGTCCGCCAGCACGCCCTGCAGCTGCGGGATGATCGCGCCGCCGAAGATCGCCATCACCAGCAGGCTCGAGGCCTTGCTGGTCATCGCACCCAGGCCCTCGATGCCGAGGGTGAACAGTGTCGGGAACATGATCGAGTTGAATAGCCCGATCGCGATCATGCTCCACATGGCGAGCGCCCCCGCGCTCAGCATGCTGGTGCCGAGCAGCAGCATGGCGATGATGGCGAACAGTCCGACCAGCAGGCGCGGGTCGATGCGCCGCAGCAGCAGCGAGCCGGCGAAGCGGCCGACCATGGCGCCGCCCCAGTAGAACGACACGTAGTGGGCCGCGGTGCCGAGTGGAATGTTGCCGGTGTGTGGATCGGAGATGTAGCTGATGAGGAAGCTGCCGATGGCCACTTCGGCGCCGACGTAGACGAAGATCGCCACGGTACCGAGGCGCAGGTTGGGATGCCGCAATACTTCGGCGAAGCTGTGCCGGGCAGGATCGGCGGACTCGGTGGCCTCGGTCAGCGGCGGCAGGCGGAACAGGTACACGAAGGCTGCCAGCAGGAACAGCGCCAGCGCGATCGCCAGGTACGGGTGCTGCACCGAATGCGCCTGCGCCAGCGTGTAGGCGTGTTGCTGCGCCGGCGGCAGCTGCGCGCGCGCCTGGTCCGAGAGCACCGCGACCGAGAGAATCATCGGCCCGATCAGCCACGGCGCGAGCGTGGTGCCGAGCGAGTTGAGTGCCTGTGCCAGTGTCAGACGGCTCGAGGCAGACTTCGGGTCGCCGAGCAGGCTGATGTAGGGATTGGCGGCCACCTGCAGCAGCGTGATGCCGGAAGCGAGCACGAACAGCGCCAGCAGGAACAGCGGGTAGGAGGGCACGCCAGCGGCCGGATAGAACATGAGCGCGCCGCAGCCTGCGATGCCAAGTCCGATGACGATGCTCGGCTTGTAGCCGCAGCGCGCCACCACGCGCCCGGCGGGCAGCGCCATGAGCAGATAGGTGCTGAAGAAGCAGAACTGGATCAGCATCGTGCGGGCGTAGTTCATGGAGAACTCCGCCTTCAGATGCGGCACCAGCACGTCGTTGAGGCTGGTGAGCGCGCCCCAGGTGAAGAAGATGATGGACAGGACCGCGATGGCCGCAGCGGCGGACAGGTTGCGGCGACTCATGAGGCGGCTCCGTGCTGCTGAGACCGCGAGCGCTGCGAGCGGCGGCCGATGCGGCACAATAGCCGATCTGCGCAGCCCGCCGGAAGTTAGTCAGCACATGAACCCAACATCTTGCTTGCGGATCGCGGCGCTGGCCGTGGCGCTCCTGCCCGCGCTCGCGCGTGCCGCCGGCGCCGCCGCGCCCGATGCCGCCGTCGATCCGTTCATCGGCACCGCCGGCGAAGGCCACACCTTTCCGGGCGCACTGGTGCCCTTCGGCATGGTGCAGTTGAGCCCCGACACGCAGATCAAGCCGCGCAGCGAGGGTTTCGGCTGGTCGGCCGGCTACCGCTACGAGGATCACAGCATCGTCGGCTTCTCGCACACCCACTTCTCCGGCACCGGCCACTCCGACCTCGGCGACATCCTGCTGATGCCGATCGCCGGGCCGGTGCGGCTCGAGCGTGGCGAGGTCAGCCAGCCCGGCAGCGGCTACAGCGCGCGCTTCAGTCACGCGAACGAGGTCGCCCGTCCCGGCTACTACGCGGTGACGCTCGATGACTACGACGTGCGCGCCGAACTCACCGCCAGTGAGCGCATCGGCCTGCACCGCTACCACTTCCCCGCCGGCCGGCCGGCGCACGTGCTCATCGACCTGCGTACCAGCATGTACGACTACCCGGGCAAGGTGCTGTGGTCGCGGCTGCGTCTGCGCAGCGACGGTACCGTGAGCGGATTTCGCGAGACGCGCGGCTGGGCACCCGGACGCCACCTGTACTTTGCGCTGCGGTTCTCGCGCGCCATCAGCGGTCACGAGCTGCACGACACCGAAACCGACGTGCTCTACAAGGGCTTCCCGCCGCCGGCCGCCGCCGCGCCGCGCCAGCGCGCGCAGGTCGAGGGCCGGGCACTGGTGGGTGCGTTCGATTTCGCCGACGCGCCCGGGGGCGAGCTGATCGTCAAGGTGGCGATCTCACCGGTGAGCGAGGCGAGTGCCATCGCCAACCTCGACGCCGATATGCCAGGCTGGGATTTCGATGCGGTGCGTGCGCGCGCTGCTGAGCAGTGGGCGCGCGCGCTCGGGGCGATCGAGGTGCAGGCGCCGGCCGCGCTCAGGCAGAGCTTCTACACCGCGCTCTACCACGCGCTGCAGGCGCCGAGTCTGTTCATGGACAGCGACGGCCGCTACCGCGGCCCGGATAACTCGGTGCATCAGGCGCACGGCTTCACCAACTACTCGACCTTCTCGCTGTGGGATACCTACCGCGCGCTGCATCCGCTGCTCACGCTGATCCAGAGCGAGCAGCGCAGCAACGACATCGTGCGCTCGCTGCTAGCCGCGCAGGAGGTCAGCCCCTACGGCATGTTGCCGGTGTGGGCGTTCCACGGCCAGGAGACCTGGTGCATGATCGGTTACCACGCCGTGCCGGTGATCGCAGACGCCTGGATGAAAGGGATCCGCGGCTACGACGGCCATGCGGCGCTCAAGGCGATGCTAGCCACCGCCAGCTACGGCCCGTACGGCGGGCTCGCCGCCTACATGCAGCTCGGCTACGTGCCGATCGATGAAGAGGGCGAGGCGGTCTCGAAAACCCTCGAGTACGCCTTCGACGACTGGAGCCTGGCGCGCATGGCGGAGAGCCTGGGCGAGACGCAGCTCGCGGCGCAGTTCTATCAGCGCGCCGCCAACTGGCGCCACGTGTACGACCCGGCCTCAGGCTTCATGCGCGCGAAGAAGCGCGACGGCAGTTTCCGCGAGCCGTTCGATCCGGCCTCCTCCGGCTACGGCACCGACTACACCGAGGGCAACGCCTGGCAGTACTCCTGGTACGTGCCGCAGGACATCGCCGGCCTGGTGCAGGTGCACGGCGGCGCGGATGCGCTGCTGGCGCGCATCGACCAGGTGTTCGATGCCAAGGTCGATCCGAAAATCTTTGCGCACATGGAGGACATCACCGGGCTCATCGGCTGGTACGCGCACGGCAATGAGCCGAGCCATCACATTGCCTATGTGTACGCGGCCGCCGGCCAGCCATGGCGCACGCAGGCACGGCTCGCCGCCATCATGAACAGTCAGTACGCGCCGCGCCCGGACGGACTCGCCGGCAACGATGACCTCGGCCAGATGTCGGCGTGGTTCATCTTCACCGCCCTCGGCTTCTACCCGCTCGCCCCCGGCAGCAACGAGTACATCATCGGCCGGCCGTTTCTGCCGCGCGCGGTGCTGCACCTGCCCAACGGGCAGCGCTTCACCATCATCGCGAGCGGGGTCGATGATGCGCATCCTTACATCGGCAGCGTCACGCTGAACGGCCAGCCCCTGCGGCGCGTGTTCCTGCGTCACGCCGAGATCATGGCCGGCGGCGAGCTGCGTTTCGTCATGCAGAGCCGGCCGAACCGCGCCTGGCCGGGGAGTGAGGCGCAAGCGCCGTACTCGCTGTCGGCGTCTCAGCCGATACGGCCGTAACGCTCGCCTGCCGGTCCGACCCAGCGCGCCGTGAGCGCGGCGACGTGCGCGGGAAACTCCGCCAGCAGCCGCTCGGCGCTCTGCTGCACGCGCGGCAGCAGGTCGGCGTCGCGCAGCAGATCGGCGACCCGCAGCTGTGCGAGCCCGGTCTGGCGCGTGCCGAGCAACTCCCCCGGGCCGCGCAGCTCCAGGTCGCGGCGCGCGATCTCGAAGCCGTCGGCGCTCTCGCGGATGACCTTAAGGCGGGCGCGCGCGAGCGGCGAGAGCGGCGCGCGGTACAACAGCACGCAGCTGCTCGCGGCGCTGCCGCGGCCGACGCGGCCACGCAGCTGGTGCAGCTGCGCAAGTCCCATGCGCTCGGCATTCTCGATCACCATGAGGGTCGCGTTGGGCACGTCCACCCCCACCTCGATGACGGTGGTCGCGACCAGCAGCTGGATCTTGCCCGCCTTGAACGCCGCCATGGCCTGATCGCGCGCCGCGCCGGGCATGCGCCCGTGCAGCAGCGCGATCGACACGCCGGGGAGTGCGGCCTTGAGTTGCGCCGCGGTCTCCTCCGCCGCCTGCGCGCGCAGCTCGTCCGACTCATCGATCAGCGGACAGACCCAGTACACCTGCCGCCCCTCGCCACAGGCGCTGACGATGCGCGCCACGATCTCGGCGCGGCGCTGCTCCGGCACCACCACCGTCTGTACCGGCGTGCGCCCGGGGGGCAGCTCGTCGATCACGGAGATGTCGAGGTCGGCGTAGGCGGTCATGGCGAGCGTGCGCGGGATCGGGGTCGCGGTCATGATCAGCTGGTGCGGCAGGGTGCCGGCGTTCTGTCCCTTCTCCGAAAGCCTCAGCCGCTGCTGCACGCCGAAGCGGTGCTGTTCATCCACGATGACCAGCGCCAGATTGGCGAACTGCATGCCCTCCTGGAACAGCGCGTGGGTGCCGACCACCAGGCGCACCTCACCTGCGGCGATGGTCTCGAGCGCGCTGCGCCGGGTGCGCGCCGGCTGCGAACCGGACAGCAGTGCGACGCTCTCGCCGAGCGGTGCGAACCAGTCGCGCAGATTGCGCCAGTGCTGCTCGGCGAGCAGCTCGGTCGGTGCCATGAGCGCGGCCTGCGCGCCGCTGCCGAGTGCGCGCGCGGCGGCCGCGGCTGCGACCACCGTCTTGCCGCAGCCGACATCGCCCTGCAGCAGGCGCACCATCGGCACCCGGCCCTTGAGGTCGCGCTCCACGTCGCCGAGCGCGCGCGCCTGTGCCGCCGTCAGCCGGAACGGCAGCCCGGCGAGCAGGCGCGCGCTCAGGTCGGCTGCATCGTTCAACGGCGCCGCCGGATCACTCTGCAGCGCGCGCTTGCGTACTTTGAGCGCCAGGTGGTGCGCGAGCAGCTCCTCGAACGCCAGCCGCCGCTGCGCCGGGTGGCGCCCGGCGGCCAGCTGCGCCAAGCGCGCCTCGCGCGGTGGGGTGTGCAGGTAGCTGAGCGCCTGCGCGAGCGGTGGCAGCTCAGCGGGCAGGCCGATCGACTCGGCCAGCCAGTCGGTGAGGCCCGAGCGCGGCAGCTCGTGCAGCGCTGCCATGATCAGCGCGCGCAGCCGGCCCTGGGGTACGCCCTCGGTCAACGGATAGATCGGCGTCAGATGGTCTTCCAGCGTGGCAGGCTCAGCGCCCACGCGGCGGTATTCGGGATGCACCATCTCGAGCCCGAGCGGCCCGCGGCGCGCCTCACCGAAGCAGCGCAGGCGCGTGCCGCGCGCGAGATGGGCCTGCTGACTGGCGGAGAAATAGAAAAAGCGCAGCGTCAGCATCGCCGAGCCGTCGTAGATGCGCGTCAGCAGCTGGCGGCGGCCGCGGTAGGCCACCTCGGTGAGCTGGATCTCGCCCTCCACCGCCGCGCGCACGCCCGGCTGCAGGCGCCCGATCGGCGTCAGCTGCGTGCGGTCCTCATAGCGCAGCGGCAGCAGGAACAGCAGGTCCGAGACGCGCGTGACGCCGAGGCGGGCGAGACGCTCGGCGAGCGCCGCACCGACGCCGCGCAGGCTGGTCACGGCGCGTTCGCTGGCGCGTGCGCCGCCGGGTGGGGCAGCGGCGCGGGCTGCGCTCGTCAGCCCAGATACAGGACGCACTCGATCTCGACCTGCGCGCCGCGTGGCAGCGCCACGACGCCGACCGCGGCGCGCGCCGGGTAGGGCTTGCTGCAGTAGAGCGCCATGATCTCGTTCACCTTGGCGAAGTGCGCGAGGTCGGTGAGCCAGACGGTCATCTTCACCGTAGCGGCGAGCGAGCTGCCGGCCGCCTCGGCCACGGCTTTGAGGTTCTCGAACACGCGGCGGATCTGCGCCTCGATGTCCCCCGCCACCAGCTGCATGGTGGCCGGGTCGAGTGGCACCTGCCCGGAGAGATACACGGTGTCACCGGCGCGCACCGCCTGCGAGTAGGTACCGATGGCCGCGGGCGCACGCTCGGTGTGGATGATCTGTCGGGCCATTCGCTCACTCCTTCAACACTTGAGTCTAACCACTGTCTTCGCCATCGGCCTCGCCGTCCGGGTCGCCGTCGCGCGCATCCGCGGCGTCCCGCGCGTGCGCGGCCAGCGTGCGCGTGACACGCGCCACGTCGGGCATGCGGCGGATGACGCGCACGATCTTCGCCAGCTGGCGTCGGTCACGCACGCGCAGCTCGAAAGTGAGTACTGCGGTATCAGAGTCCTGCTCGTCGATGTAGACGTGGTCGATGTTGGTTTCGGTGCTGGCGATGGCTGCGGCCACCGCCGCCAGCACGCCGGTGCGGTTCACCACGTAGACGCGGATCTCGGAAGAGAACAGCCGGTCGGGCGCGGTCTGCCAGCTGACCGGCAGCCAGTTCTCCGGATGCTTGCGGTAATCCTCGACGTTGACGCAGTTCTCGCGGTGGATCACCACCCCGCGGCCGGCGGACAGGAAGGCGAAAATCGCATCGTAGGGAATCGGGAAGCAGCAGCGCGCGTAGGTGACCAGCAGGCCCTCGGTGCCGGCGATCGCCAGCGGCGCCAGCGGGGCACCGCTGCCGCTCGGTGCCGACGGCAGCAGCCGTCGTGCCACCAGCGGTGCGAGGCGCTCGCCCAGGCCGAGCTTCTCGTACAACTCATCCAGATCCTTCATGCCCAGCTCGCCGAGCGCGGCGCGGCGCTGCTCCTCGCTGATGTCCTCGAGCGCGAGTGAGAACTCGCCGAGCGCCTGCGCCAGGAGCTTGGCGCCCAGCGCGATCGCCTCGGTGCGCCGCAGGCCCTTGAGGTAATGGCGGATGGCGGTGCGCGCCTTGGCGGTCACCACGAAGTTGACCCA
>Ga0070761_10000704_pt1 | contig 21322 bp, 18 predicted proteins | sample HubBroMetageREF1_FD_66724 | JGI IMG/M metagenome (GOLD analysis project Ga0070761, IMG submission 66724) | Reference soil microbial communities from the Hubbard Brook experimental Forest, New Hampshire, USA - Hubbard Brook CCASE Soil... | ecosystem: Environmental > Terrestrial > Soil >... | reverse complement strand
CGGACCCGGGCGCAACCCGACCGCGCGCAGCGCGGACCGCACGGTGGCGATGGCCGCGGCGGTCGGGCCGAAGAAGGCGGGGAAAGCGCCGCGCGGCAGGTAGTCGTGGTACAGCGGCGAGCCGGGCGTGGCGACCTCGATCGCGTACCGGCTGAGCGCGGCCGGGTCACGGGGAGCCAGCACGACATCGATCCGCAGCACGCGGAAACCTGGCTCGGCACCGATCCGCGCCGCGCCGCGCGGGATGCCCGCCGCCACGCCGACCACCGGGGCGGTCGCCCCGGCCATCGGCCGGGCGGCTTGCACGGGCCCGGCCGCGGCCAGGAAGGCGACGGCCGCTGACAAGCCGCCGACCACCGCCGCGAGACCGCTCAGGCGCGGCCAGCCAGCCCGGCCGCGCTTTCGTGACACTGTTGCTCGTGAGAACGGACGATAACTCATGCATCTCCCTTGGCCGGCCAAATCGACATCCCCCGTTACGCCGAATCCGGCGCGCGGGCCCCGTGATGAGTCGGATGCCGCCAATGCGATGGTGGCTCAGCCGGGCATTCACCGCAAGAGATCATGGCAATGCGTGAATGGCGCGTCTAATGGTACGGATGGGACTTGTCGCGGGACTTAGTCGGTCGGGAACGGCGGGGTGGAATACCCGGCTATCCGGTATCTATCCCACAAATCAGGATCGGCTAGTTCGCAGGGGCTGGCGCCATGCCCGGTCTCAAGCACCGCGCTGGCCCGGGCGCCGCCAACCAACTCGGCCAGTTCGTCGTGGCGGGCGATCCGGCCGTACCAGTGGTACCGGCCATCGATCGGCTCGAAATGGCCACGCAACTCAACCTGGACGTCGAACCGCGCGGATCCGACGGTCAGGCGCGCCGCACCGCGGTAGCCTTCGCCCCGGTCATCCTCGCCGTCGCCGGGCCAGTCAGCCATCACCGGTCAGCCATCACTGGTCTGCCTGCTCGCTGCGGCGAAGTCTGAGTTTCGGGCGGATGGCAGGCAGCGGCTGGTCGGGATCGACCTCGATGCCGGCCGCGCGCAGCGTCCCGCTGACCGCCGCCCAGATCAGCGCGGTGACGTACGCGACCACATGAGCCCGGCTCATGGACCGCCGCTGCAGCCACCATTCGCCGGTTGATTGCACCAGCCCGGTGATCCCATGCGCCCACGGTTCGGCCGCACCCGAGTCCAGTTCGAAAAATCGCAGGTAGTCGCCGAACACGGCGGTCAGCGCGTTGGCGATGGACTCCTTGTCCGGATGCACAGCCGCTTGCCCTTGGCCGGCCCCGGCGTAGTCGCGGCGCGCGATCAGCCAGTACAGGTTCGGGTGCTCATCGATGACCGCGAAGTAAGCACCGACCGCGCCCGAGATACGGTCGAGCACCGGGCCGCCGGTATTGATCGCCGGCAGCAGCCGGGCGAGCAGGAAGTCAGAGCCGCGCTCGGCCAGCGCCGCGACTAGCTCGGCCTTGTCGCTGAAGTACCGGTAGAGCACCGGCTTGGAAACCCCAGCCTCAGCCGCGACCGCGTCCACCAGAAGCTCAGGTCCGTCAGCCTCAAGCACCCGAAGCGCCGCGTCGACAAACTGCCTGCGCCGCTGGTCACGATGCGTACGCCACCTGTCCTTGCGGGCGTCGCCCGCCTGCTGGGGCTTGACAGTTCCGGCCATGAAGCAAGATGATACCATAAGTAACAGTTACTAGAAGTCATACCAATCCCCGGTGACTGCTAGCTCCGGTGACTGTGAACACAGGGAATGGAGGTTCGCCGTGACGACGACCGATCAGGAGCGCCTCGCCGATCGCCTGCTCCGCTCCACCGCCGCCAGGAACTACGACCCCGCCGTTGACATCGACTGGTCGGCGCCCTTGATCGACGGGCTGAGCTACGTCCTGCCGCATCGCTGCTCGCTCTACGGAACCGACCTGTACCGCCAGCTAAGCGCTGAGCAGCAGATCGAGCTGGGCAAGCACGAGATCGTGAGCGTGGCATCGACCGGCATCTTCCTTGAGTCCGTGCTGATGCGAATGCTGGCCAGGCTGGCGTACTGGGGTGACCCGGTGAGCCGTCACGCCCAGTACGCGCTCGCCGAGCTTGGCGAGGAGACCAGGCATACCATCATGTTCGCCCGGATGATCGAACGGCTAGGAACGCCCAGCTACCCGCCGCCCAAGAGCATCTTGCGGCTGGGCGACATGCTGACCGGAATGGCGCACGGGCCGTCGATGTGGGGCGCGATCCTGATTGGCGAAGAGGTCATCGACCGGCTCCAGCGTGAGATTGTCTCCGATGAATCCGCGCAGCCGCTGATCAGGATGATCAGCCGGATCCACATCGTCGAGGAGGCGCGGCACGTCGGATTCGCCCGGGCCGAGCTGACCAGGAGCGTGGCGCGGACGCCCAGGTTCGCTCTGATCTATCACCGGCTGGTGCTCGCCAGGATCGCCTTCATCTTGTCAAGGACCTTGGTCAATCCCAGGGTCTACGAGGCGGTCGGGCTTGATCCACGGCAGGCGAGGCGAGCGGCGCTGGCCAACCCGCACTACCGGGCGACGCTGAAATACGGCGCGGTCAAGCTAGTCGAGTTCCTGACCGAGGCTGGACTGATCGGCCATCCCGGCCGGTACCTGTGGCGCCGGTCCTTCATGCTCGACTGACAAGGTCCTTCCACCAATCGTCACCGTAGTAGCGACGCGGCACCGGTGGCTGCTCAGGAATTCGCAGACCGTGTCGCCGGAGGAAATCGGCGGACCAACCCGGATCAGACAGGATCTTTTCGTACATCCAGGAGTAGATCTGGTGCTGGCCTAGCTCAGCCGTAGCCGCCGCCGGGCCAAGAATCTCGCTGAGGCTCTGATATTCAAGCGCGCACACGCTGATGTGCAGCCAGGATGACTCGGCGTCGTGACCGCCAGCCGGCAGCGGCGGCGGGTCAGGCCAGCGCTCGCGGGCCTCGGTCGTGGCGGCATCGAAGCCAGGGCCGTGCAGCCAGTGAACCTGCTCGTGCAGGAACGTGGTCAGCGCGCAGGCCGGCCTGCGGAGGAGCAGGTCAGGGCTAATCATCAGCGGATGGCTGACACCGCCGCGTATCTCCTCGTTGACCAGCACCAGGTCGGTATTCATCCAGCGGCGAAGATCGTGCTGCGCCAGTATCGCCCGCAGCGCATGCACTCCGGCTCGCTCGTGCTCGGTACCGTTCAATGCCCTGATGTCGACCCCGCTGGCCGGCCGTCCTGGCCGCAGGTCACCGGCCTCGTCGCCATCATCGGCCGACGGTTCATTCGAGGCGGCCGCGCACTCGCCGCACCGGGCCAGATGCGGCAGGTACGCCGGGTCCCAGTGCTGATCTACCGGCAACAGATCGTCGAATACCCGCCCGCACAGGACCTGATCGCCGGCCGCGACCGCATGCAACCTGACCCGGCCAGTGGTGAGCGGGTACTCCTCGCCCTGGAAACGGTCGGAGATCGTCTGCCGGTCAACGACCTCCTCGGCGATTGTCAGCCCGGTAGCAGCCATGTCCGCCCTCTTCGTCGTGAGTTACACCGACAATATTGGCAAATACCCCGCAGAGCTGATCTCGGCATCCCGGCTCGATCGCACCTGATCGCCTACCATGACGTCATGTCGCCAGCCGGGTCAGTACCAGCCCGAGTGGATATCACCAGCACGGCGAATCCGCGGATCAAGCACCTGGTCGCGTTGCGGCGCCGCCGGATCAGGGACGACGCCATGGTCACCCTGGTCGAAGGGTTCGATGAGCTGGAGCTGGCACTGTCGGCCGGGGTCCGTCCGCAGGCGCTGTTCTACAGTCCCGGCTTCGCTGACGCCGATCAGATTCCGATGACCAGCCGGGCCGCCGCCCGCGGCGCGGAGGTCGTGAGCGTGAGCCAAGAGGTGTTCAGGAAGATCGCTTACCGCGAGTCGCCTGACGGCTGGCTGGCCGTGGTGCCGGCGGTGCGAACCGAACTGTCGGAACTCAGGCTCGGCGCGACCCCGCTGGTGCTGGTCTGCCAGGGCGTCGAGAAGCCAGGCAACCTCGGCGCCATCCTGCGCACGGCCGACGCGGCCGGAGTCGCCGCCGTGGTCGCGACCGACCCGGTCACCGACTGGGGCAACCCGAACGTGATCAGGGCCAGCAAGGGGACCGTGTTCAGCGTGCCGGTCGCCGCTGACACCTCCGCGCGGGTCATGGCCTGGCTAGCGGACCAGCGGCTCATGCTGGTAGCCACCACGCCCGACGCGGACAGCCTGCTTGGGCAGGCCGACCTCACCGGGCCCACGGCGATCGCCGTCGGATCAGAAAAACACGGATTGCCGCCCGACTGGCTGGCCCGGGCCGACATCAAGGTCCGCATCCCCATGTTCGGTCGCGCGGACTCGCTGAACGTTGCCACATCGGCCGCTATCGCCTGTTACGAGGCAGTGCGCCAGCGAACGCCGCTGCCGGGCGGTATCAGAAGACCTTGAGACGGCTGAGCAGGGCCGGGGTCAGCTCGCCGCTGGTGGCCTCGATGCTGGCGGGCTCGATGCTGGCGCTGTCCCAGCCCGCCCGCTGCGTGATGGCCCGCACGAACTCCGGGGCGGCGATGCTGACCTGGCCGAGCCGGTCTCCGGTACCGACCTCGATCTGGCGAGCGCCCGGGCCGCTGATGACGAATCCGATGGCGCCTGGCAGCGCGCTGAGTATCCCGGCGTTCTGCTGCGGCAACGCGGCGGCGATCCAGTCAAGCGTGGGAGCGAGCCGCACCTCATCGCCGGGCGGCGGCTCACCGGCCAGCGGTCCGCGCGGCGCGAACAGGTCCATCCTGATATGCACGTAGTGGTCAAAGCTGTAAGCGGTCGGCACGAGGCTCGCCTGGTAGGTACCGAGGTCACCAAGCGGCAACTCGAAATCCTGGCCGTCCAGGCTCGCCAGGATGGGCAGCGCGGCCGCGCTGACGGATTCGTAGTCGGCGACGACCTCCTGCGGGCTCAGCGAACGGCGCTTGGTGACATAGACGTCCTGAGCGCGCTCGGTCGGCAGCCCGGTGACGTCGGGAAGCTTGCCAGGATCGACGACCAGCCAGAACAGCGCGCCCATGTGAGCGACCAGATCCCGCACCGTCCAGCCATCGCAGCCGCTGCCGGCCTGCCAGTCAGCCGCGCTCAGGCCTGAGCAGATCCTGAGCAACTCGGCCCGGTCGGCATCAAGGGAATCGGTGGCTTTTGTCATGACTGACCTCCCGCGGATAAGGCTACAAGACACAGCAGAAGGGGCCAGCGGATGCTGCCGCACCAGCTGGCCCCTCCTTTTACCTAACCGAAGTTACTTGATCGTGTAGCAGTACGGGATGCCAGTGAGCTCGTCCGTGGCTTCCTGGGCGAAAGGCGGAATGTTGTTCAGGAAGTCGTCCACGTACAGCGTGCCGATCACTTCAGTCCCCGGCGCGCCGGAGGGGGTGATAGTCACGTCGATCGTGGCGCTCTGGCCCGGGTTGATGATGACCGGCGAGAAGGGCGCCGCCGGGTTGATCGCGGCCAGTTCGACATCGCCCGTACCTGAGGTCACGGCCGGGTCGAACGCCTTGGTGGTGACCGACATGGACATGCTCACCGTGCCGGCGGGCGCCGGGGCCGGGTAGGGACCGATCTCGTCGGGCGTTGCGCCCCAGACACCATCGCTGAGGTTGCCGCCCGGTGAGGTGTAGGAACCGCTCGCGTTGGTACCGATCGAGCTGACCAGGTCAGGGTCGCCCGATTCAGGGCCGTAGTCGAACTCGATCGGCAGGCTCGCCGAGGCAGCCACGGAAACGCTGGTGGAGTGCGTCGGCATGAACCACAGCGGCGGGTTGCCAATCAGCGGCAAGGTCACCCCGATGGCCTGGTCAAGTGGTGCCAGGCTGATGCTCGAATAGGAGTTGAGCCGCGGGTCGACGAAGAATTCCTCCGCCTGCTTGCCCTTGTTGGTAATCCTGACCGGAACGGTGAGCGGGGTGCCGGCCGCCAGCTTGACGCTGGCGCGGTCCGGCAGCCCGGGAGCGGATACCCGCACATTGTTGAACGCGATATCGCCGTGGTACGGCTGCGAGATCTCGTCGCCGACGACCGGCTCGGCGAACTCGACGATCAGGGTCCAGACGCCAGGGATCGGGTCGTTACCGTACGCGGTCAGCGTGGTGCCCTGAACGCTGTTGACGGAGTTCTGGCCGTAACCCTGGACGTTGCCGTTCGGGTCGACCAGGTAGGCGCCCACCGGGTCACCCGCATCGTTGGCGAGCACCACGTTGGCGGTGATGTTGTGGTCGTTGTGGTGCACCTTGAACTCGTAGTAGTCGACCTGGCCCAGGCCGGGCGATCGGCCATTGCCGCCGGTCAGCACCCCGGCGAAATAGCCGAAGCCGTCCGGCGAGAAGGCGATGTCGGACCGCAGGGTGACCGGGATGGTCGTCGTGCCTCCGGAGGACGACCTGAACACGATGGAGCCTGCGCTGTCGCCTGGGCGCAGCGGTGTCCGCTCGTGAATGTGGATGACGCGGCTCGCGCCCGGCGCGAGCGTGACGGCCGACGGCCACGCCGATCCGAAGCCTGTGTACCGCTCGGTGGCGATCCGCCACGGCACGACGCCGTTGGTGCCGTCCGCGCTGGCGACATCACCGAAGATCACGCCAGTCCAGATGCCAGCCACCGGATCGACCACGTCGGCGTTGCCGTAATTACCGACGCCCTGCGGCAGCGAGTGCGCGGCGAGCCGGCCACGCGGGTCGATCAGGATGAGCCTGACCCGGGAGTTGAGGCCGTTACCCGGGTTGCCTGGGTAGGCGATCGAGGCGTCAAGGCGGTTCATGCCCGGAGCCACGTGGAAGGTGAAGGTGCTGTAGTTGTTGAGCACGTTCGCGTAGTTGACGAACTGCGGGCTGCTCGTGTCACTGAGCGTCACGCTGCCGGTCTGCACGTCCTGGTCAGGTCCGATGGCACGCCCGCTCACCCGGACGGTCTGCGGTGTGGCGCCGGTGTTCGTGATCGTGACATCGAAGCCCGCCGCGCTGCCTGGCGCCTTGACCGCGTTGAGCTGCGTCCGCGACTTGAGCAGGGTCGAGCCGGTCGGGGTCGGTGAACCGTCAGGCGTGGAGATCGACTCGGCGAGCTGGACCGCGCGATAGCTGTTGAGCAGGCCCGCGCCTTGCTCATTGGCCGGGGCGCCGATGTCGCTGGCCGTGCTGACCAGGATCTGCTTGACCAGCGCGGGCGTCGGGGACGCGCCGGCGTGGGTCTGCCGGTAGGCCTGGATGACCAGCGCGGCCGCGCCGGCCACGAACGGCGATGACTGGCTCGTGCCGCCGCTCTCCTCGATGTCCGATGGCTGGCCGAGGAGGTTCACGCAGCCGGCGAAAAGCGCGCTCGCGTCGCACGAGGCGAAGCTCAGGTCGCCGGGCGCGACCAGGTCAATGGTGCCGCCAGTCTCGTTGTACCCGCCTGAGCTCAGCGAGCTGATGTTGTCGTTGAGCCAGCCGGTGGTGGCGAAGTAGCGGGTTGCCGCGTAGTTGGTCTGGGCGTAGAACCTGAAGTCGGTCGAAGCGCCGACCGAGATCACGTTCGGGTCGCTCGCCGGCGAGCCGATCGTGTTGGTCGACCCGGCGTCCCCGCTTGAGACGGTGACCACCACGCCGGCCGCGACGGCCGCGTCGTCGAACTGCTTGGTCACGTCGAGCGCGGTGATGTCGGGGAAGTCGTTGGCGTCGAACGACTCGTTAAGTACGTTGACGTGGTCGGTCTCGACCGCGTAGTTGATCGCCTGGAGGAAGTTGGACTCGGTGGTGTCCTCGTTGCTGCCGAACACATCGAGACCGACCAGGCTGGCGCCAGGGGCCACGCCCTCAATGCGGATGTTGCACGCCGTGGGGTCTGACTGGGCGGAGAAGCCGCTCACGTTGTAGACGTGGAGGCCCTGCCCGGCGATCGTGTTGGAGTCGAGGAACGCCTCGTCACCGCTGGTTGGCTGACCGGGTCCGTCGCCACTGAAGTCCTGGTAGTCCACGAACGCCGAGGTGTTGTTGGCGCGGATGAAGTTGATGTTGTTCGGGTCGACGCCGTCAGCGATCCAGGCGACCTTCACCCCGGCGCCGGTGAAGCCGAGCGAGCGAGCGGTCGGCTGGCTCGGGTTGTCCGAGTCGGTGCCGGTCAGGGCGAGGCCCTCTGGGTCAAGCTGCGGCGTCTTGGCCGAGCACGCGCCGGGGATCACATTGGGCGTGAGGGCCGGGCTGTTGGCGTGCGACCGGCTCGTCGTCTTAGCGCTGGTCGCTGGCGCGCCGGTCAGCGGGCTCGCGTCCGCAATGGTGAAATCGGGAATGACTTCCCGCACCGAAGGGTCCGCCTTGAGCCACGCGACCTCGCCCTTCGACACGGTAGCCGCGAGCGAGTTGACCAGGCTGTAGGTCTTGAGCGCGGTGGCATGCACCTCGCGCAGTTCGCTGACGAGCGGAGCCTGGGCACTGGCCACCATGGCCGATCGGATCCGCGATGCGCTGGTGCCCTCATGAGCCGCGGCGAACTGCGTCTTCAAGATCACGATCACGTGCTGGTTGACGTTCCTTGACAGCTGCGCGGCCAGCGCGCGAGTCATCGGTGCGTACCCGGAGGAATGGCCTTCCTGTGCGGCCGGCGCCGCGACGGCGGTGACCGATGTGCCGGCCACCACGGCGAGCACTGAGCCCGCCGCCGCCATTAGGGGAATTTTCCTGAACCTGGTGTGCAAGCGCCGTGCGCCACCATTGTGTCCTGGCATACTCGCCTCATCCTCGAATGGTGGCCAGGAAGGCCACCGTCACGAGCCAACCCCCACCCCGACCTAGCCGCCTATTCGGACCTGGAAATCGGCAATACAGCAACGGAAGCTAGCAGTGGTCACGGTACTAGCGGCCTTGAGGCACATAACATTTCAGTAACGGGCGTGGGCGAATAATCCGGGGAAGTCCCTAAGCAGCCGGGGCGGGCGTTGTCACGCCGTATACCCGGACCCCGTAGACGCTGGCCAGGAACGTCCCGGTCGAGTCAGGCGGCAGCCGGGTCAGCCAGATCAGCAGGTACCTCGCCCGCACCGGGACAGCGAGCCGCAGCCAGACAGTGCCGCCAGCGTCCGTAGCCTGCGCCACGACCGGCAAGTCATGCAGGGCGGGCTGATCGCCGGCCCGTAGCTGCAGGTCAGTTTGCTTCGGGAAGCCAAGAGTCAGCTCCGCGCTGTATACGTCCGCCGGCCGGCCCAGGTCGAGCAGCAGCCCAGTGCCCGACTGCAAGCCACCGAACTGGGCGGAGGCGTACCAGTCGGTGTGCCAAGGGGTGTGCGGGCTGGCGTCGATAACGAGCGGCGCGTCCTGCGGATCGTCGCCGGTGCCCGCCCCGCCCGGGCCGAACGCCGCCGCGCTGACCGGGCGCAGCGCACGATCCTGGCCGGCTGCCTGGACGCCGCTGCGGCGGCGGCCTGAGTCTGCGGCCTCGTTCGACGACCGGCCGTGGCGGTGCGAACGAGCCAGCTCACCGGCCCCGACCTGGCCGGCCCCGACCTGGCCGGCACCGCCCTGGATCAGTAGATAGCCGGCCATCCCGAGAGCGAGCAGGACCAGCAGGCTCAGCACGAGGGTCCAGTTCACCCGGTGCCGCTCGCGCAGCCTGACCGGCACGTACGGGGCGAAGTCGCTGGCGGCGGCGAGCTCCTGGGCTCGGTGGGTCGCGTCGTAGTCCTCTATCAGTGGCCTGGGATCAGTGCCGACAGCGCTGGCTATGGCTCGGATGTGCCCGCGGGCGTAGAAGTCGCCGCCGCAGGCGGAGTAGTCGTCTCGCTCGATATCGCGGATGATCGACGCCCTGATGCGGGTGCTTTCGCTGACATCGCTCACACTCAGACCGGCCTGGTGACGCGCTGCCGCCAGCACCTCGCCAATGCTCACAACGACGCCCGTCCTCACTCTCGGGTCGGCCTCCCTAGACGTCTCACTATGCCGACGCCCACGCCGCCACGGCAACTGCCCGGCGCAGCGGAGTTACCCGGGTGCCGGGCCGGAATCCGGCTTGGCCAGCCGCGCGAGGTCGGTAAGCAGGCCCTGCGCGACCGCCAGGTCGGTGTCGAGTGCCCGGTCGGCGCTGTCAGCCGGCAAGGCCGACGCGGCCAGGTCGAAGGCGGCCGTCAAGGTCGGCGAACCGGAAAGGAAACCCCGCATCCGCAGCGCCCGGACCGCGGCGACCAGCTCACAGGCAAGCACGATCTTGTAGGCGTCGACCACGTCCGTGGTAGCCCGGGCCGATTGGGTGGAGAATCCGGCATGTTCCTCCACGCCCCTGGAGAGCACGGCGCTGCCGAGCGCGGCGGGCGCGGCGAGCCTGCGGATGTCGGCGATGGCCGAGTGCGCCACATATTCCAGGATCATGATGCCTGAGCTCGGCGCGCGATCGGTCGCGAGAAAGGCGGCCAGGCCGGTAAAAGACGGTTCGACCAGCGTCCCGAGCCTGGCCGCCGACAGCGCGGCCGTCTGGAAGAGCGCGGCCCTGGCCGCGTCGAGCGCGAGCCCGAGATAAGCGGTGTGGAAATTGCCGTTATGCCAGACCCGCCCGCCGGCCACGTCGATCAGAGGGTTCTCGGCCGCCGCGTTCAGCTCTGCGGCCACGGTCTGCTCCGCGTAGGCGACGGCGTCCAGGGCCGGCCCGTGCACTTGCGGCAGGGCGCGGTAACCATAAGGATCCTGAATTCGCCGGGCCGGGAATCCGCCGTCGGCGAGCAGCTCGCGCAAGATGGCGGCGACGGTCCGTTGCCCTGGATAGCTCCTCGCGGTGTGGACGGGCGCCGCGTACGGCTCGGTGGACGCGGCGGTGGCACGATGCGACAGCGCGGCGATCACGATCGCGGCCAGCACGAGCTCAGCCAGATCGGCGCTGACGATCGCGGCCTCGCCGATCGTGGCGGCGTTGCTGGACAGGAAGGCGAGCGCATCAGCGGATGCCAGCCTGAACCTCGGCTGGCTGACTCCGATCGGCTGCCAGTCCCGGTCGCCGAGCAGGCAGAGCGCGGTGACCGCGAGAGCCGTCAGATCGCCAGTGCCGATCGCGCCGTATCGCGGCACCGGTACCCAGAGCCCGGCATTGACTACCTCGAGCAGCGGGTCAAGCACGCCGGGATTCACGCCTGAACCGCCGGCCGCGATCTGGTTGGCGCGGACCACGAGCATCGCCCGGCTCAGCTCGGCGGCGATCAGCTGACCGCCGCCGCCAGCGTGGCTGTGCAGCAGGCGGTACCCGTGCGAGTCCAGATCAGATGCCGCTACCGGCTGGTCACGGTTGGCGCCCACGCCCGTGCTGCGACCATAGATCTCCCGCGTTGCCGCTAGCCGCTCCGCCAGCTGGGCCGCCGCCCGTGCGCGCTCCCGGCCATCCGCGCTGACGGTCGCTTTCGCCGCGCCGCGTGCTACCGCGCGTACCTGCTCGCAGCGCAAGGTCAGGCCGTCAAGCGCCACTACCGGCCTGGCCACTGCGTTCCCCTCCGCCCACCCACGCCGTGAGCCTAGAACAACCCCGAGACCGCCACTCCGACCAGCGGCCGAGCCTGGCGCGGCGCACGGCTACTGTCCTGATATGAACCGACTGCCTTACCTGCGCCAGGACGAACTCGGCCCGCAGGGCCAGCAAGTGTGGAACGACGTGGTCGGCACCAGGGGTGGCTGGCTAGTGAACGAGCACGGCGGCCTGATCGGACCCTTCAACGCCTTCGTGCACGCGCCCGACGTCGGGCGGCACCTCAGCTCGCTGGGCGCCGCCTTGCGGTTCGGCACCTCGATCGAGCGCCGGCTGACTGAACTCGCCATCATCACCGTGGGCGCCCGCTGGAAGGCCGAGTTCGAATGGTGGGCGCACGCGCGAATGGCGCGGGAGCACGGCGTGCCCGTCCTGGTGGTCGACGCGATCGGACGCGGCGAAGATCCCCCGTTCGCGGCCGAGGACGAACGAATCATCTACGCGGTGGCGAGCCAGCTGACCAGGACCGGGCAGCTGAGCCAGGACGACTACGCTGCCGCCCGGCAGCTGCTCGGCGAGGCCGGCCTGGTCGAGCTGGTCGCGCTCTGCGGGTATTACACGCTGATCTCATTTTTGCTTAACGGCTTCGAAGTGCCGTTGCCTACCGGAGTATCGCCGTACTTCGCTTAAGGAAAAACCGGGGTGCGGGGCGGATCTCCCGCTCCGCACCCCGGTGGTGCCGGTGGTGTTTACGAGGTCAGGGTGATGAGGGCGGCCATGTTCGGAGTGCCGATTCCGGTCGCCTCGTCGTAACCCGCGGTGGTCGGGAAGAATCCGTTGCTGGTTTCTGGTGTGCCTGCCCCGGTGATGTCATGGAAGTACAGGCCAGGATCGATGTTGTACAGCAGGTAAAGCAGCGGGTTGAGGTTGCCGCTGCGGTAGCCTTGGTAGCTGTCGCGATCGGCGGCGATACCCGACCACAACGGCGACGACAGGCTGGTGCCGCCGATGATGAACCATCCGGGCGGCGTCTCGCTGCCGCTGAACGTACCGCAGGTGCTGAACGGCGTGTTGGCATTGCCCGTGCAGTACTCGGAGTACCCGGTGTTCTCATCGGCGTTGGCTGAAACATCTGGGTCTTCGCGGCACGGTGTGCCGTCGGCGGCAAGCGCGCACTCAGTGGTGCCGTTGCCGTGCTGGGTGTAGGAACTGTTCACGCCCGGACCGAACTGGTAGAACGGCCGGCCCCAGTACTGGCTGTTGCCGCCGCCGCCCGCACCGTCGCCCGCACACCAGTCGAAGCCGCTCAGGCCGTCCTCGTTGGTGGCGGTGGCGTTGCACAAGTTCAGGTAGTTCCAGACCGTCTCCTGGCCGGCCGGGTAGGACGGGTTCTGGTCAGCGCCCGGGTTGAAGTTCTCGAACGAGGTGCCGCCGACACTGGTAACCCAGGGCTGGCTCGGCGGGTCGAGAACGTTCAGGATCGTGGTGCCGTCGGAGCGGATGCACTCGTAGGCGCCAGTGTCGCCCTCGGCGCCGAACATGCTCTGGCCCTGCATGGCCATCTGCTCGAATACCGTGTTCTCGGCCTGCACGTAGGCGCCCGTCACGTCGTTCTCGCAGACCGCCCAGCTCGAGCTGACCGATGCGGCGTTGTTGGCGTTCGCGATCGCGGTGTACTCATCGAGCTCGGTCTGCCCGGTGAAGTCGTTCGGCGCGTTGTAGACGATCAGGTGCGACACGTCCGGCGCGATCGTGAGCTGCATCTCGATGTCGGCGTCGACCTCAATGTCGCCGGCGTAGCCGTTGAAACTCGGCGGGCATTCGTCGCCCGCCGGGCACACCGGGTTCAGCGGTCCGCCGTCCACGTTCACGTTGACCAGCGGCGGGCTGTAGCTCGGGCCGTAGAACGTCTGCGCCCAGTTATCGATGTCTGATTCCTGGTAGGCGGACAGCTCGAAGACCGCGATGTTGACACCCGCGCCCTTGCCGCGCGGGCCGACGTGCGGCGCGTTGTAGATGGAGTTGGTCTGCCTCGGGGTCAGGCCGCTGCAACCAGGACCGTCACCGTAACCGAACGGGAAGCCGCTGATGCCCAGGATCGCATTGGCCAGCTCCTGCTCAGTCGGGTACGCGGTCTCGCAGGCCGGCGGGTTGTCCCCGGTTGCCGGGTGCACGCCCGCCGGGCGAATCGAGCGCGGTGCGCGCATGATGTTCGACTGCTCGCGCACCGTGTTGGTCAGGCCGATGACGCCGAGTACCTTCGATGCCACTGCGGCCGGCAGTTCCACGGCGGTGGAGTTGGAGAAATACCTGACGCCATGCGGGTCGCGGTAGTCGCTCAGCGTGGTGTGGAACGCCGCCGTCATCTGCTGGCTTGAGCCAACGGCACGGACGAGGAACGGCGATGCCGACTTCACGATGCGCAGGCCCTCGCTCGCCAGGTAGCTCCTGACCGCGTCGCGGGTCGCCGGGGTCGGAGCGTACCGCGCGTCGAACTGCCCGGTGCCCAGCCACTTGTGGTAGGTGCCGCTGTGCTTGGTGTAGAGCGCCTTCAGCGTGCGCGCCAGTCCGGTGCCGTCCCTTGGAGCCAGCGCTACCTCGACTGACATCCGGCCACTGGCGTAAGCGCCGGTGATCTTGTCAGTCGTGGGGCTTACGCTGTCCTTAAGCGCGACAAGATGCGGAACGGCTACCGACGGTGCCGCTATGGCACCAGTCGCAGCAAACGCGCTGGTGTAGCCCGCGATCGCCAGTCCCATGACGGCAACGGCGCCGGCACGTACTGGACGATTGATAAGACCCATACAGCCCTCCTCAAGGCATCGATAAAATCGGCTGCGCCGCTTAACCTACGACACGGATCGCGTCCTGTCACGGTTCGATCTCAATGCCGCTGATGCGGAGAGCGCCACAAAATGCGGGAGTTGCCGGGAACCATGGCCAGAGCCAGAGCCCCAAAAACCTGAGTTACCAGCCAGAACGGTCGTCGCAGCGAGCTAGATTGGCTCGACCCATTTGCTCAGCGAATAACGCTCGCTGCTGGAGTACGGGTATTATTTGCCATATAAAAGATTTAAGGCATTGATCATTATTCTTCCAGTATGCCGAGCTCGGTGAACCCGGCGCCACCGGGGTACGTACCAAGGGCATGGACACCGCACCTTCCGCTGACCGCCGCCGCATCGGGCGGCTCGGGCTGAGGTTCGCTGGCGCCGCCCTGCTCGCCGCGACCGCCGCGATCCACCTGGACCTGTACCTGACCGGATACAACTCTGTCCCTACGATCGGATGGCTGTTCCTGCTCCAGGTCATCGCCGCGTTCGGTCTCGCGATCGTGGTAGCGCTGACCGGCAGCCGCCTGGCCGGCGCGCTCGGAGCCGGCTTCGCGCTGGCGACTCTGAGCGGCTACCTGCTGTCCATCTGGGTCGGCCTGTTCGGCTTCCAGGAGGTCCGCACCGCTGCCGGGCTGGTCGCCGCGATCGTCGAGGTCGCCGCCTTCGCCGTGCTGGCTGGCCTCGCCTTGCTGCCTTCGGGGGCGATACCAGCAGACCGGTCAGCACCGCTACTTGACCGGCTGACCGGCCGGATGCCGGGCGGAGAGCGTGGTGCCGGAGCGGCCATCGGCGCGGTGGCGCTGGTCGCGTTGCTCATCGCCGCCTTCTCCTTGGCCGAAGCGGGAACCTCTCCGCCGGCCAGCCAGGTGCGCGGCAGCGACGTTCTGCGGACCGCCGACATTCACGGCGTGACTGTGCTGACCAACTCCAAGGGCTTCACCCTTTACTGGTTCGCCCCGGACTCACCGACCAAGTCGGTCTGCAACGGCTCATGCGCGGCCTACTGGCCGCCGGTCAAAGCACCAGCCAGCACCGGACCTGGTGTGGCCGGGACAATTACCACGATCACCCGCGCCGACGGCACGAAGCAGGCGGTTTACGACGGTCACCCGCTTTACACCTACCTCGGCGACGGCAAGCCAGGCCAGGCGAACGGCAACGACCTGAACCTGAACGGCGGGTTCTGGCACGAGGTCACTTTGTCGCGCTAAGCCTGAGCAGCATGCCTCCGGTGATGCAGAGCAGCACCGTCGCGACCGCTTCCACTACCAGGACGAGGTTGGCCAGCCCCGAGCTGAAGGTGAGGTGGAAACCGAAGATGCCAACGGTGCGGGCCAGGATGAAACCGGCGATCGTACCAGCCATCAGCGCTGCCGCACCAGCGACGACCACGATGTGCCTGGTCACCAGCAGCACGATCGCGGCCACGATCGCAGCGGCGGCCTGGATGAGGAAGAGCACGTCAAGCGTCTTGACGTGCCGGTAGGCGATGTCCCACAGATGCAGGTGGATGATACCGGAGGCGACGAGCAGACCCGCATCGATGAGCAGCAGCACCCACATTGTCGCCGAATTGGCGGCCTGGCCTCGATGGCGCGTGCTGCGAGTAGTAGTCCGAGTAGTAGTCACTGTGGCTCCGTCCGATAAGCGGTGAGGAAAGGCTCGGCCAGCTGGATAAGCATTGTCCGGCCGAGCCGCAGGCGGCTGCCAGTCTGCTCAACTGGCAGTGGCCGCCCGGCTAGGCCAGTAGCGGCCGCCGCCCGGCCGGAACCTGGGTCAGGAAATACGGCCCGCCTGGACAGCAGGTCCCAGAACGTGAAGACGGTGCCGAGGTTGACGTCAAGCCGCCCGCTCGCCCGGTGGTGTATCCGGTGATAGGCGGGGCTGATCATGACCCGGCCGGCGCCGCCGTAGGTCCACCGCACGTTCGCGTGCGGCAAGGCCCCGAGGCAGGCGTAGATCGTGAGCACCACGGCCGGGGTGGCCGTATTGGCCTCGACGGCCAGGATTGGCACGGCCGAGAGCAGGAAGCTGACATGCACCAGCGGATGGGCGCGGTAGGTGGTCAGTATGCTCAGCTCTTCCTGGGAGTGATGGACCGCGTGCAGCCGCCAGAACGCCGTGATCCGGTGGTTGACCAGGTGGGCGAGCCAGTCCACCGCATCGATGCCGACAACAGCCAGGATGAGGAAGCACCAGCCTGGTACGCCCGGCACCCGCGGCAGCACGAGCCAGGGCGCTGCCCCGGCGAGCAGACCGGAAAATCCAGTGCCGAGCAGCACGATCAGCGGGACGACGAACAACGCGTAGATCAGCAGATAGCAGACATCGAGCAGGTGGCCACGGGCGAGCAGCGGGCGCCGCTGCGCTGGCCAGATCTGCTCGACCACGCAGACAACTCCCGCGAAACCAAGCACCACCGGCCCGGCCAGCTCATACCGGCCAGCGCCGACCGACCTGGCCACGCCGGAGTCCCCGAGCGCGGCCCAGCCGCGCCAGCTCAGCCAGGCGGCCAGGCCAGCGATCACGACCGTCGGCAGGTACAGCCTCAGCTTCCGTTTTGCCGTGGTCGCGGTGGTGATCCCGGCCGATCCGGCGGCCTGGTCTGCGGGCATATAACTGGTACGTCCGCCTGGCGGCAAAGGTTCACTGCCAGCCCGAGGTCGGCCGTACTAGGGCACCTCAGTTCCCCGGACTTTGACTGTTGTCCTCGAGTTTTTTGCTGGACGTAGCGCCCTCGCCGGCCTCGTTGAGGTATGAATCCGCTGTTTCCGTCGGCCGGGTGCTGTCCCAGTGGCTGTGTGGCGACCGGGCTGGGTTCGGGCTGGCCCGTCGCAGTGGCGTTGATGGTGCTAGGGCGCCCTCGCCGGCACTTTGAGGGGCTTGGAGACGGCGCGGAAGCTCTCGCTGTGGCCTGGCGGGGCTCGCCGGTCCGAGGCGGCGCCTCCCTGGGAGGGTTGGGCGAACCCGCCTGCCCTGGCCGGGGTGCTGGTGCGAGCGGGGTCAGGATCCAGGTTCGCGCCCGTTTCCTGCGGGCTGATGCGCGCGCGGCCGGGCGGTGCTCCGCGTGATGTTCCGCGATCATGAACTGGTCCCTGATCCCGGCAGTCCGGGCGGGTGACCGCCCGCGCGATCCTCCGGGATCACCCGCCCGACCATGATCCCGGCAATCCGGGCGGCCCCCACGCCGAGCGGAGCCGGGCCAGCACGCCCAGCACGCCCAGCACACCCGGCTTGGCCACCGCGAGCGCCTTCAGCGACCGGCATCCGAGCGGCCGGCTGCCTCGTCACCCGTTTGGACCAGAATCCGCCGAGTCCGCCCAACCCTCCTAGCTGCCGTACTAGCTGTTGTGGTAGCTAGCTGTTGTCGGGCGGGGGCAAGCCAAGATCTTCGCGGATAATGCGCACCTGGACTTCGACGGCCGCGTCAGCGGCGCGGTGGCGGCTATTGAATGCCAGCAAACCGGCGGTGCTGCCAGCCAGGGCCTGTTCCTCAGTCAGGTAAATCCGCTGGCTGTTGAGCTGCACGAGCTCCCAGGCGACCGTCGCGATCGAGGCGGGAAAGTCAATCTTGAGCAAACGCTGGTCGAACCACTGCTCGGTCGCCACCTCGCCGCGCAGATCGGACTCTGAGGCCGCGAGATTGCCATGATCGTCGTCGGCATAAGAGTCGTTCTCCACGTCGAGGCGCCGGTTAGCTGGCCGGGCGATCGCCAGGTAGCGAGCGGCAAGCGCCCTGGTCTCGCCGCGACTCAGGCGGTCGCTTCCGCTGATGGCCAGCTTCGACACCGCCGGTACCGGCCTGACGTGCTTGCGCTGGGCCGCGATCACGGCCGGCCGCGCTGAGCAGGCAGCGACCGCGAGCAGCAGGCAGACCGCTATCGCCGCGGGAAGAGCGGGTCTAGCCCGATCGGCTAGGCGGCTCGTCAGGTTGGCCAGGCTCATCTAGCCCTCCGATTTCCGGCGAATGCTCACGCCGTAGTGATGCACGGCTCGCTCCGCCGGACGGTTCAGGCGAGTCGCGACCGCTCCGCCGGGCTGCTGAACTAAGTTGCGTCACGTTACGTGGTCAACGTATTGGAGGACCTGGTCTAGGAACGGAGAACTGCGATGAGTAAGAGATGGCTGGTACCAGTAGGACTGGCCGCTGCCGCGCTGATAGCAGCTGGATGCGGGAGCTCGAGCAGCCCGAGCACCACAACCGGTTCTGCCAGTACGCACCCGGGGACCACCGCGTCTTCTGGCAGCACGCTGGAGACGGCGAAGATCGGCGGGGCGACGGTGCTCACCAACGCGAAGGGCTTCACTCTTTACTGGTTCGCCCCGGACACGAGTACGACATCGAAGTGCAACGGCAGCTGTGCCACATTCTGGCCGCCGGTGAAGGGACCCGCGACCGCGGGTTCCGGCGTGACCGGCACACTGGGCACGATCACCCGGTCAGATGGCTCGACCCAGGCCACCTACGATGGTCACCCGCTGTACACCTACAAGGGCGACACAGCGCCAGGGCAGAACAAGGGCAACGGGCTCAACGCGTCCGGAGGACTGTGGCACGAGGTCACGGTCTCGGGTACGGCCCCGAAGCCGAGCAAGTCAAAGTCGAGCTCGGGCGGCGGTTACGGCTACTGATCTCGCGATCTCTAGCTCGCGATCTCTAGCTCACGTGCTGGGCCGGCCGGGACGCACCAGCCCGGCCGGCCATCGCCGGCTGGCCGGGTTACCGGCCACCGTAGAACTACACGCTGTCGTAGTAGGCCCGCTGTCGTAATATGGCCGGATGCCAGGCCCGCAGGACAATCCGAGCAGCCGCCCGCCGCGCCGCGCCGCCGGCCGGCTCGCGGTGATCGCCGGCCTGTCCACCGCGGTCGCGGTCGCACTGGCGGCGGTGATCACCCTGATGGTGACTGGCAGGCCTGCCCAGCGGGTCACGATGGAGCAGGCGCAGTTCAACCAGGCCGTCCGCAACCCCGACGTGGACCCGGGCACGACCCTGCCTGGCATCACCGCCCCGGCCTTCACCCTGACCGACCAGTTCGGCCAGCAGGTCTCGCTGGCGCAGTTCAGGGGCAAGGTGCTGGTCGTCGCTTTCGTCGACTCGCGGTGCACCACGGTCTGCCCATTGACCACGGTGAGCATGACCGAAGCCGTCCGCATGCTCGGCCCGGCCGCCGCCAGGCACGTCCAGTTGCTGGGCATCAACGCGAACCCGGACGCGACGGCGGTGGCCGACGTGCGTGCGTATTCGGTGGCGCATCAGATGATGCGTTCCTGGGACTTCCTGACCGGCACCCGCAGCCAGCTCGCCCAGGTGTGGCGCGCCTATCACGTCTATGTAGCGGCATCGCACGGGAACATCGACCACGAGCCAGCCATCTACCTGATCGATGAGCGGGGCCGGGAGCGGACACTTTACCTGACCCAGATGGCCTACGTGGCCGTCGGTCAGCAAGCTGACCTGATCGCCGACGGCGTAGCACGATTGCTGCCTGACCACCCGACCCCGCACGACATCGTCCCGCTGACCGTAGCTAAGCCGATCGGACCCGCGCAGCTGGTACGGCTGCCGGTCATCGGCGGTGCCGACCAGGCCGGCCGTGTCGAGCTTGGCCGCGGCCATCCGCATCTGCTGGTTTTCCTGGCCAGCTGGGTGAGCGAGGTCTGCGATCTGCCGGCCGAACTGCGACTGCTCGCGAACTACCAGCGCGAGGCCCACGACCGCGGCTGGCCGTCCTTGGTCGCCATTGATGAATCCCAGACCGAGACCAGCCTGACGGCGCTGCCTGCGCTGCTCGAACGCGCTGGCGGCGCTGGGCTAGGTTTCCCCGTGGTAGCCGACACCAGCGGGCGGGTGGCCGACGGGTATGCCGTTCAGGACATACCGTGGATCGAGATCGTTTCATCGAGCGGCCAGATTCGCTATAAGCACGACGGCTGGCTCCCCGCCTCGGCCCTCGCCGCCGCCGCCGCGGCGGCGCTCGCGGCCGCGGCCGGTCGCGCTGCGCACTGATCGGTGCACTCCGTGCGGCTGACCAGCCCCCTCAAAGTCCTTTCGATGGCGCCCTGACGCCATCAACGCCACTGCGAGGGGCCTGCAGGATCGTCCGGCCGGGGGACAGGGGGACACCGGTGCCCTAGGCTGGGCGGGTGGCAAACTCCCCGGTATCGTCGGCCCGGCTGCCACGGCCGACCGCGGCTCAGCTCTCGGCCGCGCAGGGGCTCACGATCCCTGACGTTGCCGCACCAGGGCTGCGGGTACTGTTTTCCGGGATCAATCCCGGCCTGTATTCGGCGGCGACCGGCCACCACTTCGCCCGGCCCGGCAACCGGTTCTGGCCAGCCCTGCACCGATCAGGGTTCACCGACCGGCAGCTCGACCCGGCCGAGCAGTTGCGGCTTCTGCGCCTCGGTCTTGGCATCACCAATATCGCCGCCCGCGCCACTGCCCGCGCGGACGAACTTGGCCGGGCCGAGTTGGTCGATGGCGCGGCAATACTCGTCAGCAAGGTCGCGACGCTGCGACCGCAGTGGCTGGCAGTGCTCGGGGTGACCGCCTATCGCACTGCTTTCTGCGAACGAGACGCGGTCGTAGGACCCCAGGCAATGAGGATCGGCGCGACCCGGGTGTGGGTGCTGCCCAATCCCAGTGGCCTTAATGCTCACACAACGCCACTCAAATTCGCGGAGATGCTCCGTGAGCTGAAGGCGATGTGCGGCTAAATATCCCGCGATTGAAAATGACCTCCGGCCATGCCGCCAAGTAGCGCTATCGTCTGGCTGACCTGACGCCGGCTTGTCGATGTCCTGGCCAGCGCGGCCTTCAGATCCTGATTCTCGGTGGTCCACAACCAGGGCAACAGCGTGAGTCGCAGTGCCAGGAGCATCTCGTGGAGCGCGGCGAAGTCCTCAGCGAACTCGTCATCGGTCAGACGTTCTTCGGTGCGCGGGACCTCCTGGCCCGGTCCGATCCGGCGCTCGATCGCCTCGGCGCCCAGAATCTCAAGCTCGGC
>Ga0070761_10000703_pt1 | contig 21339 bp, 19 predicted proteins | sample HubBroMetageREF1_FD_66724 | JGI IMG/M metagenome (GOLD analysis project Ga0070761, IMG submission 66724) | Reference soil microbial communities from the Hubbard Brook experimental Forest, New Hampshire, USA - Hubbard Brook CCASE Soil... | ecosystem: Environmental > Terrestrial > Soil >... | reverse complement strand
GCCGGCGGCGGGCTTCGCGCAGGCCGTGAGCCCGCGCACGTTTGCGTTTCCCGCCGATCATGGTCCGCATGCGCAGTTTCGCCAGGAATGGTGGTACGTCACCGGCAATCTGAATGGCGCCGACGGCGCACGTTTCGGCTTCGAGCTCACGTTCTTCCGTTTCGCGCTCGCACCGCCCGCCGAGGCGCGCGCCGCGACGCTCTCCGCCTGGCGCACGCGCACGATTTACCTCGCGCACTTCGCCGTGACCGACGTCGAGCGCGCGCAGTTCCACGCGACGCAGAAGCTCGCGCGCGCAGCGCTCGGGCTGTCAGGTGCCACGGCGCAGCCGTTCGCGGTGTGGATCGAGGACTGGTCGCTCACCGGTGGCGCGGAGGCGCTGCCCTGGCACCTGCACGCGCAGCAGCCCGGCTACGCGCTCGACCTTGAGCTGACGGCGCAGGGCGCGCCGGTGCTGAATGGCATCGCTGGGCTGTCGCGCAAATCCGCAGACCCGGACTCCAGCAGTTACTACTACTCGGTACCGCGGCTCGCGGTGCAGGGGCAGCTGCAACGCGACGGGCGGACGCTGGCAGTGCACGGCAGCGCCTGGCTGGATCGCGAATGGGGCAGCGGGGCGCTGTCCGCCGCCGAGAGCGGCTGGGACTGGTTCGCGCTGCAGCTCGATGATGGCGCGACGCTCATGTTCTACGTGCTGCGCCATCGCGACGGCAGCCGCGACGCCTACAGCGCGGGTACCTGGGTGGCAGCGGACGGCAGCACGCGCGCGCTCACCGCCGCCGCGGTGCAGATCGACACCCAGGCGTTCTGGCGCAGCCGGCATGGCGAGCGCTATCCGGCGGCGTGGCGCCTGCGGGTGCCGTCGCTGGCGCTCGAGCTGCAGGTGCGCCCGGTGCTGGCCGACCAGGAGCTCGACACGACGCCGCGTTACTGGGAGGGCGCGGTGGATGCCGTGGGGACGCGCGCCGGCCAGCCGCTGCGCGCGCGCGGCTATGTCGAGCTGGTCGGTTATGCCCAGGAACGCGCCGCGGGCGCGGCGACTGGCGCGGCTGTCGCCGTTGGCCGATGATGCCCACCCCCAGCAAGTTCGTCTCAACCCAACGGAGAATCTCATGCGTTTTGCGACTGTGTCCGCCGCCGTGGCGCTCGTGGCTGCCGCCCCGCTGTTTGCCGCGCTGCCTGACGGCACCAAGGCTCCCGCCATCAACACGCAGGCGACGCTCGCCGGCAAGGAATTCAACTTTTCGCTGGCGGACGCGCTGGCGAAGGGTCCGGTCGTGCTGTACTTCTACCCGGCCGCGTTCACCAAGGGCTGCACGGTCGAGGCGCACGACTTCGCCGAGGCGACCGACAAGTTCCAGCAACTGGGCGCGACCGTGATCGGCGTGTCGCACGATCCGATCGACAAGCTCGACAAGTTCTCGGTGAGCGAGTGCCGCAACAAGTTCGCGGTCGCCTCCGACGCCGACGGCAGCATCATGAAGGCCTACGATGCCGTGCTGCTCAGTCACCCGGCCTACGCCAACCGCACCTCCTACGTGATCGCCCCCACCGGCGCGATCATCTACTCCTACACCGCCATGGATCCGGACAAGCACGTGGAAAACACCATGGCCGCGGTCAAGAAATGGCAGGACGAGCACCCGCAGCACTGAGGGACGCGCGCGCGGCGTTAAGTAAAGCGAATTCTGTGGACTGAGACCGCGGCGCTGGACGCCGCCTCGCGTAAGGTACCAACGTATCGGAGGCTGCATGCGCCGCATGCGGCTGCGAGGCTTTAAGGGAAGGGAGGCTCTATGACCACACGTAATCGCCTGCTGGGCGGCGCTCTGGCGCTGGCGCTGCTGCCGGCCGCCGGCTGGGCGCAGACCACGACACTCCTCAGTGAGAATTTCAACGAGCTCACGCCGCAGCTGGCGGTGACTTCAGTGGGCGCGTTCTCGGCCATCGACGGCAGTAATGTCGATCTCGTGGGTGGCGGGCTGTTCGGCTACCTGTGCGTTGCGCCGACGACGATCATCTGCGTCGACCTCGACGGCAGCGGCGGCAAGTCGCAGGGCATCCTGCAATCCAACAGCGCCTTCACGCTCGTGCCCGGGGTCGACTATTACCTGAGTTTCGACCTGATTGGCTCGCAGCGCGGCAACACCGCCTCGGCGAGCGTCGACTTCGGTCCGTACAGTCAGACCTTCACGCTCGCCTCCGGCGATGTCAGCGGCGGCATCATCAGCAACGAGCTGGTGACGGTGAGCGCGCCCACGACGGCTTTTCTCACCTTCAGCAGCAATACCCCCGGCAACGTGGGCACGCTGTTGGACAACGTGACGCTCACCAGCCGGCGCGCGGCCGTGCCGGAGCCGGGAACCCTGGGTCTCGCGGCGCTGGGTCTGCTGGCGCTCGGCGTCCGTCGCAAACGCGGCTGAGACTCTTCAGGCCAGATCTGCCAGCAGCGCCGGCACGTGGCGGCGCAGCAGCAGATTGCGCGCCTGCCATTCCTCCTGCGGCGCGAGCGCCGTCAACAGGCTCACCTCGCCGCCGGCCAGCAGCGCCACCGGCACCCCATCGCGGTAGAGCACGCGGTTGCCGATAAGCGAGGGCAGGCGCGCACCCGGCGTCAGGATGCCGACCAGATTCAGTGGATCGGCTCCGCAGAGCGAGACGTAGTGACCCTCCTGGGCCTGGCGGCGCGCCTCGCGTAACAGGCCGATCGCTTCCGGTGCGGCGTACTGCTCGCCGGAGAAGCCGGCGACGAAGCGCCCGCCGCGGATCTCGCCGCGGGCCTCCAGGCGCCGGCAGCAGCGCAGCAGATCGCGCCACGGCGGCAGCCAGTCGGCCTCGCGCGCCAGCAGGCGCCAGAACACCACACCCCAGCGGCGCAGCAGTGTGCGCACCACGTGTTCGATGGTTTCCTCCTCGCTGCGGCGCTCGTCGGGCGGTGCGCGCGCGATGCGCGACCAGCGCCCGGCGGCATCCATGCCGAACAGTGCCAGGCGGCGGCGGCGGCGGCCGCCGTGCGCGGGCTTGCGCCGCTCGGCGGGTACCAGCAGCGCGCGCAGGCCAGCGAAGCTGTCGGAGTTGACCAGCCCGAAGGCGACCAGCTCCGCCAGCGCTTCCTCGGCCTGCGTGGGCAGGAGCCCGCTGCCTGTGGCCACCTCGTCGAAGAACGAGGCGCCGCGCGTGGCGAGGAAATCGGCCACGCGCTGCGCCGCGCCCGACAGGTGCGGCGGCTGTGGAGTCGCCGCGAGCGTCGACCACAGCCGCAGGTTGCGCCGCGCCAGCAGCACGATGGGCGTGGCGCGCACCGGCGCTGCCGCGCGCTCCGGGTCGCTGCGGCGTGAGGCGAGCCGCGTCCACACGAAGCGCCCGGCGAGGCACTGCTCATCGAGCCACGCCGGCTCGTATTCGCTGATGCGGCTCGGCAGGATCTCGGTTTCCCAGGCGCTCGCGGCCGCCTCGAAGCCCTCGAGCTGACCGAGGATGGCGGCCACCGCGTCCGGTCCCTCCATGCGGCCGCTGTTGGTCACGCGCTGCCATTCGAACAGGAAGCGCAGGAAGTCGCGCGCTTCGATCGGCTCGATCTCGGCACGCAGACGTTTGACGGTGTAGCGGTGGATGCGCGCGAGCAGTCGCCGCTCGCACCACTCGCTCGCAGGCGCGGCTCCGGGGGTGAACGCGCCGCGCATGACGAAGCCCTCGGTCTGCAGCACCGCGAGCGCAGCCTCGATGCGCGGCAACGTCAGCGCCAGCAGTGCGGCGAGTGAGCCTGCGCTCACCGGTCCCTGCCCCTCGAGGCGTCCGCGAATCACTTCGACCAGCGCCTGCTCGGCATCCACGCTGGCAAGGTGCGCTGCGGGTGTGACCACGGGCGGTGCGCAGCGCGCCGCCGGGTAGAGCGCGCTGAACAGCGGCAGCCGCTCCGCGGTCACCCACAACGTCAACTCCGCCTGCTGCAGCTGGGTCACGCGGCGCTGCGCTGCGAGCTCGGCCAGGAGCACCGGCCAGGCGTCGTGGCGCGCGACCTCAGCAGCGCTCAGGCAGGTGAGCCACAGCAGCGCATCGTGCAATTCATCGGCGCTGCTGGCATCCGGCCAGGCCTCGGCGCGCACCCGCGCGATCGCTTCGGGATCGAGCTGGCCGAGGTCGGCAGCCTCCTGAGGATCGAGCCAGCGCCGGCTCATCACCGCCTGCGTGCGCCGCTCCTCGAGCGGTGCGTCGTCGAGGAAGGCGTAGGGTCGCGCCGAGAGCACCTCGAGCGCGAGCGGCGAAGGCTCGGTGACATCGCGCGCGATCACCTGGATGGTGCCGGACTCGAGCGCGCGCAGCAGCCGCTCGAAGCCCTCGATGTCCATGGCGTCCTCGAGGCAGTCGCGGATCGCCTGACGCACCAGCGGGTGGTCGGGGATTTCCAGCTCGCCAGGCAGGTTCTCGGCGCAGGCCACCTGGTCGGGAAACACTGCCGTGAGCAGATCTTCCGCCGCCATGCGCGCGAGCGGTGCGGGCACTTTCTTGCCGTTGCGGAAGCGCGGCAGTGCGAGCGCGATAGTGGCGCTCCAGCGCCAGCGCACCGGGAACATCGGCGCCGCGCACAGCGCCTGCACCAGCAGCGGCCGTACGCTGTTGGCGTGCAGGTAGCGCGCGACCTCGGCGAGCTCGAAGCTGTGCGCGGTGGTGAGCGACAGCACGATGCTGTCCTCGGTGGCGGCCGCCTGCAGCTCGAAATTGAAGGAGCGGCAGAAGCGCTTGCGCAGCGCCAGTCCCCAGGCACGATTGATGCGGCTGCCGAACGGCGAGTGGATCACCAGCTGCATGCCACCGGCTTCATCGAAGAAACGCTCGAAGATGATCGTCTGCTGCGTGGGCAGCGCGCCGAGTGCCAGACGCGCGGCGGCGAGATAGTAGGTGAGCTGCAGCGCTGCCGCGCCACTGATGCCGCAATAGTCGGCGAGCCAGGCGGTCGCGGCCTCCAGTCCCTGCTCGAGCCGCGGCTCGAGTTCGGCGCGCAGCCGCGAGACGCTCACCGAAAGCTCGTCGGTCCGCCCGGGCGCCTCGCCCAACCAGAATGGAATCGACGGCGGCTGGCCGTGCGCGTCCTCGACACGGATGCGCCCCTGCTCGACACGCAGGATGCGGTAGGAGACATTGCCCAGCTGGAAGATGTCCCCCTGCAGACTCTCCACGGCGAAATCCTCATTCACCGTGCCGACGAACTGCGCCTGCGGCTCGAGGATCACCTGGTAGTCGGCGTTGTCGGGAATCGTGCCGCCGGAGGTGAGGGCGGTGAGGCGCGCATTGCGCCGGCCCTTGATCTTGCCGTTGACGCCGTCGTGATGCAGCAGCGCGCCGTGGCGCCCGCGGCGCGTGCTGTAGCCCGCGGCCAGCATGCGCACGATCTCGTCGAACTCGACGCGCGTCAGCGTGCGGTAGGGGTAGGCGCGTGTGCACAGCTCGAACAGCTGCGCTTCGTCCCACTCGCGCGCGCCGGCCTCGGCCACCAGTTGCTGCGCGAGCACGTCGAGCGGCTTCGACGGCATGTGCAGGCGGTCGAGCTCGCCACGACGCACCGCGGCGAGCAGCGCCGCACACTCGAGCAGGTCATCGCGTGACAGTGGAAACAGCCGTCCCTTCGGCGTGCCGTCGATCGAATGGCCGGAGCGACCCACGCGCTGCAGGAAGGCCGCGATTGAGCGCGGCGAGGCGAGCTGACACACCAGGTCAACCTCGCCGATGTCGATGCCGAGTTCGAGCGATGCGGTCGCGACCAGGGCGCGCAGCTCGCCGCGCTTCAGGCGTGTCTCGGCCGTCAGCCGCGACTCCTTCGCCATGCTGCCGTGGTGGGCGGTCACCTGCTCGGCGCCGAGCCGTTCCGAGAGGTGACGGGCGATGCGCTCGGCGTGCCGGCGGGTGTTGACGAATACCAGCGTGGTGCGGTGTGCGGCGATCAGCTCGGCCAGGCGGTCGTAGACCTGCGTCCAGACCTCGCCCGACATGACCGCCTCGAGCGGCGAGGCCGGCATCTCCAGCTGCAGATCGCGCGCGCGCACGTGTCCGGAGTCGATGATGGTGCAGGCGGCACTGCCGTCGTCGCGCAGGTTGCGCGTGCCCACGAGGAAGCGCGCCACCTCGTCGATCGGTTTCTGCGTGGCCGACAGGCCGATGCGTCGCAGGCGCGCACCGCTGAGTGCCTCGAGCCGTTCGAGGGTGAGCGCCAGGTGTACACCGCGCTTGCTGCCCACCATCGCGTGGATCTCATCGACGATGACGCTGCGGGTCGTCTTGAGCATGTCGCGCCCTGATTGCGACCCCATCAGGATGTAGAGCGACTCGGGAGTGGTGACGACGATGTGCGGCGCGCGCCGGCGCATCGCGGCACGCTCGTGCTGCGGTGTGTCGCCGGTGCGCACGAAAGTGCGGATGTCGACGTCCGGCAGGGCGCGCGCGGCGAGTTCGGCGCGGATGCCGGCGAGCGGCGCCTCGAGGTTCTTGTGGATGTCGTTGGAGAGCGCCTTGAGCGGTGAGACGTACACCACACGCGTCTCATCCGGCAGGCCGTTGCCGGCGATCCCGGCGCGCACCAGCTCATCGATGACCGCGAGGAAGGCCGCGAGGGTCTTGCCGGAGCCGGTGGGCGCGGCGATGAGCACCTGTTCGCCCGCGCTGATGGCCGGCCACGCGCGCTCTTGCGTGGCGGTGGGGGCGGCAAAGCTGCGCTCGAACCAGGCAGTGACGCTCGGATGGAACTCGAGGGGCATGGGAGAATTGAAGCACATCGCGCGCGCCTGCAGGAGTTGGTGCGCAGCGAATTCACACGACATACAGGGGTGCCCGCCGGCGTGGCTGTATGGCGCGCCAGGGGTGGCCCGGCGGCGGGCGCCGCGGCCCCCAAAGGAGAGTAAAGTGCGCGAAGTTTGGCCTGCGCGAGGCGCTGGATCATGTGGGACGAGGAGCAGCAGGTTCGCAAGCGGGGCGCGCTGGTCTGGGTGCTCGGGGCCATCTGTGCCGCGGCGGTGATCGCCGCCGCCTGGGACTGGTACCGCGCGCAGCACCAGGCGGCGTCGGCCGAGCAGGCGGTGCACGCCGCCGCGCCGGTGCCGGCGGCGGTGAACGCTGCGCCGCAGATCGCGCATCCGCTGGCGCAGGCTGGCGGCGCGGAGGCCTTGCCCGCGCTCAACGACAGCGACCAGGTGGTCACCGACTCGCTGATCGGCGTGCTCGGCAAGCAGCCGGTGACGCAGTTTCTCGTGCCGGAGAACATCGTGCGGCACGTCGTGGTGACGGTGGACAACCTGCCGCGCCACAAGCTGGCTGCGGAACTGCGGCCGCTGAAGCCGACGCCGGGGCAGACGCTGACCGCCTCGCAGGGCGCGATCACCACGCTCAGCAGCAGCAACTTCGAACGCTACGCGGGGCTGGTGCGCGTCATCAGCGCCTGCGACGTCAAATCGCTGGCGGTGGTCTACGAGCGGCTCTACCCACTGTTTCAGCAGGCCTACGAGGATCTGGGCTACCCGGGAAAATACTTCAATGACCGCCTGGTCGAGACCATCGACGACATGCTGCAGGCGCCCGAGGTCGCCGCGCCGATCCAGCTGGTGCAGCCGAAGGTGTTCTGGGAGTATGCGGACGCGAGCCTCGAGAGCCGCTCCGCCGGCCAGAAGCTGCTGATTCGCATGGGGCCGGCGAACGCGCGCCTCATCAAGGCGAAGCTGCGCGACTTTCGCGCCGAGATCGTCAAGAACAAATAGACCGGCTCGCCGACGGGGACCACCATGAACGCTGCCAGTCCGAGCGACGAAACTGAGTTAAACAAACCGCTCGCAGATCTGCGCTCGGTGCTGATTCCCGGTGAGACACTCGATGCCTGGGCGGTGCAGCGGCGGCTGTTCGCACTGGCGCACCGCCGGCTGTTGATCGCGGCCACCAGCGGCCGGCTGATCGTGTTGACGCGCAAGCTGCTGGGCGGGTTCGATGTCGCCACGATCCGCTGGCAGGACCTGGAAGAAGTGACGTTGCGCGTCGGCATCATCAGTGCGGATCTGGCCGTGCGCGCCGGCAAGGCGACCGATCTCGCCTCGCTCAGCGTGCAGGGCGCGCAACGGGTCGAGTTCAGCGGGCTGCGCAAGGCGCAGGCACAGGCGGTGTACCGCATCTGCCAGGGTCAGGATCAGGCGTGGCGCGAGAAACGCCGCATCCGTGAGCTCGAGGAGCTGCGCGCGCGCGCCGGCGGCATCCAGGTGAGCTCAGGTCCGGCCGCCGCGGCGCCCGCTGCGGGCGCGGAGAGCGAAGCGGTGCGCCGGCTGCGCGAGGCCAAGCAGCTGCTCGATGAGAAGCTGATCACCGACTCGGAATACGAGGCCATCAAGGCCAAGATCGTCTCCTCGTAGATCCGCGGCCCCGCACCGCGGCGCACTGCCGCGCGGCAACACAACAGCGTCCGAGCCGCGATCCACCTGCTATACACAAGTAATCCACAGGCAATTCACAATCGAGGTGCGCTAGGCTCGCGCTATGGCCATTCGCTTTCGTCGGCGCCCCCGGGCGCAGAATGAAGTCATCGGCACCTACAGCTTCCCCAGCCGTACGGTGCAGGTGCTGCGAACTGAAGGCGATCGCATTCTCTGGGTGTGCGACTGCGACAAATTCCGTCGCCAGTCCGGCCAGCGCGAGCCCTTGTGGTGCAAACACATTGCCAAGGCCGCGGCGCGCCGTTCGCTGGAACGTCTCACCCGGCGCGTCGCGGTTTCGACCCGCGGCAGCTGAGCGCCCTGCGGGCGCCCAGCCCGCGTGGCTCCTTCAGGGTTCGATGAGACCGTGGCGGATGGCGATCAGGGTCAGCTCTGACTGATTCGACACCGCCAGCTTCTGCTTGATGTTATAGAGGTGCGTGCCGACGGTGGAGGCGGACAGCTTCAGGTCATCGGCGATGCGCTGCACCGTGGAGCCGGCGGCTAAGCGCACGAACACTTCAAATTCGCGCTCCGACAGCCGTTCTACCGGCGATTTCGCCGCCCCTTCTACCTCATCCAGCGCGAGCTTCTGCGCCAGCGCCGCATCCAGGTAGCGCTGTCCGCCGGCGACCGCGGTGATCGCCTCGAGCAGCGCCTCCGGGGCGCTGCGCTTGGAGAGAAAGCCGCGCGCGCCCTCGCGCAGTGCGCGGCGCGCATGCAGCGCGTCGTCATGCGCCGAGAGCGCCAGCACGCGCGCCTGCGGGTGATGGGCGCGGATGCGCCGCAGCGCCTCCAGGCCACCCATGCCCGGCATCGCCAGATCCATGACCACGACGTCCGGGGTCAGCTCGGCGTACCGCTGACAGGCGCTCTCGCCCGAGTCCGCTTCGCCCACCACGGTGGTGTCGCTCTGCGCCTGCAGCAGCAGGCGGAAGCCGGTGCGCACCACCGCGTGGTCATCGACCAGCAGCACGCGGATCACGCGCCCTCCAGCAGCGGGATGTGCGCGGTCAGCAGGACTCCATGCGGATCACGATTGCGCACCTCCAGGGTTCCTCCGAGATGTTCGACCCGTTCCTTGAGACCGCGCAGCCCGAAGTGTCCGGGACGCGACCATTGCTGCGGCAGGCCGACGCCGTCGTCGGCCACGCTGATCATCATGCTGGCGCCGTTGGCCTTGGCTTCGATCATAACGTGCGTCGCCTTGGCGTGACGCACCACATTGGTGAGGCCCTCCTGCACCACGCGGTAGGCGGCGAGTGTCGCACTGGCGCCGAGCTCGTCCGCCAGCTGATGCTCGAGCGTCAGGCGGGGCGTCGGGTGGCGGCGCTGCCAATCGCGCACCAGCCGCTCGAGGCTCTCGGCCAGGTCCTGCGTATCGAGTGACAGCGGCGCGAGGCGCGGGATGAGTCCGTGCATGGCATCGTAGAGGCGTGCCGCCTCATCCGAAATCAGGCGCGCCGCCTCGCTGGTCGCCGGCTCGGTGGAGCGCGTGGCGATCGCCATGGCGAGGCTGCGAATCGCGGTCACCGACTGACCGAACTCATCGTGCAGCTCGTGCGCGATCAGGCGCCGTTCCTCTTCCACACTCTGCTCAATCAGCAGTGCCAGCTCGCGCCGCTCCTCGAGGCGGCTGCGCGCCTCGCGCGCTTCGCGCTCGGCCTGCACGTTGTTCTCGACCGCCTGTGCCATGCGGTTGAAGGCGGCCCCGATGGTGTGGGCCTCGCTGCCCGAGAGCGGTGGCAGCCGGTAGGTGAGCTCGCCGCGCTGCAGTCGCTCGAGGCCCTGGACGATGACCGGGAAGGGTGCGAGCGAGCGCTCCACCAGATAGAAGGTGAGGGCGCCGAGGGCCAGCAGCAGGACTGCTGCGAGCCACAGCAGGCGCGTCAGATCGTCCCAGGCATCGAGTATCGCGCGCGAAGCCTGCGCTTCGATCACGACCTGGGCGCCATCGCCGAGCGTGAAGACCTGGCGCGCGGGCTCGGGCTGCAGCAGATTGCCGAACCAGCGCGGCGCCTCGCGGCCGGCTTTGTAGGAGGGCGGCGGCGAGTGGTAGAGGGTGCGACCGCTGGCATCGCGCAGGATCAGGTCGTTGGCACGCACGTGGCCGAGGCCGCGCAGCATCTCGAGCACTGCGCCGGTGCCGCCGCTGGCCGCATAGGTGCTGATGAGGTTGCCGAGCACCTGCGCCGCCACGCGGTTAGCGGCTTCGATCTCCTCGCGCACCGAGGAGCGTGCGTCGCGGATCTGGTCGGCCACCAGCACGGCCACAACGCAGGCCATGAGGCCCAGCAGCACCAGGTTCAAGCGGGTTCTGAGCTTCATCCGGCGATCGGCCTCAAGAAAATCATGAGGCTAGTTTCATGATGATCAGCTTTCGCCCCCCGCCCGCAGAGAGAAGGATAACACCCGTGGCGGTGCAAGCCGCTTTATTGACTCGTTAGGAAACACCATGCGTTGGGAAAAGCCACAAGCCGTTGATTTCCGTTTCGGAATGGAAATCACGATGTATATCGCCAATCGTTGATGTTGATGAGGGCTGGGGGCCCGGTCATCGGGCGCCCCATGCCCGTTGGCGCGGGAGCCGGCCCGAGGCCGACTTAAGCTGTGAAAATCCGGGTCCTGGGTTCGGCCGCCGGCGGCGGCTTCCCACAATGGAACTGTAACTGCCGCAATTGCTCGGGCGTGCGCGGTGGCAGCGTGCGCGCGCGCGAGCGCACCCAGTCCTCTCTCGCCGTGCGCGGCAACGACCGCAACTCCTGGGCGCTGATCAACGCCTCGCCCGATATTCTCGCCCAGCTCAAGGCGAATCCCGACCTGCAGCCGGCGCGCAGCCCGCGCGACACGGCGATCAGCGGCATCGTGCTGGTGGACGGCCAGATCGATCACACCACCGGGCTCTTCATGCTGCGCGAATCCACGCACCGCCTGCCGGTGTGGTGCACCGATGAAGCCTGCGCGGACCTGACCGGTGGCAACCCTATTTTTGACGTGCTCGGGCACTACTGCGGCATCGACCGGCGCGCCATGGCGACGGATGGCAGCCCGTTCAGCGTCGCGGGCGTCGCGGGCATCACCTTCCAGGCGCTCGCGGTGGCGGGCAAGCCCGCGCCTTACTCCCCGCACCGCGAAGCCCCGGTCCCCGGGGACAACGTGGCGCTGGTACTGCGTGATGCAGCCACGGATCGCTCGGTGCTCTACGCCCCGGGGCTCGGCTCCATGGAGGCGCCGGTGTGGGGCGCCATGCAGGCCGCCTCCGCGGTGCTGGTCGATGGCACTTTCTGGACCGACGAGGAGATGATCTCGCTCGGCCTGTCGAAGAAACGGGCGCGCGAGATCGGCCATCTGCCGCAGAGTGGCGCGGGCGGTATGCTCGAGTGGCTGGACAAGCTGCCGGCGACCACGCGCAGGATTCTGATCCACGTGAATAACACCAACCCGATTCTGGATGAGGATTCGCCCGAGCGCGCCGAGCTCAACCGCCGCGGCATCGAGGTCGCCTGGGACGGCATGGAGATCGAGCCGTGAGCGCGGCCTGGTCGCCTGCCGAGTTTGAGCAGCAGTTGCGCGAGCGCGGCCGCTCCTACCACATCCATCATCCCTTCAACGTGATGCTGAACAGCGGCAGGGCGACGCCGGAGCAGATCCGCGGCTGGGTGGCGAACCGCTTTTACTACCAGATCAATATCCCGGTGAAGGATGCGGCCATTCTCGCCAACTGCGACGACCGCGCGGTACGGCGCAACTGGGTACAGCGCATCCTCGACCATGACGGTTATGGGGATGATCCCGGCGGCATCGAGTCCTGGTTGCACCTCGCGCAGGCGGCGGGCCTCGCGCGCGCTGCGGTCGAGAGCCTGAGCCAGGTGCTGCCTGGGGTGCGCTTTGCCGTCGATGCCTACGTGAATTTCGCGCGGCGTGCGCCCTGGCCGGAGGCGGTGTGCGCCTCGCTCACTGAGCTGTTCGCGCCCGAGATTCACAAGCAGCGTCTCGCCGGCTGGCCCGAGCACTACCCGTGGATCGAGCCGGCCGGACTGCATTACTTCCAGAGCCGTGTGAGCCTCGCACGCCGCGACGTCGAGTTCGGCCTCGCCTGCACGCTCGAGCGCTTCACCACGCGCGCCGCCCAGGAGCGCGCGCTCGAGGTGCTGCAGTTCAAGCTCGACGTGCTGTGGCAGATGAACGATGCCATGGCGCTCGCCTACGGGGTGCGGGCGTGACGGGCTATCCGCTCGCGGCGCGTCCGGCGATCGCGCACGGCATGCGCCTGCAGTGGGAGCCCGCACAGGAGGCGCACGTGCTGCTCTATCCGGAGGGCATGGTCAAACTGAACGGCAGCGCCGGGGCGATCATGAGCCGCTGCGATGGCGTGCGCACGATCGCCGAGATCGTCGCCGACCTCGAGCACAGCTACCAGACGAGCGGTCTGAGTGATGACGTGCAGGCATTTCTGGCGATCGCCGTCGACAAAAAGTGGCTGGAGATCCGCGCATGAATGCGCAGCCGCTGCCGCAGATCGGGCCGCCGCTGTGGCTGCTGCTGGAGCTCACCTACCGCTGCCCGCTGCACTGTGTGTTCTGCTACAACCCGACCGAGTTCGCCAGCACCGGCGCCGAGCTCAGCACCGAGGCGTGGCTGCGCGTGCTGCGCGAAGCGCGCGCGCTGGGCGCGGTGCAGCTCGGGCTCTCGGGCGGCGAGCCGCTGGCACGCGACGATCTCGAGACGCTGGTCGCGGAAGCGCACCGGCTCGGCTTCTATATCAACCTGATCACCTCGGGCATCGGCCTGACGCCGGAGCGCATCGCGGCGCTCAAGGCCGCCGGCCTCGATCACATCCAGTTGTCTTTCCAGGACAGCACGCGCGAGCTGAATGATTTTCTCTCCAGCACGCGCACCTTTGATCTCAAGGCGAAGGTGGCCGCGCTGATCCGTGCGCACGACTACCCCATGGTGCTCAACGTGGTGCTGCACCGGCAGAACATCGACCACGTGGGCGAGATCCTCGAGATGGCCGAGCGGCTCGGCGCGCAGTACGTCGAGCTCGCCAACACGCAGTACTACGGCTGGGCCTGGCTCAACCGCGAGCAGCTGCTGCCGAGCCGCGCGCAGCTGCAGCGCGCCGAGAGCATCACGCAGCGCTTCCGCGAGCGGGTCGGCAACCGCATGAAGATCTATTTCGTGGTGCCGGACTACTTCGAGACCCGACCCAAGCCGTGCATGTCCGGACTCGGCAAACTGTTTCTCGCAGTCGCACCGGATGGCACCGCGATGCCCTGCCACGCGGCGCGTATGCTGCCCGGCATGAACCTGCCGAACGTCGAGAGCGATTCCATGCGTGCCATCTGGTACGACTCGGACGCCTTCAACCGCTTCCGCGGCGATGGCTGGATGAAAGAGCCGTGCCGCAGCTGCCCGGAGAAGCACAAGGACTTCGGCGGTTGCCGCTGCCAGGCCTTTCTGCTCAGCGGCGATCCGGCCAACGCTGATCCGGTGTGTGATCTGTCGCCGCACCACGGCCTGGTCACGGCGGCGGTGGCACGCGCCGAACGCGCGGTGGCGCAAGGTGCGACGGCGGCGCTCAAGTTCCGCGATCACCGCGTGTCGATCCCGGTGGTGGTCGAGGGCGGCGGTCCCCGCTAGCAGCGCACCCCCATGGCCGTGCGAGAGGTGCTGAAGATGGGCGCGCCGCTGCTGCGGCAGGTGGCAGCTCCGGTCGCACACTTCGATGCGCAGCTCGCCGCGCTGGTCGCCGACATGGACGACACCATGCGCGCCCTGAACGGCGCCGGTATCGCCGCCCCGCAGATCGGCGTGAGCGCGCGCGTGGTGATCTTCGAGCTCAAGGACAATCCGCGCTACCCACAGCTGACACCGGTCCCCTATACGGTTCTGGTGAATCCGCTGCTCACCCCGCTCGGCGCCGAGCAGGACGAGGGCTGGGAGGGCTGCCTGTCGGTCCCGGGCATGCGCGGACTGGTGGCGCGTTTCCGCCGGCTGCGCTATCAGGGATTCGATCTGCGCGGTGCGCCGATCGACCGCACCGTGGAGGGCTTCCATGCGCGGGTGGTGCAGCACGAGGTCGATCACCTCGACGGGGTGTTGTTCCCGCAGCGGGTGCAGGATCTGCGCAATTTCGGTTTCGAGGAGGCACTCGCCGGTCAGATGACCGCGATGCCGGACTGAAACGGCCGCGGGCGCCCGCGCGCTGGCCATGCGCCGTGCGGTCAGCTGTGTACAATTTCCCTCGATGAGCCGCTATGCCGACAGCACCCGCGAGCTGATGTCCGTCGGTCGCACACTGCGACGGTACCGGCTGCGCCACCGCGACCCCCCCAAGGAGACTCAGCTATGAGCCAGCGCGCCGCCGGAGCCTTCGATGTCAAAGTCACGCCGCAGAAGCCGGACACGCAGATCGCCCGCGCCGCCAATCTCGGCCGGCTGACGATCGACAAGCGTTTCCACGGCGACCTCGAGGGCATCAGCAAGGGTGAAATGCTGGCGATCCAGAGTGATACGCCGGGTTCGGCCGGCTACGTGGCGCTCGAGCGGGTGACCGGCAAACTGCATGGCCGCAGTGGCAGTTTCGTCCTGCAGCACAGCGCGACCATGGCGCGTGGCACGCCGACCTCGGCCATCTGCGTGGTGCCGGATTCGGGCACCGGCGAGCTCAAGGGACTCAGCGGCAACATGACCATCACGGTCGCCGCCGACGGTGCACATTCCTACCAGCTCGACTACAAGATCGGCTCCTAGCCGCTCACGGGGTCTGTTCACGCGTCGGCGGCGCCGGCGCCACGCCGACGCGCAGGTCGCGCCGCATGCGCAGTGCCGACTCGACGCCCTGGTAGTAGCCGCGGATCTCGCCCACTTCCAGGTAGCCGAGTGCCCGGTAAAAGGCGCGCGCCGCCTGGTTGCCGGCACGCAGCTCCAGCGCGATCACGAAGGTACCGGCGGTGAGCGCGGTCTCCTGCAGCCAGGTGAGCAGCGCCCGTCCGACGCCGCGGCGGCGGTGCCCCGGCTGGACTGCGAGCAGGTTGAGATGTGCCGAGGTATCGGCGTAACGCATGATGGCGAAGCCGGCGGTCGTGCGGTCGTGACGCGCGGTGAGCACCACGCTTTCCGGCTGGCGCACGTGCCAGAGGATGCGCTGCGCATCCCAGGAGTGCTGCAGGCCGGCCTCCACCAGGCTGCGCGACATCAGCGCCAGCAGCGCCGCATCGGTGGGGCGGGCAGGTTCGAGGCGGTAGCCGTCCACGCAGCGCTCCTCTCAAGTCAGGCGAGAGTGTGGAACACCTTCTGCACATCGTCCTCCTGCTCCAGGCGGTCGATCAATGTCAGTACCTCGGTCGCCTGGGTCTCGGGCAGCTCGGTCGGCACGGTGCAGATGTACTCGTGCTCGGCTGACAGCGGTGCGATGCCGCGGGTCTCGAGTGCTTCCTGCAGATGGCCGAAGTCGGCGAACGCGCCGCGGATCACCAGCTGCGGCTCGCCCTTGTCGTCGCTGCTCTCGCCCATTTCGTCCAGCCCGTGATCGATCAGGTACAGCTCCAGATCGTCCTGGTCGATGCCCTGGGGATTGAGGCGGAACACGCCCATCTTGCGGAACAGAAAGCTGACACTGCCGTTGGTGGCGAGGTTGCCGCCATTCTTGGTGATGACGTTGCGCACCGCTGCCACGGTACGCGTCGGGTTGTCGGTCGCGGTCTCCACCAGCAGCGCCACGCCGTGCGGCGCGTAGCCCTCGTAGAGCACTTCCTGATAGTTGGCGGCATCGCGCCCCGAGGCGCGCTTGATCGCCGCTTCGATCTTGTCCTTGGGCATGTTGACCGCGCGCGCGTTCTGGATGGTCCGGCGCAGCGTCGGGTTGGAGGTCGGATCGGGGCCGCCCGACTTGACCGCCATGGTGATGTCCTTGGCGATGCGCGCGAACTGCTTCGCCATGCGGTTCCACCGCGCGAACATCGTGTGTTTTCTGACTTCGAAGATGCGCCCCATGGATCCGCATGGTGCACGAAGCACGCCGCGGCTGCCAAGCCGCGCGCCAAGTGAGTGCGCGGCTGCCGGCGCTTGCCGCCGGCGGATCAGCGCTGCGGGCTAGGCGAGCTGCGCCTGCAGCACGCGCATGCGTCGCAGCTGCAGACTCAGGCGCCGCTCGATGGCGCGCAGCCGGCGCTGCACGTCGACGTGTCCCCACTGCTCGAGCACGGCACGCTTCTTGTCGTTCAGCCACTGCTCTTTGACACGCGCCCAGTCGGCCAGCGCTGCCGTAAAGGTCTCGTACTCATGCGCGATATGCGCGCGCAGCTGCTCGACCTGCGAGGCAGCGCCGCTCGGCAAGCTCGCCAGCCGCGCCTGGGCGCGCTTGAACTGCATATCGAGCAGTGCGCGCTGGATCTGGAATACCGGCGTGCGCTTCAGGCCGCGGGTGAGGCCGAGGAACTGCAGCGCCGCGATCAGCCACTTGGTCGGATCCCACTGCCACCAGCGCACGCCGTTGCGGTAGTCGTGCGCGAAGATGTGGTGGAAGTTGTGGTAGCCCTCGCCGTAGGTCACCACGGCGATGACCGGGTTGTCACGCGCGCTGTTGTCCTCGGTGTACGGCTGGCTGCCCCACATGTGCGCCAGCGAATTGATGAAGAAGGTGACGTGGTGGCTCCATACGAGGCGCAGGACGCCAGCGAGGATCAGCATGCCCCAGACATCGTGGAAGATGACTCCGGCGATGATCGGCAGGCCGAAGTTCAGGCCCACGGCCAGCGGCACGTAGAAGCGGTGCTGGAAAGCCAGCATCGGATCCTTGTTCAGGTCCGGCACGTTCTTCAGATCGACATGGCCGCTCCGGTAGTCGCGCAGCATCCAGCCGATGTGCGAAAACCAGAAGCCGCGGCGCGCCGAATAGGGGTCCAGGTCCACGTCATCGACGTGCAGGTGATGGGTACGGTGGCCGCTGCACCAGGCGAGCGCGCTGTTCTGCAGCGCCATGGTGCCGAACACCAGGTAGAACAGCCGCACCGACCAGTGCGCGTCATAGGCGCGGTGCGCCCACAGCCGGTGGTAGCCCGCCGTGATCGCCATGCCATTGGCCCCGAGGAAGAACACGAACACGCACCAGTCGGCCGTGGTGAAACCGTGCGTGAGGCCGTACCAGGGCACGAGCACCGCGGCACAGGCCGCAGTGAGCACGAACATCAGCACGTTGGACCAGACCAGCGGCGGTGCGCTTTCGTTGCGGATCGTGGCGGACATGCGTGCCTTGGGGGTGTTACGGGGAAGGGGCAGGGTAACTTAGCATGCCCGCCTCCCCTAAGTGGGACTTACGTCGTCTTTGACAAGGGCGGGGAGCCCCTCACGGGGGCTAATTGCTGCTCTGCGCACGCTCCGGGGGCTGCGCGCGCACCTAGAACTTGACCAGGATTCCGGCCCCCCAGATCACCTCGCGCGTGACCAGATCCGGGTACCAGATACCGCCTTCGCTGGCGCAGTTGTCACCACCGATGCTCGAGCCGTTATTGCACACGAAGCTCCCCGGTGAGCCATTGTTGCCGCCCGGCGGCGTCACCCCGTTCGAGCTGGCCCAGTACGGCACGTCGGAATGCCGGAACGTCACCTCGGTCCACCAGGTGATCCAGTCCTTGGGCATGTACTGGAAGTTCAGCTGCGAGTCCCACTGGTAGAGCTTCTGCCCGGGGTTCTCGCTGAAGTACGGGGTGCCGCTCTGGGCCGTCGCGCCATTGATCGGCGGCACCAGCGCCAGATAGCGTCCGGGATTGTTCATGAAGCCGCCGCCGAGGGTGACCGCGAAGATGTTGTGATAGAACCAGGCGCGGTCGTAGAGCATCAGGCCGAAGAAATTCGCCTTGTTGGGATTGCGGGCGCAGTGCACCCCGCCGCCGTATTCGCAGCCGAGATCTGCGGTGAAGGACAACGCCATCTTGGAGATGCCGGCGTTCTCGGCGGCGTCGAAGTACTTCCACAGCACGCTGTCGTCCTCGTGCACGCGCGTCACGTTGGCGTAGTTCACGTAGGTGCCGTTGGGATTCGGCAGGCCGATCGCCGCGTTGGGACTACCGCCATTGGCCGGGAAGCCGCTGCCGCTGGCGAGGTTGTCCTGGCCAATGCTGTAACTGTTGAACACCAGCTTGAGCGAGTCGTTGGGGATCCAGAGGATCTGGCCGCCGAAACCCGGATGACTGTTGAACTTGGCGTACGACTGCCAGCCGTTGATCAGCCACGGCTCGATCTTCAGTGTCTGGGTCGGGAACCACTGTACCCGCAGTCCGTTGAAGAACCACGGCGTGTTCGAGGACACGAACGAGGGCTGGTACACCCAGTTGTCGTAGTTGTAATAGCTGAAGAGTCCGATGTAGGAGAGAAAGATGCCGGCATCGATGTTCAGGCCATGATTGACGTTGTCCCAGTGATAGCCGGCGTTGGCCTCCGAGAAATACCGGTAGGCGTCCTGCAGGTCCCACTGGCCGACGCCGGAGCTCGCATCGTTGCGCGGCGTAGTCGTGGCGTACATCCCGAACATCGACAGGAAGCGCGCCTGCACGCCGTTCCAGTGGAAGTTGCCGCCCAGGCTCACCTGCTCGAGCTGGAATTCGCCCGAGCGGAACTCTTCGGTGGAACCGACGATGGTGTGATCGACCGGATGATTCAGGTCCTGCAGATAATTGACGTCGAGGCGCACTTCCGGGGTGAAGAATTTGGTGTCGAATATCGGCGCACTCTCGCGCGGGGTGCCATTCATCCAGCCGAGATCGCCCACGGCGAACGGCGTCTGCGTGTCGACGGCGGGTGCCGGCGGCGGTGGCTGCAGGGCTTCGGGCAGCTGCGCGACGAGTGCGGGCGGCGCCGGCGCAGCCGCCGGCTGGGGTGTGACACGCGCCGGCAGCGCCGGCGCCGGGACGACGCCGTTCATGACCAGATCCGAGCGCGTCGATTCGCCGGCGGCCACGACCAGGGCCGCTGCCGTGGTCTTCGCATGTCCGGGAAGCTGCACGCTCACCGACCACGTTCCCGCCGGCAGATCGCCGAAGGTGTAGACGCCGTCGCTCGCGGAGAGCGTCGCGCGCGTGGCGCCGCCGTCGCTCCTGATTGCGGTGACCGTCGCGTGCGCCACGGGAGCACCGCTCGCATCGGTCACCAGTCCCACGATGGCGCCGAAGTCCGCCGCGCGCGCCGCGCCGCACAGCAGCGCGCCCACGATCAAGCCGGCCAGCGCCTTTGCAGGCCAAAACGATTTCATCCGCGCGCTCCTTTCGAGTGGCACGCAGTCAGGGAATCGGCATGCTAGGGAGCGCGGCGCAGCCGCGGCAGACCAAACGCTGTTAAAAAAATCCAGCTCTTAAAGGACCGCCCCGCGGCGGCGGGGCGGTCTGCGGTCGACCATGAGCGTCAAGTGCGAAGTGCCGCCCGTGCGCCGAAGTGCGCTACAAATCGGGGCCGCGCGGACGGCTGGCGAAATATAGCGCCACCCGTCCGCTGCTGTCACAGCGTCCGTGTGTCCGTGTCCAATTTGGCATGGGTGAGCCAGCTTTGGCATCGAGGCGCACACCCGGCGCGGAGGCTCCATAATGCGCCCCGGACGTAAACGCACTTTGCCGGAAGGATTTGCACGCATGACGCTCGAGACCCTCAGCGAGACACGCTGTTTTGGCGGCCTGCAGGGCTTCTACCGCCACCCGTCGGCCGTGATCGGCCTGCCCATGAAGTTCTCGGTCTATCAGCCACCGCAGGCGCTGCAGCACAAGGTGCCGGTGCTGTTCTACCTCGCCGGCCTCACCTGCACCGAAGAGACCTTCATGATCAAGGCCGGCGCGCAGCGCGTCGCGGCACAGCTGGGTCTGATGCTGGTGACCTGCGACACCAGTCCGCGCAACACCGGCATCCCGGGCGAGGCCGATGACTGGGAGTTCGGCAGCGGCGCAGGTTTCTACCTGAATGCCACCCAGGCGCCGTGGTCAAAGTACTTCCGCATGTATGACTACGTACTGAAGGAATTGCGCGAAACCGTGCTCGGCAACTTCGCCGGCACTGCCGACAAGCTCGGCATCTTCGGCCACTCGATGGGCGGGCATGGCGCGCTGGTGCTCGCGCTGCGCAATCCGGACGTCTATCGCTCGGTATCAGCGTTTGCGCCGATCTGTTCGCCGACCCGCTGCCCGTGGGGCCAGAAGGCGCTGCCGCGCTATCTCGGCAACGATCCGGCGGCCTGGGCGCAGTACGACGCGGTGGATCTCATTACCGCGCGCAAGTCGCGCGTCTTCCCGCAGATCCTGGTCGATCAGGGACTGGCCGACAAATTCCTGCCGCAGGGACAGCTCTTGCCGGAGCTGCTCGAGGCCGCCTGCAAGACGGCGGGCCAGCCCCTGACGCTGCGCCGGCACGAAGGTTACGGCCACGATTACTACTTCATCGCCACCTGCACCGAGGATCATCTGCGCTTCCACGCGCAGCAACTGGCGGCCTGAGCAGCAGGCGCATCTCCCGGCACCTGCTGGGAGAATTTCCCAGCCGCACCCTATACTCCCGCGGCGGGGGAGTCAGTGGGCGAGATGAGTTCAGCCACGCGATGGGGATCTATGCTGGCGCTGGCGCTGCTCGGCGCCTGTGTCAGCGTGCCGCCGCCTGCGCCGCTCGCCCCGGGCGACACCCTGCAGGCATTCGCCGCGCGGCGCCTCGAGGTGCCCGGGTTGCCACCGGCGGCGGAGGGCTGGAGCCGCGCGCAATGGCTGACCGCAGCGCTGACGCTCAATCCGCAGCTCGCCGAAGAGCGTGCGCAGCTCGAGGCGGTGGTCGCCGCCGAGCGCACCGCGGCGGAATATCCCAATCCCAACATGCAGCTGTTCGGCGAGTACCTGACGGCCGCGGCGCAGAGTGCCGCGTGGCTGTA
>Ga0070761_10000702_pt1 | contig 21368 bp, 17 predicted proteins | sample HubBroMetageREF1_FD_66724 | JGI IMG/M metagenome (GOLD analysis project Ga0070761, IMG submission 66724) | Reference soil microbial communities from the Hubbard Brook experimental Forest, New Hampshire, USA - Hubbard Brook CCASE Soil... | ecosystem: Environmental > Terrestrial > Soil >... | reverse complement strand
GGCGAGGATTGGTATAGTCTCAAGAGACTGCCGATGAGACTTTTCCTGGGAGTGGATGGCGGACAATCCGGCACCAGCGCACTGATTGGCGATGAAGCCGGGCATGTGCTCGGCGCGGGCAGCGGCGGCCCGTGCAATCACGCTGGCGCTGCGGAAGGCCGTCGGAAACTGGTGCGCGCGGTGGGTGACTCCGTGGCCGCCGCCTGCGCGCAAGCCGGTCTTGACGCGCATGCCGTGCGCTTCGCAGCCGCATGCTTCGGCATGAGCGGCGGACCTGAAGACAAACAGGCGATCTTACGCGAGATTCTTCCGGCCAATGTGGTCGTAGTGACCGATGACGCCGTCATCGCGCTGGCGGGCGCCACCGCTGGCGAACCTGGCATCGCAACCATTGCCGGAACCGGTTCCATCGCATTCGGCCGCAATGCCGCGGGACGCACGGCGCGCACCGGTGGCTGGGGCTACATCTTCGGCGACGAAGGCGGCGGATTCGATATCGCGCGCCAGGCTCTGCGCGCCGCTTTGCGCGCCGAAGAGGGCTGGGGACCGCCTACTGCGCTAGTGCGCGCGCTGCTTGACGCCACCGGCAGCGCAGACGCCAACGGCGCCCTGCATCGTTTCTACACTCAAGATTGGCCGCGTTCGCGCGTAGCGGCGCTGGCTCCGCTGGTGGATGAAGCCGCAATGGCGGGAGACGCGGTCGCGCGCGATATACTTTACAACGCGGCGCAGCAACTTGCCATGCTCACCTCCTCGGTTCGCCACCAGCTTTGGAAGCCTGGTGAACCCGCGCGCCTCGCCTGGATCGGCGGCGTCTTCCGCAGCCGCATGCTCCTGGAGCGCTATCGATTTCTGGTGGAGTTGGAGGACGGTAACCGCGCGGGCCCTCCGGAGCATGGCCCCGCAGTTGGCGCCCTGATCGAAGCCTATCGCGCTGTAAACCTCCGCCCCCCATGCTACAATTTACCCCAATGCGCCGAAGCTGGAACTCCCTGATCTGGACAGGCTTTATCGTCACGCTAGTGGCAGCGATCAGCTACGTACCCGTCTTTGTGCGGTTTGCGGCGACGCGCGATGTGCCGTGGGTGAATTTCCTTCTGTTTCTGCTCGGCGGGTGCATGTTGGCGGCCGGGCTGAAGAGAGCGTACGGCGAGGCTGAGCGCTACGGCGGCAAGATCGGCGGCGCGGTGCTGGGCGTGTTGTCTCTCACGCTGTTCGGCCTATTCTGTTGGGGCAACTTCGTCTTCGCGCGGCGTGTGCCACCTTCGCGCGGAGCGCCGCATGCTGGCGATTCGGCGCCCGATTTCACGCTGCCGGACGTCAACGGCAAGCCAGTCACTCTTTCCGGCCTGCGCCGGATGAACCGGGCTGTACTTTTGATTTTCTATCGCGGCTATTGGTGACCCTTTTGTAACTCCGAGTTGCGGAGTTTTGAGAAACACTTAGACGAGTTTCGCGCGCGCGGCGTTCAAGTCGCCGCCCTCAGCGTCGACTCCAACCAAGAATCGCGCAAGCTCTGCCGGGACCAGGGTTATACGTTTCTCTTCCTGTCCGATCCGAATGCTGAGGTCATTCGCAGATACGGAGTCCTGCACGCCGGCGCCGGCGAAAACGCCCGCGACATCGCGCGGCCGGCCGAGTTCCTGGTGGATCCAGCGGGCCTTGTCCGGTGGGTTAACCTGACGGACGACATCCGCGTCAGAGCTCGTCCCGGGATTGTGCTGCAGGAGATCGATCGTCTGCAACTCCCCACGGGAAGGTGATGGGCTCTATTAAGTCACCTGGACTTCACGAAGCCGGCCGACGCCTTACCATCCTCGACCAACTCATATTCGCCGGTCTTCCAATCGCGCACCGCTGCAGCCAGTTTCACGGTGCGCAGCGCGTCATTTCCAGCTACGACCAAAACCATGTGCGCCGGGTCCAGCGGGTTCTTTCCTGCAAATAACAGCGCGTCGCGTTCGGACGCGTACGCGGCGCCATCGAGCCGGATTATGTCTTCGCGGTAATTGAGACCCAAACGATCGCCCCAAGCCGCCAATGCCGAATTCGCCTCCGGGCGGCCGACGAAGACCACGTCCCGCTGCCGCAGGTCTTCGTCCGTCACTTCAAAATCTTTGCGGATCGGAACCGCGCTCTCATACTCGTCCAGGAATCGCTTCTGCAGTTGCTCGGCGGCATACCGGTTGGCGCCCGCATCGCGTACGGTTCCGTAAACCAAGATCGCCGAGTGAAGCCGACTCCGGATATCGGTCGTCACATACGCCGGACCTTCGCCCGCCTCTACTGCAAATGGCGCACCCGCCTGGTCCAGGAACGATTGCGCGGTGACTGTCTGCGTAGTGTGCACGGCGAAGTAATCGCGCATGAGTTTCAGGAAGGTTTCGTCACCCATACGCCGCCGCAATGCATCGAGGAATAGCACGCCTTTCGCCGCTTCGAGCGGCTGGCGATCCTCCGGACTGGCCGCCATCTGCAATCGCCGGTAAGCGGCGCGCCGCACCTGCATCTGCAGCTCCGGATCGTCCGACTCGAGGTCGCGGTAGTATGCCGTGGCGCCCGCCACGAACCATACATCCGCATCGCTCGCCGGCAGAACCCAGCCCTTCCATAGGCGATCCCGATCGAAACCTTTCCCGTGGCCGGCCTTGTCCGGTCTATGCTCCGCTGCCGCCGCGGTGTTGCGGGAGCTTTCGTTTGCCTGAATCGCGGCGCGCAATCCCTCAGATGCTTCGCCGCGGAACAGCCGATAGCCGGAAGGGAACATTCCGTCATTCTTCGCGTAGTCTCGGCGGCCCCGCCCCCCAGCCTCCCATTCGCGCTGATTGGGTTTGCCGATGGCCGCCCACAGCATCAGGTTCTGCGCCATGTCTGCCGTCGCGATTTTCGCATCCATGGTCGAGGCGCTCACCAGCGGCGCCGTGCGGAACGCCAGGAATCCGAACTGCTCGTCTATCTGCCCGCGATATTTCCGGTAAAGATCCTGCCATGCCGCATCCCGCTTCTCGGCGTAATACGGCACGTACTCTGGCACGCCCCGCGGATCGGGAACGTACTCCAATCGGACTTGTAGATCCTTGGCGTTGTTGTCGCCCCAATAAAAACCTTCCGTCCCGCCGAACCATTCATTCTTCGAACTGCGCCACAGCTTGGTGTGCGCCGTGCCCAATTCATACATGGCGATCTCGTTGTTCTTGGCGTCGCCAATCAGCCACTCATTAGTGTAGAGGCCGTTGTTGCGAGTCCCCAGGCGCTCCACCACTTCATCCACGTTGCCGCCGTATTGAATCGCCGCGCGCGCGCGGAAGGCCACCGGCGTGCCCGCGATGTTGAATGGCGACTGGCGAATAGTGGTCTCGGTAAGCACCACGCCCGCATCGTTCTGATACCAGTCAGTGCCGCTTTCGATGCCGCCGGGATAGCTCTGCATGATCACGCGGTGACCCTTGGCGGGCTGTATGTCGAGCATCACGTTGGTCTGCTCGGCCAGCGTGAGCGGCCACCAGGTGACGTGGCCGATCGCCATTTTGCCGTCGCGCGTGGCCGGGCCGGTGGCCGCGAAGGCGCTGCAATGATCCATCGCTGAGTCGCGCTTGCCGTCGAAATACGGCGGCGCATCAAGCTGCAGACCTTCCAGTCCGGTCGGCGTCATCGGCATCGCATTGCTCAATTCGCCCAGTTCCACGGTGGTGTTGGCAACCGCGATATCCACCAGGTCGATGCGCCGCCCGAGCCACTTTGCGCCGGCGTCGGAAGCGCCGTCGGCAATGCCCTTCATTTCTTCTAGGATTTCGCGGTCGAAGCCGCGCAAGAAGAGCGCGTTTACCGTAGTGCGGAGTTGGTCCCAGCTTTGCGCTTCAGCCTTGACGCCAAGTTCCGCGGCGCAGCGTTCCAGATATTCCGGAATCTCGCGCGCCATCAAGTGGCCGTGCTGGTAGCCGCGCTCGTACGGCTGGCCTTCGATGTGCAAATAAATCCAGCCGGCCGAAGGATAGCGGTACGCCGGACCGAACGTGCGGACGGTTTCGGCGGGCGGGTCGCCGGCGGTGGAAGCTTCATCGAGCGTGACGTCAGCGAACCACGCCTTGCCCGTAAACGCGCCGCCATTGCCCACCGACAGCAGGATGCGATCCTCCGCGCGGCTGGCGACGAAGCGCAGCGCGAGGTGCGTCCACGGCCGCGTGCCGCCCAGCGCGGCCGAGTGCACATCGAATGGCATGGAGGCCATGCCGATGGCGGCGCCGATGGCGATGGGCGAGCGGTCCAGGTCGCGCACTTGCACGTCTTCGGTGCGCACCCAGCCACTCAGTTCGTAGCTTTTTCCAATGCGCAGGGAAACCGGCGCGGAGCGCACGCTTGCGTCCGGCGAACTGCCCGGCTCCACGCGCAGCGACTTGCTGTTTTCGTGCGATACGGAGGCATCCACGGTCAGCAACCCGCGCTCCGCCGTCCAACCGGTGGCGCCGCGCTCGATGGCCGGTCGAAACGGTGTGCCGGCTTGCAGCCCGGCTAGCAACCAAGCCGCAGCCAGTGGTAAAGAAAGTATACGAATCAAATCAGCCTCCCTTAGTCTTTTATACACCTTTGGTACCTGCTATACTGCCTCTCTTGTCTTCGGTCATGCCAGCCTTCGAGCCCGCAGGCGCCTCGCGCACCGAGTGGGAGGGCACTGGGACCGGCTACCTGCAACGTATCGCCTCGGCCGATCGCGACGCGTTGGCGCGCAGCCGCGGAATCGACAGGCGCCGGTCCAACCAGGCATTGGACAGGGAAACTTGGCCGCGCGGCTGGGACAGCCGTTGGGCACCGTCAAAATCCACATCCGAATGGGTATGATGAAATTACGCTCGCAGCTAGGGGCTCTGCCATGACGGAACATCCAACCGCCAACCGAGAGATCCGCGAACTGGCCAGCCTGTTCGCCGCCGGCGCCCTCCCGCCGAACGCTAAGGCCGATTTCCAGGAACAGGTGAAGAACTGCGGCGTGGGCAAAGCACACGCCATGCTCCCATGGACCCCCTGACCTTCCTCTGCTTGGCTAGTTACGAAAAGGGCCACGACTTCCTGCGCGAAGCCAAGCGGCAGGGCGCGCGCGTCTTCCTGATCACTTCGCTCAGCCTGCAGGACAAGGCGCAGTGGCCGCGCGATAGCATTGACGATATCTTCTACATGCCGGATCGGGACAAGACCTGGAACCGCAACGATACCTTGCTGGCCATCAGCCACCTGGCGCGCACGGAGGCCATCGACCGGGTGGTGGCGCTGGACGATTTCGACCTGGAAATGGCCGCTGCCCTGCGCGAGCACCTGCGCATTCCGGGCATGGGCGAAACCACCACACGCTACTTTCGCGACAAACTGGCCATGCGCATGCAAGCCGTGGGAGCGGGCTTGCGGGTGCCCGAGTTCGTGCACCTGCTCAACGACGCGACGGTGCGGGAGTTTACCGAACGCGTGCCGCCACCGTGGGTGCTGAAGCCGCGCGGTATGGCGGGCGCCATCGGCATCCAGATGGTGCACTCGGTCGACGAACTGCGGGCAGCCGACCGGTTGCTTGGCGATAAGCGGTCGTTCTTCCTGGTGGAGCGCTTTGTTTCAGGCGATGTCTGCCACGTGGACTCCATCGTCTACGAGAACCGGATCCTCTTCGCCGTGGCCAGCCAGTACGGCTATCCGCCCCTCGATGTTTCGCATCGCGGCGGCATCTTCACTACGCGCCTGCTGGAGCGCGGCTCCGCCCATGCCGAGGCGTTGCTGGCCCAGAACGAACGCGTGCTGCCGGCTATGGGGCTGCTGCGCGGCGTTTCCCACACCGAGTTCATCAAGGGCGACGATGGCGCTCTGTATTTTCTGGAAACGTCCGCGCGCGTGGGCGGCGCGCATATCGCGGAACTGGTGGAAGCGGCCACGGGCATCAACTTGTGGGGCGAATGGGCCAAGGTGGAGATCGCCGGCGGCAAACTGCCCTATGCGCCTCCGCCACCCGCCAACGATTACGCCGCGCTGCTCGTGTCGCTCGCGAAGCAGGAGCATCCGGACACCTCGGCCTATAACGATCCGGAGATCGTGTGGCGCATGCAACGCCCGCACCACGTGGGGTTGATCGTGAAGTCGGCGCGCAGGGAGCGCGTCGCGGAACTGCTCGATCAATATGTCGAACGGGTCAAGCGAGACTTCGCCACGGTCGCGCCGCCGCGCGATAAACCCACCAACTAATCCCTATGTCCACCTCACCCGTTGCCGCCCGCACTAAGTTGTCGGGGTCGCAATGGGCCGTACTGGCGCTGCTGGTCCTTTCCATCTTCATTAACTACATCGATCGCAGCAATCTCTCGATCGCCGTCGCGTTGCCGCCTCCGAAGGGACTGAGCCTGGACCCTGTACGGCAAGGCTACCTGCTTTCCGCATTTTTCGCCACCTACGCGCTGTTCCAGTTGCTTGGCATCGTCGGGTTCGTTCTGGACCGCGTGGATGTGGGTTGGGTTTACGCCATCGCATTCCTCGTGTGGTCTGTGGCTACCGCCGCGACAGGCATGGCCATCGGCTTCGCCGTCCTGTTCACTTTGCGATTGTTGCTCGGAGTGGGAGAATCGGCGGCGTACCCGTGTTATTCGAAGATTTTCGCTACGCATTTTCCGGAACATCATCGCGGCCTGGCGAATGGTCTAATTGACGCCGGATCGAAATTCGGCCCGGCTCTTGGAATGCTTGTAGGCGGCCTGCTGATGGCACGCTTCGGATGGCGGCCTTTCTTCGTCGTCCTGGGCGCCGCCAGCCTGGTTTGGCTCATACCGTGGCTGAAGTGGATGCCGCGCGGAGAAGGCATCGTCGCCAAGAGCGCTGTGCATGCCGACCCGCCTCCGGGCGTGATGCATATCCTCGAGCAACGCTCCGCCTGGGGCTCTTTCGCTGGATTGTTTTGCGGCAACTACTATTGGTACTTTCTGCTCACGTGGCTGCCCTCGTACATGGTGAAGGAGCGGCACTTCTCCAAAGAACATATGGCCAACATGAGCGCCCTGGCCTTTCTGGCGATCGGGGTTTCCTCGGCCCTGTGCGGGTGGCTCTCCGACCACTGGATCGCCGCGGGCGCCACCCCCACGAGAGTCCGCAAGACATTCACGGTCGGTGGCCTGACGCTCGCCACCATCATTCTGCCGGTGGCGATGGTGGATAGCAAAGACCTCTCCATGGCTTTGCTGTTTTTGGCGTGTATCTTCTTCGGGATGTGGAGTTCCAACCACTGGGCGCTGATCCAGACGCTGGCGGGTCCGCCCGCTGCCGGCAAATGGACCGCTGTCCAAAACGGAGTCGGCAACCTCGCGGGCGTGGTGGCGCCGGCCTTGACGGGCTTGGTAGTGGCGCGCACCGGCGAGTTTTTCTGGGCGTTTGCAGTAGCGACGGGCATTGTGCTGGCGGGGGCTTTCTTCTATATGTTCGTGATCGGACGCATCGAGCAGGTGGATTGGAGCCGGCGTTAGCGCCGCTGGGCGTCACTGCGGCAGAAAGCTTTATTCGCCTTGTCGATCTGGCGAGTCTTCGTTCGACCTAAGATCGGAGCCGGTATTCCGATTGCCGGTAGTGGCTCAGTTTGGGTACGATGGCATGTGGGGCGGGCAATTCTGCCTGCGGACGCGCTTTCCAGCGCGTCCAAGCCGGCTGAAAGCCGGCTTGCAGCCATGATTGGCCGCCCCACAAGCGAACTGAGCCACTGCCCGATTGCCTGTTTTGGTATGCTGGTCGATCGATTCGATATATCGTGGATGGTTAATTGTGATTAAACTCAGGAGCCAGGCATGAGTACGGTACGAGTTCTAGTCGGTACCCGTAAGGGCGCATTCGTCCTCACATCGGACGGCAAGCGCGAGCGTTGGGATGTCTGCGGCCCCCACTTCGGCGGCTGGGAGATATACCACCTAAAGGGCTCGCCCGCCGATCCGCAGCGACTCTACGCGTCGCAATCCACGGGCTGGTTCGGGCAATTGATTCAGCGCTCCAACGACGGCGGCAAGACTTGGGAACCGGTAGGCAACAAGTTCGCCTACGACGGCGTTCCCGGCACTCACCAGTGGTACGACGGCACGCCCCACCCCTGGGAGTTCAAGCGCGTCTGGCATCTGGAACCATCGCCGACCGATCCCGATACGGTCTACGCCGGAGTGGAAGACGCCGCCATTTTCCGCACCACCGACGCCGGCGAGACGTGGCAGGAATTTCCCGGACTGCGCGGCCACGGGTCGGGACCCCACTGGCAGCCAGGCGGCGGTGGCATGTGCCTGCACACCATCATTCTCGATCCGGCCGATCCCCAGCGTGTCTACATCGCCATCTCGGCCGCGGGCGCCTTCCGGAGCGACGACGCAGGCCGCACCTGGCAGCCAATAAACCGTGGCCTGTACTCCAAATCCATCCCCAATCCGACGGCCGAGGTCGGCCACTGCGTGCACCACGTCGCCATGCACCCAGCGCGTCCGCACGTGTTGTTTATGCAGAAACATTGGGACGTCATGCGCAGCGACGATGCCGGGGACTCGTGGCAGAAGATCAGCGGCGACCTGCCGGTGGACTTCGGGTTCCCGATCGACGTTCACGCGCACGAGCCGGATACCATCTACGTCGTCCCGATTAAGAGCGACTCGGAGCACTATCCCCCCGAGGGCAAACTGCGTGTGTACCGCAGCCGCACGGGCGGAAACGAGTGGGAGGCACTTACCCAGGGCCTGCCCCAAAGCAACTGCTACGTGAACGTTTTGCGCGACGCGATGGCGGTCGACTCGCTCGACACGTGCGGCGTGTATTTCGGCACCACCGGCGGGCAGGTCTACGCGTCGCCCGATGCCGGCGACCACTGGGCCCCCATCGTCCGCGATCTTCCCGCGGTGCTTTCCGTCGAGGTCCAGACGCTGCCATGATCCGGGTGGTGCTGCCGGCGCACCTGCGGAATCTGGCGCGCGCCGAGGGCGAGGTGCAGCTCGACGTGGCGGGCGAGGTCACGCAGCGCGCGGTACTCGACGCGCTCGAGGCCCGCTATCCGGTGCTGCGCGGGACCATCCGCGACCACGACACGCTAAAGCGCCGGCCGTTCGTGCGGTTCTTCGCCTGCGAGGAGGATCTGTCGCATGAGCCGCCGGATGCCCCCCTGCCCGCCGCGATCGCATCGGGGGCGGAACCATTCTTGATCATCGGGGCCATTGCCGGTGGGATATGACTCCCTGGCCTGTCCTGGCATCAACGCGAGCCAGGACGCGAGGCCCTGTGATGTTACAACCCGAAGCACAGAATATTCGGACCCGCCGCCACCGCCACATACTGCTTCCCTCGCACGCTAAACGTCATCGGCGAGGCCTTCATCCGCACGTTTGTCGGAAAGTGCCATAGCGTCGTCCCGGAACGCTCGTCGACCGCGTCGAATCCGCCGTTGGGCTTGCCGTAGAACACCAGCCCGCTCGCCGTAGCCAACACGCCGGACCATGACTTCGCCTTGGCCGCGCCGGGCTGCGCAATCTCCCAAACGGTGGCGCCCGTTTCGATGTTCACCGCCCGCAGGTACCGCTGACCGGTCTGATCCGGGTATCCCATCCGCTGTCCCACGCATTCTTCGAGCGCCAGAAAGTAGTAAAGGCGCGTAACCGGGCTGTAAGCCGTTGAGCTCCAATTGGCTGCATCGTCCGGGCACCCTCTTTGATTCTTGACCTGTGGACGCCCGTCGTCCCCGATCCCCGACGCCCAATCCACGCGCCGCAGGAACGGCTTGGCCAGTAACAACTCTCCGGTCACACGGTCCAGCACATAGAAGAATCCGTTCCGATCCGCATGCAGCAGCAGCCTGCGCGGCTTGCCCCGATACTCGGCATTAACTAACACCGGCGGTTCGGTGGCGTCCCGGTCGCTCACATCGTGCGGCGTAAACTGATAGTGCCACTTGAGCGCGCCGTCCGCTGGATTCATCGCCAGTATCGAATCGGTGTAGAGATTATCGCCGCCGCGCTCCGCGTCTTCCGAATCGGGGAACGGATTCCCGGTGGGCCAATACAAGGTATCGGTTTCCGGATCGTACGAGCCGGTCAGCCACGTGGACCCGCCGCCCATAACCGGCTCGCTTCCTTTCCAGGATTCCGATCCCGGCTCGCCGCGCAGCGGAACGGTCCAGTGTCGCCACATCAGCTCTGCTGTGGCCGCCTTGTAGCATGCCACAAAACCGCGAATCCCCTCGTCCGCGCCGGATACCCCCGCGATCACCGTGTCTCTGACCACCAGCGGCGCGAGCGTGCCTCCGTAGTGTTGCGGATCGCCGGATATTGGGGGCATGGCCGTTTCCCAAGCCAGACTTCCGGTGGCCCGGTCGAGCGCGATAAGGTGCGCGTTATCCGTCACGAAGAAAACCCGATCGTTCCGGATGGCAACGCCGCGGTTGGTCCCCAGCGATGCGTCCCCCACCATGCCGTGCGTCTGCGGGCGCGCGTATTTCCAGATTTCCGCGCCCGTGATCGCGTCGATGGCATAGACTTGGTTAGGACCCGTGACATACATTACGCCGTCCGCTTCGAGCGGCGTAACTTCCAGGCCAAAGTGCGGAATCGGAAAGAGCCACTTCAACTGCAGCGAACCCACATTGGCGGTGTCGATCTGCTTCAGCTCGCTATAGCGGTTGGCGCTGACATTGCCGTTGTAGGTCAGCCAGTCGCCGGGCTGCGGGTCACGCCAGGTAACCCATTGGCTTCCGGCTGCCGCGGCAGGTTGCACGCCGGCGTTGAGTTCGTGGATATATCCGGCCACCGCATCGAGTTCCGCCACAGGCAGATCGAACGGCGGCATGCCGGAATCCGGAAATCCGCGCTGGATCAGCGCTCCCAACTGTTGGGCGGATTGGCCCGCCAGCCGCGGATTGGCCGCCAGCCCCGGCCCTTTGCCGGTGCCGCGCGCGTCCTGGCCGTGGCAGCCCGCACAGCGCCTGGCGAAAACCTCGTTGCCACTGCTAGCCATCAGCAACGGCGCGACCAGCAATCCGGCAGCGATCCTCATCTTTAGGTGGGATAGGCCTCCTGGCCTGTCCGTTCTCCTCTTGTTCAACTGGTCACATCACGGACCCGTGGCTCGATAGCGGACAGGCCAGGAGGCCTATCCTACCTAATCCCCCGCCGACGCGCGCGAATAAAACCCCGCCAAATCCGACTTCAACTGCTTCAACGCGTCCACATTCAGATAAATCATGTGACCCGAATGGTAATACGCGAACTCGATGTTCCCGCGCAGCTTCGGCTCCAGCTCCATATGCGCCAGATCGTACTCGGTGATGAAGAACGGTGTAGCCAGATCGAACAATCCGTTTACGGAAAAGACCTTCAGGCGCGGATTCTTGCGCATCGCATCCGCCAGATCCCCCGCCACATACGCGTCTCTTAGGGGCGGCCCTTGCGGCCCCGGTCCCCCCGCGCCGGGTGGGTGATGCGTGTGATCCCAGTCCTCGTTCACCTTCAAACCTCTCGGGAAGTAAGTCTCCTTGGTCGTGTACTTCAGCTCACGGTCCAGATAGTCGTGGAACGCGGATACAAATGCCCCAGTGATGCCGGAACTCGATGGATCGTATCCCGGATTCTCGCCTGCGGCATCCGCGTCGGTTCCCTCAAACCGCGCATCGTAGCGTCCCAGAATCATCCGCTGATCCCGCAGCAACTCCTTGCGGAAACGGCTGGGACCCACCCGCAGATTGGCTTCTTTGATGTACTGCACACTCAACCCGGTGTAGCCCGACAGCTTGGCGGCCATCGCGTCCACTTGCGCTTGCGGCAGGTTTTGTCCTTGCGCCAGAGCCTCCGCGTAAGGACCGCGCGCGAACGCCCGCACCTCGTCGAGGAACGCCTTTTCATCCCGCCCCTTGTGCGCGATCTTCTCGTAGTGCCAGGCAATCGCCGCATAGGAAGGCAAGTTGCCGATGTAGACGGCATCGCTGCCCGGCGCCTGCGTGAAATAGTTCAGAATGGTCGACATCAGGATGACGCCGTTGAACGACATGCCGCCATTCTCCAGCGCGTCCACCAACGCCGCCGAGCGCGTGGTGCCGTACGATTCGCCGAACAGGAACTTGGGCGAGTTCCATCGATGATTCACTTCGACGTAGCGCTGGATGAATTTGGAGAACGCCTGCACGTCCTGGTCGGTTCCGGCGAAATTCTTAATCGTAGCTTTTCCAACCGGCCGCGAGTAACCGGTTCCCACGGCGTCCACGAACACCAGATCGGTTTTATCCAGCAGCGAGTACTGGTTCGGCATCACCTGATACGGAGCCGAACCGGTCGCTTCCGGACTGGCCGTGGCCACTCGCACCGGCCCGATGGAACCCATGTGCAGCCACAGGCTCGCCGAACCCGGACCGCCGTTGTAGAGGAACGTAACTGGTCTCGTGCGCGGGTCGCTGACACCGCTCATCGTGTAGGCGACATAGAAAACGATGCCGTATGGCTTTTCGTCGTCCCCGTCGATCAGCAGCGTGCCCGCGGTAGCCTTGTAGTGGATGGTTTTGCCATCGAGTTGCAGATCGTGGTCCGTGACGGATGTGGTCTCGGAGGGGATGGGAGCCGCCTTCTCTTCGGCAGCCGGGGCCGCCGGCTCAGCGGCGGGCGGTCTTTGGGCAAACATCGATAGAGCGCCAGCCATAAGGAACACGGCGAATGGCAGTCGGGACATGCTGTTCTCCTTCCGGCGTATTCTCTCACGAATCGCCCGTCAAATCTGCTACAGTCATCCTAATAACAGAGTGATGAAGCCCCCAATCCCGCTCAATGAGCATGCCCGCCTGGAGTTGCTGCGGCAATACGGCATACTGGACACCGCCGCGGAGCCCGCCTTCGATGAGATCACCGCGCGCGCTGCTGACATTTGTCAGACACCCATTAGCCTGCTCACTTTCGTGGAACGCGACCGTACTTGGTTTAAGTCGAACATCGGCCTGGAATTCCGCGAGATACCCCGCGATAATTCGTTCTGCGCGCATGCTATTTGCCAGGATGAATTGTATGTGTCCCCCGATATGCTGGCCGACGAGCGTTTCTCGCACAACCCTCTGGTAACCCAGAAGCCGCACTTGCGATTCTATGCAGGCATGCCGCTGCTCTCCCCCGAAGGTCTGGCGCTGGGCACTCTCTGCGTCATTGATCGCAAGCCGCGCGAACTGAGCGCGGAACAAACGGACAAACTGAAAGAACTGGCCAAAGGCGCGATCCTACTGCTTGAGGTCCGCCGCGCCGGCGGCCGCCCTCCCGCGCGTCCATGAGGTAGGCCATGTCCTTCGCCGGAATGAAAGTCCTGTCCCTGGAGAGCCGCCGCTCCGCCGAAATGGCCGAGTTGATCCGCAAACAGGGCGGCGAGCCCATACTGGCCCCATCCATGCGCGAAGCGCCGCTGGAGCGCAACGAGGCGGCCTTCCAATTCGCCGAGCGCCTTTTTGCCGGCGAGTTCGATATGATGATCCTGCTCACCGGCGTGGGCACCCGCCTGCTCCATCAGGCGCTTGCGACGCGCTATCCGCCGGAACGCTTTCCCGAAGCTCTGCGGCGAATCGCCGTCGTAGCCCGCGGACCCAAGCCCGCCGCCGTCCTGCGCGGACTCGACGTGCCGGTCACCGTAGCCGTGCCCGAACCCAATACCTGGCGCGAGTTGATCGCTGCCATTCGGGACCGTCCCGAGCGGCGCATCGCCGTGCAGGAATATGGGCGCTCCAACGCCGAGTTGCTCGCGGCGTTGCGCCAACGTGGCGCCGAAGTCGCCACCGTGCGCGTTTACCAGTGGGAGTTGCCCGAAGACACCGAACCCCTGCGCGCAGCCGCTCTACGCCTGGCCGGCGGCGAATTGCATGTGGCGCTTTTCACTACCTCCATTCAGATCGAGCATCTGCTGCGCGTCGCCGCCGAGGCTGGAATCGATGCCGCCGTGCTGTCCGCCTTGCGCAACATGGTGGTGGCTTCCATCGGCCCCACCACCACTGAGGCACTCCAAGAGGCGGGCGTGCACCCCGACCTGGAACCCAGCCATCCTAAGATGGGATTTCTAGTGCAGGAGACGGCGCAGCGCGCGGAAGATATCCTGCGCACGCACCGCGAGCGCTAATCCTACAATGGTAGGATTGGCGTGGCTTGCAACCGGGGCGCCACCCATCGCGAGTGCGCCGATTCCAGACCCCGACGAAACTCACAAGCGGGTAATTACAATCCCCTTCGCAACAGGATGTTGATACGATCAACTGGTGCACCCGAGACTTGCACTCCTCGTCCTGCTCCTATCCGCCGCGGCGCTCGTCGGCGTGCGGCTGCGCGCCCAGGCCTCCCCGCCCCACTACAAGAATCCCGCGCTGGACGTCGAACTGCGCGTCCAGGATCTATTGGGCCGCATGACTCCGCAAGAGAAGGCGGAGATGCTAGCCGGCTCCGGTTGGATGGAAAGCCAGCCGAATGCGCGGCTGGGCATTCCCGCGATCAAGATGGCGGATGGTCCCCTGGGCGTACGGAACTGGCGCGGTTCCTCCGCCGTCACCAACGCCGCTTCCACCGTACCTGTCACATCCACCGCGTTTCCAGCCGGCATCGGCATGGCCTCGAGCTGGGACCTCGAACTGGTTGCGCGCTCGGCCCGCGTCATTGCGCAAGAGGTGAAGGCGCTCGGCCGCGACATGATTCTCGGTCCCACCGTGAACATCAACCGGGTCCCGCTGTGGGGCCGCAACTTCGAGGGCTACGGAGAGGATCCTTATCTCGCCGCACGAATGGGAGTCGCGTACATCCGCGGCGTGCAAGCCGAAGGCGTGATTCCCTCGGTGAAGCATTTCGCCGCCAACAACGAGGAGTACGAACGCCACCGCATCGACGAGAAGATCGACGAGCGCACGCTGCATGAAATCTATTTCCCGGCGTTCAAAGCGGCCGTCCAGGAAGCGGGCGTCTGGGCGGTGATGTCGGCATACAACAAAGTGAACGGTTTGTACTGCGCCGAGAATCCTTATCTGCTGACGGAAACGCTCCGCAAGCGCTGGGGCTTTCGCGGGTTCGTCATCTCCGACTGGGGCAGCACTTACAGCACCGAGGGAACCATCAATGCGGGCATGGACCTGGAGATGCCCGGCGGCGAAGCCATGCGGACTTGGGCCAAAAAGCCCGAAACCATACGGGACGGGAACGGCGCCGGATGGCTGACCGCCGGCAAAGTTCTGAACGCGGTGTCGGCGGGGCGCGTGACTGAGGAAGCCGTGGACGAGAGCGTGCGCCGCGTCTTGCGCGTCATGTTCACCGCAGGGCTGTTCGACCACCCACATGCGGGCGGCGGCGAGGTAGACACTCCCGAGCAGCGTCAGGTGGCGCGCATCGCGGCCAACGAGAGCATCGTACTGCTCAAGAATTCCGGCGGCGTGCTGCCCTTAAGCGGCGAGAGAACGCGCAAAATCGCTGTAATCGGTCCGAACGCAGCGGTGGCTCGGACCGGCGGTGGCGGCAGTTCCCTGGTGCGCCCGAAATACGCGATCACCGCGCTCGATGGAATCAAGGAGGCCGCTGGACCGCGCGCCGATATCGTGCACGCGCTGGGTGCTGTTATGGAAGGTGAGGATGCCGGCAGAGCGCCACAGGATCTGCGCGAGGAGGCCGTCGCCGTGGCCCGTCATTCCGATGTTGCGATCGTCGTGGTAGGCTACGCTCCCAAGCTTGAGGGCGAAGGATTCGACCGCAAATCCATGGATCTTCCGGCCGGGCAGGATGAACTGATCGAAGCCATCGCGGCCGCCAACAAGAACACCATCGTGGTGGTCGCCGCGGGCGCGCCCGTGACCATGACCAAGTGGATCAGCCGGGTGCCCGCCGTGGTGTTCGCCTGGTATGGCGGGCAGGAGACCGGGCATGCCATTGGCGACGTGCTGTTTGGCGCGGTCAACCCGTCGGGCAAACTGCCGGTGACTTTTCCGAAAGCGCTGCAGGATTCGCCCGCGTACGGTCACTATCCGGGCGAGAACCTGCATGTGGATTACGCGGAGGGCATCTACGTCGGCTATCGAGGATTCGACAAGCAGAACGTCGAGCCACTCTTTGCGTTCGGTCACGGCCTCTCGTATACGACTTTCGATTACAGCGATCTCAAGATCGCGTTCCCTACCGCCAGCGTGAGCGTACGGAACAGCGGCACTCGCGCCGGGGCGGAGGTCGTGCAGCTATATCTGCAGCCGCCACCATCGCCGGTAGACAGGCCAGTGAAGGAGTTGAAAGGATTCGGCCGCGTCACGTTGCAACCGGGGGAGTCGAAAACGGTGTCGTTCACGCTCGATAACGCTGCCATGTCTTACTACGATGCAGCGGCCCACGATTGGGTCGCCGAGCCAGGCCGGTTTACGGTCTTGGTAGGGGCGTCGTCGCGCGATATTCGTGCCAAGGGTGAGTTCGAGTCGAAGTAGGACAGGCCTCCTGGCCTATCACGGCGAGCCATGCTCGCCTTAACGGGATGCCCCCGGTTGTTTACCTCCGCGGAGCCAAGCTATAGCTCTGCGCCCAGTAGGGCAAGTCGCCGATCGGATCGCCGGAGATCACGATCTCGACGCGGCGATTCTGTTCGCGGCCGGCGGCGGTAGCATTCGAGGTTAGCGGACGGGTATCGCCTAATCCACGCGCGAGCACCGCTTCGGCCGGCAAGCCATCGCCTATTAGCGCCTCGCGCACCGCCTGCGCGCGCTCGGATGAGAATGTCTCATGGCCATCCACCTCCACGGTCAGATTCGGATGCGCTCTGAGTACCGCAGCGACGCGCGACAACCTGTCATACACAGCCGGACTCACGCGCGCGCCCTGGAAATCGGCATCCGGCAGGGTCAGCGTCAGGCCGCGGGGCGTGTCGCGCGTAGATAGCGCGGCGGTGAACTGGGCGAGCAACTGAAGGCGCAATTCCTTTTTTCGCGGCTCGTCGCGGTCCTGGGCCGGCTGAATCTGAACGACTGTTTGGGGCGCCTGCTGCACGGCCGCGGCACTGGCTGCGGCCGCGGCGGCTTCGGCCTGCGCCTGTTGTCTGGCGGCGCGCTCCTGTTCGAGTAAGGCATGTTCAGCGGCCGCCTGGGTTTGCGCGGTCTGCGCGACGGCCTCCGCCTGGGCCCTCTGCGCCTCGGCCCGCGTCACGCGCTCCTGAGCCCGCGCCAGTTCATCGGCTTGCTTGCGCTGAATTGCGAGGATGCGCGCGTCTTCGGCGGTCTGCGCCGCTTGCCGCGCGAGTGTGACCACCACGGTCACGCCGGCTTTATGGTCCAGCGCCTCCTGAGCCCGGTGTAGTTGATCCTGGGCTTTGCCCAAGGTATCCGGCGCGTACCGGCCGGCTTCCGCCGACTGCGCAATCTGCACGGCATTCTGCGCCTCATAGAGTTCCACTAACGATTGGTATTGATTCGGCGACAGCCTGACGGCATTCGCTTCGGCGGCCGCCATGCCCTCCTGCACATTGTAGGTGTAGTGGCCGCGCGGCAGCAGTTCGTATTTGGCCTGGATGGGCTCTCTGCCGCCGATCGTATCGGGGCGGGGCTGGTTCTCCAGCACCACGACATCGCTGGGCTGGCGCACGGCCGAATAGGGCTCGGCCGTAACGATCAGGCCAAATGCCTGCAAATCCGTGGTTACCAGCAGCCTGGCCTTATCCGAACTGCCAGCCAGAATTTCGCCGAGATTCTTAGCATGCCCGTCCGGGGTGATCGCCCACAGCACATAAGTCAGGTACTCTCGGCCAAAGCGCGTGGGGGCCGGCAAGTGGTCGAAGCGGGCATCGATTTCGGCGCGGCCCGGCTTGGATTCCACAGTTGCGGCACCCTTGGCCATGGGCAGCAGGACGGTGCCACTAAAATCGATATTAGTGGGTCCGTTGCGGTACTGGTAATCGACCGCGCTAACTGTGCGATCGACTACGGTCACGCGATATATGGGAACATTTGCACTATGTTCCGGCTCATTCTGAGCCGCCGCGGCGAGTGTATAGTAAAGACCAAGTACTGTAGTTAGAAGCAACTTGCTAATCATACCGGTTACCTTCCCGAAGAGTTCAGCAAGCGTTCTTCCCTTCGGCAAAAGTGCGAACCGGTGCCGTACTCTTTAGTACAGCTCCGCGCGGACAACAGCGGCCCGTCCGGCAGCCTGCAACACGGTCGCATCGGCGGCATGCTGCGCACGCACATAGGCCAGCGCGGCGACCTTGCCCAGTGTGGGCGAGAACGCGGAGGATGTGACTTCTCCCGCTTCGGCAGCGCCGGAGGTGACCTTAGTCCCGCCCGCCAGCGGGGCTTCGCCCTCCACTTCCAGTCTTACAAGCAGACGGTTGACGTGCCCGCGCGAACGGATGCGCTCCACGATCTCCTGCCCGATATAGCAGCCCTTGGCGAAGTGGATCGCATGCATCTGGCGGGTTTCCTGCGGCAGCGTGGTGTCGAAGATATCCTCGCCATAGCGCGGCTTGGCATGCTCCAGGCGCACGGTGCGGGCTTCGTCCGGCGTCGCGTATACCGCGCCCGCGGACTCCAGCCGCGCGATCCAATCGGCCTCTGTTTCCGCCGGCATGAAGATGCGGAAGCCCGGCGCGCCGGTCTCGCTGGCACGCTCGATAATGGCTCCGTCCCACGGGGTGTGCGCGTATTCCGCTGCTGGCGTAGGCGCGCCGATAGCCGCAAGCACGGCCGCGGCGTGCGGGCCTTCTACCGCAACACAGGCCAGCGTCCGTGTGACGTCCTCGAGCGCAACATCGTCCGCGATGATGTATTTGTCCAAGTGATGGAAGACGCGCTCGCGCGTTTCGGGCTCCGTATCCAACAGAAACCGGTCTTCGAGGCAGAGCAGGTTGACGTCGGCTTGGATGTGCCCCTGCGCGTTCAAAAAGAAGGCGTAGCATCCCGTGCCCGTCGTAAGCTGCTGCACATGATTGGTGGTCATGGCATGCAGCAAGCGGGCGCGATCGTCCCCGCTGGCGTAGATCCGCCCGCGCGCGGAGAGGCACAGCCAAGCTGCGGCGGCGTGCAGAGCATCGTATCCGGAAGGCATGCTTCTTTGATTATCACCCGCCGCTGGATGCGCGCGGAGGACAGCTTAACTCACCTCTTCCTTCACCGGATCGAAGTGGAACATCCGCCCTTCGCGATAGCTGCGCACCGCCAGCGCGATGTGGGTCATGGTGGTGTACCCGAGCGCCGCGCTGCAATTCGGCTCCTGCCGCGACCGCACGCAATCGAAGAAGTTGTCCACGTGCTTGTCGTCGCCCTCATTACCGAGGCCCGGGACGACGAGTTCTTCCTTGCCATTGCCCCATTTTGCGGCGAACTCCTTGCGATAGGGCTGCTCGGCTACGATCTGCACGTGATCGAATTGCCGGTTTTTGGGTCCCTCCCATTCGTCGCCCAGGAACATGGTTGCCTTGGTGCCGCGCAGCATGGTGACCGGCCCGACCTCGTTCACTTGCGACGATTCTACCGTGATCGTGTACTTGCCCGGATAATCGGCGGTATCCATGAACGTATCGGGGACTTCGCGGCCGTCGTTGTAGACCCATAGGCCGCCCATGCCGGCAACGCGCATGGGATGTTGATTGCCGAGCGCCAGGTGGAAGGGCGCTACGATGTGATAGTGCAGGTCCGTGGCGATGCCGCCCGAGTAGTCCCAGTATTTGCGGAAGCGGAAGAACCGGTCCGCGTCGAAAGCGCGCGCCGGCGCCGCGCCGATCCACTGCTGCCAGTCGATGTAGTTATCGCCCTTGCCCTGCGGGCCGGCCTCCGGATCGATGTCCCAGTTCCAGTCGCCGTCCGGATTGTTGCGGCTGTAAGTGCCCTGCGCGGCCACCACTTGTCCGAGCATGCCGCTTTGTACCATCTCCCGCACCTTGTGCCACCGCGTCCACGAAGTGCCCTGCACGCCGACTTGCACGACGCGCTTGGCGTCGCGCGCGCGCCCATATAACTCCTTGGCTTCGGGAAGGGTGTGCGTCATGGGCTTCTCCAGATATACGTCCTTGCCGGCGGCGATGGCCGCCAGCGCGATGGGTGCGTGCCAGTGGTCCGGCGTGGCGATGAAGACGGCGTCGATGTCGCTACGCTGCAGCAATTCCTGGTGGTGCAGGTATGCTTTGGCGCCGTCGGCTTGGCCGGCGGCCTTGGCGAGCCGTTTGCGATAAACATCGCACACCGCCACCACCTGAATGTCTCCACGGGCCTTCTGCCGGCGAAGGCAAGCTTTGAGGTGATAACCGCCGCGTGCGCCGATGCCGATCTGCCCGATATTGATGCGATCGTTCGCGCCCTGGACGCGCGCGGCCGCCATCGCCGCGCCCGCCAGCCCCACGAAGCTGCGTCTGCTGAGTCCGTACGTCATACTGTTCGCCATCTTTTTCGATTGTAGCGGTGTTGTGGGGCGGACCTCCAGGTCTGCGCGGGTTCTCCAGGACCCGCTCTTCGCCTAGCGGTAGATCTCTGGTAGATGCGCTCTGGTAGACGATCTGCTACGATAAAGCAGTGCTTGACCGTATCGAACTCATCCAAGGCACGCTCGACCTGCTCATTCTCCAGGTGGTCCAGTGGGGGCCGCAACACGGTCATGGCATCGGACAGGCGATCCGCATCCGGTCGCACGAAGCGTTGCAGGTCGAGCATGGCTCCCTTTATCCCGCGCTGCACCGGCTGGAACGGCAGGGCTGGCTCGCCTCGGAATGGAAAATGTCGGAAGCCAACCGCCGCGCCCGATACTACCGGCTCACGCCTAAGGGCAGGCGGCAACTGATCGAGGAGCAATCCAGGTGGAAACAATTGGTGCGTGCGGTGGCCCGCACCATGAAACCCGTCAAGGAGTGAACGTATGTGCCGGCTCTTCTTTAAGAAACAAGCATCCGACGCCGATCTCGAAGAGGAGTTGCAGGCTCACCTCGAGATTGAAACGAAGGAGTTAACGGAGCGCGGCCTGACGCGCGGGCAAGCCGAAATGGAAGCACGCCGGCAGTTCGGCAGCCGGACGCTGGTCATGGAGGCCACCCGCGAAACCCGCGGGCGCGGGGGCATCGCGCGCCTCTGGCAGGACATTCGATATGCCGCCCGCATTCTGCGCCGCAACCCCGCCTTCACCGCCGCGGCGGTGCTCTCGCTGGCGCTGGGTATCGGCGCCACTACGGCCGTCTTCAGCATCGCCGATACCATCTTCTTACGGCCGCTCCCCTATGCCGATTCCGGACAGCTCGTCTGGGTGGCAATCCGTTATGGCGACCTCGAATTCGTGCCATCGCCGGATTACGTCGCCTGGCGCCGCGATAACCGCGCCTTCCGGAATATGGCTGCGACCCAAACCCACTTGAGCGCCACCATGCTGCTGGGCGGTTCCGAACCGGCCGAGGTGGTT
>Ga0070761_10000698_pt1 | contig 21447 bp, 17 predicted proteins | sample HubBroMetageREF1_FD_66724 | JGI IMG/M metagenome (GOLD analysis project Ga0070761, IMG submission 66724) | Reference soil microbial communities from the Hubbard Brook experimental Forest, New Hampshire, USA - Hubbard Brook CCASE Soil... | ecosystem: Environmental > Terrestrial > Soil >... | reverse complement strand
AGCGAAAGAGATACCGGAGCGTGATTGGCACCGGCGGTCAGCAAAAGCGTATCTTTCGGTTGTGCGGCCTGTTGCGGACCTGCGACATTTTGCTCGGTGGATGGCACGCCATCCTTCGCTGCGCTCGCCTGCTGCGCGTGAATGGCGCAGGGAGTCAGCAACGCAAGCACTAGCAGCCCGCTCGCAGACTTTTGCAGTCGCATTGCAGAAGCATAACGCGAAAGAAGATTGCTGTCAGCCACACGGCGTGCCGCGCCGCGACATCTCTGCTAGCATGGCGGCGGGTGAAACACGAATGGCTTCCGCGATGCATTCAGCAAACGCGCCAATGAAGCAAATCCTGCGTGAATTGCGTGCGCGACAGGGCGAGATGGTGGAGTTGCTCGGCGAATTCGTGCGCTGCGAATCGCCCAGTCACGTGAAGCGCGCCGTAGACGAATGCGCGGCGATCGTGGCGCGCGAATGGCAGCGACGCGGCGCGAATGTGCGAATTTTGCAGCAGGCCAAGCGCGGCAACCACGTACGCGCGGAAATTTGGTATGGCGCCACGCGCCCGGCCGGCCAAATCATGGTGCTCGGCCACACCGATTCGGTTTATCCGCTCGGCACGCTCGCAAAGATGCCGTTTCGCATCGCGCAAGGGCGCGCATGGGGCCCAGGAACGTTCGACATGAAGGGCGGCATCGTGCTGGCGCTGCACGCGGTGGACGCTTTACGCGCGCTGAAAATCCAGCCGACGAAACGCCTCGTATTCCTGTGGACGTCAGACGAAGAAATCGGCAGCGAAAGTTCCCGCCGCGCCATCGAGCAGGAAGCGCGTCGCAGCGATGCAGTCCTGGTGCTGGAACCATCCTTCGGCCGCGAAGGCCGCCTGAAGACCCAGCGCAAAGGCGTGGGCGCAGCGGAAATAATCGTCACCGGCCGCTCGGCGCACGCAGGCATTGATCCGGAGAAAGGCGTGAACGCAGTACACGAGCTGGCCCTGCAAATCACGCGCCTGATGAAGATGAACGATCCGCGCCGCGGAATCACCGTGCAAGCCACGGTCGTGAGCGGCGGCACGATCACCAACGTAGTCCCCGACCACGCCCGCGCCCTGGTGGACATCCGCTACGCACGCGCCGCAGATGTTCCGCGCATCAATCCCCGCCTGCACGCGTTGCGCCCGATCCTGAAAGGCGCCCGCGTGGAAGTGCGTGGCGGAGCAGACCGTCCCCCGCTCGAGCGCACCGCAGCAGTGAAGAAATTATTAGCCGCGGCCCAATCCCTGATGCATCAGATGGGCCTGCCGCTAGGCGAAGCCTCCACCGGCGGCGGCTCAGACGGAAGTTTCACGGCAGCGCTCGGCGTCCCAACTCTCGATGGCCTAGGCGCGGTAGGCGATGGCGCCCACAGCCCGCGCGAACATGTAGTAATAAGCAAGTTACCGGAGCGTGCGGCGCTGATTGCGGGGTTGCTGGCGACGCTGTAACCATCGCGAAGTCGCAGTTGTAGCGGCGCACTTCAGAGCTCCATCGATGTCGCGTCGCAGAACGATGGCGGTCCCGCTTTGCGGGACCGCCACTACAAAACTCACCGCGGACGCGTGCCCGACAAAACCTACCGCACATCCTGCTGGTGCAAATAAGTGATCGCCTGCTGCTGCAAATCCGCGTAATCCTCGTGCAACGAATCGCGCAAAGCCTGTTCCGTGTTCGGCGCGCTGGAAATGTCGTCAAGCAGCCGCGTAATGTCTCCCATGCCGCTAGTCTGAATGATGGACTCGACCACAGCGAGCGACCAGGCATAAGCGAACGATGCCTCGCCACCGCCCAGCCCCATCCACGATCCCTCCAACCCAGCCAGTGATGGAAGTTCCCCCTGCCCTGCAGCATTCAGCAGAGCCCCCGCGGTTCCCGAGCTGCGCCGCCCCTCCATATATTGCGCCACGCCCTCCTGCAACCAGGTCGGCGCGCGATTGTGAGTCTTCTGCCCAATAAAACTGTGCGTCAGTTCATGCTTCAGCACCCGCGCCAGTTCCGGCGTGACGGCCGTCAGCCCCTGCACCGGAATGCGCATCCGCCCGTCGTTCAGAGCGCCCACCCAACTCGGCGCACGCGTAATGTCCGCGAAAGATTGCCCGGTATAAAGAATCACGCCAATCGAATCCGGCGGTGTGAACTCCAGCTCCGATTCCAGATCGCGAAAATCGTCTTCCAGCACACGCAGGATCCCCCGCGCCAAATCCGGCGTCGCGCTGCCGTTGTATTTCAGATTGAAATGCGCCGTCTCGCCTTCGCGGTAGCTTTCTTCCTCGGCCTTATCGCGTTCCGCTTTTTCCAGCGCGCGCCCCACTTCCGCATCCGGACGCAATTTTTCCGCGCGATGCCATTCGGCCACCGCCAAGTCCATTTTGTTCGCGCCATAGTAGGCCCAGCCGTCGAGCTTGGCGACGTCTGCCGAGTCTGGCGCAATCCGCCGCGCGCGCTCCAGCGGCTCCAGCGCCGAAGTGAACTGGCTCTGGTGCAAATACATCACCGCCAGATTCAGCAGCAGCGCCAGATTTTCCGGCGCAAAGCTGAGCGCCTCGCGGTAATGATCAATCGCGCTGGCGGTGTCGCCCTTGCTTTCCAGAAACTGCGCCGCGGCGTAATGCGCGGCGGTTACTTTTTCGATGGCTAGCGGGGAATGCGAGCGCGCATCTGTCTCCAGCTGCGCGATATAGCCGAAGTCAATCGCGTTGTCGCGAATCACCAACCGCGCGATATCGTCGTACCCGCGCACCGGATCCACATGCGGCGCGGAAACGGGCGGTTCGCTGGAAGCGCTGGAGCCCGAGGAGAAGCCCAGGCCGTCGCGATCAATACGCGCGACGATCGATTTCGGAATCGACATCTCGCCTGCGGGTGTTTCGTAGCGGACGCGGTCGCCATCTTCGGTAACGCTCGAAGCGACAATCCGCCGCCCGTTCTTAAGCACGATGGTATCGGCGGCCGCCGAAGACACGACCAGTAGCAGTAACGATGCGATGGGCGCTGCGTGACGCACACCTGAATTTTACCAAGCGCGCGAGACGCCGCGGGCGCTCCTTCCCCGCTGATGCCCTAAGTAATACAACCTGTCCCAGCGAACAGGCGGCGCTCCCCAAATTCGCGGCAAGGCAATTTGCGTTGGCGTGCGTCAAACATTTAACAACCAAGTGCACAGTGCAAGAAAAACCGACGCTACCCAGCGAAGTCGCGCTCACACCAGCAGCGCTCTACGTCCGGAGTCCCGCAAGGATCAAATGCGAACAACGCCATGGCCGGCGCGCATCGACAGCAAAGAACACCGATACAACCTGCCTTTTACTCGCGGCAACCAAAGTTATACAGTGAATCACGTGCGCGGCTTCCTGCGATTTTCTCTGACCATTCTCCTGCTGCTCGGCGCCGATTTCATTGGCATCGCTCCCCGCAGCACAGCGGCGCTGCAAGCGCCGGCCAATGCGCCGCAGACCGCCGCGCCACAACCCTCCGCGACGCAACCGAATCCGGCCGCAGCGATTCCTACCGACCCCCGCGCACTCTACGAAGCGCTCAACAACCTTCGCCCCGACGGCGCGCGCGTCTACGCCGTAAAAGACCTGACGCTGCGCCGCGACGTAGTGAGTTTCACATTCACCCAGGGCAAGCTCGCATTTCTCGAACCTCTCGGCGGCCGCATCACCGGCGCCGTCTTCTCAGGCCGCGGCCAAGTGATCGCCACCCCGCACGAACGCGGCGAACGCCGTTCCCTGGCGCAATTCATCGGCGTCCCGATCCTCGATCAGCCTTTTTCCGACGCCTACGTCCGCTTCTCCGACGACACCGCCGCCGAACTGCAACGCCAACTCGCCCAGGATGGCGTCGAACCAGTCAGCGATCCCGATTTCACCACGCACTGGGATCCGCTGGCCGCAGGCCTCGCGCCCACTCACTCGCTGCGCACCATGGAGGATTGGCTCGCCGCCGAACCCATTCCCTATTTTTATGTTTTGCTGCAAACGGCCACGGCGGGCCCGGTGGAAGTCTCCGTGGATTTCCGCCGCGACGAGCAAGTGACCATCGGACAGCCCCGCTTCACCGATGGCGCCCGCACCTACGACATGTGGGCTTCCTTTCGCGCCGAAAATTCTCCCGCCGAAAAAACGGAACCGTTCCTGCCGCTGGATTATCGCGTGGACTCGACCATCGCCGAGGATCTTTCGCTGCAGGGCAAAACCACGCTGCACCTGCGCGCCGGCCGCACCGGCGAACGCATTGTCTCCCTGGAACTCTCGCGCCACCTGACCGTGGACGAAATCCAAGGTGAAGACGGCCAGCCTCTCCCGTATTTTCAAAATGACGAGCTCAGCCGGCGCGACGCCGCTCGCCGCGGCAACGATTTCATACTCGCGGTGCTGCCCGCGGGCAAACCAGCCGGCGCGGATTTTCATTTGCAGATTTCCTATCACGGCGCGGTAATCGCCGACGCGGGCAACGGCGCCTATTTCGTCGGCGAGCGCGGCGCCTGGTTCGCGCACATCGGCGGAGAACATTTCACGCCGTTCGACCTCACGTTTCACTGGCCGAAACGCTTGACGCTGGTCGCCACCGGCACCGAATCCGAAGCCCGCGAGGACGCCGAAACAAGATCCGGCCGCTGGCAATCGCAGACGCCCTTCCCCACCTCTGGCTTCAACCTGAGCCAATACCAGATGGCCAGCACCGCCAGCCAACCAAGAATTCAGGTATATGCCAACAAAGAACTCGAACAAGCGATCATGGCTCGTCTGCAAACCGGGGCTCCCAACGCCGTGCCGCCGCCTTCGATGCTCGATCATTACAAGGACACCGACCGCTTGTCCGGCCCCGCAGACCAGCTTCCTGCGCCCAGTCCTACGTCCGCGCTGAAACAACTCGGCGCGAGCGTGCAGGATTCCATTCGCTTCTTCGAAAACGTGAATGGCGCGTTTCCCTTCGATCATCTCGACGTCGCGCAAATTCCCGGTTCCTTCGGCCAAGGCTGGCCGGGCCTGGTCTATCTCTCCACGCTCGCGTTTCTGCCGCCCGAAACGCAAGAGCGCGCCGGCCTCAACGAGTGGGCGCAAAGCCAAGCCCGTGACCTGATGCCTTTTCACGAAGTGGCGCACCAGTGGTGGGGCAACCTCACCGGCGCGGCCAGTTATCGCGACGTGTGGATTCAAGAGGCGATGGCGAATTACCTGGCGCTCTGGTACGCGGACAGCAAAAAACCCGGCCAGCACCGGCTCACAGGCTGGCTGGAACATTACCGCGAGGAGCTCACCGCCAAAGCCCCCGGAACGGATCATTTGATCGAAGATGCCGGCCCGCTGGTGCTGGGCCCGCGCCTCGGTTCACTGAAAGTCCCAGATGCCTACAGCACGCTGATCTACGGCAAGGGCACGTGGGTGATGCACATGCTGCGCGAGATGCTGCGCGATCGCGGCGCGCCCAGCGGCAAAGATCCAGACGCGCGCTTTCGAGAATTGCTCCGCGCGGTGCTGGCCGAACACCGCTTTCGCCCGCTCAGCACCGCCGAATTCCAGCACGCCGTCGAGCAGCACATGTCTCCCGCGATGGACCTCGAAGGCACCCGTCGCATGGATTGGTTCTTCGATCAGTGGGTGCGTGGCACGGACTTGCCACGCTACACCGTGAAATTCGAAGTGAAGCCCCGCGGCGACGCCTTCCTCGTGACCGGCAGGCTCGAACAATTGGGAACCGAAGACGCATTCACCGCGCCCGTGCCGCTCTATGCGGTACGCATGGCCGGAAAACCGGAACGCCTGGGCGTCGTGGTCACAACCGGCCCGGAAACGCGATTCCAGTTTGAGTCGCGCACTCGCCCCACGCGCATCGTTATTGATCCCAATCTCACTCTGCTGTGGAACAAGGGCTAGCGCATCACCGAAATCGCGAAACGCACCACCCATCCGCGCGCAACAAAAATCTTTACCGAAGAAAATTTTCTTTCAACTTGCGTCAACGCGCCTCCGGTTTTATCCTATCGGGTCTTAAGTCTGTTCCGGGGCGAGCGTTTTTTTCACTTCGCCTCGTGTGTGTCCCGTTATTTTGCTACTCATAGAATCTTTCAACCGTAAATCGCTGGCGTCCTGGGGTCGAGCAACCGGCGATTTCGTAACTTTCTTGCCCCTTCTTTAAGCTCGCTAGCATCTATACGGTGTTCTGAGGCGGCCGCGTGGACCCGGAAGGCTCTCAAAGTCCCATCGAATCGACATCGGCTCATCCGATTATTGAGCCGGGTTATACGCTGGGTACGGTAACCGACAAAATCAGCTCCATCGTGCTCGGGCGCGGCACGTCCAAGGGCTGGCTTTTCGGCTTCGCCATCGCCTTCTCGCTGTTGATGCTCCTGAATTTCACCATTGGATACCTGCTCGTCAAAGGCGTCGGCATCTGGGGAATCAACATTCCCATCGGCTGGGGCTTCGCCATCGTCAATTTCGTTTGGTGGATCGGCATTGGCCACGCCGGCACCCTGATCTCCGCAATTTTGCTTTTGCTACGCCAGCAGTGGCGCACTTCCATCAACCGTTTCGCCGAAGCCATGACGCTATTCGCGGTCGCCTGCGCCGGCATGTTCCCCCTGCTGCACATGGGCCGTCCCTGGCTTTTCTACTGGCTCACGCCCTATCCCAATCCGATGTGGCTGTGGCCGCAATTCCGCTCGCCGCTGGTTTGGGACGTCTTCGCCGTCTCTACATACGCCACCGTATCGTTGCTCTTCTGGTTCGTAGGATTGGTCCCAGACCTCGCCACCCTGCGCGACCGCGCCCGAAACCGCCCGGCAAAAATCGTTTACGGAATTCTGGCAATGGGCTGGCGCGGCTCTGCCGTGCACTGGTCGCGCTACGAAACTGCATCAATCCTGCTGGCCGGACTAGCGACGCCCCTGGTCGTATCCGTCCACACGGTAGTGAGCTTCGACTTCTCCGTCGCGCAAGTAGCCGGCTGGCACACCACGATTTTCCCGCCCTATTTCGTCGCCGGCGCGATTTACTCCGGCTTCGCGATGGTGATGACCCTCGCCATCCCCATCCGCAAGTTTTACAACCTGGAAGATTTCATTACCATGCGCCACCTCGGCAATATGGCCAAAGTGATGCTCGCCACCGGCCTGATCGTCGCGTACGGCTACATGATGGAAACTTTCATGGCCTTCTACAGCGGCAATCCCTTCGACCGCTTCCTGATCATCAATCGCATGACCGGTCCCTACGCTTTTTTCTATTGGATGCTGATCGCCTGCAACATCGTAATCCCGCAAATCATGTGGCTGCGCAGCGTGCGCAACAATGTCGCGATACTTTTCGTGATTTCGCTGATCGTCAACGTGGGCATGTGGCTGGAGCGCTTCGTCATCGTAGTCATCAGCCTGCACCGCGATTTTCTACCCTCTTCCTGGGGCATGTACTACCCCACACGCTGGGATTGGGCCACTTATGTCGGAACGATCGGGCTGTTCTTGACGTTGCTGTTCCTGTTCATCCGTTTCCTGCCGGTGATCTCGATTTACGAAATGCGCACGCTGGTGGAAGAAACGGACGAGGAGAATCCCAAGAAGTAGGCAGGCTCGGGAACCGATGCAAATTTTTCATCACAGCACGAACACGATCTCGCGGGTGAGCATCTACGGCGCCGTCTTCATCGCGGCGCTGCTGGGTGGCGTGCTGTACGCGATTGAGCTTTCGCCCATCTACACGCGCGTGAACGAAGCGCGCGAGCAACCCGTGCCCTTCAGCCACAAACATCACGCCGGCGAGCTGGGCATTGACTGCCGCTACTGCCACACCACGGTGGAAAAATCATCCTTCGCGGGCCTGCCCCCGACGCAAACGTGCATGACCTGCCATTCGCAGATCTGGACCAACGCGCCCATGCTCGAGCCCGTGCGCGCCAGCTATCGCAGCGATAAATCCATTTCCTGGACGCGCGTCAACGCACTGCCCGATTTCGTCTATTTCGATCACAGCATCCACATCAGCAAAGGCGTCGGCTGCACCACCTGCCACGGGCAGGTCGCCGAAATGCCGCTCACGTGGAAGGCCAACACGCTATACATGGAGTGGTGCCTGGATTGCCATCGCGATCCCGCAAAATACGTACGCCCGAAATCCGCAGTCTTCGATCCGGGATACGTGACGCCCCCGAATCAGCTGGAACTCGGCGCGAAATTGGTGAAAGAGTACAAAATTCACAGTCTGACAAATTGTTCGACGTGTCACCGCTGAAGGCGAAAACTAGAAAACGATGAGCTCCGACCTCAACCCGAAAGTTCCGCAGGCGATGGACCTGGCAGCGCTGCGCGCGAAGCTCGCTCAGGAAGACGGCAAACGCTTCTGGCAAAGCCTGGAGGAATTGTCGGAAAGCAAGGAATACCGCGAATTCTTGGAAAATGAATTTCCGCACGACCCCGCGAAAGATCCCGAGGGCCTGAATCGCCGCGATGTGCTGAAGCTTGCCGCCGCTTCCGCCGCTCTCGCCGGGCTGAGCGCCTGCACCAAACTGCCCACGCAGAAAATTGTCCCGTACGTGAAAGCTCCGGAAGAAATCGTCGCGGGCAAACCGCTCTTCTACGCCACGTCCATGCCTCTTGCGGGAGTCGCCGCCGGCCTGCTCGTCGAAAGTCACATGGGCCGCCCCACCAAAATCGAAGGCAATCCCGAGCATCCCGGCAGCCTCGGCGGCACGGACGTCTTCGCGCAGGCCGCGACGCTCGGAATGTACGATCCCGACCGCTCGCAAACAGTTGTGTTCCAAGGACGCATCAGCAGCTGGGCCGCGTTCCTCACCGCCATCGGCAACCAGAAAGCGGCGATGTCAGCCGATGGCAGCGGCCTGCGCATTCTCACCGACACGGTCACATCGCCGAGTTTCGCCGCGCAAATCTCGGCGCTTCTGAAAAAATTTCCGGCCGCGAAATGGCATCAGTACGAGCCTTGCGGCCGCGATAACTCGCGCGAAGGCGCGCTCCTCGCCTTCGGCAGGCCCGTGAACACCGCGTATCACCTCGACCAAGCCGACGTGATCGTCTCGCTCGATGCCGACTTCGTTTCCTCCGGTCCCGGCCACGTGCGTTACGCGCGCGAATTCGCATCGCGCCGGGTAATTGATGGCGCGAGTGCGAAATTGAATCGCCTCTACGTCGTCGAAAGCATGCCCAGCAGCACCGGCGCAGTCGCCGACCATCGCAAAGCAGTGCGCGCAGGCGATATCGAAGCGTTCGTCCGCGAGCTCGCAGCCACCACGGGCGTTCCGGGCGCGAACGGCGGAGCAGCCTCCAGCAAGGTTCCTGCCGAATGGACTCGCACCGTCGCGAACGATCTGGCCGACCATCGCGGCGCGTCGCTGGTAATCGCCGGCGAGGAACAACCTCCCCGAGTACACGCCCTCGCCCATGCGATGAACGCCGCGCTAGGCAACGTGGGCAAGACCGTGTACTACACCGATCCGCTCGAAGCAAATCCCGTGAACGAAATGGAATCGCTGCGCGACCTGGTGAACGACATCAACGCCGGAAAAGTGGACCTGCTCTTCATGCTCGGCGGAAATAATCCCGTGTACGACGCGCCGGTTGATTTCGACTTCGGTCCCGCGCTGCTGAAAGTAAAAACCCGCGTGCATTCCGGCCTCTACTACGACGAAACCGCCGAGCTCTGCCACTGGCACGTCCCCGCCGCGCACTTCCTGGAATCCTGGGGCGACGCTCGCGCGTTCGATGGCACGGTAGGCATCATTCAACCGCTCATCCAACCACTCTACGATGGCCACACCGCGAACGAAATCGTGGGAGTGCTCGCCGGAGACGCGGGCAAGTCCGGCCACGACGTCGTGCGCGACTACTGGAAGAGCGTGCGCCCGGAAAAAGACAAAGCCTTCGATGCCTACTGGGAACGCTCCCTGCACGACGGCGTAATGGCCGGAACCGCGCTGCCCGCACTTTCCGTCGCACCCCGCGCCGACATCGCCCAGCAGATTCAGAACACGGCCAGCGACCAACTGCAAATCGCCTTCCGCTCCGATCCCACAATTTTCGACGGCCGCTTCGCCAACAACGGCTGGCTGCAGGAATTGCCCAAGCCCAACACGAAATTAACGTGGGACAACGCCGCGATGCTCAGTCCCGCCACAGCGCAGCACCTGGCGCTCGCCGACGGCGATTACGTAAAGCTGCAGCTCGCCGTACACGAAACCAAAGCAGGCGTTGTAATCGTTCCCGGCCACGCGGACAATTGCGTCACCCTGCACCTCGGCTACGGACGCCGCCGCGCCGGCAGCGTGGGCACCGGCCCCGGCTTCAACGCCAATTTCATCCGCACTTCCAGCGCGCCCTATATCGCCGCCGGCCTGAAAATCGAAAAGACCGGCCAAAAATATTATTTCGCCGTGACCCAGCACCAATACGTGATTGACCAGGACGGCCAACAGGTCAATCAGGAAGGCGTCGAAGCCGCCCGCCGCGACATCATCCGCATCGCCACGCTCGAGGAGTACCAAAAAGACCCCAACTTCGCGAAAGACCCGCACGAGGAATCGACCAAGGGCCTGTCGCTCTATCCCGGATTCAAATCCGAAGGCTACGCCTGGGGCCTGGCTGTTGACCTGAATAAATGCGTCGGCTGCAACGCCTGTGTCGTCGCCTGCCAGGCCGAAAATAATATTCCGGTAGTCGGCAAGGAACAGGTGATGAAAGGCCGCGCGATGCACTGGATCCGCGTGGACACTTATTTCCGCGGCGGCATAGACAATCCCGAAACGTACTTTGAGCCCGTGCTCTGCATGCACTGCGAGAACGCGCCTTGCGAAGTGGTCTGTCCCGTCGGCGCCACCGTGCACAGCCCTGAAGGCCTGAACGAAATGGTTTACAACCGCTGCGTCGGCACGCGCTACTGCTCGAACAATTGCCCCTACAAAGTCCGCCGTTTCAATTTCTTGCTCTTTTCGGATTACACCACGCCCAGCCTCTACGGCATGCGCAACCCCAACGTCACCGTGCGCAGCCGCGGCGTAATGGAAAAATGCACCTACTGCGTGCAGCGGATCAACGCGGCGAAAATCACGAGCGAAGAACAAAATCGCGAAGTGCGCGACGGCGAAATCGTCACTGCCTGCCAGGGCGCCTGCCCCGCGGAAGCGATCATCTTCGGCAATATCAATGACCCGAACAGCCGCGTCGCCAAATGGAAAGCGCAATCGCGCAATTACGGTTTGCTGGACGATTTGAATACGCGTCCGCGCACCACGTACCTCGCGCGCGTGCTGAATCCCAATCCGGAGATTCACGGATAGCTTTGTGAAGCGCAAACCACTTTACGGATTGCTGGCCGAGTTCGAGACGCCCGACGAACTGCTGAAAGCCGCGCAGCGCACTCACGCCGCCGGCTACAAGAAGATTGACGCGTTTTCGCCGCTGCCCATCGAAGGCCTGGCCGAAGCGGTCGGCTTCCACGGCACGATTCTGCCCGTGATCGTCTTCATCGGCGGCCTGCTCGGCGGCCTCACCGGCTTTTTCATGCAGTATTACGCCAATGTGATCAGCTACCCGCTGAACGTCGGCGGCAAGCCCTACAACAGCTGGCCCTCATTCATCCCGATCACCTTTGAGCTCACGGTGCTCGGTGCCGCGTTGTGCGCCGTATTCGGCATGCTGGCGATGAACGGCCTGCCCACGCCCTACCATCCGGTGTTCAACGTCGCGCGTTTCGCGCTAGCGTCGAACGACCGCTTTTTCCTGGTGGTGAAAGTGCGCGACAAAAGTTTCGAGCTGGCGAAAACGAAAAAATTCCTGGAAGGTCTGAATCCACACGGAGTGTTTGAGATTGAAGTCTAAATTCCAACCCGGCATCGCAAGCGACACGAAAGCCCGCGCGGCGCGCATGATTTGCCTGAGCGCGCTCGCCCTCTGGCTCACAGGCTGCCGCCTGGACATGCACGAGCAACCCAAGTACCTGCCGTACGAGCCCACCACGTTCTTCGACGACGGCCGCAGCGAGCGCCCCGTCGTCCCCGGCACCGTCGCGCGCGGCCAGCTCCGCCTAGACGAGCTTCTCTACACCGGAAAAGAAAATGGCGTCTTCGCGAACAAGTTCCCCTTCCCCATCACGCGCGCAGACCTCGAACGCGGCCGCCAGCGCTACAGCATCTATTGCACTCCCTGCCACGATTACACGGGCAGCGGCCAAGGCATCGTCGTGCAGCGCGGATTTCCGCCGCCGCCATCTTTTCACATTGACCGCCTCCGCCAGGCTCCCGTCGGGCATTTCTTCGACGTGATGACCAGCGGCTACGGTTCCATGTACAGCTACGCTTCGCGCATCGAGCCCGAAGATCGCTGGCGCATCGCCGCGTACATTCGGGTCCTACAACTCAGCGAACATTCGACGGTGCAGGACGTTCCCGAATCAGAACGTCAAAAATTGACCGAGCTGAATCCGGGGCAATCGCAATGAGCTTTGGCAGCCAAATCTTGCACGCTTATCTCTTGGCCTACATCTACTGGCTGATGATTCCGCTGGGATGCACGGCGATCCTAATGATGCATCACCTCACCGGCGGCTGGTGGGGCTACCCCATTCGCCGCCTGCTCGAAGCCGGCTCGCGCACGTTTGGCGTGATGGCGCTGCTCTTCGTCCCCATCGTGATCTGGATGAAGCAGATTTATCCCTGGGTGAATCCGCCGGAAGATTTGGCCGCCGATCCCAATTACCATTTCAAGCTGGCGTACCTGAACCCGAACTTTTTCATCATGCGCGCCATAATTTATTTCGCCATTCTGATGGGCCTGGCGCATTTCCTGAATAAATGGTCCCGCGAACAGGATTCCACCAGCGATCCGCGCCTCGCCAAATATCTCGAAGGCATCAGCGGGCCCGGACTGATCCTCTGGGGCATCGCCGTATCGTTTTCGATGATTGATTGGGTCATGTCGCTTGAGCCCAGATGGTTCTCCACCATTTACGGCATGATTTTCATGATCGTGGCCGCTCTCACCGCCATGTCGTTCATCGTTTTCGTTCTGCGCCGCCTCGTGGACGATGACCGCGGCAAGGGAATCCGCGAAAAAGTCACGCCCGGCCAGTTCAACGATCTCGGTAACCTGATGCTGGCCTTCACCATGCTCTGGGCCTACCTCTCGTTCTCCCAGTTCCTGATCATCTGGGCCGGCAATATCAAGGACGAAATACCCTGGTACATCACGCGCGCCTTCGGCAGTTGGGGGAAGCTCGCGGTGGTCCTGATCGTGCTCCATTTTGCGCTGCCCTTCTTGCTGCTGCTCCAGCGCAACATCAAGCGTCGCGTGCATCGCCTCTCACTCGTCGCCGCCTTGCTGCTCGTCCTCAGCGTCGTGGACGTGTACTGGCTGATCGTCCCCGCGTATGAAAAAGACGGTCCGCACCTGGGATCGCTGGCCTGGGACATTTTTTATCTCGTGGTGATCGGCATCATCTGGATCGCTACTTATTTCTGGCAGCTCGGCAAGATGCCGCTGCTGCCGCTGCACGACCCGCGGTTTGAAGGAGAGCTCCAGCATGAGCATGGAGACTAAACACGGTCCGGGCCAGCCTCCGCCGCCGAATGGCGCGAACAAAGGCTACGAACGCAGCGACGCCAACCCCAGCGGACTGCTGCACTGGGCTCTCTGGCTCATCGCCGTGCTCGTCGTGGTTTTCGTCTCCATGGCTTGGCTCTTCGACTTCTACGGCAAAGTGCAAAGCCTCGGCAAGCCCGCTTCGCCATTTGAGAATGCCCGCGTCCTGCCGCCCGCCCCGCGCCTGCAAGTGGAACCGCGCGCCGAGCTCCATGCCTACTGCGAAGGCCAGGACAAACTTCTGAACAGCTATGGTTGGGCGGACGAACACAACGGCGTAGTGCGCATCCCGATAGATCGCGCCATGGAATTGACGCTGCAGCAAGGCCTGCCCGCGCGCGCCCCCGGAGATATTCCCGCTGGCGTCAGCAACCCCGCGCCTTTTGTGCCCGACGTTGCTGATCAAGACCAGACCGGCCCGTGCGGCTACGTCCTGGAGCGCGACAAAGACCACGAAATGAGCCAGGAGGCGCGCCGCTAGTATGTTTGCGTCCGCCAAATTCGCAATGCAGCGCACGCTGCGAGCATCACTCGCAGCCGCCGCGGCGACAGCTGCGGCATTTCTCGCGGTCGCTCCCAGCGCCGCGGCGCAATTAGCGTCAGATCCGATGCAAAGCGTGGGCGTGCGCCCCGAGCTGTTGAAACAGGTGGGCATTGACCAGAAACTGAATCAATCAATTCCGCTCGACCTCGCGTTCCGCGACGAGGACGGCAACAAGGTACAGCTCGGCCAATTTTTCGGCCAGAAGCCCGTAGTTCTCGCTCTCGTCTATTACAACTGCCCGATGCTCTGCACCCAAGTCCTGAACGGCGTCGAATCCAGCCTCAAAGAATTGTCCACGGACATCGGCAAGCAGTTCGACGTGGTCACCATCAGCATTGACCCCACGGAATCGCACGTCCTCGCCAAAACAAAAAAGGAAATGTACGTGGGCATGTACGGCCGTCCCGGCGCCGCGCAAGGCTGGCATTTCCTCACCGGAGACGAGCCCCAAATCAAGCAGCTCGCCGACGCCGTCGGTTTCCGTTTCGCCTACGATCCCGATACCAAGCAGTTCGCGCATGCCAGCGCCATCATGCTGCTCACTCCCGAAGGAAAAATTTCGCGCTACTTTTACGGCATTCAATACGCGACGCGCGACTTGCGCCTCGGACTCGTCGAAGCGTCCGAAGGAAAAATCGGCTCACCCGTGGATCAAGTGCTGCTCTTCTGCTACCACTACGATCCTAAGACGGGAAAATATGGCCTGCTGATTTCGCACATAATCCAGACCGGCGGCGTGCTAACGGTATTAATTCTGGGCGTCGGGATGTTGATTCTGTTCCGCGGCGAGCATTATGCGCTGCCGCAAAGAAAAGCATAAAGAAGCGCGCGCGCAGCCGGCGTTCACACCTCAGCCGGCCGCGCCCAGAAACACCAGAGGTTCACTGAGAAACTGATGATCACCGGTCTCATGCAAACGGGCTTCACTAACTTGGCCGCGGTCGCCGCTGCCGCGATCCCCATTCACCCCACCTCTGCCTCCTCCATCGCGGATAGCGTGGACCATCTCTATTATTTCCTCACCGCGATCACCCTGTTCTTTACCTTCGGCATCTTCACCACCATTTTCTTCTTCATGGTGAAATTCCGCCGCCGTTCGCCCGACGAACGCCCCGAGGACACCAAAACCCACCTCGCCCTGGAACTGAGCTGGACCATCATCCCCACGCTCATCACCGTGGTGATTTTCGTCTGGGCTTCCAGCCTCTATTTCGAAAATTCCCGCCCGCCCGAAGCCTCCACCGAAATCTTCGTCGTCGGCAAGCAATGGATGTGGCACATCCAGCATCCCGAAGGCGTCCGCGAAATCAACGAACTGCACGTCCCGGTAAACGCGCCCATCAAAATCACCATGACCTCCGACGACGTGATCCACGATTTCTACATTCCCGCGTTCCGCGTGAAGAAAGACGCCGTCCCCGGCCGCTACACCTCGCTCTGGTTCCAGGCCACCAAGACCGGCACCTACCACATTTTCTGCGCGCAATATTGCGGCGCGGACCACGCCGAAATGATCGGCTGGGTGTACGTCATGTCCCCTACCGACTACGCGGCATGGCTTTCCGGCGGCGCGCGCAATGAATCCATGGCCCAGACCGGCGAGCGCCTCTTCAACCAGCTCGGCTGCGTCACCTGCCACGTGGCGGACGGTACCGGCCGCGGCCCCTCGCTCGTGGGCCTCTACGGCAAACAAGAAAAACTCCGCAATGGCGACATGAAACTCGTGGACGAAGCGCTGATTCGCCAGGCCATCGTGACTCCCAATTCCATCATCCTGCCCAGCTATCCGCCGATCATGCCCAGCTACCAGGGCCAGATTAACGAGGAGCAGGTGCTGCAACTGATCGCTTACGTCAAGTCGCTCGGGACGCAAGAAAGGACGACGAACGGGAAATGAGCACCACAGTCATTCCAGAAATGCCCGGGCAAGAAATTCCGGCCGAATCGCGCGTCAATTATTTGAACGCGAGCTACGGCGTAAAGTCCTGGCTGCTTACCACCGACCACAAACGCATCGCGCTGCTCTACCTCGGCTCGATCACCTTGATGTTCTTTGTCGGCGGCACTTTCGCGGTGCTGATGCGCCTGCATCTGATTGACCCGCAGGGTGCGCTGGTGGCTCCCGAAACCTACAACAAGCTCTTCACCATGCATGGCGTCATCATGGTCTTTTTCTTCCTGGTGCCATCCATCCCGGCGACGCTAGGAAATTTCCTGGTGCCCATGATGATCGGCGCGCGCGACCTAGCGTTCCCGCGCCTGAACCTGCTCAGCTGGTACATCTACATCATCGGCGCTGCCTTCACCCTGTATGCGGTAATTTCCGGCGGCGTGGATACCGGCTGGACGTTCTACACCCCCTACAGCAGCACCTTTTCGCACACGAGCGTGATCCCTACGGCAGTGGGGGTATTCATCACCGGCTTCTCCTCAATACTCACCGGCCTGAATTTCGTCGTCACCATCCATAAAATGCGCGCCCCGGGCCTCACCTGGTTCCGCCTGCCGCTTTTCATCTGGGCGATGTACGCCACCAGCATCATCTTCATCCTCGGCACGCCCGTAATCGCCATCACCCTCTTCCTGCTCGGCCTGGAACGCTTGCTGCACATCGGCATCTTCGATCCCGCCATCGGCGGCGATCCCATTCTGTTCCAGCACATGTTCTGGTTTTATTCGCATCCCGCTGTGTATATCATGATTCTGCCGGGCATGGGCGTGATGAGCGAGCTGATCACCTGCTTCTCGCGCAAACGCATTTTCGGCTACACCTTCGTCGCGTTTTCCAGCTTGGCGATCGCGATCATCAGCTTCCTCGTCTGGGGCCATCACATGTTCGTTACCGGCCAATCCATTTACGCCGGCCTGATTTTCTCCGTGCTCAGCTTCCTCGTCGCGATTCCCTCAGCAGTGAAAGTTTTCAACTGGACCGCCACACTCTACAAAGGTTCGATTTCATACGACGCGCCGATGCTCTACGCGCTCGGCTTCATCGGCCTGTTCACCATGGGCGGCCTCACCGGATTGTTCCTCGCGTCGCTCGCTACAGACGTGCACCTGAACGGCACTTATTTCATCGTCGCGCATTTTCACTACATCATGGTCGGCGGCGCCGTAATGGCTTACCTCGGCGGCATCCATTTCTGGTGGCCGAAAATTACCGGCAGAATGTATCCAGACGGCTGGGCGCGTTTCGCCGCCCTCGTGATTTTCGTCGGCTTCAACCTCACGTTCTTCCCGCAATTCGTTCTCGGCTACTTGGGCATGCCCCGCCGCTACGCCGTCTATCCCAGTGAATTTCAGGTGCTCAACGTGATGTCCTCCGCCGGCGCTTCCATTCTCGGCATCGGCTATCTGATCCCGCTGATCTATCTGCTCTGGTCCATTCGCTATGGCCCCATCGCCGGGCCGAATCCCTGGGGCGCGAAAGGTCTCGAATGGGAAACGCCTTCGCCGCCGCCCACGGAAAATTTCGAGGAGATTCCAGTAGTGACCGAAGACGCTTACAACTACGCGAATGTCGGAGGACCCCGTGTCTGACATGGCTGTCCACGCCCCGCATCCGCCGGGATTCAAACATCAGTTCGAGGACATGGACCAGCAGCGCGAGGCCGGCAGCCTCGGCATGTGGGTTTTCCTGGTCACCGAGATCATGTTCTTCGGCGGCCTGTTCGCCACCTACATTATTTATCGCGCGCTCTACCTGCCCGCGTTCGAAACCGGCAGCCGCCTGCTTAATGTGAGATTCGGCGCCATTAACACCGCTGTTCTGATCGGCAGCAGCTTGACCATGGCCCTCGCCATCCACGCCGCACAGGCCGGCAAGAAAAAATCCGAGCAGGTGATGTACCTGGTCCTCACCATGATCCTCGGCGCGGTCTTCTTGTTCTTGAAATTCAATTACGAGTGGCGCGCCGATTACCACGAGCATTTGATCCCCGGCTTCGGCTTCATCATCCGCCCGGAATGGGGCGCTGCCGGCCCGCACGTTCCCCTGTTCTTCTGCTTCTACTTTTTTATGACCGGCCTGCACGCCACGCACATGATCATCGGCTTCGGCATCCTCGGAACTCTCACGGGCATGGCTCACCGCAACCGCTTCAATTCCGAATATTACGCGCCGCTGGAAGTCAGCGGCCTGTACTGGCACTTTGTGGATATCGTCTGGATTTTTCTCTTCCCTCTGCTGTATCTGATCGGCGGCAGGTTCGCCATCCCGGGGGTGCACTAATGTCCGCGCACGTCGTTCCGGTAAAAACCTACCTAGGGATATTTGTCGCGCTGCTCGTGCTCACCGGGCTCACCACCGGCGCCGCCTTCATAGATTTCGGCGACCTGCACACCGGAATCCCCCTGCTGCACATCATTCCGCTGAACACGGTAGTGGCGCTGGCCATCGCCGTAGTGAAAATGCTGCTGGTAATCCTGTTCTTCATGCATGTGAAGTACAGCAGCGGCCTGACCAAAGTCGTGGTGATGTCGGGATTTCTGTTCCTCGCGATTCTAGTATCCGTCACTCTCGCCGACGAACTCACCCGCAGCTGGTCGCCCGAACCCGGCGCCTGGAACACCGTCGTTCCCACGATTCTTCCGCTACTCCGCGGCCTATTCTAACTTCCAACGAGCCGCACAACGCAAGCGACAAAGCGCATTCCAACGAATTACCGGTCTTTCAATCAGTGCGAGAGGCTGCCCCACCCTTCGGTTTTTGAGCGTGGAGGGTTTAGACGCAGCACCACCGACCTCGATGGCCAGCGTGTCATCCCGAACGAAGTCCCGCGCTTTTTCTTGCCCGTCCCGTGACTGCGGGACGGGCGCGGGACGCCGAGATGGATCCGCTTTCTGCCGGACAGCCTGGATTCTAAGGAGGTCAAGTCCTGGGATGCAACGCGAGAACTCGAAAATTTTCGCAGGTCTTTCTAGGAACTAGCCACTGCTTTTTTGCCAAACCCTTCGAAGCCGCATCCTCTAACGCGGCACAGCGCGGAACGCCACCACCGCATTCAACCCGCCAAACGCAAACGAATTCGACAGCGCCGCTTCCACTCGCAAAGCCCGCGGCTGGTTGGGAATGTAATCCAAATCGCACTCCGGATCGCGCTCGTTGAAATTCGCAGTAGGCGGCAAAATCCCGTGATACAGCGCCAGAATCGTAGCAATAGCTTCCAGCGCCCCAGCCGCGCCCAGCGCATGCCCGTGCATGGATTTCGTCGAGCTCACGCCGATCTTGTCCGCATGCGCGCCAAATACTTCGCGGATCGCGGTGCTTTCCACCGGATCATTTCCCGGCGTACCCGTGCCGTGCGCGTTGATGTAACCGACGTCTTCCGGCGCCAGCCCCGCTTCGCGCAAAGCGCCACACATTGCGCGCACCGGACCGTGCACCGCAGGCTGCGTCAAATGATGAGCGTCAGCCGTCATCCCGAATCCGCAAATTTCAGCAAAGATCGTCGCGCCACGCGCCCGCGCCGCGTCCATCGGCTCCAGCACCATCATCGCCCCGCCCTCGCCCAGAATCATTCCGCGGCGGTCCTTGCTGAAAGGTCGGCAAGTGTCCGGCGCGATCACGCGCATCGCTTCCCAGGCCTTCAGCATGCCGATGTTGAATATCGATTCGCTGCCGCCGGTCATGGCGGCGTCCGCCTCACCGTCACGCACCAGCCGAAATGCCTGCCCGATCGCATGATTCGCCGAAGAGCAAGCAGTAGAAACCGTGTAGGTCGGTCCACTCATCCCTAAATCCATCGCGATGTGGCTCGCACCGGCGTTGGCCATGGTCTTCGGAATCGTCAGCGGGTGCACGCGCCCGCGCCCCTCCACCCAAAGATCCTGGAAACCCGCTTCGATCGCCGCCTGGCCGCCCACCGCTGAACCGCACACAATCGCGGAGCGTTCCCGCAATTCCGGCGTCAACTCCAGTCCCGAATTCTGCAGGGCCTCGCGCGCCGCCACCACCGAAAATTGCGCGAAGCGGTCAATGTACGCGTCTTTCCCGCCCGCGAAATGTTTTACGGGATCGTAACCGGTAACTTCCGCGCCGTTTTTGAATCGCAGCGTCGAACAGTCCGCGCCCTTGATCGGACCAATAGCCGGACGGCCTTCACTCAGGGACTTCCAGTTTTCTTCCAGGTTTAATCCCAGCGGGGAAATAATTCCTAATCCTGTGATGGCGACTCGGCGTGAGCCCATTCGTCAGTCCGCCGGAGTGGCCGAGCCCAGGGAGGTATCGGGCGGCGCAGCGGCAAGAATCTTCTTGATGCCATCCACCACGTCGTTCACCGTGCGCAGGGAGCGCACATCGTCGTCGGGAATGGAGATCTTGAACGCGTTTTCCAGTTCAAAGAGCAATGTAAAGACGTCCAGCGAATCAATGCCCAGATCCTGCAAATTCGTTTCCAGCGTGATCGTGTCCGCCGGAATGCGTTTTACCGAAGCCAGCGTCGAGATCACTTTTTCCGCGACCGCATCAGACATCAAGCATATCCTCCATCTATTCGATGCATCAGGTGATTGGCGAGGCGCGGTAGAATCGCGACGTAGCGGCAAACCAGCCCGTCTTCCACCCTACAAAACCTAGCCCAAGCGCAGGGCAAAATCAAATTCTAGCAGGACTACCCGCCGCAAAGCGGACTGTTTTTCCGCAATCCCTTCGCCTGCGCCAAGGCCCGCACTTAGTAGCGCCGGCGTCTCGCCGGCTCCTTTGCTTTTGCTTTTGCTTTTGCCGTTGAATTTGTAGCGGCCATCCCGCCTTTGCGGGTTGCGTGCGTTTGACTCCGCCGTTGTGACAGACCAGCGACGTAGGCGCGGCATAACTTAGCCCAGGCCGGAAGGCCTGGGAAATCACGCAAGAAAAATCCCGAGCGCCGTAGCTGCGACACAAGCCTCGCCACGATTTCTACGCACTCCCGCCCGCGCTCACTTCATATGCATCGCCGCCGGCGGTGCCGACGTTGCCGCCGGCGTCGCGTCCACCGCAGCACCCGGCGTCAATTCCAGCTCCTTCCGGGCCGCCGGCGGCAGCTTCTGCACATTGCTCATAAAAGTCACCAGCTGCCAGGTTTGCGTTTCGTTCAGCGTATTCTTCCAAGCCGGCATCCCGGACCACCGAATTCCGTGCTGAATAATGTAAAAATTCTGATTCTCCGGCATGTCCGGCACCTCCTTAAAAAATGCGGGCACCTGCGGATTAAACGAACGCCCGAACTCGCTTTCCGGATTTGCCGGCACGCCATGGCATCCCGCGCAATGATCCAAATAAAGCTTGGCCCCCGCCACTAAATTCCCCTCGTCGG
>Ga0070761_10000697_pt1 | contig 21536 bp, 11 predicted proteins | sample HubBroMetageREF1_FD_66724 | JGI IMG/M metagenome (GOLD analysis project Ga0070761, IMG submission 66724) | Reference soil microbial communities from the Hubbard Brook experimental Forest, New Hampshire, USA - Hubbard Brook CCASE Soil... | ecosystem: Environmental > Terrestrial > Soil >... | reverse complement strand
TTCGGCCTGCTGATTGACGATATCGCCGGCGGATTCACGTTCACCGGGCGCGGCCAGCCGCAGGCGTTTCAGGTGACGCCGCTCGTGGTTTACAAAGTTTTTGCGGATGGAAGGCCGGATCAGCTGGTGCGCGGCGTCGACATTGTCGGAACTCCGCTCGTTTCCTTGACGAACATCGTCGCGACGGGCGACAAGCAGGAAATCTTCAATGGTTACTGCGGCGCCGAGTCCGGCTCGGTGCCGGTGTCGGCCGTTGCGCCCTCGATTCTGATTTCGGAGATGGAGTTCGCGAAGAAAGAAAGCTCCACGGACAAGCCGCCGATCCTTCCGCCGCCGGCACACGATCCGGAAGCGAAAGGTCAACAGCCTTGAGAAAGAACGGAAAGAATTTCGCCACGATCCTTTTGTTCGCGTTGTCCGCCGTTCCGGCCAAGGCCGCAACGACTAGCGCCACGCCGGCGACTACGCCCGCAGCTATGCAGGCACCCGTTCCCGCCGGCGAAACCGACAAGACCCTTCAGGCGATGCACGACGAATTGGAGCGCGCTCGCACGCGCCTGCAGATTCCGAACGTCGACAAGCCTTTCTACATCGAGTACCGCCTGGTTGACTTCGACATTCGCAACGTAACGACTTCCTTCGGGTCCCTCGTGTCCAGCACGACGACGCGCAACCGTCTCATGAACGTCGACGTGCGCGTGGGCGACTATCATCTCGATAGCTCGAATTTCATCAGCGAGGACGGGTTTCAGGGTTTCCTCGGCCCGGCGGGTCAGGTGGGCATCGATCGCGATTACACTTCGCTCCGTCAGGATCTATGGCTCGCCACGGACCAGGCGTACAAGGGCGCGGTGACGCAGATGTCGCTCAAGCAGGCTTTCCTTCGCAGCCTGACGAAGCCGCCCGAGATCGACGATTTTTCCACCGCTGAGCCGATCGTGAAGATCGATCCGCGTATTGAGCCGGATTGGACCACCCGCAACTGGGAAGACGAAGCTCGCAAGGCCTCAGAGGTCCTGCGGAATTTTCCGCAAATTTACGGCACGCGCGTGAACTATTACCTGGTTTACGTCACGCAGTACCTGATGACCAGCGAAGGCACCACCATTCGCAGCTCCCACAGCCTTGCCGCGGTGGAAGCCGGGCTTGACACGCAGGCCGACGACGGCATGCCTCTCCACAATCTCTATGCAATCTACGTCGGGCGCCCCGGCGATTTGCCTGACCCTGCGACGGTGAGCAAAGGCCTCGCTCAGGCCGGCATGCAGTTGATGGAATTGCGCTCGAGTCCTCTGGTTCCGGATTTTACAGGTCCTGTGCTCTTCGATGCGCCCGCCGCAGGTTCGGCCCTCGCGCAGATACTCGCTCCTTCGCTTTCCGGAGCGCGGCCGCCTCTTTCGATGGTCCCGGCGTTCGACCAAATCATGGACCGCATGGGAGGCCGCAGCGAATGGTCGGGCCGCGTGGGCACTCGCGTCTTTCCCACGACTGTGTCTCTCTTCGATGATCCGACCACCGCAGAATTTGGCGGCCAGCCGCTGATCGGGAACTACGCAATCGACGACGAAGGCGTGCCGGCCCAGCGGGTTTCGCTGGTCGAGAGTGGCGTTCTCCGAAACCAGTTGATGTCGCGGCGTCCCGGACCTGATTTCCAAAGTTCCAACGGCCATGCCCGCTCGGCGCTGCTATCGGAGACGCGTTCGCTCGCCAGCAATCTTTTCCTGCAGTCGAGCGATCCTCTGAAGCCCGATGATATGAAGAAGAAATTTCTCGATGCGTGCAAGCAGGATGGGCACGAGTGGTGCGTCGAAATCAGGCAAATGGATAATCCGGCTGTCTCCTCGCTGAATCAGCAGGATTTTTCGGATTATCTCGAGGAAATCGCGGGAGGCGTCTCGAGCGGCGAGCGTTTGCCGCTCCGCATGTATCGCGTATACGTCGCGGACGGCCGCGAAGAGCTGGTCCGGGGCGGAACCATTGAAGGGCTCACGTTGCGCAGCCTTCGGAATATGACGGCCGTCGGAAGCGATGCGTCGGTCTACACCTACATGCAGAACCCCCAGAACGGCTTTGCGGGAACGGCGCTGGGCGCGTTTGGATCGGCGCAAGGCGGCATTCCCAGCACCGTCGTCACGCCCTCGCTTCTGCTCGACGAAGTGGAAATTCGCGGCTTCCACGGCGAACCCCGCCGCCTGCCGCCCGTCCCCGCCCCGCCGCTGAAATAGCCTTAGCCGGGGGATTTTCTTTCCTGCGCAATCTGATGCCGTGCCCGCGACGGCGTTGGCGGGACACTAATTGCATCAAGCCTATCTTTCGAGGCCTCCCGCAGCTCTTTTTTCATTTGGATAGCTCAACAAGCGGCAGTTCGTCTCGTTTTCTGTCGAATGATGAGAGGTGAACGTCGTATTGACCGGGTGAATTGCCTCCACTAGCCATCAGATTTCTGCTCAACGCGGCGTGTCCGTCTTACGGATGGGGTTTCTTTGCGGCTTCCGCTTCATACCTGTTCAAAGCAGCTTGAAGGTCAGTTCGCGAAGGAGCGAGGTACACTGCCTCGCGCTCGGCGATTGCAGCAGTAGCTGGCTGCCGGTTCATGTCAAGGGCGGCAGCGTATGTGTCAATGATATTCGGATACTTCCAATTGCTCAGATCGTTTGCCTTTCTCGCAAGAAGAAGGGCTTGAGACGCATCACGGAAACCAGTGTGAAAACAAGTTGCGTAGAACCAAGCGAGGTTATTAAGTGCGATTGCATTCTTCGGATCAAGGGCAACAGCTTTCTTGTAGGCGTCGCGTGCCGCTGCATCGTCATGCATGCCCATGAGGAGATTGCCGAAGTCGATCCATCGGTCTACATTCTCTGGCTGCTTCTCGATAACTACGAGGTAAGCTTTCTTTGCACCGGTGAAATCACCAGCCTGGCGTAGCGTCACAGCCAGGTCCACTTGCCGCCGCAGATTACCCGGATCAAGCTTTGCAGCGTCGCGGTATTGTGCAATCGCCGCTGGCCAATTGTGTTCGGTCGCCAGCACGTACCCGAGCGCCTTGTGCCCAAATGCAAAGTCAGGATTTGCCGCAACAACACGCTGCGCGGAAACTAGCCCGTCCTTAGCATCTCCAGTTTCCGCCAGATGGAGAGCGAAATTGGAGAGCGCCGTGGGATCATCCGGTTCAAGAGCAAGACACTTCTTGTCGTACTCAACCGCTGTTTTTGAATCCCCTTGCAGGGCAGCGATCAATCCCAAGTACATGAGGGAGTCCCCCATGTGATTTCCATCTGTCGCGCTCTTCTGAAAGAGCGCTTCGGCCCCCGCGGCGTCGTCGCTGTTCCAAAGCTCCTTAGCGAGCACGAACATAGACGTAAGGTTGTCAGGCTCGATTTGCAGGGCAGTCCGTTCTTCGGCAATCGCACGCGCAGTGTCACGTAAACTCTCGTAAATGAAACCGAGTCCAATGTGGAAAGCTGGGTTCTGAGGGTCAAGGGCGACTGCAGTGTGTCCTGCTTCAAGCGCTTGAGCCAATTCACCAGCTCTGTAGAGCACGAGAGCTTGGACTTCCCACTCCACCGGAGATTGCGTATCGCGAGAGGTAGCTGCACGCGCATCCTGGATACGAGATTCAAAGTGCTTTTCAGAATACAGCACAGCAGAAAAGGAATACCACTTTTCGACGCTCCGAGGATCGAGAGTTGCAGCCCGTTGGCAGACTGGAATTGCCCTTACGCTTTCGTCGATGTGATCGAGAGCCTTGCAAAGATCCTCAAGTGCTAAAGGATCTTCCGGTGCCAGTTCGACGGCCTTTTCATACTCGGTCTCTGCAAGCTTAAGCTCTCTCAACTTTTCAAATGCAAAACCAAGCGCGATGTGTGCACCTGCATCGGATGGGGCGATTGCAAGCGAATGTTTGAGGATTGGCACCGCCTTTTCCGGCTGTCCCGTGTCAGTTAAATCGATTGCCAAGTTGTCGAGCGCGGCGGTGTCGTCTCCTTCACACTGTACAGCGCGGTTGTACGCATCCAAGGCTTCCGCGTCGTGCTTCTGCCGTTTCCGAGCCCAGCCAATATTCGTAAAGGCTGGGCAGTCCTTGGGGTCGATTTGCAGTGCCTGTTCAAAACTGGCCACAGCAGCGTCATATTCACCCTCATCTTCCAAGGCCAGACCGAGGTCGAAGCTTGGATCCCTGTTCTTTGGGTTGGCAAGTTGTGCTTCACGCAGGTCCGCAACCGCCGCTGTATATTTCTTTTGCTGGAGCAACGAGTGCCCGCGCCAATAGTGCGCGTCAGCATCGTCTGGATTGAGTGCTAACACCCGACCGTACGCTGTGATTGCGTCAGGGTAGTTTTCGACTCCGATGAGGAGCCTTCCTTCGGCCCGCGGCCAAGCGTCATTCTTCGGCTCTAACTTTTCTAATATTTCGTACTCGCGAACGGCCGCGGCAGGTTCGTTCTCGTTAGAGTAGAATGATGCGAGCCGTTGGTGAGTATCCGGATTTTCTGGAACAAGCGTGACCGCACTCTGATAATAGGCAAGTGCCGTCCTGGTGTCGCTGTCGTCGGAGCGATCAGAGGATGCGTAGAGATCACCAAGCAAGACAAGGGCATCCACTTCCTCCGAATCAAGATTCACCACTTCCTTCAGTTCATCTACGGCGCCACCACCATCGCCGTTCGCAGCGAATGCTTTGCCAAGCGAGAAGTGAGCCTCCGCCATCATCGGAGCAAGGCCGACTGCGCGACGCGCAAACGAAACGGCAACGGAATACTTTCTCTGTTCGATTGCAATCTCTGCCAGTCCGATAAATGGCCAGGGATTATGTGGCTCAATCGTCGCCGCGGCTGAACAGTGAGAGCTAGCCGCAGCGTAATCATCCCCATCGAAAGACGTCGCGCGTTGCCGAAGGTTTTCCAAGAAATGGCGTTTGAGTCGACGCGGATTGGGAGCCAAGGTAACAGGGGCACTTTTGATCATCGGAATTACGACAGCGCCGCCGGCTGCGTTGATCTGTGCTAAGAGTTGCGAAGAGGGTGAGAATGCCAGCCCATGAGTTCGAACAAGGTATCCCAGATAGCCCCATGAAACATTGCGGAGAAGTAGACCGTTTAGCGTTAGCTCCGTCAAAGGATGGGAATCTGGAGGCGCGGGAGTCGCAACAGTCTGTTGAGCGACTAATGTTCGCGGCAAAGCCACGACCGCTCCAGCCACGGCAACCCATATTACAAATCTCGAAAGGCACCGCTGGGGCACGCTTAGCCGCATAACTAGCAAGTAGATTAACTAACGAAAAAGAGAAGTTCAAGATGCATATAGCAGACGTGAGCCGCTGGACCGGAGTTTTGTTGCAAAGTTATGGATGAAGCGTAAAGAAGCTGATTTCCGGGCGGCATAGAAAACGGATCGGCAGGTTCGACATTCCCAGCCCGCGGTTCACGTACATCTTCGATCCTTGTGACTCGTACCATCCCTCGACGAATCGTCCGCAGCCCTTAGGAAGCCAGAGCGGCGGCAGAAACGGAAGACGCACTTGCCCGCCATGCGTATGCCCCGTGAGGCAGAGATTCACGCGGCCGCCGATTCGATCGAAGTATCCGGGAGAATGGAAAATCGCGATCTTGTAGGCGTTGGGCGGAACGCCCGCGAGCGCCGCATCGAGCCTCGCCCTTCCCGAGTACGGATCGTCGAGACCTACCAGCCACACATCCGGATGAATTGCGGCGCTCGCGTTCACAAGAAGGTTCACGCCGACCTCGTGGTAAAACAAGCGCTCCCGGTGAAGCGGGTGCTCTTTCTCCCAGTTGCCCCGAACGAACCAAACGCCGAGCGGAGCGTGAAGCTGCTCGTATAGATCCTTGCACCATTCGTAGTCGCCTGCCAGATTGCCGAGACAATCGCCGGTAATGACGATGGCGTCCGGCTTTTCGGCGTCCAGAATTTCGAGCAGGCGGCGTTCGTTGCGCCCCATGCCGTGCGTGTGCAGGTCGCTGAGCTGCGCGATTTTCAGTGGCGCAGAGATCGGCGCTCGAATGTCGAAATGAGTCACCTCGATCCGGAAAGGCTCGATAAAGAGACTGTCGGCGCCGGCCGCTACCACCAAAATGAAAAGAAGGGCAACGGTTGGCCACAACCATCTGCGCCGCAGAAATCCGGCCGGCTCTCGCTGGATCGGTGTGTTCGGTGGATCTTGCGTTGCAGACGCCATCGCGCGGAATGTTTCTCCTTTTTGTCTGAACCACTATACAGGTTCGTGAATAGCCGGCAAAAATGCCGGTTTCAGGGGCAAGAAACGGTGCCGCGGAACCGCGAATCCGGAACCGCGAAAGTTGGCGCATCCGCCCGCCAGCGTATAATCACCCTCGCGTAATCCCCGTATAATCATTCGACAATGCGCGAACCTGCCGAACACGCAACGCACGAAAAGCGTCTGGCGGCTCTTGCTTCGGTGGGCTCTGCGGTCTTGCTTGTCCTTCTGAAGGTTTTCCTTGCGGTGGTAACGCGCAGCCTGGGTGTGATTTCCGAGGCTCTGCATTCCATCCTCGACCTGGTCGCCGCCGTCATCACCTATCTTTCGGTCCGCGTCTCAGACAAGCCCGCTGACGCGCAGCACCTCTACGGCCACGGCAAAGTGGAAAGCTTTTCTGCGTTCGTCGAGACCGGCCTGCTGTTTCTCACCGCGCTCTACATCATCTGGGAAGCCTTTCAGCGATTGCTCTTCAACACCGTGCACATTTATCCCAGCCTCCAGGCGATTGTCATCCTCGCCATCGGCATGGGAATTGACTTCGTGCGGGCTCGCGCTTTGCGGCGCGTGGCGCAGAAGTATCCAAGCGAGGCTCTCGAAGCTGACGCTCTGCACTTCTCCACCGACGTTTGGAGCACGTTCGTCGTAATTCTAGGCATCACGGCGGCGTGGATCGGCGTGAGATTCGGGATCGGTTGGCTGGGCCGCCTGGACGCCGTAGCGGCTCTGGGCGTCGCGGGCGTGATCATTTGGATCGGTTCGCGGCTGGGCAAGCGAACGATGGATGGGTTGCTCGACGTCGCGCCCATGGGCCTTCGCGAGCAAATCACCAATGCCGTTGACGAAACCGAAGGAGTCTTGCAGGCGGAACGCGTGCGCGTCCGGCGCGCCGGGCAGCGCTATTTCGTCGACGTCACGATCAGCGTGCCGCGCACCGCCAGCCTCGAGCAGGCCCACTCCGCGAGCGACGCCGTCGAAAAGCGGATCGAGCAGATCGTCCCGGCGGACGTCGTGGTCCACGTGGAGCCGCGTGCGCCCACCAATGAGGATCTCTTCGAAACCATCCGCGCGATCGCGCAGCACCGGGGGCTCGCCGTACACGAGTTATCGGCGCACCATCTCGACGGCCGGCTTTTCGTCGAGCTTCACCTGGAAGTGGACGAAGGAGCCAGCTTGCGCGAAGCCCACCGTCGCGCCACCGAACTCGAGGAGGACATCCGGCGCGCGACGGACGCGCAAGCGTTCGTCAACATCCATATCGAGCCGCTCGGCGGTCGGATTCCCACTGCCGAGGAGATGAAGGGGCTATCTCGATCGGTCCAGGACTTTCTAAATTCGCTTCAGTCCGAATTTCACGAGCTTGTGAATTGCCATGAGGTTCACGTCCGCACCGTCGATCACAAGATTCTCGTCTCGTGCCACTGCGCTATGGACGGCGCCTTGCCGATTACGCAGGTTCACGACGTGACGGCCGCTCTCGAGGACCGCGTTAAGGAGCGCTTTCCGCAGATTTTTCGCGTGACCATTCACCCCGAGCCCGTGGAAGAAAGCTGAATCGCCAACCGAACGCCTGCGCGCCGAGCGCAATCAGCGCCGGAAAGCATTCGAGCACATACCTCGGCTCCGTGGTCTCCACCGCATACGCAAAAAACACGGTGCGCACAACGATGAACACGATCAGGAAAGCCACGCCTGGCCTGCCGCGCGCCAGCCAAGCGCCAGCCAAGCCAAGCCCGATGAAGAAGATGTTGCCGAGCGCGAATGCCATCGCTCGTAGAAAATCCGGCCGGTCATCCTCCCATTCCATCCGCAGCGGCGTCAGGTGGCCCGAGATGGGTAGCAGCTCCACACGCGGCGTAAACCACATCGCAAAGCACCGCAAGAACGGCACCTTGATATAGGTTCGCAGCGGATGCCGCGCCGTTCGCTCGCTCGCGATTTCGCGAAATTTTCCGTCGAGGCCAGGCTCGATCGTCAGTTGTTCGTTGTACTCATCGAGCAGGTCGCTTACCCGGTCCCGCTCTTCCGGCGAATCGAACGCGTACGGAGGAAGCGAATCGACTGGAATCTCCTCCTCGTTTAGCTTCCAGTGTGTGAGGTAGACATCCCGAAAGCGCCAGAGCCACGTGTTCGTCCAATCGATGAATCCGTGCGGCGTATATTCGCCCGGCAATTCGCTGTAACGCGGAGCCAGGAACCGCACTTCGTGAAGCACGCGCCAGTTGCGCGCCGCCCAGGGCGCCAGCGGAAGTATCAAGCCAATTCCCATCAACGCGCCCGCTCGGAAGAGTTTCCCCCAATCGCGCGGCCGCCAGCACTTGCCGAGGAGCACAAGTCCCGCCGAAAGGAGAATCAGAGGCGTTTCGGGACGCACGAGCGTTCCCAGTCCAGCCACAATTCCGCCCAGCAGCCAGGGATTGGCAAAAAAGTTTCGCCCGGCAGAGTCGTCACTCGCGGCGCCACCGATTTCGGTGCGCAGTAGCACCAGAATCACGAGCGCCGTGAGAAAGATCGTTAGCGTTTCCGTAAGAACCACCGCCGTGTAATTTGCGGTGAACGGGCAGAGAGCCGCGAGCCACAGAGCCGCAATCGCCACCCGCTGCCGGTACTGGCTGGGCGCGAGTCGCGCGGCGATCCAGGCAATGATGAAACACGTGGCCACGTCCACGACGGCCTGGACCAGCATCACGACCCGCTGCGAATTTCCGGCAAACGCGAAAATCGCCGCAAGAAACGCCGGATAGCCCGGCGTCCGCATATCCACCGGCGTCAGGACGGCATTGATTGGAAAACCATATGCGCGATTCTTGAGCCAGTTCCACGCAAGTTCGATGTAAAATGGCGCATCGCCCGAGTCCGTGACCGGAAATTTCAGAACGAAAAAGACTCGGAGGGCAAGCCCAGCCAAGGCAGCAAGAGCGATGCTTGCGCGCATCTTAGTAGAGACTGCCGCGTAAGCACCCTTGCCAGCGGAGCTCTGCTGCAGAGATTGCCGACTACTCATTCCAGTGTGAGAACGCGTTTCGCGGTACGCCTTGCAAAATCCAGAGGTTGTGCATAGTCTTCACGGAGATGAAGCACCTGTAGCTTGAACCATAGCTTGACCCATACATTGAATTGACTCATGCCTGAACGCAAGCCCATTTTCTACGATCAGGAGCGGCGTCGCTGGCGCAGGACGCGGCTCGCGCTCGAAATTGCCGGTGGATTCTTCACGCTGGTGCTGATCGTGTTCCTGGTCGACGTCGGCCGCAAGCCCGAATTGCCCGATATTTTGCGGCCCGACATTCACGGCGGCCTGCATCCCATCCGCGGCCGCGTTAAAGCGAAGTCCGCGCATCCCCGCGGCCGCAAACGCAAGCTGGCGGCGCTCGGCAAAGTGCCGCAGAATTACGACCCTCTGCGGGTCGCGTTCTACGTTCCCTACGATCCAAACAGCCTGGCCTCGCTTCAGCTCCACTACCACGATATCGACGTCCTGATTCCCGAGACGCTGCATTCGCTGAATGCCGACGGGACACTCGGTGTGGTCACACCCGACGGAAAGTTCCATCCCGTCCCGGCCGACGGCCATCTCTCAATTGTGCCCGATCCCAAGCTCGCCGCCTGGTTTGAGTCCAGCGGGACCGAGTTGCCTGTGATGGGATTGATGAACAATTCCGATGGCACGGTGTTTCAGAGCGACAGGCTCGCCGTGGTCCTGACAACCCCCGCCGCGCGGCAGCGCTTGATTCAAACGGCCGTGCTTTACACCCAAGCGCAGAAACAGGCAGGCATCGTACTCGATTTCGAAAGCATCCCCGACGCGAACCAGAAAGATCTCACGAAGTTCATTGAAGAACTGGGCAAGGCCCTGCACGCCGCCACGCCCACAAGCCTCAAATTGATGGTCGCGCTGCCGGCCGCCGACTGGAACTACGACTACAAGTCGATCTCGCAGCATTGCGACGCCATCATCCTGATGAACTACGACCAGCACTGGCAGACTTCGCCGCCCGGTCCGATCGCCGCGCAGGATTGGTTTGTGACGAACATCGGCAACATCCTGAAACTCGTGCCACCGGAAAAGCTCGTGATCGGCATCGCGAACTACGGGTACGACTGGCCCGCCAAATCGAAAAAAGTGCCGAATCCCGTGGCGCAGGTCGTCACCTTCCAGCAGGGAATTATCACTGCCGATGAATCCGAAGCGGACGTCGAATTCGATGGTGATGCGCTCAACCCGCATTACTCCTACGAAGATGAGAACAACGAAGTCCACAACGTCTGGTTGCTCGACGGTCTGACCGCCTATAACGAACTGCGCACTGCCGAGCGCGCCGGGATTCAAGGCACCGCGCTCTGGCGCCTCGGTGAAGAAGATCCCTCCCTTTGGTCGATTTGGGACGCAACCCATCCCGACGACGCCGCGCGGGCAAAACTCGAAGAGGTGCCTCCCGGATACGACATCATTCTCGAAGGCCAGGGCGACATCTGGAAAATCACCGCCACTCCGCAGAACGGCCACCGCAAATTCGATTACGACCCTTCCGCCGATCTTTTCACTGACGAGACCTTCGACAGCTATCCGCTCTCGTGGCGTATCGAGCAGATGGGCGAGGCGCAGCACAAAGTGGCGCTCACGTTTGACGACGGCCCCGATTCCCAATGGACTCCGAAAATTCTCGACATCCTCGAACAGAAGAATGCACCGGCCACGTTTTTCGTCATCGGCGAACAGGCAAACCTGGAGGCAAGGATCGTCAAGCGCGAGTACCAGCAGGGCGATGAAGTGGGCAACCACACCTTCACGCATCCGGACTTCGAAACGGCCACCAAGGAGGGCGTGGAGATTCAGTTGAATCTGACGGAGCTTCTTCTCGAGAGCAGTCTGGGTGTAAAGACTTTGCTCTTCCGCCCGCCCTACGGCATCGACCACCAGCCCGAAACCGCCGCGGAGATTCAAATGCTGCCCATTCCGCAATCGATGGGCTACATCACGGTCGGCGCGCGCATTGATCCTCATGATTGGGGCGAGGTGAACGGCGGCGCTCCGCCGCCCGCCGCGACGATCGTCCAGCGCGTTCTCACGGACGCGCAGAACGGCAAGGGATGGAACATCATCCTGATGCACGATGGCGGCGGCGACCGCAGCCAAACGGTGGCGGCCCTGCCGCAGATCATCGACGGGTTGCGCGCGAAAGGTTTCGAGTTTGTTAGTGTAGCGGACCTCCTCGGCCAGTCCCGCGCGCAGATCATGGCGCCGCTCAGCACCAAGGAATGGCTGCTTGCGCGGGCCGACGCGTTCATCTTCGATGTCTTCCGCTGGTTCCGCACCGGAATCGCTTTCATCTTTGTCGCGGGCATTCTGCTGGTCAGCGCGCGCGCACTCGTCATCGGCATTTTGGCCCTCGTCGAAAAGCTTCGCGCCGCGCCCAAAGACAATCCGGATTACAAGCCGCGCGTCACCGTGCTCGTCCCCGCATACAACGAGGAAACGGTCATTCTCGATACCGTGAAATCGGCGCTCGCCTCGAACTATCCCAACCTTGAGATTCTTGTGATCAACGATGGCTCGACGGATCGCACGGCGGAACTCGTCCAGCAAACGTACGGACGCGATCCGCGCGTTCGCCTGCTGCTTCAGTCGAATCACGGAAAGCCCTCGGCCCTGAATCACGGCCTCACCGAAGCCGCCGGCGAAATCGTCGTCTCGATCGATGCGGACACCGTCGTTGCCCCGGAAGCGATTCCGCGGCTCGTTCGACATTTCGAGAATCCGAAAGTGGGCGCCGTTGCCGGCAATGTGAAGGTGATGAACCGCAATCGGTGGCTCACGCGCTGGCAGGCCCTCGAATACATCACCAGCCAGAACCTGGAGAAGCGCGCCTTCGATTTGCTGAATTGCATTCCGGTTGTGCCCGGAGCCGTCGGCGCATGGCGCACCGACCTTCTCCGCAGCATGGGAGGATTCTCCGGCGACACGGTGGCGGAGGACACGGACCTTACCCTGACGATTCGCCGAAACGGCTGGAAGATTCTCTACGACGAAGACGCCATCGGCCGCACCGAGGTCCCCGAAACGATGGAAGCGCTGATTCGCCAGCGATTCCGCTGGACGTTCGGGACGCTTCAGGCGGTGTGGAAGCATCGCGACGTAACGGGAAAGCCGCGCTACGGCACTCTCGGATGGATCGCAATTCCGAATATCTTTTTGTTTCAGATCATTCTGCCGCTGGTGTCACCACTGATTGATTTGCTGTTTCTGCTCTCCATCGCTTTGTGGGGCCTGGCGCAACTTCAGATCGCCCACCTTCCTCAGCTGTGGACTTTGCAGGACGTCGAGCGCTCGCTGATTTTCTTCGCCATCTTCATGGTGATTGACCTCTTCACCTGCGTGGTCGCCTTCGCTCTCGAATGCCACGAGGACTGGACCCTGCTTGCACCGCTTCTCATCCAGCGCTTTTACTACCGCCAGATGATGTACGTCGTCCTCTTCCGTGCGCTGAAGGAAGCGATCCAGGGCCGGCCTGTCGGCTGGCGCGGCGTCGAGCCGCAACTGCCCGTGTCCAAATCGCGCTCGAAAGCCGCGGTCGCACCGAGCCGCGAGCCCGAAGTCTCCAATCCCGCTCGCGGCAACGACTGAGGCGGCACAGAAACCATGAAGCACGCAACTCAGTCCGATGAGTCGGCTCTCACCGGCCACAGATTCTTTTTGCTCTTCCTTCTTCTGTTAGGGACACTCATTCTCTTTCCCTATGCCGAGACCAGCCGCTTCGGCTACTACGCATTTCGCGTCGTCGGAAGCGCGGCTATTCTAATCAGCGTTTACGCGGCCAAAATCCACCGCGGCCTGCTCATTCTTGCGCTCGTGCTTGCGGTCCCCACTTTGTTGCAACGCATCCTGCTTCCCAACGCCAAAGTGAGTACATTTTCAATATTCAACATGGTCTTGAGCTTTGTTTTTGACATTCTCATTGTCGTGGTTATTTTCCACCACGTGTTCGCCAGGGAACAGGCGAAATCGGAAACCATCTTTGGAGCCCTTTGTATCTATCTGCTGGTGGGATTCAGTTTTGCAAGTGTCTACGGCATGGTGGCCGCCTTCCAGCCAAATGCCTTTTATCTTGATCCGCACACCAACCTTCACACTGTTCCCGAGCGCTTCGATTTCATTTATTACAGTTTCGGCACCATGACCTCGCTCGGCGCGGCTGGGATCATCCCCGTCTCACCTCAGGCACGTTCCGTTTCGGTCCTCGAAGCGATTCTCGGCGTCCTGTACCTTGCCGTGCTGATCGCGACATTGATCGGATCCTACCGCCCCAACCCCAACGCATGAGCACGGGCCTCTGCCTTGAACTCTGATCTGACAACGGACCAGCGATCTCGCGACCAGCACGCCTTTACGTTGAAATGGCTGCCGAGTTGTGCGAGGGTAATGTGTTGCGAGTCACGGAGAACACCATTCACGGAGAACGTCATGGCCTCGATTTCCTTTCAGGTAAACGGCAAGCCGCAAACGATCGACGTCGCCGATCCCGATACTCCGCTTCTGTGGGTGCTTCGCGACAACCTCAATCTCACTGGCACTAAATTCGGTTGTGGCATCGCCCAGTGCGGCGCGTGCACGGTTCATCTCGACGGCAATCCCGCGCGGTCGTGTTCGATCCCCGTCTCTGAAGTTGCGGGCAAGAGCGTCACCACGATCGAAGGCCTCTCCGCTGACCACAGCCACGCAATTCAGCAGGCCTGGATTGCCGAGCAGGTTCCTCAGTGCGGCTACTGCCAATCGGGTCAGGTGATGGCTGCCGCGGCGCTGCTCGCAAAAATGCCCAAGCCCACCGACGCCGATATCGACCGCTCGATGTCGGGCAATATCTGCCGCTGCGGCACGTATCAGCGAATCCGTCGCGCAATCCACCGCGCTGCGGGTCAGCTAGGCACGGAACCGGCCGCCGCTGCGCAAGGCGCTGGAGGCTCCGTCTCTGGTGTGGCCGCCGCGATGTCGCGACCTGCAACTGCTGAGCTGCTGCATTTCAATCAGTGCACCGCATGTTTCGCAACAGCTCCGGCGCTGCCGGGAGGTGCGCGATGAGCGCCTCTCCAATCCCGAAGCTCAGCCGCCGCCACTTCATCAAGACCACAGCCGCCAGCGGCGCCGCTCTCGTCGTCGGATTCCGCTGGGCCGAAGCCGCCTTCGCGCAAAGCGAAAATGTGAAGGATCAGGAAAAACCGCGCGTAAATCCATTTACAGCGTGGATCCACATCGATAAGGACAGCAACGTCACCTTGATCGTCCCCAAATCCGAAATGGGCCAGGGCATTCTCACATCGCTCGCGATGATCCTCGCCGACGAAATGGAACTGGACTGGCGCAACGTCCACGTCGAGCACGCCGACACAAAGCCCGACCTCTATTCGCTGGGTACCGGCGGCAGCGGCAGCATCGCGGAGCAATACCTGCCGCTTCGGCAGGCCGGAGCGGCCACGCGGCAGATGTTGATCAAAGCCGCGGCCCTCAGTTGGGGCGTCGATCCCGTTACGTGCCACGCAAAAGATGGCGCCGTCATCCACAATCCGCGCGCCCATCGCCTTGCCTACGGCGAACTCGTCGAAAAAGCTTCCAAGCTTCCTGTTCCGGACTTCAATAAGGTCACACTCAAGAATCCCGACGACTTTCGGTACATCGGCAAGGACATGCCGCACATCGACATCCCTTCCAAGGTCGACGGCAGCGCGCAGTTCGGAATCGACGTTCGCGTTCCCGGAATGCTCCGCGCCGTGATTGCGCGCTGCCCCGTTTACGGCGGAAAAGTAAAAAGCTTCGACGCAACGAAAGCGAAGGCCGTGCCCGGCGTTCAGCAGGTGGTGGAGATCGAGCCTGTCGTCACCGATTGCCACAGCGCCGGCGGCGTCGCCGTCGTTGCCGCATCCACCTGGGCCGCCATCCAGGGCCGCGAGGCGCTGCAAGTCGAATGGGACCTCGGCCCTTCCGCCAACATCAGCACTGCGTCTCTTCGCGAGCAGATGAAATCTCTCACCGCGAAGCCGTGCAAAGTGGTGCGCGCCGATGGCGACGCAGACGCGGCCCTTGCCAAATCCAGCAAGACAATCGAAGCCGAATACGAGCTGCCGTTTCAAGCGCACGCCACAATGGAGCCGATGAACTGCACGGCAGATGTTCGCGCGGACGGCGCCACTTTGTGGGCGCCTACGCAAAGCCCCGATTGGATCCAAGGCACCGTTGCAAAAGTGTGCGGGCTGAAACCGCCTTCGATTGTCGTAAACACAACCTTGATGGGCGGCGGATTTGGCCGCCGCTACCACACCGACTTCGGCGTCGAAGCCGCACAAGTTTCAAAGGCGGTCGGCAAGCCAGTGCAAGTTCTCTGGACGCGCGAAGACGACATCCAGCACGATTTCTATCGCCCCACCTTCCATCATCGAATGGCTGCGTCCCTCGACGACTCCGGGAAAATCACCGCCTGGCGGCATCGCCTCTCCTCGACTTCGATCGCGCTTTTCTGGCGCCCCACGCCGAAGCCCGAAGAGCAGGAAATCGGCGGCGCGCTTTGGCCGCCTTACGCGATGAGCAGCTTCCGCATCGAGTACGCTCCTGCCACCAGCGGCATTCCAGTGATGTGGTGGCGCTCCGTGGAGGAAGGCAGCAGCGGATTCGCAGTCGAGAGTTTCGTCGACGAGCTCGCTGCCGCCGCGAAAGTGGATCCGCTCGAATATCGGCTACACCTGCTCGGCAAAACTCACCTCGTCGGCCATAAAAATTCCGACGACGACGTGCTGCTCGATACGGGCCGCCTGAAAGGCGTGCTGCAACTTGCCGCGCAAAAAGCGAACTGGGGCAAGCCGCTCCCTGCCGGACACGGCATGGGCATCGCCGCGTTCTACTCCTTCAACACGTATGCTGCGCACGCGGCCGAAGTTTCCGTCGAATCTGCAGGCAAACTGAAAATTCATCGCATTACAAGCGCGGTCGATTGCGGCCGCGTGATCGATCCAAACGGCGTGAAAGCCATGATGGAAAGCGCCGTCGTTTACGCGCTTACCGCCATGTTCACCGAAATCACCGTCGACAACGGGCACGCGAATCAAAGCAACTTCGACTCATACGAAATGCTCCGCATGCGCGATATGCCTCCCATAGACACGTTTATCGTCCCGAGCACTGTAGCCCCAACCGGCATGGGTGAGCCGTGCCTACCGCCGGTTGCGCCCGCGGTGACCAACGCAATTTTCGCTGCCACCGGAAGGCGCATCCGCCGCCTCCCGATCCGCGCCGTCGACCTAGCGTAGAGTCTGTGTGGCATGGGAATTAGAGAACGGTTTTGGGGTGGAAGCCCGGGCCTTTAGGCCCCGGGGAAAAGTTCGCTAGTATGGCGCGGTCTTTAGCCCTGGCCCCTCAGGCTTTCCCTCGCTTTCCCCATTCGCAGCAAACGGTATAATTCCCCGATGGGAACCGCTCCCTCACCGCGCGCCGCTCCCCCGCCTCACCTGCGCCTTCATTGCGTGAACGTCTTCGTCCGTGACCAGGAGCGCAGCCTGCGCTTCTACCTGGACCAGCTCGGATTCCATCTCGCCTTTGATGCGCGCCTCCAATCGGGTGACCGCTGGGTGGCCGTCTCGCCTCCCGACGGCAGCGCGATTCTTGCGCTGATTGCTCCCACGCCGAAGTCCCAGGAGTACAAGCTCATCGGCCGTTCCACTCGCGTGGTTTTCATCACGGAAGACGTCGCCGCCAAGTTTCAAGAATGGTCGCGGCGCGGCGTGCGCTTCCAGACCACGCCGCGATTGAAACGAATCAAGTACGATCGTCAGGCACAGCCCGCCCCCGATTCGTCGGGACTCCTCGGAGCAGAAACGCCGATCTGGGGCGGTGTGTTCGCTCGTTTCAAAGATATCGACGGAAATTCCTTCGAGCTTGTGAGCTTCGACGAAGTCACGCACACCGTCGAAGCGCAGCGCCGCGCGGCCGTCGAAAAGCTCGAATTCGAACGCCGCACCCTTCAGGAAATGGAAATCGCAAAGCGAGTGCAGGCCGGGCTCTTCCCGCAAACGCTGCCGCCACTGCGAACGCTCGACTATGCGGGCGCCTGCATCCAGGCCCAGCAGGTGGGTGGCGACTATTACGATTTCCTGAATCTCGGGCGGGAACGGCTCGGCCTGGTGATCGGCGACATCTCAGGAAAAGGAATCGCCGCAGCGCTCTTGATGGCCAATTTGCAGGCCAACGTGCGCAGCCAGTGCGCTATCGCGCTGGACGACCCGCTGCGCCTCCTGCGTTCCGTGAATCAGCTCTTCTGCGAGAACACGACAGACAGCGCGTACGCCACTCTCTTCTTTTCCGACTATGACGGCGATGCGCAGCGCCTGCGCTACGCGAATTGCGGGCATCTCTCCGCTCTTCTGCTCCGCAGCGACGGCGCTCTCGATCGCCTCGATTCGACCAGCACCGTGGTGGGACTCTTCAAGGATTGGGATTGCTCGATCGGGGAGCGGCAGATCTTTGCCGGAGATACTCTCGCGCTCTACACCGACGGCATCACCGAATCGTTCAGCGACGGGGGAGAAGAATTCGGCGAGGGACGCCTGATCGAAGCGTTGCGCCGATATCGCGACGAACAATCGGCGTCGCTCGTAGACGCAATCGTCAGTGAAGTGCGCCGCTTCAGCCCTCGCGAGCAGCACGACGACATCACCTTGATCATCGCCAAGTGCCGCCCCGCCTGACCCCTTACTTCAGCTTTGCGTACTCGGCCTTGGCGGCAATGAGGATGGGGATGTCGGGGTCAGCGTCCTTCCAGAGCGTGAGGAAGTCTTGATACGCGGCGCGGGCTTTCGCCGTATCGCCCTCCAATGCATAAGCGCGCGCGAGGCCGACATGCGCGAGTGCCCCGATAGGTTCGTTGATCACCACTCCGGGATGGTCGAGGATTTTCTGGAACTCTCCGGCGGCTTGGTTGCCCTGGCGCGCGGCCAGATACGCTTCTCCCCGTACATAGATGGGATAAACGCTCAGGAATCCAAAGAGCGCGGCAGGTGTCGCTAACTCGTAAGGAGCGGCAGCCTGAAGCGCCTCGATGGCCTTGTCGGAATCATTCCGGTTGAGCGCAATCTGAGCGTGAAGCGTTGGCAGATAGTTGAACTGCGCGATGGTATCCTGCGGGAATCGCTCGGCCAGATCGTCTGCGAGAGCCTGAGCCCGGACCGTGTCCTCGGTAACTCCCAGTACCAGCGCCGCTGCGTATTGGGTATCCCGGGCCGTCGAAAGGCCCAGCGCTGCCGCAGCCTGCTGCCGGGCTTGAGTCGCATTGCCAAAAACGGCTTCGATCAAGGCGGCTGACGCTATATAGCCCGCCGCCCCTTCCTTCTCTCCCGCGCGCTGGGCTGACGCCTCCGCCCCTCGTGACAAATCCCTCCCCTTTCCTAACCGACCGGAGTAAGCGGCGGTCAACGCTTCGTTAGCCAGGAAAATGTCTTCGATTCCAGGCTTGCCGGTGCCCCGGGCCACCAACTGCGCCATCCCTGATGTGTCGCCATCCAGGAAGTCAATCGAGTACATGGGAACATCGAGATAAGCCGAAGAATCAATCTTGTTCTTGAGAGCTCGCGCGTACGCGGCCTTGGCCTTGCCGAGGCGGTTCAATGCGGCATAGCCATATAAAAGGTGCGCATAGGCGATGGGAAGGTCCGGATGCAGGCGAGTTGCCTCCTCGGCTTCATCAACCCCTTTCTGAAATTCCCCCAAGGTCAGGTAGATGAAACCCGCCAGGAAATTGCGCGGCTCCACATCACGAGGATAAGCTTGTATCCAAAGCTGGCAAGGCTCTTTCGCTTTCTCCAAGTCTCCCGTGACCACCGTGTAGTAGGAAGCGGTGACGAAATACTTCTCTCGCTCACTCACTCGGTCGCGCAGTTCGTATGCCTTGCGCGTGGCATCCATAGCATTGCTGAACTCTCCGACGTCCATGGACACGTGGCCCAACATGGCATAAGCGAGGGCGAAGTTAGGGTCCAGCTCGGTTGCGCGCTTGAAAAACGGAATCGCCGCCGGCGAACCTTCTGGTCCATACAGAACTTTGTAGGCAGAGCTGAAAGCCTGAAGGGCTTCCAGCGACGATGTAGTGGCCTGCTCGAGCGGGGTATCAAACTTTTGCACGGTGCTCAGAGACTCGCCCAGTTCGTTCCGAATTTCCGAAGCCGTTTTTCCCAGAGCATCGAGCACGTGGTTTTTGTCGCTCGCCTGAGCTTCCGTGCTCGCCAACGATTGCCCGCTCGCGCAGTTGACCGCCTTGAGAGTGAGCAAGTACTGCGTGCCAATCTGCGCTATCGAACCATCGAGCACGGCGGCGCTGCTCGTCCGCTGGCAAAGTTCCCGCGCAATCTCCGGCGTCAGCTTGGCATCCGGCTTTTGGTCCATCATTTGCAAGGTCTGCTGGATTTGCTGGTCGGGGATAATGCTTAAGAAAGGCGACTGTTCCAGTTGCACGGAAAGCCCCTGCCGCAGCGTCCCGTCGAAGACCGGGTCACCGGTCGTGTTGGTGAAATCGGCGAGGACGATGGTGTCTTTGTCCGTTAGCGCGTGCACCTTGCGCGAGAAAATGAGCCAGGCGGCCACCGCCAATCCGATAATTACAATGCTCGCCACAGCCACCGCGATCCATCGGCGGGACTTGCCCGCGCTCCTTGGCCCACCCTCCAACGCTCCGACGGCCGACTGCCCCGAAACTGAATCGCGCTTCAGCCGTTGCAAATCCGTGCGAATATCCGCGGCGCTCTGGTAGCGCAGGTTGCGGTCTTTCTCCAAAGCTTTATTGATCACCGCTTCGAGCGGCGCGGGAACGTCGGGATTCAATCGCACCGGCGCAACCGGCGCGCGATTCAGAATCGCTTCCGCAATCACGGCGGAGGTTTCGCCACGAAACGGCAGGACCCCCGTCGCCATTTCGTAGAGCACCGCGCCAAACGAAAACAAATCCGTGCGCGCGTCCAGCTCTTCGCCCCGCACTTGTTCGGGCGACATGTACGTGACCGTGCCAATCGCCGTGCCGAGTCGAGTGAGTGGTTCCGGCTTGCTGGCCGTGGGCATCGCCGAAAGATTCAAGGCAGCCCCTTCCGGCGCCACCTTTGCGAGACCAAAATCCAAGATCTTGGCGTGCCCGCGCCCGCTGATAAGAATGTTGACGGGCTTGATGTCGCGATGAATGATCCCCTTAGCGTGCGCGGCGTCCAGCGCCTCCGCAATCTGGATGGCGAGATCGAGGGTCGCTTCGGTCGGCAAAGGCTTCGCCGCGATGCGGTCTTTCAGCGTCTGGCCCTCGATCAACTCCATGACGATGAACAGATGCCCGGCGTCTTCGGCGATTTCGTAGATTGTGCAAATATTCGGATGGTTCAGGCCGGAAGCGGCGCGCGCTTCGCGCCGAAGTCGTTCGAGCGCTTGCGGATCCTTGGCGAGTTCCTCCGGCAGGAATTTCAGCGCAACGTGGCGCCCCAGGGTGACGTCCTCGGCTTCATACACCACACCCATGCCGCCTCCACCGAGTTTTTCGAGGATGCGGTAGTGCGAGATGGTTTGGCCGATCATTAGACTGGAAGCTGCTCTGGGCGAGGAATGTTAGGCCGTGCCCAAAGACAAGTCAACGCGGGCCAGCCGAGGCCCACAAAACTTCTTTTCCTGCGGAACCTTCCGTGGCCAAACTGCGTAAGGAATGAAGAGGTCGGCCATGCAAAATCTGCTCGGCAATCTTCGCTATGCTTTGCGGCAGTTTCGGCTGTCGCCCGTTTTCACCGCTGCGGCGGTACTCACACTGGCTTTGGGAATCGGCGGGACCACGGCGATATTCACGCTCATCCACGCGGTGATGCTCCGGTCGCTGCCGGTGACTGATCCCGCCACGCTCTACCGCGTGGGTGAAGGCAACGATTGCTGCGTGGAAAGCGGCCCTCAGGACATCTGGGGAATGTTTTCGTATCCTTTGTACGAGCGGCTGAAATCAGAATCGCCGGAATTTGAAGAAACGACTGCGTTCCAGGCCGGCCTCCGGCGCGTCAGCGTGCGGCGCGAAGGCGTCGAAGGAGTTGCCAGGCCGCTACGCTCGGAATACGTTACCGGCACTTATTTTCAAACGCTTGGCATCGGCTCTTTGGGCGGCCGCGTCCTCACGCCGGATGACGACACGCCGGCCGCTCCGCCGGTGGCCGTGCTCAGCCACCGCGTCTGGCAGACCACCTACGGCAGTGATCCTTCGGTCGTCGGTTCCACCTTTGTCGTCGAGGGTCATCCCTTCACGGTGATCGGGGTCAC